>Ga0265297_10011780_pt1 | contig 10637 bp, 9 predicted proteins | sample Munlanlwell13791_FD_192502 | JGI IMG/M metagenome (GOLD analysis project Ga0265297, IMG submission 192502) | Leachate microbial communities from a municipal landfill in Southern Ontario, Canada - Leachate well 137-91 | ecosystem: Engineered > Solid waste > Landfill > Unclassified | place...
GGCTCGGGCAGACCGCCGCGCATTTGCCGCAGGAGATGCACTTTTGTCTATCCACGCGTATCCGGAAAATCGAGACCTTTTCCGCGAGCCACCCCACGAGCCCGAACGGGCAGAACAAGTGGCACCATGGCCTGTACACGAACAACGAGGCTACAAGAAGCAACTCCAGGAAGATCGCGCCTGAAAGCGCGAGAACCGCCGGGTTGAAGACCTTGAACGGATCAATCCACTGCACGAGATCGAACGCGTAAATGGAGGCTGCTGCCGATAGCGCGGCGAAGAAGGCAACGCGAACCGAATTCGTCAACGCAAATGGAAGCTTGAACTGGAGGATTGCCCCTTTGCGGTCTGCGGAATCCCGCCCGAGTCGGAACAGGAAATCCTGCAACGTACCGAGTTGGCAGCCCCAGGAACAGATGAACTTGTTCGCGACGATCGTGAGCAGGATGAAGCCTCCGAACGCTATGAGCCGCGGGATAAACACGTCGTGCCGCGTGGCCAGCCGGACTATTGCGTCCTTCACCGTTCCCATCGGCGACGGGTCGGCTCCCAGAATAACTCCGAAAATCACTGTCGTGGCGAGGTAGAACCACTTCCTGTACGCTGCGGTGATCAGCGATTTGCGCAGCAGGAAAAAGGCCGTGCCGATGAAGAGCAGCCACAGCGCGAACTTGATGACGATCTTCTGCCAGTTCTTTGAATCCTCCCTTACAAAAGACAGCCAAATCGACATCTGCGATACGGTCATATTCTCAAATTGCTTTCCCTTGAACATTGGCTGGTCCAGGATGGCCTTGATGTCCTCCCCTGGATAGAAATAACCCATCTGCCGGTTGGACAGGCCGTTGGCGTCGCGGAACTCCCGCACCGTTATCCCGGGATGGATTGACATCGGGCTCTGTTCCACCTCCCACAGGGGCGCGATAAGGTACGAAGCGACAATCACCCCCGCAACCACCAGCAGTGCTATCGCGAGCGCCTTGGCATAGGCCATCAGTACACCTGCCTTCTTACCCCTGCGGCATCTTATAGACTTCGAAGTCCTTCACGGTTACGCGTGCCAGAACGTAATTGGGATCCGTGTCGCCTTTCCTGAAGAAGCGCTTCCAGCCCTGTTGCCAGAGCTTTGTCTTCATCTCCTGGTCCGTGACCACGGTTGCATCGCCCCAGGACCGGAAGCTGTGGCCCTTCTCCCATGCGGAGAGTGAGACCGAGCCGTTCGCGCGGATATCCGCGATCTTGGCCGAGTCATCGAAAGTGCCGAACCACACTGTCAGGTCGTCGTCAACGTGCGCGATCGACATTGCGCGGACAGCCGCGTGGCCCTTGGCGTCAACGGTCGCCATGTGAATCACTTCGAGGGAACGCAACACTTCCAGCGCCAACGCCTTGTCTTTCAGGTTCATTTCCATCTGAATCCTCCATTTTACTCATTCTACCCGCTGCCGCGCGCGGGGGCAAGAAGAGGGCGCAAAACAAGGTCGAGTTGCCAGGATTCAGCAACAGTCCCGCCCGTGGATGGGTTTTCACCGTAACGGGCAGGGGCGTTTGGCGTTAGATGCATATGCAGGTCGACCCTTTTCGGTTAATAGCCACGACTTCCTGAGGAGGCAGCGATGCGAATCAGATCCAGGGCATTGCTCGTTGTACTGCTTCTGGGAGCCCTTACAGCGACCGCAGTATTCTCCTCGTTCAATGTCTGCCAGGTGGCCGGCGAGGACAAGGACAATCCCGCACAGATTGAGTCCTTCACTGGAAACCTGCGCATCACGGGTTTTGTTGGTGATGTACTCAGCGTAATGACTGACAGCAGCAAACTGCTTTTCTTCTACAACCGAAGTACACAGGCTGTTACCCGGGTCAATATCCCAAACGCGCGGTACATCTGGGCCACCAAGCACTACTTCATTGCCACCTCGGTGTTCGAAGAGCGCGGAACTGAATCCTTGGATGTGCTCGATCCCACGGGGAAGGTCGTGGCATCGTCGGGAGAATTCACGCCTGTCGAAGTACCTGAAAAAGAGAGACGGATACACCCGTACTGGTTGGGAGTCTTCGAGTTCGCGAAGTCAATAGCCATCGGGCGGGGCAAGGAAGTCTGGATCATTCCCCTGGTCCCCGGTCGGGAAGTACAACACATTGCTGGCCCTTCCTGGGAGACTGCAGTCTGCAATGACAAGATTCTGCGATTCGCCAAGGGGAGTTGCGCGTCATTTACGACGACTCCGGCGCAGCACCGGAAGAGTATCCTTGCGCCCTGAAGGGCGAGGTTACCGAGTTTCAGAATCTGAACGCCGGGGTGTTCTTTGCTGTATTCCAGCGAATGTACCCGAAAGACCCCGGATACGAGTTTGTTCCTGTTTCCGCGGAGGGGAAAGTATTCGAGAAGCGCGATTTCAAGGACTCGTTCCCACGGGTTACATTCCTGATCGAGGACTGCTATTGGCATCCATATTTCGAAACCAGTTCCATAGATTCCGATATGGCCATCTGCAAGTTCCGGCCTGAGACAGGCAAATGGGAGGACGAGGCCATTTTCGGAGACGAACCCCGGGTCATCGTTCCAACTGCGCGGGACACAATTCTATTCCTGAAAGGCGTCTCGGTGATGGAATTCAGCCCGAAGACGCGCGAGGCCAGCGTACTTCTCACGATGCCCAATGATGAATTCGCAAGCTGGATGGTCTCGGATGTCCGATTGCCGGAGGACATGTTCATCGTTGGACGTCACATGTGCACTCGCGGCAAGTACAGGAACACTTTTTATGGCCGCGGAGTCAGCGGGCTTGGCAAGGTCATCGAGGCGATCAAACAGATAGAAGGACAGAAGCAGGGCCGTGCCGGGCGCGTGGAATGCGTATTGCCCTGCGTGCAAAACGCTTATGATTGCAGATATGAATAGTACTAAGAAACTGCTCATTTTCGCAGCGATAGGCATCGTGGCCGTGGTTGTCGTGGTGGTCGCCTTCGTACTACCGCGCGGCACGCCCACCACTACCCCTGTCCCCATGACCACCCCGCCAGCAGTGACTTACTCCGGCGACACCGCGGAGGGCTTTATGACTGCATTCAAGGGAAAGCCGGTTGTCCTGCTTCTCGGGATGGTTGGCTGCTCTAACACCGCACGGGCAACGGAAGGCCTGGATGAGTTTTCCAAGCGCTATCCCGGTGTCGGGATCGCGCGCATGGATGTCCCCCCTCCGGGCGGTACCGCGACCAGGATTTCACTTTGGGAGCATCCCTATCCATACCTGATTGACGATGGCAGGGCGGTTGCCAAGAAGCTCAACTTCTTCTACTATCCCACGTTGTACCTGCTCGACGGTGACGGTGAAGTCCGTTTCTTCGGCGATTTCCAAGCCCCGAGCCTCGCGAAGATGATCGATGAAGTCCTTGCCGAAAAGAAGGGCGCCGAGAAAAAGTTCTTCCTCCCCAAGATGCTCGCGGCCGGGACTGTTGCGCCCTTGTTCTCCGCACCCGTGCTGGGTGGGGCCGGGAAAACGGCCGCGTTCGACGGCAAGGGCCCGATGCTGCTTGTGTTTACTTCCCTCGACTGCCCGTTCAGTTCGGCCTACGTGAAGGACATTAGCAAGCTGAAGGATGAATTCACCGACAAGGTCTCCTTCCTCCTTGTGGAGCGCGTGGCCGACCAGGCCAGGCTCGATGGATATTACGCCAACCTCGAGGGCTTCACTGTGTTGCTCGACCCCAAAGGCGATAACTCATCTAAGTACGGCATCGAGGGCTTCCCGTACTTCTATGCCATCGGTGCGGACGGCAAAGTCGCATCGAGCGGACCATACACGACCGAGTCCGGCCGCAAGGCGATTATGAGGCTGCTTGGGATGGAAGGCGCCGAAGACGCCGCCATCGGAGCGGGCTGACGCGAATAATCCGCGGCGCGGTGCGCCGCAGCAAAAAGGGAAAGGGCGGTCTTCGGGCTGCCCTTTTTTCTGCTCAGGATGCTTGTATCCCTGTTGCGAGGTATAATCCGGGGTGAGGATCAATTACGCCTGTCTTCTCCTGCTCTGTGCAGTTCTGCTCATGCTGAGTGGAACACCCCCCGTTGCCGAAGACCAGCCGACGGCAGCCCTGAGCCTGTTAGTGAACTGTGATGATGACGACACCGACGGGCGCGCCGACTTCGCACGCGAGCCCGTTTCCCCTCCGCCCGCCGACAACGATATCTCCGCGTTCTCCCTGCCGCTCCCTCAAGCCGGGCCTGCGGGAACGATCAAGTTGCAACTCGCATCCGCGCAAGGCAATGCAGGGCCTTGCGTACGTGTGTTCGGCCCCGACGGGGCTGAGTGGCTCGGCCCGACCGCCGGTTCATCGAAAGAGCTTGACCCGGTGCGCGATAAAACCGCATTGGACCTGTGGAAGAAGGACGGCGCGAAGTTCAGGGCCGAAGCCCTGTTGTTCGGCCGGTCTGTCGCGCTGAGCGTTAACGGCAAGCACGCGTTGACGATCGACAATGCTCCACTTGGTCCTGCGCCCGCCACATTGCCAATCGCCGCACCCGGCGACGTTTTTGTCAGCGACGATAACCTGGCGAGCGAGCTTGCACAGCGCATCGGGCCACCCTCGACCGTGGCCTATCCATTCTGCCAGAACGTTGCTGAAGCCTGCATCCAGCAGATCGGCCTCGGAAAAGAAGTACGTGCGATGCCCGTATTCCTGAGGCTCGTGAAGACCGCCGAATGGGAGATCGTCCCCAGACCTGATGTGGGGGTATTCGATGTCCCCTGGTACGGTGGCGCGCCAGTCTCACTTGAGCTTGGCGGCGCAATCGAGGGGCTTCCTCCCCGCGCAGACGGCAGGCCGCGGGCGCTTGTCTCTCGCCGTGGAGAAATCAGGAGCCGCGTCACGGACTTCCTGCGTTCTTCGGGCTGCGAAGTATATGAGATCGACCTCTCAGGGCTCTGGATTGACCATCTCAACGAATTGGTCTGTGTCATTCCCTGTTCTTCCGGATTCAATATCCTGCTGGCCGATGTTGCTTCGGCGGTGGCGGAATTGCGGAATATGCCCGACGGCCCTTGGCCCGTACCCGCGCTCTTCTATTGCGAAGGCGGCCAATTCAACCCGCAGGCGATCGAGGCGCTTACCGTGGCAAGGGTCAGAAGCCTCTATACAAACGGCGACAGATTGTCCGAAGGCGCCGCGCGGCTCCAGGCTGCAATTGACGGCGTTGCTGTGGCATTGACCAATCCCGCGGGGCCAGCCATTCCCGCCGGGTGCATTATCCGCATCCCGGTGCTGTTCGACGCGACGCGAACTCGCGACGGAGATACCATTTCGGGGAAGATATGGTCCAACTACAGGACCCTTGCCAAGAAGGTCAACTACTTGAACGAATCGGCCTGCAACTCTTTGCCGGTCGAACTGGGGGACAAGAGACTGGTATTTACCCCATCCCTTTGCGATGCGGACGGCCCGACTGCGGTATTTCGCAAGGGGGTGCTGGATGCGTTCACAAATGCCGGATTTCCGCCTCGGCAGGTGGTTTTCGTGAACATGTTTCCGAAGTTCATGTCCGGCGGTCAGGTCGGCTGCTGCGCCAATGCTCTGAGAATGCTGCTTCCTCGACCTGCGGATGCGGAATAGGGGGCGGACCCTTGGCGGGAGCGCGGAGGATCGCGAAATCTCTTGACTAAGCCCAAGGCACGTCTAAACTACTGTTCAAGAAAGTGAATCTAAATCAGTAGATGTGCAACCTGCATCTGCGGGCTCGCGTCGCCCTTGTCGGGAGGTTAGTACAGTGGACGGAGGGACAATGAGGCCGTTAATTTTCCTGACCGGCATTTACCCTCACCAACGGACTATTCAGTTGTTCGGCCGCGTCGTTTGCCTGATCGTGGCGACCGCGCTTTTGTTTTCATCGGTGGTCAGGGGCGAGGATGTGCCGCCGCCTGGTCAGACCGCGATGTCGTTCTACAGTATGATGCTATATCGGCCCAATGCGGAGCAGGTCGAAGCCCTGTATGGCCGGATGAAGGCTGAATGCTCAATGGCCGATCCGGTGTTGTATCGCTTTCGCGACAGGACCTTCCACGTTGTGACGATCGCTTCGATGCCACCGGAGTTCATCGCCTCTGCGTTCAGAGACAAGACTGAGACCAATCCAAAGAAGCCCAGCGAAGTAACAAGCCGCCTTCTGCCCGTTCTCAAGAGCTTCTACCTTCTGCACTCTTATGTCCGCTGCGTTGTTGCGTCAATCCCGGCGGACGGCGATGCGCGGGCAAACTGCCTGTTCTCGGCGGCCAGTCTTGCGGAATTGCTGCGGAAGGAGGCTGCACATGCGCGCAACCGACCGAAGAGTCTTCCTGACGAGGCTGCGGATGTCCTTGCGAATGCGCTGAAAGTAATCGAGAACTCGGGGGCCTTGGAGCAGTTCGACGAAGTACTGTTGCGGGGTGTTGCGAGTGTTCAACTCGATGGTGCGACATTCAGAGACCAGATGGTTCAGTGGCGGGCTGCGGTCGGGGCATCACCAAACGACGCTTTCAGGCTGCTTGGCCTTGAGCTGAAGCTGCTCCAAATCGCGACGCCTGAAAATGTGCTTTCGAGGCAGTTGCCTGAGGTATTTCAACTCGATTCAAAGACGTATCTCCGGACCATTGTCAGGGACTACATCAGCAGGGATTTCCTCCCTGAGCCGAAATGGCTCGACCAGGACACGGTGGTCTATGACAAGAGCGTGGCAGACGAGATGGCTCTGCGCGTGGCAGGGATATACCTCATTCCGCCCATCATTGTCGGCAAAGACGCGACTTACCGGCGACTGTGGTACGTTTTCGGCATTTGCCAGATCAATGAACACGGCCTGTATACAATGATGTCTCGCCGACTGGCGATGGACTTGTGGGAGCCCTTGGCCCGATTCGAGACAGTATCGTTCGAGAAGTTCTGGAATTCTTCCGCTCCGAAACGCGGTTTGAAGAAGATCAAGGAAGGCATGATTGAGGATGTGACCTTTCTTGGTGAGTACACGCTTTCGGGCAAAGGGCACGCGAAGATCGATGCTGACCATGTATTCCCGGTCGTTCTGTTCTGCCAAGGCAAAGCGCCATTGCCCCACCAGGATTACGGCTTTTTCGGGGACCCCAGGGCTCAGGCGGATGCTCTTGGCTCTACTGGCTTTCTTCTGCATGACCGAAGGCTGCACGGCCCGCCGCAGTACTCATGGCCTGGCCCCCCACTTCCCATAGGGCTGGAAATGGACTACGATTACACCGACGAAGGTCTGGCCCGGATGGGCATGGATCAGGCGTTGGTTGGGCGAGTCACAAAGGCGTTCTGCCGGACACCAAAAGCAGGCTTCAAGGCGGAGGAACTGCGCGAGAAATTCGACCCGGCAGTCTTCTATCTGTACCACAATTGCAGATACGAAATATACACTGTCCTTGAATGCTCCGAGTTTCCGGGCGTGGTTCTGGATCTCCCTCTTGCCGCGGTGGTTATCTATCCCTGCGAAGGCGAGAAACCCGTCTCCGCAAGCCCGATGCTGCTGTGCAAAGGAGCTGAGACATGGAACAGGAAGGTCACAGGCCTGGCAGAACCGTATAGCTGGCATATCGCAGAACTGAGCGAAAGGCCCGAAATCAAGGTCATCAGCGAGGAAGCCGGAACAGTCACGGACGATATAGCCATACGGTTCTATGATGCATGGAGAGCGTACTCCAAGCGGAGAGAAGCGGCTTTTTATGCCGAGTTTGGCGAACAGGCTGATCTTGGTGCCGAACCGAAGGGCGCAGGAGCAGGAGAGAAGAAGCAGTAGGCCAGTCAGGGCGGAAGGTAACCATGCGTTTGCCCGGAGTATTCGGTGCGGATGACCCCATCACCGGGGCTGGCAAGCGGGTTCGCATCGCCCTTGTTACAAAACCTGTACAGTGGACGGAGGGACAATGAGGCCGTTAATTTTCCTGACCGGCAGTTATCCTCACCAACGGACTATTCAGTTGTTCGGCCGCGTCGTTTGCCTGATCGTGGCGACCGCGCTTTTGTTTTCATCGGCGGTCAGGGGCGAGGATGTGCCGCCGAATGACCAGACCGCGATGTCGTTCTACACATCGCTACCGGACGAGCCCGATGCGGAGCAAGTCGAAAAACTGTTTGGCCTGATGAAGGCCGAGTGCTCGATTGCTGATCCTGATATGAAGCGGTCTTTCGACAGGGCTTTTCGTGTCGTGACGATAGCCTCGATGCCTCCGGATGTTTTCCGGTCGGCGTGTGAAGCCCGGGAAGAGCGCAGTCCTGAAAAGCCAAACGAGTTCGGAAACCGCTACCCCCCGGTAATGAAGGGATTCCGCCTCCTTCACTCGTATGCCCGCTGCGTTGTAGCGTCAGTACCGAAAGAAGGGGAAGCCCGTAGCAGGTGCTTATTCGCGGCGACCAGTCTGGCGGAATTCCTGCACGAGCAAGCCGCTCATTCGCGCAGCCTGCGAGACGGTCGTCCTGATCGAGCCCCGGATGTTCTGGCGAGTGCGCTGAAGCTGATCGAGGATTCAGGGGCTCTGGAGCAATTCGATGAAGCCCTGCTGAAGGGAGTGGCGGATGTCCAGCTTGCCGGGGTGACCCTCAAGGACAAGATGGCCCAGTGGCGCGCAGCGGTCGAAGCGTCGCCAAACGACGCTTTCAGGCTGCTCGGCCTCGAACTGAAGCTGCTGGAAATTGCGACGCCCGAAAACGTGCTTTCGAAGCAGTTGCCTGAGGTATTCCAACTCGATGCAAAGACGTATCTCCGGACCATTGTCAGAGACTACATCAGCAGGGATTTCCTGCCGGAGCCAAGATGGGTCGATCAGGATATGGTTTTCTATGACAAGAGCTTGTCTGACGAACTCGCTTTCCGCGTGGCGGGGAAGTACCTGGTTTCCCCGATAATGGCTGGCAAGGACGCGACTTACCGGCGACTGTCGTACGTTTTCGGCATTTGCCAGATCTACGGTTCCAAGCTTGGAACGACAATGTCGCGCAGACTTGCGAAGGACTTGTGGGAGCCATTGGCCCGGTTCAAGGTAGCTGCAGCCAGGAAATCCTGGAGTTCGAATGCCCCAACGCGCAAGCTGAAGAAGGTCAGGGAGGGCACGATTGAGGATGTGACCTTCCTGGGTGACTACTCGCTTTCGGGCAAAGGGCGGGCAAAAGTCGAGGTTGACCACATCTTCCCGATAGTCTTGTTTTGGGAAGGCAGAGAGAAAAAGAGCTTTCAGCACCGCGACTTCTTCCATAATGTCAGGGCGCAGGAAGATGCTCTTGGCTCAACCCCGTACCTGCTGTACGACAGGAGGCTGCATAACGTGCTGCAGCAGTTCTCATGGGCTGTTCCACCGCTGCCCATTGGGATCGAGGTTGATTTCGACTATACCGACGAAGGTCTGGCGAAAATGGGGACGGACCCGGCGCTGATGAAGCGAGTTACAAATGGGTTCTGTCGCACACCGGAAAGAGGCTTCAGCCCGGCGGAGTTGCGCGAGAAGTTCTCCCCGGCAGTCTTCTATCAGTACCACAAGTGCAAGTACGAGATATTCACCGTCATGGAGTGTTCCGAGTATCCTGGCGTGGAGATGGAACTCGCCCTTGCTGCCGCGGTGATTTACCCCTGTGATGGTGAGAAGCCCGTCTCCGCGAGCCCGCTGCTGCTGTGTCAGGGAGCCGGGACATGGTTCAAGAAGATCTCCCTGATTTCCGAACCGTACAGTTGGCACCTTGCCGAATTGCGTGAAAGGCCTGAAATCAAGGTCATTCGCAAGGAGGCAGAGCCTGTCACCGATGATATCGAAATGCGGTTTGACGATATAAGAGAGGAATATACGAACAAGACGAAGGCTGCCCATTTCGCCGAGTTTGGCGAACAAGCTGACCCCGGCCCCAACCCCAACGATGCGGCTGCGGGAGGGAACAAGCAATAGTGAATGTCCTGCCACAAAGAAAAGGCCGCCCGGATGGGCGGCCTTTTGCTGCTTCCGTTGCGTGTTTCGTTTCCAGGTTTCCTCTTCCTGATCGGCTTCGAAAGGTTCTATCCGTCCCAGGATTACCTTCGTGTCGTTGGCTCGTCTTCAGACCTCGCCGACGAAGCGTTGACTCGTTCTTCGGCCTCACCGACGAAGCGTTGGCTCGTTCTTCGGCCTCGCCGACGAAGCGTTTGTGGAAAGAACTCCACTCCTTGGCTGCTCTGCCTTGGCCAAGTCCAATTTCGTGTGGTTCGTGTATTTGGCTCTCAGGGCTTCGCCGCCGAAGCGGTCGTGGTAAAAATGGCCTGCGCTTTGGCTTCGCAAATCCTCCTTCGTGTCACTTCGTGTCCCTTGGCTCGTGCCTCACTGCCTCGCCGCCGAAGCGGTCCTTAACGGAAGATGTCCATCCAAGGCCGGATGAACATCCCCAACCAGTCCCTCTCCCACTGGGAGAGGGGCCAAGAGGAGCGGGTTGTTGCTTCGGGTCGTTCGTGGTAGAAACTCTTTGTCTTAGACTGCACTGCCCTGGCAAGGCTGTTCTTGGCGAACTTGGCGGCTGCTATGTAGTCGTTTGTCAAGTATGCCTCGAAACAGGGATGTGGTCAAGCTCGTAGATCCGCGCATTCTGCTATTCGATCTTGCCCCGTTTCCGGGAGCAGACCATTTTTTCAAAACGCTGGG
>Ga0265297_10011781_pt1 | contig 10637 bp, 10 predicted proteins | sample Munlanlwell13791_FD_192502 | JGI IMG/M metagenome (GOLD analysis project Ga0265297, IMG submission 192502) | Leachate microbial communities from a municipal landfill in Southern Ontario, Canada - Leachate well 137-91 | ecosystem: Engineered > Solid waste > Landfill > Unclassified | place...
CACCGGGTTGTCCGGTTCCGGGAAATCGTCGCTCGCTTTCGATACAATATTCGCCGAGGGCCAAAGGCGCTATATCGACAGCCTGTCGGCCTATGCCCGTCAATTTCTGGAACAGCTGCAAAAACCGGATTGCGACAGCATAGAAGGGATGTCGCCGGCCATATCAATCGAACAGAAGACCGCGGGTTCGAACCCCAGGTCAACGGTGGGGACCACAACGGAAATCTATGACTATCTAAGGGTCCTTTTTGCCAGGATAGGGGTCCCGCATTGTTATAAATGCGGCAAGAAGATAGCCAGGCAGTCCTCCCAGGAGATAATCCAGCAGGTAATGAATATACCCTCCGGCAAACAGGTGCTTGTCCTTGCCCCCAGGGTCAGGGGGAGGAAAGGCGAATACAGGGAACTCTTTGCGGATCTTAAGAAAGAAGGATTTATCCGCGTCAGGGTAGACGGCAGTATCAAGGATCTCGAGAGCGATATCAGGCTGGACAAGGACAAAAAGCATAATATAGAAGTAGTGGTAGACAGGCTGGTAATAAAACCCGATATAAAGAAGAGGCTTTCGGATTCGGTGGAGACTGCGCTGAAAGCCGCCGGCGGACTCGTGGTGGTCAACGACGGAGGAGCGGACCGGCTGTTCAGCGAATTGTATGCCTGTGCAGATTGCGGAATCAGCTATGAAGAGCCTTCCCCGCGTTCGTTCTCTTTCAATTCCCCCTACGGGGCCTGTCCTTCTTGTAACGGGTTAGGGACGAAGATAGAGATAGACGAAGACCTGGTAATCCCGGATAAGGGCAAACCCGTGATAGATGCCATAGAACCCTGGAAGAGGGGAGGTAAGGGCTACCTTATGTATTACCGCGGTCTTTTGAGGGAGCTGGCGCAGCGCCGCCATTTCGATATCGAGGTCCCTTTCAACAAGCTCGGGAAGGAGAACCGGAAGATAATATTGTACGGTTCGGATGACCAGATATGGGGCAGGAAGTACGAGGGCGTGGTCAACCATCTTGAAAGGCTCTTCCGCGAGACGGATTCCGAGTTCATGAAGAACGAGATAAATAAATACATGTCTGTCCTGCCGTGTCCGAAGTGCAACGGCGCGAGACTCAGGCCGGAATCCCTTGCGTTCAAGATAGGCGGCAGATCGATAGACAAGTTGACGGCCCTTTCCGTCAGGCAGGCCATGGAGTTCTTTAAAGGTCTTGAATTGAACGGTAAAGAGGCTGTCATAGCCAAGCAATCACTGAAGGAGATCACGGCGCGCCTGAAGTTCATGGCGGATGTAGGGTTGGATTACCTGACCTTGGACAGGGCGAGTTCAACGCTCTCAGGAGGGGAGTCTCAGAGGATAAGGCTCGCCACCCAGATTGGATCGGGGTTGGTCGGCGTTGTCTATGTGCTCGATGAACCCTCGATAGGGCTGCACCAGCGCGACAACGTTAAACTCCTCGAAAGCCTGAAGTCTTTAAGGGACGCAGGGAACACGTTGATCGTCGTGGAACATGATGAGGCGACCATCAGGAGCGCAGATCACATCGTGGATCTCGGACCTGGGGCGGGAAAGCACGGCGGTAAAGTGGTTTGCGAGGGTAATATAGATGAATTACTGGAATGCAGGGACTCCCTGACGGCAAAATTCTTAAGGGGCGAGACGGCTATTTCTGCTCCCGCCTCCAGGAGGCTCGCGCAAGGGTGCAAATGGCTCGAGATAAAAGGGGCGAGCGAGCATAATCTAAGGAATATCGACGTCGGCATTCCACTCGGCCTGTTCGTATGCGTAACGGGGGTTTCCGGGTCCGGTAAATCCACCCTGGTTGACAACATACTTTACCGTGCGCTGGCCCAGAAATTATACAATTCAAAAGATAAACCCGGTAAGCATAAGTCGATAAAAGGCGTCGAGAACATAGATAAGGTTATAGTCATCGATCAATCGCCTATCGGCAGGACACCCCGTTCCAACCCGTCTACGTATACAGGGATGTTCACCCCTATACGCGAGCTCTTCAGCCGCCTGCCTGAATCCAAGGTGAGGGGCTTTAACCCGGGAAGGTTCAGCTTTAATGTGAAAGGCGGCAGATGCGAGGCCTGCCAGGGTGACGGAATAATCAAGGTAGAAATGCATTTCTTGCCTGATGTCTACGTCACTTGCGAGGTCTGCAAAGGCGCCAGGTTCAATGAGCAAACCCTGGAAGTCAAATATAGGGGTTATTCCATAAGCGATGTCCTTAACATGACTGTCGAGGATGCCCTGAGGTTGTTCGAAAATATCCCCAGGATCAAGGAGAAGCTCCGGGTCCTTAATGATGTCGGCCTGGGTTATATCGAACTTGGGCAGGCAGCCACGACCCTTTCCGGAGGGGAGGCGCAGAGGGTAAAATTGGCCGCAGAGCTTTCAAGACGCTCCACAGGCCGTACGCTTTATATCCTGGATGAACCTACGACAGGATTACATTTTGCCGATGTCGACAAGCTTCTGGGGGTGCTTCATGCCCTGGCAGACCAAGGCAATACAATATTGGTAATCGAGCATAATCTCGACGTGGTGAAGACCGCGGATTATGTGATAGACCTGGGCCCTGAAGGCGGCGAAGGCGGCGGAATGCTGGTTGCCGCCGGAACTCCTGAAATGGTTGCCCGGGAGAAAGCGTCTTATACCGGGACTTACCTGAAAAAAGTCCTGAGGCAAGTTCTCGGTTGAAGAAACCGCTCCTTCATGATATATTAAGGCTGCCATGATGAGAAGGCCACTCCTTTACTTCCTTTTTTTGCTGATATCGGTAGCACCCTGCGGGCATGCTGCGGATGATACCAGGGCGGACATGTCGCAGGATGATTTTGTTCTGGCAAAGAAGGCATTTGACGACGAGTTCTACGATATATCGCAGGAACAGCTCGAACGTTTCCTGCTCAATTATCCGAAGAGCCAGTTACAGTATGATGCCCATTTGCTCCTGGGCCGCTGTTACACGTATCTCGGAAAATACTCCCAAGCCATAAAAGAGTTCGACATAGTATTGTCTTCCGCTTCCGCCAACCGTTTGTATGAGGAAGCGCTATATTGGTCCGCAGAGGCTTATTTCCAGGGCAAGGATTACAAGGGGGCTTTGAACCGTTATGCCGAAGAGACGGATTCATACCCTAATTCCAAGTATTCCGTTTTTTCGGCATATTCCAAGGGTTGGTGTTATTTTAATATGGGTGATTACGATAATGCCATCTCCTCATTCAGGGCTTTAATAAAGAAATACCCGTCTGACAACCTGGCAGCTGATGCGAAGTTCAAGATCGCCGAGTCTGTTTTTATGTCGGGCAAGCCCACCGCAGCCAAGTCCATGCTGGCGGATTTTATTAAGGAATATACCGTCTCCAAGAAACTTCCCGATGCCTATTTCCTTCTGGGTGAGATAGATTACCAGACCAAAGACTACGTGGAAGCCTGCGCAGATTATTCGAAAGCGCTGGAGCTGAATCCCGATGCGACATGGGCGGTTTATGCCCGTTACGGGAAGGCGTGGTCCGAACTGAAGTCCGGAGATTACAAGAAAGCGCTCGAGGACTTCCGGTCATTACGCGACGACAGGCCCGACAGCCCGCTTACCGATTCAATAATATTCGGGATAGGGCAGTCGTATTCTTATCTTAAGAATTACAGGCAGGCTATCGTAAGTTATGATGAGATCATCCTTAAATACCGTAACTCTAACTTCTTCGATGATGCCTACCTTTGGAAAGGCGACGCTCTCTTCAGTCTTGAAAAGTATGAGGATGCCGGGGACGTATATGAGGAAGCCGTAAAGAAATTCCCGGATTCGGAATTGAAAGCCCAATTTTATTATAATCTCGGATGGACGGACCTCAAGATGAGACGATTGCCGGAGGCGATATCAAACTTGCGGGAGTGTGTGAAGATTTCAGGGGACAGGAGCCTTAAAGCCAGCGCCATATCCGTAATAGGCGATATCTACCTCGAAATGAAAGATTACGACAGGGCGAAGGACAGCTACGACTCCATACTTAAGGACTACAGGGACTCTTTTATATGCGATTACGCGCAGTACCAGCTGGGGATGACCATGTTCGCGGCGGGCAATTATGAGGGCGCGGTCCTGGCTTTTCAGAGCCTTATAGGAAATTTCCCGAACTCCAGGCTCAAGGAAGATGCCATGCAGAGGCTTGGTATTTCATATTTCAGGAACGGCGATTACCTTTTAGCGTTCGAGTCGTTCCAGAAGTTCATAACTTCCCATCCGAAGAGCCAAAGGATGCCGGAGGTCTGTTTCCAGGCAGGAAACTGTCTTTTTAACCTGGCCAGGTATAAGGAAGCCATAGCTTACTTCAACAGGATAATCAAGGAGTTCCCGGGTACGGATTATGCCCGCCTCAGCCTATATGAGATAGGTTGGTGTAACTACCAGATGGGGAACGAGAAGAGCGCCGTTTCCCAGTTCGATAATTATATAAGCAAATATCCCGATTCGGACATAACCGACGACGTAATGCTTTGGCTGGGCCAGTATTACTATAACGGCGGTCAATACCAGAAGGCCAAGGTATACTTTGAATCCATCGCGAACAGGAAGCCGGCCAGCAGGATCGCGGACGAGGCGGAGTACTGGCTGGCTTTTACGATTTATAAGAACGGCGACCTCGATGGCGCTATCAGGAAATTCGAGTATGTTATCGAGACTTTCCCGGGATCCAAGGTGGCGGTGGAGAGCACCATGAGGATAGGGGATATATTGGCTGAGAGCGGGCATGCCGATGACGCCACTAAGGAACTCAAGAGCATAATCGAGCGTTATCCCGGGACGCAATTCGAGAAAGTGGCTACAAGGAGGATCGGCGATATCCTTAAGGAGAGAAGGCTCTATAATTCGGCGATCGAGAAGTACCGGGTTGCCATTACCGATACCCAGAGTAACTTCAATGCCGAGACGCAATTCCTGATAGGGGAATGCTATGAGGAATCCGGGGACATAGACCAGGCCATACCCGAATACCTTAAAGTAAAATACCTTTACCCAAAGATAACCATGTGGTCTGGCCGCGCCCAATTGCGCGCCGCTACGCTTTTTGAAGGGAGGCACAGGTGGAAAGACGCCATGAAGATATATGAGGAGCTCGCCTCCAGTAAAAGCGAAGAGGCGAAATACGCGAAAGAAAGGCTTGATTGGATAAAGGAAAATGTTCCCGAAAAAATCTGGAGGTGAACTGACATGGAATGGATAATAAGAGGCGGGCCGATGATGGTCCCCATACTTTTGTGTTCATTTTTGGCTTTTGCGGTAATAGTTGAAAGGCTAATGTTCCTGAGGACGATCGCTGTGAATACCAGGAAATTCATGGGGGAGATATCGTATTCGCTAAAAAGGAATAGAGCGGACGAGGCTATAGAGATGTGTGATAAATCGCGCGGTCCCCTGCCAAGGGTCCTGAAGGCGGGTATACTTAAGTACGACAGGCCGAAGGGCGATATAAAGGAAGCCATAGAGGACGCGGCCCTCCATGAGATACCGGGCATAGAGAAGAATATAGGCATCCTGGCGACCATAGCCCAGATAAGCCCGTTGTTAGGGTTACTGGGAACAGTGCTGGGATTGGTGGAGGTATTCCAGAAAATTCAGGAAAATGCCGCAGCATCCCTTCCTTCGACCCCGGTAGACCTTTCGTCGGGTATATGGGAGGCCTTGATCGCTACAGTTGCCGGTTTAGTAGTTGCTATTCCGGCTATTACAGCGTATAATTACTTTGTAAATAAGGTGAATTACCTTATAAGAGAGATGGAGATAAGCGCTACGGACCTTGTCAATATACTTGTGGAAAAGAAGGAAGAATAAATGAGATTGGGTCCTTCGCGTTATAAGCTGTTTTCCGGTCGCCACCTTGATATGGCCCCGGTGTTAAGCTGCGTACTCCTGTTTATGATATTTCTTGTCTTTACTTGGAGTTACGCTCTGCAGTCCCAAGCCGGGATAAGGATCGACCTTCCGAAAGCGGTAACTTCTGAGACGGTCAAAGGGAAGTCTTCCATTATAACGGTGACCAGGGAAAAGGTACTATATTTCGGGAAAGAAGCGGTATCTCCTTCCGAATTGGCCCAGAGATTGGCGGCCATGGACAAAATAGATTCGGTATTGATAAAAGCGGATAAAGGCACCTCACTTGAACGTGTAGTCGAGGTTTGGGACATATGCAGGAGATCAGGGATTCAGCAGGTCAACATAGCTACGACTCAGGGAAATTGACGGCGCGTAATATACTTATATTTGCGTTAGCCTTATCGGTTCTTTGGCATGTTTTGCTGATCCTCCCGTTCAAGATAGTGGTAGGTACCGTGCCGGTCAAGGCCGTTTCCTATCCGAGTATCTCTTTTGTCGGTGCCATACTCGAGAACAAGACTTATATGGCAGGGGGCTCGGACGATGGCAATTCCCGCGATGCCGGCCTGAAAAAGATGATGGAGATCTCGGGTTCTGCAGGCATGCCTGCCGGGACAAGCGCGGATAGTCTTGCTTCTTCGGTATACGGAAGGCTTTTGCCGTCATCGGATGCGGATCTGCTGAAGGAGATAAGCGGTAAGAACGGGGTAGGGGGCTTTACCGGGGAAAAGAAGCATCCCGAAAGACCCTTCGATAAGGTGATGGTCAATTATAAGACCCTGCCTTCAGATATAGGAGGTCCCCTGCGTTACAGGGAAGTCGTTTATAAGCCCGAGCTTCCCAAGTTCCTGCGCTGGGATGAAAGCCTGGGCGTGGATCTTGCGGGTCTTGGCGAATCTTTTGAGGTGGGATTGAAATTCGCCGTTTCCGCAGAGGGCAAGGTTGAATCGGTCGAGAGGATATCCTCTTCCGGCCATCCGACCATAGATATAGTTGCCATACGTTACCTTAAGGGCTGGCAGTTCGCGCCGCTGAATTCGGGGGAAGACAGAGCGAAACAATGGGGCACCATAAGGCTGAATCTTAAACTGGAAAAGGCATCCGCAAAATGATAAGACTGGAGTTTTCCTGGGCGGTGGCTTTGTATATGATATTGACAGCGGTGGCGTTCATAGCCTATTGGTTCTTTTTTGACAGGGTCAAGAGCCTTCCGAACAGGTCCATATCGGACAGGAATGTCTGGAAATGCTCTATATGCACCCTTTACTATATAGACAGCAGGAATTCCGATATTTCTCTTTGCCCGCGTTGCGGAAGCTATAATAAAAAACAAACTAACTTACCACAAAAGGGGGTTAAGTCATGATAACAGAGATAGGGATCACTGCCGGCGAAATATGGCATTATCTCGACGAGCACGGGGAAGTATCCCTCTCACAGCTTTGTTCCGGGGTGGAAAAACCGAGGGAAGTCATATTGATGAGCCTTGGCTGGCTTGCCAGGGAAGGCCATGTTATCCTGGAAGGCGAGGCCGATTATAAAATATACCTGCGCAGGTAAGGCGTCTATTGGGATTCGTAGCCGTGTTCATAACAACAGCAAGCGGAAAGGAAGCGGATAAGATAGCCCGCGGCCTTGTCGGCAGGGGACTCGCTGCGTGCGTGAACATAATACCTTCTGTTAAATCCGTATATACCTGGAAAGGCAGGCTTGAGGTCTCGAATGAATTCCTCCTTATGGCAAAGACGAAGCAGAGCCTTTTCTGCAAGCTCGAGAAAACGGTCAGGTCGATGCATTCCTACGACTGTCCTGAGATAATATCGGTCCCGGTGAACAAGGGAAGCCGGGATTACCTTCAGTGGCTTGGATCCTCAATAAAAAAAAGATGAAGTCTGGAGAGCAATACAATGAATAAAATGTTATCTTTTACGGCGGTATTATTCATGTTGCTGCAGCCGGGTATATGTTTTTCCGATCAGGGCAACCCCAGGGATTCATATTTTAGCGGTATAGACTTGGCTTCGAGAGGGGAACTGGAACGGGCAAAAGCAGCCTATTCCGAGGCTCTTTCCGACAAGAGGTTTAAGCCGTATGCCGAACTCGAGATAAGAGCGATCGATCAGGTTCTTGCAGGAAAAATAAATAAGGATATCGCTGTCAGGGCTTTTAAAGCTAAAACTTACGCGGCCGCGAAGAGATGGAACGAGGCGATATCCGAATACTATAAGATCATAGATGCCTGCCCTTCGTTCTCTTACGCCTATATCAGCAGGGGTAACGCATATCTCGAGACAAGGTCTTACGGAAAAGCGGTAGAGGATTTTACCGAAGCCATTAAGTTGGAGCCGGATAATGCCGAGCTTTACAACAGGCGCGGCGTTGCGCTTCAATCAAGGGGTAATATCGATAAGGCCGTGAAAGATTACAGCAGTGCTATTGAAAGAGACCCGAAAATGGCGCTCTATTATTGTAACAGGGGCCGCGCTTATTATGTAAAAGGCAAATTGGATGCTGCTTTGGCGGACCTGGATGAAGCCATAAAACTTGATCCGGACTATCTTGATGCTTATCTTGTAAAAGGGTGGACTTGCGAAGACATGAAATTGTATCCGGATGCGATTACAGCTTATAAGAAGGTGATTGCCATCGATAGTTCAACCGGTAAAGAGGCTACCAGGGAGGCGGAATCTGCCATAAAGGACCTGGAAGGCAGGATGGCCAAGGAATCCGGAAACGCTGAAAATGATAGCAAGAAAAATAAATGAACTTATAAAGAACATGGATTTCGTCGCGATGGCCACCTGCGATAATGACGGCAGGCCGAATGTCGCGCCGAAGTTCTTCCTTAAAGCCGAAGACGGCCACATCTATATAGTCGATTATGTCATCGGCAGGACTTTCCAAAACCTCAAGGTGAACCCGAAGGCTTCAATATCAATAGTAGATGAGAGGAACCTTACCGGTTACCAGGTAAACGGAAGGGTCGAACTGCTTATAGAAGGCGCAGAATATGACAGGGCCGTCTTGGATTTTCTCGAGAAGGAAATAAGCCTCTCCAGCCGCAGGATAGTTGAAGGTGTCAAGAAAGGCGAGAGGCACAATAATTTTGAAGTCGCGTTCCCGACCAGGGTGATAATATTCAAGGTAAGCATAGATGAAGCCGTAGAGATCGGTCCTGGCGGAGAACTCAGGAAAGAAGGATACGGAGGAACGCAGAAATGACGAAACTTTTTAAAATCGTTGTCATGTTGCTGGTTTTGACGGTGTCGGCGCTTGTTCCGCAGGCGCACGCCGCAGTTTCCTGGACCGGGGATTTCAACGGCGCCCTCAAAGAAGCAAAGGCGAAAGGCGTCCCCGTAATGGTGGATTTTTATACCGACTGGTGCAAATGGTGCAAGAAACTTGACAGGGACACTTATTCCGACCAGAAGGTTGCCGGCCTCTCGGAGAGGTTTGTTTGCGTGAAGGTCAATGGGGATAAAAACCCGGAGATCGCGGCAAAATACGGTGTCGACGGTTATCCCTCGATATTCTTCTTGGACGCAGGCGGTAACGCGATCGGCAAGATCGTAGGTTATGTAAATGCCGATGAGATGGCGATGAACATGGACAGGGCACTTTCCAAATACGGTGCTGTCCGTCAACAGGAGAGTTCCCGGGACAAGGATGCCGCAGAGAGCAAAGGGAAGAACTGGAAAACCGGGATATCTGATTGGTGGAAGCGTATAAGCCGGACCGCTGACGACAAATCCCCGGCGACGAAAGAAGTTGTCGAGGCCCCGCAAGCTACAACAGAGACTGTTTATTGCGATGTGCTTATACTGGATAACGGCAGCAAGGTCCAGGGGACCATAGAAAGCCAGGACGGGGATAATTACGTATTGCGGCTTCCGCTCGGGAAAACGACCATAGATAAGTCGAGGGTAAGGGAAGTACGGAAATTTTTGCCTGAAGAGGCAAGCGTCCTCATGGGAGACAAATATTACCAGGACAAGAATTACGACGCCGCTATAGAGGAATACAGGAAGGCATTAAGGATAAAGCCGGATTATAAGCCGGCAAAGATATCGCTTGAATCGGCTGTCAGCAACAAGGCCGAAGAGATAGAAAAACAGAAGGCCGAGAAGAAAGAGGCTTTGCCGGCGGAAAGGGAGGCGGAAGGTCCCGACGTTACGCAGGAGCCGTTGCCTTCATTTGCCAAGAGGGTAAATTTCGGTTTCAACATAATGAACAGGGAGAGCATCAAGAGGAAGTATGACTACAGGGATTTCGGTTTCTCGGTAGACGATAACTTGATAGTCAACGGGTTCTATGCCAAGGATTGCTCATCCTGCAAGCCTGTTTATCCCGCGCAGGAGGCCGGATTGAGGTCAGGCGACCGCATAGTATCTATAAACGGCATATCAACGAATGGCCTGACCGCCTCGGAAGCCACAAAGCTTATAGGCAGCCATCGCTATAGCCTTTTTGTGATCGAGAGACAATAGCCGGGCTATACAGGATGAAGAAAGTTTGGTATAATTAACGCTTTGGTTGCGAGGGGCTGGTCTTACAGACCGCCCCATTACGTCTGGTTGCGAGGGGCTGTAGCTCAGTTGGGAGAGCGCTTGAATCGCACTCAAGAGGCCGGGGGTTCGACTCCCCCCAGCTCCACCAAGAGTGATAGGGTACTGCTTCAAGGACAGGACGGAAGGTACCTTCCGTCGAAAAATTGAGGCGGCGCTCTTTTAAAATACAGTTCGAACCAATCTT
>Ga0265297_10011782_pt1 | contig 10636 bp, 15 predicted proteins | sample Munlanlwell13791_FD_192502 | JGI IMG/M metagenome (GOLD analysis project Ga0265297, IMG submission 192502) | Leachate microbial communities from a municipal landfill in Southern Ontario, Canada - Leachate well 137-91 | ecosystem: Engineered > Solid waste > Landfill > Unclassified | place...
TTGGTTGCCGGTACTTCTGTTTATAATCTGAGTATGAAAGTGCTTCAGGTTAAGCGCTGTCAATTGGAAGGCATGAATTATCCGCTTGTTGGTCCTTTGACTTACAAAGAAGCTGATGAGTATATGTCAGGCTGGATGGGAACTTCAGGTACAGTTGGCACTTGTAGTTCTGCTGGATATCCTGCTGCATTTCTGAATGAACCTGGCAATACCATCACATTCTTGTTGGCGCCTGCATCAGCTGGTACTGCGTTCCTGATAGTTTCTCGACTGCCACTATTGCCATTTACATTAAACAATTCCCCCGAGATAGCAGAAGCGTATCATGAAGGATTGATGAACTGGGCTGCTCATCTGGCCTATCTGAAGAACGATTCAGAAACATTCAATCCTGAAAAAGCAAAGTATTACGAAGATATTTTCACTGCACAGTTTGGACCACTTCCCAGTGCCAAGACTGAACGAATGGTAAAGACATTGATTCAGCAAGGCAGGATGCGGCCACGAGCATTTGGCTCATAACAATGTTGAGTTTCACATTTTACCCTCTAAAGGAGGATTTTCAGTATGGCGATTTTAAAAATTAAAAGGTTAATTGAAGATTTGGAAAATGATAGTCATCAGGTATTGGCTAATCATGTAGCTAAGGCAACTTCAGCTGGCAATACGGGTACAGCAAGTTTGGCTAGTTCAGCATCCTATGCTGGTACGGCAGTAAAGGCTACTTCTTCTGGTTATGCAGGTACGTCTATGAAAGCAACTTCAGCTGCTAATACAGGTACTGCCAGAGTAGCCCATTTTGCCAGTTCCGGTACAGCCAACATTGCAGGAACTTCTTCTGTCTGGTCAACCGGTGGTTTATAAAATTAACTGATAGAGGGAATGCATGACTGGTTCCCTCTATCTTAATCCATGGAGGACGAAACACATGGCTGAACATCGCATTAGAACTGTTTTTTTGTGGAAAGGATTTGTAGCTGGAAGTGGTAGTGCTGGAACAACAGTTGATTCTGATCCTATCGATCTTCGTGATAAATCTGTAAAGGGTAATTATTCCGTTTCTTATACGGTTGGAACTGCTGGTGGAGTAGCGACCTGTGGTTCTGCTAAACTATCTTATCTTGGTTGTCCAATTTATGGTGGTACGTATATTGCGCCTACCAATGGTACATTTGCCACTTTGGGTAATGCAGGTGGAAGCAATATAGTGTCCATTACTCCACCTGTAATGCCGTTTATGAAAGTTCGAGCAACAATAGGCACAAGTGGCACATCATTAGTAACAGCAGCACTTCATGTTCAGTAAGGATGTGTTAATATGGCATATAAACGCTTAAGTTTAACTCGGGGAGATTCGCAGACCTACACATTGACCTTTAAAAAGTCAGATGGTACACTTTACTGCTTGAAAAATTGGGTGGTGTTCTTTACTCTTAAAACTCAATACGATCTTCCCGACTCGCAAGCCAGTTTACAGAAAATTGTAACTACATTTGCCGATACCACTGCTGGCACGTCGGGAGTTGCAACTATTTCTCTTGATCCTACCGACACGGTTGATCTCACTCCTGGTGAATACGATTTCGACATAGCAGTCCGGACTGCGGCTAATGAAACATTTACCGTGATAAAAGGCAAACTTGATCTTGAATATGATGTAACTCGATCAGCAGGCACAGCTGGAACGGCGGCTTAAATGAGTAATCAGGATATTGAGGTTACTATAGTAAATGAAACTGATATTAGCGTTACTCTTGGAGCAAGTCAGAATATTGAAGTTACTTTTACTACACCTGTTCAGGGTACCCCAGGACCAGCTGGAACATCAGGAACTGGAGGATCATCGGGTACAAGTGGCACTAGTGGTATAAATGGTCTTGATGGTACATTTTTCGGCAGTTCGGGAACGGCGGGAACGAGTGGAACCAGTGGGACATCTGGTATAGATGGAACTTCTGGTACCAGTGGCAGTACTGGCAGTAGCGGGTCTTCCGGTAGTAGTAGTACTTCTGGTACGTCAGGAATAAGTGGCACACATGGCACAAGCGGCACTTCGGGCAGTAGCGGTTCAAGTGGTTCGGCTGGAAATGATGGATTAGATAAATGGTTAATTGTGCCGACCGTAGGTATTTTTCATTTTGAAACTGGTGCATGGGTAAATATAAGTGCTTCTAATCCATCTGTGTGGCAAAGTATATTAGCTACTTTATATGCTTCTTTTGCAGGATCTGGTACCTATAAATGGACAAAGGCAGCGGGATGGGTTCAAATAAGTGCCAGTGATGCTATTGCCCTGACCGCATTTAATGGTGTTTTATATGCAAATTTATCTGGAGCTGGAATATATTATTGGGATGGAACGTGGCATTCTACTACCTGGCCAGCTACTGATATTATAACCGGAGATGGCACTGCAGGTTCTAGTGGCACATCAGGGACAGATGGATCGCATGGAACATCCGGGTCAAGTGGTACATCGGGAAGTGTTGGCACGTCAGGTACATCCGGCACTTCTGGGTCAGTTGGTACATCAGGAACGAGTGGTACATCGGGATCAGGACTTACAGATGCACAAATGATTATGTGGGCAATAGTATTCGGAGGGTAAAATGATAGTTCTTGAAAATGGAGATTTACTTGAAGGTGATGCAACCAGTGCAGCAGAAGTTGATTTTACCTTACACGGATTAGATAATAATGTTCTTACTCAATTAGCTGATGGACAATTGGCAAATTCTAAAGGAACTATTTATACGGCAAATAGTACTGATGTCATATCTGCAATTATTTTAGTTAATACTGGTGCTGCACATAATCATGTTAATTTATATCTTAAGCCTTCTGGCGGCACTTCTCGTAGATTAATAGCCAAAGATTTACAACTTGAGCCTAATTATTCATTGCACTTTGATGGTGTTAAAGTTGTTGTTTTAAATTCTATTGGTGGAACCGTTACCACTGGGCTTGATGGTTCTGGGGGCACTTCTGGATCATCTGGCTCCAGTGGAAGTTCAGGTGTATCTGGCTCTAATGGTACTTCTGGATCATCTGGTAATTCTGGCATATCAGGTACAAGTGGTAGTAGTGGGACAAGTGGTGTTAAGGGAGATACTGGTGCTAAGGGAGATACTGGTGCTAAGGGAGATACTGGTGCCACAGGACCACCTGCAACAGTTTTATATGGCACACAAGATGTTTCCGGTGCTTCCGGTCAATCTGATGGAGCTGTTTATTATAAATATGTATAAGGATATTTGAATGGCAATTTTAACACTTAGACCTACAGGAGATGCTTCGATTCAGCTTTCTCGTTCTGCTGGATCATACAATTATACTTGTGTAGATGAAGATCCCGTGTCTGATGCTGATTATGTTTTTTCAACGGAAGCAATGGCTGTAAATAAAACAGATTTGTATAGTTTAAATACATCTGGATCGATAGGTCCTATAAATAGTGTAACAGTTTATGCAAGAGCAAAATACGGTACATTGACCTTGGGACCATTAATATTTGTAACCGTTAATTCTGCTTTTGGGGATGGAGAAACACTTACTTCTTCTTGGACAATGTTTTCAAAAACGTGGACGGTTAATCCTGCTACTGGAAACGCTTGGACATGGAATGAAATACTTACTCTTGTTGCTGGAATAAAATTTTGGTGTTTTAATGAAATTACAACGGGAGAAGGTTGGTGTTCACAGGTTTATGTAGAAGTTGATTATACATATGCGCCAGGTATGAAAATTAGTGTTGATGCTCAATGGCATTCTTGTGTGCCGAAAATAAGTGTAGGAGGTATTTGGAAAACCTGTATTGCTGGATGGGTCAGTGTAAGTAATCAATGGAAAAGAATGTTATAAAGTTATAGGAGAAAGTTATATGGCTTACGCTTCTAAAATAACAATGACAACTGGAGATGCTCCGGGGGCTCCTTCTGCTGGGGCTTTAACATTGTATGCAAAGACAGATAAGCAATATTATTTTAAAGATTCAGATGGTGTAGAAACTAAGGTTGCAGGCACATCAGGATCATCCGGTAGTTCTAGTAGTAGCGGTAGTTCTGGAACTCATGGTACATCTGGTTCATCCGGTACGGGAGGAACATCTGGAACCAGTGGCACAAGTGGAACATCAGGTAGTGTTGGTACGTCAGGTAGTTCGGGTAGTTCGGGTAGTTCCAGTACCTCTGGATCATCGGGTACTCATGGAACCAGTGGGACATCAGGAACCTCTGGAACTTCCGGTACGGCTGGTAGCAGTGGAACATCGGGTACAGCTGGGACATCAGGCACGTCTGGAGTAGACGGAACTTTTTATGGATCGTCAGGTACTTCGGGTACAGCAGGAACTTCTGGCACATCCGGTACAGGTTATCCAATTCGTTGTGTTCAGGTTGTCGTTGTTGATCCTGCCACTCAAGTAGGTACAGGCAATGGTAAAGCTTATTTTGTTGTTCCTGATGAATTGACTAATATGAACCTTACTAGAATTGCTGCAACTCTTGTTGGTTCAGCTGGAACAGGTGGCTCGTGTGTAATAGCCATTACAAATACTGGATCTCGGGGGACTGCTGCTGTTGCCATGTTGAGTGCAAATATGCAAATAGAAGGATCGGAATTAAGCACTCGGACTTCTGCAAATCCTGGAACTATTAATACCAGTGCAGATGGAATATTGACTGGAGATTTAGTAAGAATAGACATACCAAATGTTCATTCTACAGCAGGTACAGGACTTATCGTAGAAATGGCATTTGCATTGTAAAAGCAGAATTGGTGATGCTGCCGACTTAACTGTAACAATGATTTTCGTGACACCATAAAGCAGACTAAATATGACGACGATTTATGCATCAAAGGATAATTTTATTTCCAAAAACGTACCCACGGATAATCAGGGTGCAAGTGAGGTTATTGATCTGTATGGGCCTGAGTCTGCCGGTGAGCGGTATTGCTTAATGGCCTATGATAAAACTGGATTGGGTGCGGTTTCAACAGCAATTTTATCTTTATATTGCAGCGCTATATTTGGCGATTGCAGTATTGTTGTTCAGCGTGTTTTGTACACCGACTGGACTGAGGGCGCAGGCGGCGATCCGGCAGTTTCGAACTGGAATCAATATAAGGCGGGGACTAACTGGAACACCGCGGGGTGTAAAGGCGACGGAACAGATTATACAACAACCAATGCGGTAACAACGGCAATTTCGGGGACAGGCTGGAAAACATGGGAATTGAAAAATCTCTGGAATGCGGTGACGGGTTTAGCATCCCTTGATTTGATTATAAGGGTTACGGCTGGCAGCTTTAATGTGGATTTTCATTCGCGACATTACGTCGCAGATCCCAGTTTACGACCCAAACTTGCTTACACACTTGCACCGGCTAGACCGCAAATCATGATTTTTTAAGGAGATAAAATGTATTACGTCCACAGACATACAACCGAAGCCGATTATCAAGTCATCCATTATTTTCCATCTTTTCCTTCTGGAAATATTGGAGAAGAGGTTGTGGCACCTGATAACTTGGCATATCTGGTGTGGGTAGCAGCCGGTGGAACTCCAATAGTTAAAGCTAATGGGCGGTTTCTTTCTGTAGTTGATAATCAGTTAGTTGTTGATCCAAATAAAGATAGCATTCTTGCAGCAGAGACAGCGGCTGCTCAAGCAGAAGCAACCAGACTAGCGGCAAAAGCACAGGCAATAATAGATAACATTCCGTCATGGTCAGCAGTTGAAGCCGCAATTAATGCCGCAGATACGGTGGCAAAGTTACGCAGTGTTGTGTTGAAAATTGCCAGAGTTTTATATTGGAATGTAAAAAATACATCTGATTGAGGAATTATTTTATGACTGCAAAAGTACAAGTAGACCGTAACGAATTTGATCGTAGGCAGTATCCATGTCCTTCTCACGTCGAAATTGTAAAATCTCTGGAACAAGGAGATGTCAGAATGCAGAATATAGAAGATAAAATTGATCTTATCATTGCTCAACAGTTACGTTATATGGAAGTGCATACAGAAACAGTCAAAGATGTCGCAAGAATTAAAAGTATCATAGAAAATGGTCTTAAGAAAGATGTATCAGAAACTGCTATAGCAGTTAGAGAACTTACAAGTAAAATTAATATTCTTGAAGATTTTTCATGGTTTAGGAACTGGATGAATTCTTTAAGAGACAACTTATTCAAGAACATTCTAAAAATAGGTTTTGCATGTGCCATACTTTATTTTGTAGTTTGGTTTGTTGGAACCTTTGGCAAAGAAGCAGTGTTAAAAATGATGCATTAGGATAAATTATGAAAGCAAAAATTGTTATACTGGAAGAATCGGAGCAAGGCGCATTGGGAGTTCTCGTTCTTGATAATGCAATTTTCTGTTTCTGCCTTTTACCCGATGATGCAGATCAGAAAAAATTTCATATTCCAAGTAATAATTTTGAGCATCCTTTCTACATCTGCCGAAGGTATCAGAGCCCCAAACATGGCAATACATTTGTCATCTCTCGACCGGAAACTCCTGGACTGATTGATGGACATGACTATATAGAATTTCATGCTGGAAATACAGAAGCAGATTCTTTAGCTTGTATTCTGTTAGGTGCGACAACCGGAAAGTTAAAAGGCAATCGCTCCGTCCTGAACAGCGGCGACACATTTAAAGCGTTTCTGGATTACACAAAAAATATTAACGAATTTCAATTAACCGTAGTTGACTGTTTATAAGGAGAATTTCAATGATTCGTTATCGTGATTTAACGGAAGAGCAAAAGGCGTTTATTTGCAATGGCTGAGGACCAAAAGGTGGCTGGGTCCCAGTCCCTGAATTCTTCTGTCATGAATTTTGTGATCAGCATGATTTTAACTACTGGATTGGGGGATCAGAAGAAGATCGAAGAAAAGCTGATCATCAGTTTCTTGTAGCAATGTTGAAAGCTGCTGGGGATGATCCGACCAAGCAAACAATTGCCTTTACCTATTGGATGGCTGTACGTTTATTTGGCAGTATTTGTTTCCATTATGCAGATAAAGAACGAAATGAATATGATCTTACTTTAGCAATGGCAGAGGAGGGAACATAAATGAAAGAATTTCTTTGTGACAATAAAAATTTAATTACAGTGGCTGTTTTACTTCTTGGTGTTGGTGCTTACATATGGAGTTATTTAACAACAGTCAGTGCCGAAAATATTATAACTGCTATTGTTTCTGGTTTATTTGGTATGGGTACTGGAGCGGCTTTAAGAGCAACTGCAAGATCAACTGATAAGCCTGAAGATAAGTAGTTTGGAATAATCCAACCCGCGGGAATAGTCCTTCCCAGGATGAACAGGCAGCCCCCTTACTGTCTTTCCCGCGGCCATTAAGGGGATAGACTCTTTTAAGGGGGAGAGCGAGATATGATGAATAAAAGCATAGGATTCTTTGGAGCATTGAATGAACGAACTGGATACGGAATCCACGGCTCTAGGTTTGTTGAAGCATTAAAAAAACTAACAACTGTAAATCTTAATGCTGTTGGTGACGTAAACATTACTCTTGTTGATGTTGTATCAATTCAGAACATTAAAGAGCGATTGCCTTATCCAAGTATTATTTATTCGGTATGGGAATCGACAGAATATCCTCAATGGTTCATTGATAAATTAAAATTATTTGATCAGTTATGGGTGCCATCTGAAGCACAAAGGTCATGGTCTATTGCTCAAGGTATACCAGAAGAATTTGTGAAAGTTGTTCCTGAAGGTGTTGATCCGGAAATATATAAACCAAATAATGCAGTACCTGCTTCTGGTATTTTTACTTTTCTTGTTTGTGGTCAATGGCAGCCGCGTAAATCAACTTTAGAGATTATTCAAGCATACTTAAAAGCATTTCCAATTGATCATGATCCTCTGGCACAAAGAACCAGACTGGAACTTTCAGTCGATACCCTTTTCCCATCAGACAATTTCAAATCCACTGAAGAAAGGCTGGCGGCATATGGCATCTCAGACCCACGAATCAGCGTTATCCATTTTGAGGAGAAATCAGATTATGTCCGGAGGCTACAATCAGCAGACTGTTTTCTGTCGTGTAGTCGAAGTGAGGGGTGGGGATTGCCTATCATCGAATCACTCGCTTGTGGAATCCCGACTGTTGTTGCCGACTGGGGAGGAAGTACAGAATATGCTGGTTCAGCTATCAATGTCAGGATCAGCAAATTAATCAAGCCTTATGGCATATACGGTAATTGGGATGTACCGGGTCAATGGGCAGAACCGGATTATGATGATCTGGTGGCCAAAATGCAGGATGTATATGATCATTATACATTGCATAAAATAAAAGCATTGAAGACAGCCGAAGAAATCCGAACTAAATTCTCTTGGGATGCAGCTGCCAAAAAAGCCATGGATGTAATTAATCAAATACCGGAACAGAAAGCAGAAGTTATTCCAGTTTTAGTTACTGATCCAGAAAAAGAAATTCGCATTCATGCCCGTAATCTTGGCTATGACATTATCAACATGAAAAAACGTAACATGATTTTCACCATTGATTGCCATCCCACATCAACCGACAAAATGGAAACTTTAATTGAAACTATAAACCAGATTAAGGCTAAGGGATTTCCAGTCCTAGTTGCTTCTCATATTCCATTACCGGCGCCAGTTGTTGAAATGGCAGATTTCTATATTTATGATAAGCGAGATGTGCTTTCCGGTGATGATAAGCCAATCTACTGGAGAAAGAAACCAGATGGAACAGTTGAAACCACAATGGCCAGCATACCCTGCCATGCAGTTGCATCTACCATGAACGTCAGAAATGCAGTTGATTTCTGTTTAGGTAAATATGACTGGATGTATCATATCTGCTATGATACTGAATTTGACTTAGATGCATGGTTGCTTAAAGTAAATGCTTCAGACAAATCCTTAATCTGTTCCAGGTGGGATCATCAGGAGAATACCATCAGCGGCCAGCTATTTGCCGCCAAACTCGAAGTGATGGACAAGATAATCCTTAAAACTACCACGTGGAAAGAATTTGCCGAAATCCATGGAGATAAACGCTTTAACAGTGAAGAAGTATTACTGGAACGTGCTATCAGGGAAGTCGGTTTAGATAATATCGAAATCCTTGACATTGAACTTGGCAACCGCTTTGATCAGATTGATCGTGATGCCTGGAAAGATGATGTATTTTCCTGCAACTTCATTGATGGACCTTTCCTGAACATTTCCGGCATGTCTAATCGTGAATATGATGTAGGGTACAGCAATCCGGTTGATGGTGAAAATCATTATTGCCTGAAACAGAAAGTTGGCATGTGGAGTCGACCGAATACTAAATACTATCGTGATTGGACAGTTCAAGCAGTTCTTAATGGTGAAGTCAAATTCAAGCATCATCTGGAATTAAAAGGGCAGCGTGTATTAATTTCCATGGGTAGCAAGGCGCTAGGCGATACTCTGGCTTGGATGCCCTATATTGAAGAATTTCGCAAGAAACATGACTGCCATATAGTTTGCAGTTCCTGGTGGAATCGTATTTTCGATTATCCGGATATTGAATTTGTTGAACCCGGTGCGGTGGTGGAAAACATATATGCCAGTTATTCAGTCGGTTGTTATGATGACCAGTTGGATAAGAATCCTATAAATTGGAGGCTGGTACCATTGCAGAAAGTGGCTACAGACATTCTCGGGCTCGAGCATATTCCCCAAAGGGCAAAGTTAAAGGAAAGTCTGCTTTCTACTGTTCGGTCTAAACCTTATATTTGTTTCTCTGAATACTCCACCATGTTGAATAAACAGTGGAACAATCTTGGGGCTTGGCAGCAAGTAATCGATTATCTTGTCAGTCTTGGATATGAGTGTATTTCCATCAGTCTTGAACCTTCACAACTTCAGAATGTGATCAAGCATAATAATCAGTCTGCTGAATCCACTATCAATGATATTGCCGGTGCAGAATTCTATGTTGGGCTCAATCACGGACCTGCGTGGATTGCTTATTCATTAGACATTCCAGTTGTTATGATTGATGGAGTTGCGGAAGAATGGAATAATCCTCCCAATCCGTATCGTATCAGCGTAAAGGTTGATGGATGTCAGCCCTGTTTCAACAACTTGGAAGTTCCGATTGATAGAGGTTGGGATTGGTGCTATAATAAGACTGAAAGATTTGCATGTACTAAGGCAATTACGCCGGAAATGGTTATTGAGACAATTGACAGATTAAGGAGTGATCAGGATGCCACTGAAAAAAGGATCGGGCAGGGGAATAATTAGTTCCAATATACATGAAATGGTTGCGGCTGGTCATTCTGTTAAGCAAAGTGTGGCTGCGGCACTCCATAATGCTAATTATAAACGCAAAGGCTACGGAATCGGAAAGAAGAAGGGCTAACATGGATGCAACATTTTCACGAGTGATGAATAAATTCTCCGGTATCAACAATGTTGATTCTGCAACTCGCCTATTTCCTGTTGTAATAGACCACACTTATGTATATCCTTTGCAAGAAGGGTTAAATATAGAAATTGATGATACTTTTGCTATTTCTTCTCGCCCGGGGTATGATAATGTTTTGGCTGGAACCGGCATCCATTCCCTTTGGGCTGATGGTGAATATTGTTTCTAC
>Ga0265297_10011783_pt1 | contig 10636 bp, 11 predicted proteins | sample Munlanlwell13791_FD_192502 | JGI IMG/M metagenome (GOLD analysis project Ga0265297, IMG submission 192502) | Leachate microbial communities from a municipal landfill in Southern Ontario, Canada - Leachate well 137-91 | ecosystem: Engineered > Solid waste > Landfill > Unclassified | place...
CTTTTTGCTTCATAAGTTATAGAATAATCTCCCACCTTTTTATCTTCTGGAGAAAATCCTCTTCTTGCAATAGCCTTTCCATCAGGTTTTCCTTTTCCTCCAATTTTAGTTGTTTCAAATCCTAATGATTTAAACCCGTAGAAAATAGCCTCTTCTAATTCATTCGGATTTGAAAGTGCATTTTTTATCATCATTGCAACAGCAGGTGCATTTGGATTTTCTTCATAAGTAATTTCCCTCAATAATTGATCTCTTCTTTTAATTATGGTTCTTATTGTTGTAGAATCTATTTCTTGTTCATACATTGAAGCTTCAGTTAGAATTTCATTCACTGCGAAGAACTGTAAGGGTAAAGTGGATTTAAATGAATGAAAATAATTAACAAAAAAAGGATGCATTTGATTTATCCTAACCTTTTTATTTTTTAAATCTAAAATAGCCATGGGAAATTCTGGAGGCAAATCAAGACTAAATTCTACATCTTTAACAAACCCTCCATTTTCTTTTAGTACGTCCTCTTCCAATCCTTCAATAAATTTTTCTTTTTCTGTTGAGGAAATTCCTTCAAATGAAGTTAAAAGGGGTTCATCAATATTCCCTAACAAAAATTTTTTAGCCATGACTAAAATAGGTTTTTTGGAGATTAAAGAAGAAGTATGAGAGACTCTCTCTCCAGCATTAGATAAAAGATCTTCTTTATTAATATAATCATCAAAAAAAGATTTTACTTTGTTAAATTTTTGCTTTATGTACTTTTGTAAATCAGAATATGCAGGACATTCTTTGACAGATTCTCTCCCAGAAGTAAGGTACATATCAAGTTCATCAGCTTGAATCACAATTCTACACCTATTAAATGTGGCATGATTCAGTTCCTCTACAGACCCAATCAAAGGATTATCTATGTTGATTAATCTATCTCTTATCATCAAAAAAATTCCATGACTTCTTCCCATGTCTTGAGATTTTCCTCTAACTAAAGAATCTTTATATAATTCGGCATAACCTTTTATATTTTTTAGATTTGGCAAATTTACAAAAAATTCCCCTTCATTTTCATAACTATTGTATTCATCTTCCCTATTCACCACATCATCTTCTTTTCCAAAAATCCATGTATTAAGTTTTTCCCCCTTAGATTTACTTGATTCTAAATTAGTACCATTATAAAATAAATTAAAATTCGGACTAAGTGGAAGTGCTGTACTCAAAACCCATTTTAGGGGACCTTCTTTAATTCTCTCTGGTTCTTTTAGTTTTGACATTATTGCAATTGTCCATGAATTTTCTGAAGAAGAACCAAATAGATTGAAATTTATTAATTTGGTTTGATCTATTTTAATTAAAGGAGTTAAAATTTCCTTAGCTTCTTCTTCAGTTAAAAGTATTTCAGACAACTTTATCCCGTCATCAGAATTTGGATCTATCTCACTATAATCCATCGTTACTCTTTTGTATTCTCCTTCTTTTTTACAAATATAAGTTAATCTATTTGCCAAAACATAAGTTGCAAGTTTACCTATCCCAAACTTTCCAATAGGTTTACGAGAGAGATTGCTTTCATTATCTCTTTTATTTGATTCCCCAATTTTCCACAAATTTTTTAGTTCTACACTATTCATACTTGTCCCATTATCACAAACAAAAATAAAGGAATCATCAGAATTTAATTCTGTGGGAATATATACTGAAACTTTTTTTGCGTTTGCATCATAAGAATTTGAAACAAGTTCTTCAAAAGCTTTATGTGGGCTTGAATAAAGCCCTGCAGAAAAAAGTTCAATAATTCTATAATTTATTCTTACAGGTATTTCTCCGATTTTTTTACCCTTATCTAAAAAAGTTTCATCTACCATAATTTTAATGAAGAAATACATTATTTAAGAATTTGTGTATTCAGTTAGTTTCTTGAGAAGATTTATAAACTATAACTTACTATATAAGTATATAACTTATATTAAATAAAATGGTAAAGCATCTTCCAGAATGGATAATAAAGAGATATGCAAAACTTTGGTTTAAATTTAAAGAGGGAGAATTCACTAAAGAACAGGCAGAAAAGGTATTAGAGTCTGATGGAGCAATTGCTGTCTTTTTATCTGACCTGAGAAAAGCAGGATGGATAGAAATTAAAATGTCCTCGGAGGATGCAAGAAAAACAATCTACAAATTAAAAGAACCAACCCAAACATTTATAGAAGAACTAAAGGAGTTAAACAAACAATGACAACCTACTCACACTCAAGAATAAGCACTTATGAAAATTGTCCTTATCAGTATAAACTAAGATATATTGACAAAGTTAAAGTTGATGTTGCCCCAACAACAATAGAAGCTTTTATGGGGGATATGGTCCATCAAACTTTAGAACTTTTATACAAAAATAAAAAATTCAAAAAAAGAGTTGCTAAGTCAAGTTTATTAAAATTCTATAATGCAATATGGAAAAAGAATTTTTCTGAAGATATTTTAATTGTAAAGGAAGATTTGACTTCTGAAAATTATAGGAAAATGGGAATGAAATATATTTCTGATTATTATGACAGAATGCGACCTTTTGAGCAGATGACTATATTAGGATTGGAAACCACTGACAGAATGACTCTGCCTGATGGAAACCAGTGGCATGTTAGAATAGATAAGTTGGGATGTGATTCAGATGGAAATTATTTTGTTTGCGATTACAAGACAAATTCAAGAATGAAAGATCAAGAAGAAGCAGATTCAGACAGACAACTTGCCCTTTATTCTGTTTGGGTCAAAGATAAATTCAAAGATGCTAAATCAGTAAAATTAATTTGGCATATGTTAGCTTTCAATAAAGATGCAGTTTCGGAAAGAACAGATGAGCAATTACAAAAACTACAACAAGAAGTTACGGAAATAATTAAGGAGATTGAGAATGCAAAAGAATTTCCAAGAAATCAAACTGCTTTGTGTGATTATTGTGTTTACAAAGAAATGTGTCCTTCATTTAAACATGAAGCAGAACTTGAAAAGATTGAAGATGTTAAAGAGTTTAAAGAAAATGAAGGGGTGAAATTAGTTGATGAATTTTCTGAGATAAAAACAAAACTTACAGAATTAAAAAAATCAGAAGATGAATTTAAAGAAAAGTTGATTGCCTATGCGAAGCAATTTGGGATTGATATTGTTTATGGTTCAAATAAAAAATGTTCTGTCAAAGAAATTGAAAAAGTTATTTTACCCGAAGATAAAGATAAACTAATCACTCTTATGAAAGAAAAAGGAATTTGGGACGATATGTCCATGATTAATTTTATGAAGTTTCAATCAAGTGTTCTTAAAGAAGAGTTAGATAATAATGTAAAAGATATGGTTGATGTAATAAAAGATTTTAGATTATCACTAAGTAAAAGAAAAGATGTGGAGGACGAAGAATGAAACCAATAGAAGAATTTGAATATAAGATAATAGAGGGAGATAATTTAAAAGTTTTAAAAGAAATGCCAAGTGATAGTGTAAGCTTGATTATTACCTCTCCCCCTTATTTTCAACAAAGAGATTATGGAGGAAAAAATGAAGAGATTGGTAATGAGGAGAAAGTTGAAGATTATGTAGAAAATTTAATGAAGGTTTTTAGAGAGTGTGTAAGAATCCTGAAGAAAGATGGGAGCATTATCTTTAATGTTGGAGATAAATACAAAGAACAAAATTTACTCCTTGTCCCTTATCGTTTTGCTCTTAAGGTTTTGGAAGAAGGGCAAGTAAAATTAGTTAATGAAATAACTTGGGTCAAATTAAATCCAGTTCCAAAACAATATGCTAAGCGACTTATCAATAGTAAGGAACCTTTTTTCCATTTTGTTAAATCAAAAAATTATTTCCATGAAATAAACTCTTTCTTAATGTCTCCCATTAATAAAAAAAATAAAAATGGAAATGGTATAGGTAAGAAATATTTTGAGTTAATTAAAAATTCAGATTTATCTACTGAAGAAAAAGAAAGGGCTAATGCAGAGCTTAGCGAAATTATAGAAGAAGTAAAAAAGGGAGATATAGATGGATTTAGAATGAAAATAAGAGGTATTCATGCTCTTCCTTATGGAGGTCAGCAAGGAGGGAGAATGACTCAGATATTAACTAAGGGATTCACAATAATAAAAATACATGGGAATGGATTAAAGAGGGATATTATAGAATCCCCTGTAGAAACTATTAAAGGTATTGAACACCCTGCAATTTATCCTGAATACGTAGTAAAAGAGTTAATTAAACTTTTAACCAAAGAGGGGGATATTGTGCTTGATCCATTCATTGGTTCTGGGACGACTGCAGTAGCTTCCAAAAAGATGGGTAGAAAATATATTGGGATAGACATAAATAAAAAATATTGCAAAGATGCGGAGAAAAGATTACAAAAAATTAAAAAGGATGAAGAACTTGAAGAGTTTATAATATGAAAGAAGAAAATCCCCTACCAAAATTAAAAGAAATTTATTTTGAAGCTGTTAAAGAAGTAAAGAAAGATAAAGGAAAGGATTTTATAGAGAAATTAGATATAGATCTAAAAGATAATTTAATCTTAATAACAGATAAATCAGAATCTTTTAAAGCGGTCATTTCCGTTTTGATTACAAGCCTAACAAAAAAGATTCTTAATCCAAAGCAAGATATTCGCTTACATAAAGTAGAACTTAATGGGGGTTATTCTGGAAGAACTTTTGATACTAAATATATAACTCCATTTCTAAAAGAGAAATTTACAAGATTATCTATGAAAGAAAGTGGCTGGTTAACACGATCCCTTGAACAAGTAGCTCCCTTTGATTTAAATTTTCCTGGAAAGATTAGAGATTCCCAAGTAAAAAAAGCATTTTTAGAAATAATCAATAGTGTTGAAGAGAAAAAATCAAACCCCAATAAAATCCTGATTGCTTTATTCATTCTTTTGATCAATAAAACTGACCATAAAAAGCTTAAAATTAAACATATAAAAAATTCTGATTCTGCAACTATTAACCTTATTATGGAGTCTTTGCATAAACATTTTTTTACAAAATATAATGTTTCTGGAGCATCAAGACTTCCAGTCATTGCTCTTTATTCTATTTATGAAATCTTAATAAGAGATTTGAAGAGATATTCTGGTAAGAAACTTTTACCATTAAAAAGCCATATAGCATCAGATAAAAAATCAAAAGATATTGGAGATGTAACAATTGTAGATAAAGAAGGTAGTTTTTTTGAAGGTGTTGAAGTTAAGCATGGAATAAAGATAGATAAAATTATGGTAGATGATTCTTTTGAAAAATTAAAAAATACTGAAACTTCAAGATATTATCTTTTATCCACATCAGACCCTAATATTAAGGATGGGGAAGAAGGAATAATAAAAGAAACAGTAGATGCAATAAGAGAAACTCATGGGTGTGAGATTATAGTTAATGGTTTAATGAATTCACTTAAATATTATTTAAGATTACTAACAAACCCTTCAGAATTTATAGAAAAATATACTGAAAATCTGGAAAAAGATTTTGCAAAAACAACTGAAATAAAAAACCAGCACGTTGAAGTTTGGAGAGAATTATTAGCTAAGAATTTTTCATAAACTTTCTATTTATTTTTTTATTAATTAAATGACCATATTTTTACAGCTTTTTCAGATAACTTCTCACTTCGTCCTTCAATCTCTTTTAATTTCCAATCTTGAAAAGAACAAAGGTCTTTAGTTATCATGATATTTGAATCATTGTAGTTTTTCTTTTTTGCTTCAAAAGGATTATTAGAAGCAGATATATTTAATTTTGCGCCCAATAATGTAAGATTTCCTATCTTAGAAACAAAATCAGAATGCTTCTCTTTATCTTCTCCCAAATATACTTCCCAATCACCAAGTTCTTTCTTACTTTTCTTTGTTGTTATTGTAAACGGCATTATATGTTCTATATGAACTTGAGTTCTATCACAAAGGATTTTTTCTTTAGTCTCATTAGTTCTCTCGTCTTCTAAACATTCCAAGATATATTTTGTTTGATCATTTTGTCTAAAATTGTTTTTCTTAAAGTTGTTTTGAAATTCAATATCATTTGGTGAATTTTTTTTAAATAAATCTTTTATAAAATTAACAGGATTGTCTTTAGATTTATAATTATTAATTGCTTCTAAATAAACACTTTCCATATCTGAAGTAGAAGCTTTACAAATACTTATTCTCAAAGAGAATGCTTGAAGGAGTTTTATAATTTTAATAATCTCTTTTGGAGGCATATCATCTAATAAAAGTTTTAGTATGACAGTATAACTTGTAGTCGCTTCAATTGATTTCAAACTTTTTAGATAAGTATTTAATTCGTCATTATCTGTTTCCTGATTAACGATGTTACTATATATTTCTGATGCTTTAGATAATTCTTCTAAAAAAGAATAATAATCCTTCTTATTTATTTTTTCCTGATATTTATCATAAAGTTTACTTCTGGAAACTTTTATTCCTTCTGAAGCTAAGAAGTATTGTCTAATAAAAAGAATTTTATCTATCCCTTCTAAATTTGATATTATATTATCCCAAAGTTTAATTGAATCCTCTAATTTATCCTCAAGGTTTTCTGAAATTTTACGCAAGAGATAATTTTTAATTAAGTCCAATGCAGATAGATTTAATCCTCTATCATTTAGTGTTTCAAATAATCTAAACGCATCAAGAGAGTTATCTGTAGTAATCTGAACTAATTCAACGTTATTTAATAAAATTTCTCTCAAGGCATCAATATCTTCATGTTTTTTGATCTTTTCCATAAAAAAATTATAGGCTCGTGAGATATTTCCTTTTTTATTTAATTCTTCTTTTTTATTACTAACTAATGCTGTAAAATCTTTGGCATCAAATTTTCCAGTTATCAATTTTGAACTTTTAATCTTAATGTAAGAACTGAACAATAATTTATCTAAATAATCTGCAGGTTCTTTTTCTCCTTTTTCTGAATAAAAATTTTTTAATGCAATTAATAAAATTAGAAGTGTGGTTAATCTTTGTTGACCGTCTACTAACTCAAAATAATTCAATCCAGGTTTATGGGGATTTGAAATTACAACAATGGTTCCCAAAAAATGAATATCTTCTTCTTTAAGAAGGGAGATATCATCCCATAATTCATTCCATTGGTCTATATCCCAAGAATATCCTCTTTGGTAAATGGGTATTTGAAATACTTCTGTAGAAGTATTAAATAAATATAATATCTTTCTTGTATCTGTATGAATGCCCATATTTTCTTGATATATTTTGATTATAAAAACCTATCTCTTCATCCTAAAATTTAATCAAAATCCTCTTGGGCAGTTCTTTCTCAATCTTAGCCTTAATCTTTTTTCCTTTTGCAGAAATTCTATAATATCTATTTCTCTTTTCATTTGGAGTTAAACATTCAATTAATTTTCTTTCTTGCAGTTCAATTAAGATATTGCTAATAAACCCAATATTCAATTCAAGTTCTTTAGATAAATCTGTGGGGGTTTTAGGTTTATCTAATTGGTCAAAAACTTTTCTTCTGTTTTTGTTCCTTACAACAAAACTTACGTCATCCCATTCAGTCATAGTTAGAAATATTTAAAAAGTATTTAATACTTACACGAGTAATATGCGAGTTACTAAAATAAGGCAGAAAATACCTATTTTTGTTATGGGGATTTTATTACTTTTAAATTTTGTAATTGCGCAAGACACAAACATTGGTATGCAACAAATCCAACAATGTGAACCAAATTCATATGCTTGTAGTCTTGATAATTCTGGAAGTGAAGTGATAAAGAAATGCAATTCAGAGGGAACTCTTTATGAGATAATTGAAACTTGTTCTTCTTATGAAGAATGTCATTTAACCCTTGAAGGAGCAGAGTGTGAATATAAAGATAAAGATGATTCTTCAATAAATTATTTTGCTTGGGTTCTGGTAATTGTTCTCTTAATAATCCTCATTGTAGTTCTTACACGAAAAAAGAGAAAATGAATAATCCTGAATGGGTTGAAAAAATTAATGAAATTCTAAGAAACAAAAAGGATATTCAACCAGGGGAATCAAGACCAAAAATAATTTGGGAGATAAAAGAAGATGGGCTTTTATGGACAGAGATGTTGAGAACGCTTTACAAGACCAAGAGAAGAAAGGAGATAATTCCATTCCCTACAGTGTTTGGGAGAATTTGTAGCAAATTTTCAATAACAAAGGCAAAAGCGTGGAACTGTATTTTCTTCCTAAAAGAATTTGGTCTTATTGAAATTAGTAAATGTCATGGAATTAAGTTGAATTATAAAATTATTTGAATCTCTCTCAGGAAACACAAAATATAAATATTTGAAAGTTTTTTAATTAAGGTGTCTTAGATATATGACTCAAGAGATTCATTAAAATCCAAGAGGTAAATTAAAAATTATGGAGGAAAAATGGCACTAAGAATAATAAGAAAAAGATGGAATAACGAAGAAGACCAAATAATTACTCATGTCCAAGTTGAAGGTGAAGAAACAACTGAAGCCTGGAAAGTATGGGACAGAATAAAGGCAGGGGAATTCTTTTATGTTCTTGTTCAAGGAAGACAAGTAACTGTTATTGCAAAGGCAAGAGAAGGTAAGAAATATCTAACAACAAATCCTGATGGATTCAAACCCAACAATTTAGATGAATTACCTAATTGTTGATTAAATCCCTAAATAATTTTAATTTTTTTGTTTTTTATTTGAGAATTGAGATCTATCTAAAAACCATCTTCCATTTTTCTTTTGAGTTAAAATTCCCTTAATTGTAACTTCTTCTTTGTCCCTATGTGAATTACAAGCCTTCTTATAATTTTCATCTTCTAACCAGGCATAAATATTTCTCTTTAATTTTTTATCATATATCTTAACAAGTCTTTTTTCTTTCTTTGAATCCTCTTCCTGTCTCCTCATTTCAACAATTTGTCCAAAGACAGTTGCTTCCTCATCTTCAGTAATTTTCTTTAAATAAACAGACATTTTTTTAAATTTCTTAAAATATTTACTTGGGGCTATTTTTATAGAAGATAAGATATTCTTTTCAATTTCTTTTGAAGGATTCCATTTTGCAGTTATTTCTAACTCCATTTTATTATCTTCTTTTATAAGGATTTCAGACATTGAGTCGCAAATTTGTTTGTTAATTGTTTCTTTGTACTCTTTTCTGAATGTTTCTTCCTCTGAAAGATTGATTTTTTCCACTTCATTAAAACCCTCTATAAGTCTTTTTATAGTCCTTCTGCCTAAATCTTTCAAGTATTCCTCTTTCTTATCTTCTTTAGAAATGTATGTTTTATCTAAAGGCACTCTTACATTTATTATGAAACTTCCAACTTCTGTTTGAGCAAGTTCACAATTTTTTACCAAATTTTTTGCCTCATTGTAAGGATTTTTATAACTACTTTTTGGATTTAATTCAGAACAAGCACCAAATTTAATTATATCCGAAATCCTTTTCATTGCAGTTCCAGCATACTCTAAAGGCATTGTTCCAATATTATCTTTATCTAATTTGAATTTAAAACTAATTAAATCATAACCAAAATTTATAATGTCATTAAATAATTCTTCAATACTTCTCCCTTCAATTGACCCAAGAGAATTAATTAAATCATTTATCCTTCTACCATAATCTAATAAATCTTCTTTGTTGGGGATTAATATTTCAAACTTTTCTCCATCAAGATCATTTTTGATTTTATCTAATGCCTCATCAAATTTATCAACCTTCCATCCTTTAGAGAGAAGATACTCTCTTAATTTTTTTAATTCAACCATTTTATTATAATTCATTAAGATCTCCTCCATTTTTTATTTGAGTCATAATTCTTCCCAATTCCTCAATTGAAAAAACTTGGCTTTTTGGGATTTTGATTGCAGTGGTGCTATCGTTATCTTCAACAGTGGGTTGACCTCCCAAATAATACCAATAAGCACACTTTTTTATCATTAATGATTCAACATCTTGATTAATCCAATTTTCTTTTTCTTTAGGAAGCAATAAAACAACCAAAATTCTTTTTGTAGCATTATTTATTCTTATTGCAAGATCATTATAATTTTTATTTTTAAGATCGTATGTTATAAATTTGCCATCAGAACTTTCTCTCCATCTGCAGGTAGATTTTATTTGGATATTCAAGTCAACTCCTGAAGAAAAAGTTCTTCCACTAGGTCTTTTTTCTATATCTTTTATAGTCAAATCAATCCCAAAATCTTTCTCATCAACACCAATACTATATCCAGCATGATTACAGATTGCTTTTAAGTAGGCTCTGCTGAGCCCTTCTTTTATATCATTTTCTGGGAGCATTTTAATTAAATCACTAAACAATAAACAATTTTTATTGCTATTAAAAAAAGTATGATAATCATACTTTAAATCTTTCCCTTTTTCCATTTTACCTCTTTTTTAATGGGTTGTTGTGACAAGAATCTTCTTTTTTGAAGGTTTTCGGTCAAAAAACAAGAGAATTTACCTTGAATCTAAGAGATCTGGGACTTTGTGTGCAACGCCTAAAATAGGAGTTCTTTTCTTAATGTTTAAATAACCTTTTTGTTCAATAATTAAATGTTAATTGGACTTGTAGGAAAACCTTCTGTTGGGAAAAGCACGTTTTTTAAAGCAGCGACTTTGGC
>Ga0265297_10011784_pt1 | contig 10636 bp, 5 predicted proteins | sample Munlanlwell13791_FD_192502 | JGI IMG/M metagenome (GOLD analysis project Ga0265297, IMG submission 192502) | Leachate microbial communities from a municipal landfill in Southern Ontario, Canada - Leachate well 137-91 | ecosystem: Engineered > Solid waste > Landfill > Unclassified | place...
TATGTTTAAAAGTTTTCGTTTAAAATGGCTGATTCTGTTTTTTTTCTTTGTCTCTAGCCTTTTGATCGGTTTAAAGACTACCCGGGAATTTTTCTTTTTTTTCGCCTACTTTTTATTTTCCGTCACCTTGATAAGCCTCGCCTGGCTGGTTTTTACCTATCTTACGGCGCGGCTGCAGTTTTCCCGCGAGATGATCAGCCGGGTTACTGAAGGCGAAAGGCTGGAGGTGGCTCTTACGGTCCGCAATACCGGGATCTTTCCGGCCTTTAACCTCGTGATTGAAGATTACTTTTCCTTTAAGCGCCCCGAACGGGAAAGGAAAAGTTTTTTCCTGGATTTTCTGGGGATCAAGGGCTCTACCAAAATCGAATACGATTATTTATGTTCGCGCAGGGGGGAGTATAAAGTGGGGCCTTTCGCGGTTTATTTTTTCGACCCGCTGAACCTTTTCTTCTTTAAGCGCACTTACAATATTTATTCCGAAGTGATTGTCTATCCCCAGATATTCCGTATCGATAAGTTTCCCCCGTTAACCAGGAGTATCCTGCCCTGGTTCGGTATCGAGACCGCGCGTTCCAGCGGGGATGACGATGAATTTTACGGGGTGCGGGAGTATAAGGAAGGGGAATCCGTAAAGAAAATACACTGGATCTCCAGCGCCCGGAAGAACAAGTTGATCGTGAAACAATTCCAGCTCCAGAGTTTTTTCGGCACCACAATTATTTTTAACCTGGAAAAGGCCAGGAATATCGGCCAAGGGAAGGAGGCGGTGGCGGAATATATCATCAAGATCGCCGCAAGCGTCGCCAAATACCTTACGGACCGGGGGGTTTCAATAGAACTGCTGGCGCACATCGGCGAGATCGTGCATCTTCCTTTTAACAAGGGGCAGGATCATCTTGAGAGTATCCTGCGCATACTGGCGGTTGCCCAGGCCGAGAGCCGGGTCAGTTTCCGCGAGGCCTTCGAGGAATTCGCCCGCTATATCCCCAATGATTCAAGCCTGGTCGCGGTGATGTCGGACCAGGATTATACCGATATTACCCATATGGTTTCTTTATACAGCCGCGGGGTTTCCCTGATCCCGCTGATCGTGGTATCAGATACTTTTCTGACGGGGTCCGATAAGAAGAAAGTTACCCGCCAGACAAAACTTAAAGTTTCGAGCCTTGTGAACGTGCACGCGAAGTTCTTTTCGCAGGGAGAAAATTTATCCGAATCTTTTATTTAGGCGGGTTTGAGGATGGAACAAAAAGATAAACAGTTGTTTACGGAAATTATCCTCACCTATCTCCTGATGGTGCTGGGGGTTTTTCTGCTGAAGTTTTCGCTCTTCTGGCAGTATCAGCTTTTTCTCGCCGGAGGCTCGGCCGCGGGTTTTGCCTTCGGGTGGTATAACCGCAAGGATCCCTGGGCGGGGATAAAATACCTTGTCGATCTGGGAGTTTTGATTACCGTCGGCTGGATCGTTTACCGGGTCTACCGTTCGACGTTTTTGTATAAAGAAGTGATTGCCATCCTTATCCAGGGGGTTACCGTCCTGGAGGTCATTTTTAGTTTTAACTGCGGCGCTCCCGGAAAGATATCCTACCTTAAGATCCTGAGCCTCCTGGTGTTCATGACCTCTCCGGTATTCGCGGTCGCTTACAGTTTTCCCTTATCTATCTTATACCTGCTGGTCTGGCTCTTGATATTGCGTTTCCAGCTGATTTTTTCTTCACAGCCGGTGCAGGTGAAGATCCGCCGTTATTATTCACTCGGCCTGGCGCTGATTTTTTTCTCCGCCGCCATCCTTGCGGCATGGTTTATTTCTTCAAACCTTTATCTCGGCAGGATCAATAAGGGCAGGCTGCTTCTGGATGAAGACCTCCAGGATTCCGGTTCAGGCGGCGGCAGGGAGTCCAGCCAGGCGGATAAATTTTATAGCCTGCAGGACCAACTGCAGAAAAATGTTACCGACCTGGCCCTCGGCTTGGACTCTTACGAGAAAAGGCGCCAGATAATTTATCTTTTTTCCCAACTGGTAAAGGATTCTACCAAGACCATGGAGGCGGATAAAGCGGAGATCGGCCTGATCGATATCCTTAAACGCCAGGGTGCCGGGCTGGAGGGCACTGCCCAAACCATTACTTTTCTCAAGAGCTATCTTAATAAAAAGGGGTCGCAAAGCCTGCAGAAAAGAAAGGAAGAAATAACCGAAGAGTTGAAAAAATACCCGTTGGGCATTGTCGACAGGATAAAGATTATCAGCCTCGCCAATAAGATCCAGCAGACAAATTCTTATCAGCGCATGCAGGAAAGCAGCCGGGCGCTCCAGAAGGCGATCAGGGATTCTTCTCTGGATAAGGGGGCCCAAAGGAAGATCAGCGCGCTCGCGCGTGAACTTACCAGGCAGAAGTCTTTCGAGCTTTACCGTAATAAGGTTCAGGATGTCGACGAGGAGACTTCTTCCCTGAAAGGGGAGTTCAAAAAGGAGATTGAAGAGGCCTCTTCGGATGTTAAGCATACCGCGGGGCTGGACGATTTTAAGCTTACCGCTGCCAAGATCCGCCGCCTGAAAAACGACCCGCGCGTTTCCGAGGAGAAAGCCGCCGGAAGTATTTTGAAGAAACTTGAAGATGCCGCGCGTATAAAATTAGACCTGCTTTTTGCCGAAAAAGCGGAAGAGGTCAGGGGGAATGCCTCAAAGAAGCTTGGATCGGGAGCCGCCGAGGGTGAATTCGACGATAAGATGAACAAGACGGAAGGAGCCAAGGAGCCGCGGGAATTCAAGAAGGACTTTTCCGAACTCGGCCGTTATAACCGCGAGAGTAACCTCGGGCTGGCGGGCGGCCTTTCCCAGATGCTGGATTTGAAAACCGAAGCTTTCCGGCAGGAAAAGAAGGATAAGCTCGACAGCATGATGAGCAAGGATTTATCTTCCGAGGCTAGAAAAGAGATTTCCAAGACGCTCGATGAAATGAGCGAGAGCGATTTTTCCCGTAATCTCGAAGATCAGATGAATGCGCTCCGGGATATGGTTAAAAAACTGCAAAGCCAGGGGGATCTTTCTCCGGAGGCGGGAGCCGAGCTGCTTAAGGAAGCCCGGGAACTGAAAGAACTCCTGGATTCAAGGATCAAAGCGAAGGCGGAACTTAAAAGCCAGGGTGCTTCACCCAAGGAGCGCCAGGCCGCCGATTATATCGAACAACTGCGGCAGGCGATCGAGGATTCTTCTTTGAGCAGCCAGGAAAAAGAGGTGCTCAAGGCTTTATCCGAACAATTGTTTAAAGCTCAGAATCTTTCCCAGCTTGAGGAAATTAAAGACGCGCTGGAAAAAGAAATTTCTTCCCTCGGGAAGGGGTCATCCAATAAAGACCGGGAACTTTTATCCGCCATGGCCCAGAATCTTTCCGTGGACCTGCAAAACAAGATTGAGAAACTGGAAGATGCCGCTTCCGGACAGGTGAAACGCATGCAGGAAGAACTTAAGCGCATGCAGGAAAGCCGCGATAGCCGTGAGCTGGGGAAGAACGCCGAAGATTTAAAAGAGGCGATCAAGTCCAATACCGCGCAGGATAAACAAGAACAGGAAAAGATGCTTGAGGCGGTAGAGAGGCTTAAGGATACCCTTTTACGGCTGCTCGATAAAAAAGCTGCCGGCGCCGCGGAATTAAAAAAGAACCTGGAAAAAATTGAAGATGCCACTTTCGACCAGGTGACACGCATGCAGGAAGGGCTCAAGCGTATGCAGGACAGCCGGGATAAGCGCGAGCTTGAAAAGAATTCCGAAAACCTGAAAGATACGATCAAGTCCAGCACCGCGCAGGAAGAAAAAAATATTTCTCCTGAAAAAGATAAGCAATCCGAGATGCTTAAAGCGGTGGAAGCGCTGGAAGAGGCGCTTTCCAGTCTGATCCAGGAGGAGTCTTCTTCCGCCGAACAGCTGCAGAATGAGGTCGAGGGGTTGGAAAATGCCGGCGCCGGGCAAATCGCGCGGATGCAGGAGGAAATTTCCAGGATGCGGCAGAGCCGGGACAGCCGGGAACTGGAGAAGAACGCCGGGGATTTAAAAGAGGATGCGAAGGAGACTCTTCCGCAGGACAGCCGGGAGTTGTCCGAGGTCCTTAAAGCGATTGAGAAATTAAGGGAGGATCTTTCCGAATTGCTTAATAACAGTTCTCCCCGCTTTGAAGAATTGAAGAAAGAGATAAATAATCTCGAAAATGTTTCTGCCGGGCAGATGATGCAGATGCAGGAAAGCCTTCAGAAAATGCAGAACAGCCGGGACAGCCGGGAACTGGAGAAGAACGCCGGGGATTTGAAAGAGTCGATCAAGTCCAGCACCGCGCGGGGTGAAAAAGAAGATGTTTTGCGCGAAAAAGGCAAACAATCCGAGATGCTTAAGGCGGTGGAGGCGCTGGAAGAGGAGCTTTCCGGCCTGCTTCAAGAGGAATCTTCCCGCTCCGGAGAATTAAAAAATAAGGTTGAAAGGCTGGAAAACGCGGATATGGCACAGGAAAAGCTTAATAAGATGCGGCAGAGCCGTGACAGCCGGGAGCTGGAAAGGAGCGCCGAAGGGTTAAAAAATGAGGTTAAAGCCGCTATCCCGCAGGGCGGCAGGGAATTGTCCGCGCTCCTTGAAGCGATCGAAAGGTTGAGGGAAACACTTTCCGAATTAATCAAAAATGATTCTCCCCGCGCCGCGGAATTAAAAAAGAACCTGGATTCTTTAGAAAATGTCGCCGCGGAACAGACGGCGCGGATGCAGGAGAGCCTTAAAAAAATGCGGCAGAGCCGGGACGAGCGTGATTTGAAGAAGAACGCCGCCGAGCTTAAGGAGGCGATAAAGAAAAACATCCCGCCGGATAAAAAAACAAAGGGTACACGGGAACAGGCCCGCATGCTCGAGGCGGTGGAAAGGCTTAAGGATACCCTTTTGCGCCTGCTCGATAAAAGAGATGCCGGAGCCAAAGAGCTGCAAAACAGGATTAAGAATCTGGAAAACGCCACTTCCGATCAGGTTAGGATGATGCAGGACGCGTTGAAGAAGATGCAGGACAGCCGGGACAAGCGGGAACTTGAAAAAAACTCCGAAGATTTGCAGGAGGCGATCAAGTCCAACACCGCGCAGGACAAACAGGAACAGGCCCGCATGCTCGAGGCGCTGGAAAGGCTTGAGGAAACTCTTTCGAGCCTGCTTGAGAAAAAGCTTCCTACCGACGCGGAGTTGAGGGAGATAAACAGGATAAACGAAAAGGCTGCCCAGGCTGCCGCGATCAAGCAGCAATTCCTGATGAGTAAGGCCTTGATGGATGTCCTGGAAAGGATAGAGAAATTGAGTTTGCAGGATCCGACAAAGGCCCGGGCGTTAAAAGATAAATTAGAGCAGATGCGCGATAGTCAGGACCCTAAAGAGGTCGAGAAGCTTATTCAGGAGCTCAAGGATGTTTTAAACTCTTCTTCCTCTCAGGAGGAGAACAAAAATGACAAGGATAATAACGGCGCCGGGAATGATTGGAAGATCTATATCCTTCCCTATCCTTTGGTTGTTTCTCCCGAAACCGCGCTGCCTTTAAAAGTGGTTTCGGTTTACAAGGACGGTTATGTTAAAGAGTTAAGCAGCGGCGTGGATTGGACCTCAACGAACCACCAGGTAGCCTGGGTGGATGATACAAACCTGTTGCGCGCGGGAAGCAAAGGCAGCGCGGTTATCAAGGCGTCTTATAAAGGCGCCTCAAGCAGGAATACCGAAGTGACGGTGGTAGGGGGAGTGGATCGTCAGACCGAGGATGCCGTGAAGTGGGAGATCGGCAAATAGCGTTATGAAAAAAATAATATCATTGTTTTTTTTATTTGCGGCCGCGTTGATTTTTGCGGATGGGGTATCTTCGGCCGCGGAATACCGGCAGGTGAATACCAGCAAGGGGAAGGTAATCCTCGGGTTGGATATGGAAAAGGCCTACCGGATATTCGGCGCGCCTTCCGCCAGGGGGGAGGATCTCTGGTATTATTCCGCCTCTCCCGGTTTTTACGTCGGTTTTTCCCGGAAGCCCAGGATATTACTGTATCCTGAATTTTTCCGCGCTACTATCGGGGTTCCCATGGAATTCAAGGTTTTTTTGAGCGCTCCGGATTCCGGGATACAGGATATTACCAAGGATGCCGAACTTATTCTCGACAACCCGGAATGCGCGCGGATCTTAAGCCCGGGTGTGATCTTGCCGAAAAAGACCGGTTCGTATTCGGCTCTCGTAGCTTATAAAGGGGTTATCAGTAATCCTCTTTATATCCAGATTAATGACCCCAGCGGTGAAATTGATAACGAAAAGGAAAAATTATTAAGTATCGACATCCTGCCTTACCGCCCGGAGATTAGTTTCGAAAGTTCGATCAATTTTATCGCTTTGGGTACTTTTTACGACAGTGGACTGGATAAATATTCGGTGCGCGATATCAGCCAGGAAGCCACCTGGTATATCCGCCAGGGTTTGGGCCGCGATTGGAGCAGGGAAAGCAGCCGCCAGCTGTATTTTCTTGAAAAGGGCCCGGCGGAGGTTATGGTAAAATACGGCAAGAAGGAGAGTTTTCCCTTGCGCCTTGAGATCAAGGACCGGGTCGATTACGCGGTAAGGAGACTGAAGCATATCCTGGTCCTGCCGGAAACGATGGTGATACTGGTTGACGGCAATGTTAACCTGAGAGCTTTCGGTACTTATTACGATAATAGCGTGATCGAGCTGACCCAGGATGTGACCTGGAAGATATCCGATCCCCGGGTCCTGGGGGCAGATAAAAACGGTAATTTTTACACGAGGTCCGAGGGGATTACCGATATTACCGCGTCCAAGGATGGTATTGAAAGCCTGCCGGTCAAAGTGGCGGTGGTAAATAAAAGTTCGCATTTCCTTGAAGTGGCCAGCGTGGTTAGCCCGAAGAAGGAAGAACCCTCCGGCCAGAACGCTTTTAATGAGATCAAAAAAGATATTGAAAAATTAAAGAAAGACCTTGCGGTAAAAAAGAAGATCCTTGAGCGTATCGAGATCACTCCCGCTTCCCTTGAAATAGGGCTAGGGGAGGAAAGTAAATTTTCCGCTACCGGATTCTACAGCGACGGTACTACCGGCGAACTGACGGTGCTGGGAAAATGGGGGACCTTGAATAAGGCGGTGGGCTTGGTTTCTTCCGGCAAGGTCAGGCCGCTCTCCCTGGGGCAAACCAGTGTTTATGTCGAATACAAAGGGGTGCGCAGCGGATACGCCGCTTTAACCGTCGGGGAGGCAAGGCTGGTTTCTCTTCTGCTTGCTCCCCCGGAGGTAAAGATCCCGATGGGAGGCAAGGCCGGGTTGAAGGTAACCGGTAATTATTACGACCATTCGCAAAAGGACCTTACGGCGCAGGTTTCCTGGGTAAACCAGGGCGAGGCGGTAGCTCGTGTGGAAAGAGGAGTTTTGCATCCTTTAAGGTTCGGTAAATCTAAACTCTGGGCGGAATACTCGCGCCTGAAGAGTAACTCCGCGGATATTGAAGTGGTCTTTACCTGGGGTTGGCTGTTTTGGCTTCTGGCAAGGATCTTTTTTGCCGCGCTGCTTGCGCTGCTTGCGGCGGCAGGGGTATTGTTTCTTATCGCGAAAAACAAGAAGAATAAACTGTGCGCCTTAAAAGACAAGCCCGGGGAGTTGATCCTTGGCCTGCATGAAAACGCCACGAGGCTTATTTCGATTTTCGGTTTGAATTATGACAATTATACCGCCCCGCTTAATTACGCCGAACTTGCCAAACGTAAGTTTATGGTTGAAGACGACGCTTTCTTGAGTTTTTCCGTAAAATTCGAGGAGGCTAAATACAGCCGCCACCTTTTAAAAGACGCGGATGCGTCCTCGGCGATCGGCTATTATAACCGGTTTTTCGATAAGCTTTGCAATCCCGGCAGCAGGCTGCTTTCTTTCTGGAGGTATCTGCTGGCTCTCCTGCACTGCCGCCCGGTTTTTATTTTTCCTCCCTCCGGGGAGAAGGAAAAATCGGCCCCGCGGAAGATTCCCGCGGAACCGGCTCCGGGTCCCAAGCCGGACATTAAATAAGTATTCCGCGAATTTTACGCGCCTGCCGTTTGCGATCCCTGTTCTTTGACGCGGGGATGGCTGAAGGGTTGATTCGAGAGAGGGGATTATAATGCGGGCTCCCGCGGCCCGTATTGGATCTTATCAGATTGAAGATTAAATTTAAGAAGATACTGATTAAGCTTATCCGTCAGCATAACAGCCCCCGGGAGATAGCCCTGGGAGCCGCGATCGGGGCTTTTATTTCCGTCCTGCCGCTTTACGGCCTGCATAGCTTCCTGGTGATCCTGGCGGCGCTTATCGTGCGTCCGGCGAATAAGGTGGCGATCCTGCTGGGGACAAATCTCTCCCTGCCGCCGACAGTTCCTTTTATTACCTGGGCGGCTTATGAGATCGGAAAATTCCTTTTAAGGAGTGATCTGCCACCGCTGGATTGGGAATTTTTTAAAAATTTGAGTTTTCATAAAATCGTCAGCTTTTATCCGACGCTGTTTTTAGGGAGCGTGGTTTTGGGCGCGGTTTGTTTTACGGCGATTTATATCCTTGTATTTTTTGTGGTCAGCGGATTAAAGAGGAGGGATCCCGATGCCCGCGGAGATAGAAATAAGAAAATTCGAGGCTAAAGACAGGGAGGCGGTCAGGCGGATTGCCCATGATACCGCTTTGGTGGGGGATACGGCCGCTTTGTTTTTTCAGGGGAGAGAAGTGATCAGCGACGCCTTCAGCCTCTACTTCACGGATTACGAACCGGGTTCCTGTTTTGTCGCCGATGCCGGGGGCGAGGTCGCGGGTTATCTTATCGGTGCCCGGAAGAAGGTGCGCGCGGAAGCGGTGTTTAACGGACAGATCGCGCTGCCGCTTTTTTTGAAGGCGCTAAAAAGCGGTGTTTTCCTGAAAGCGCAAAATATCGTTTTTATCTTCAGTTGTTTGAGGGATCTTTTGATAAACGGTATCAAGACCCCGGACTTCAGCTGTCAATATCCCGCTACTTTTCATATTAATATTAAAGAAGGTTTCCGCGGCAGGCGGATAGGCGCGGGGCTGGTTTCCGCTTACCTGGATTATCTAAGGTCCCACCATGTTTCCGGGGTGCACCTGGCTACGATGTCTGATCAGGCGGCCGGGTTTTTCTCCGCCCAGGGGTTCCGGCTGCTATATAAAGGTAAGCGTTCCTATTTCAAACATATCCTGCACCGGGATGTCCCTCTCTATATTTTCGGAAAATCCCTGTTGCAGGTAGTGTAACTAACCTTACGAGGCCTTTATTTCGCGCGATGAAAGTTTTGGTTGAATTTGAAAATAAGCCTCTTTTATTCCGGGATCCGGATTATATTATCTCATGTTCCGACCCGTCTTTGTTCCGTTTGGCTTTCGATAAGATCGAAGAGGCGCTCCGGCAGGGATATTTCCTGGCCGGTTTTTTTTCCTATGAAGCGGGGAGATGTTTCGAAAAAAAATTATCTTCCGCCGTGAAAAGTGGTTTTCCCCTTATCTATCTGGGCGCTTACCGGGGTTTTCACCGGGGCAGGATGGGTGAGGAGAGTGGGGGATTCCGCCTGGAGAACCCGCGGCTGAACATCGGAAGGACAGAATATTCCGCGGATATTGAAGCCATCCGGGATGATATCGCCCGGGGGAATGTTTATCAGGTGACCTATTGCATTAAGTTCAATTTTGAGTTCCGCGGCGGGCCATTTTCGCTTTATTGCCGCCTCCTGAAGGAACAGCCGGTGCCGTACCCGGCTTACCTGGAAGCGGAGGCATTCCAGATCCTTTCCCTTTCCCCGGAGTTATTTATTAAAAAAAGTTCGTCTTTTCTGATGAGTAAGCCTATGAAGGGGACCTGGCCTTGCGGCCGGGGGTTCTTATCCGACCTGGCCGCGCCGCTGCGCCTTAAATATGACCCTAAAAACAGGGCGGAGAATGTAATGATCGCCGATCTTTTGAGGAATGACCTTGGCAGGATGGGGAACGATGTCAGAGCTCCCGCCCTTTTTGAAGTTGCGCGGTATAAGACCCTTTGTCAGATGACTTCTACCGTGACGGCGGCAATCGATAAGGATCTCCCGGTCTATGATTTATTTTCCGCGGTTTTCCCTTCCGGGTCGGTTACCGGGGCCCCAAAAATCAGCGCTATGGATATCATCGGGCGCCTGGAGAATGAGGAACGAAAAATTTATACCGGGGCGATCGGTTTTATCCGCCCGGACCGGGATATGTTTTTTAATATTCCCATCCGCACGATATTGATACCCGGAAAAATTTCCCCATCCGCGTTCCGGCCGGCGGAAATGGGGATCGGAGGGGGAATCGTTTGGGATTCCACTCCCGAAGGGGAATGGAATGAAGGATTATTTAAAGCGCGGTTCCTTACAGATCTTTTTCCGGGGACGTCCTTTCAGGGGACACCTTGTTGCTCTATAACCGTTTAAAATGCAAATAGTTATAAAAAGGGTAATCCGTAACTGCTCCAGCAGATGACTTTCGGGGACGTCCTTTCAGGGGACACTCTCTCTAAACTCTAAACAAATCCAAAAGAACAAAACTCAAAGAATAAAAATAACCTAGGAAAAACAGGTATAGGTAAAGGTAAAGAA
>Ga0265297_10011785_pt1 | contig 10635 bp, 3 predicted proteins | sample Munlanlwell13791_FD_192502 | JGI IMG/M metagenome (GOLD analysis project Ga0265297, IMG submission 192502) | Leachate microbial communities from a municipal landfill in Southern Ontario, Canada - Leachate well 137-91 | ecosystem: Engineered > Solid waste > Landfill > Unclassified | place...
TCCCGCAGGCCGGGCTGCCTTGTTCGGCATTGTGCAGGGCGGCGTGTATCCCGACCTCAGGGAGCAATGCGCCGTTGCCCTGAAGCAGATGGGCTTTGAAGGATACGGAATTGGCGGCCTTGGAATTGGCGAGACAACCGAACAGATGATGGAGATGACCTCATCCGTGACGGAGTTGCTCGATGACGACAGGCCGCGTTACCTGATGGGGCTCGGCAAGCCGACAGATATCGTCGGCGCCATCGGGCGCGGGGTTGACATGTTCGACTGCGTGGTGCCGACACGCAACGCGCGGAACGCAATGCTGTTTTCCGATTCAGGCCCCATGAGGATGCGCAACGCGGCATACGCCGACGATCCCCGGCCGCCCGTCGAGGGCTGCGGTTGCCCTGCCTGTCTTAACCACTCGCGAGCCTATCTGCGCCACCTGTACAATTCCGGGGAGCATCTTGCCGGGGTCCTGGGGACCATCCACAACATACACTACTATCAATCGCTTGTCCGGCGCTGTCGCGAAGCGATAATAGGCGGCCGATTCAGCCGATTTTCCGACGAGTATCTGTCGCGGTATTCACCCGAACACGAGGATAGCGAATGAGATTGCTTACGAACTTAGTCGTCTTCTTGACCTTCTGTGTATATCCCGCGGTCGCGTGGGCCGAGGGCACTGCACCTGTCGGCAACGCTCCGACAGGCGAGTCGCCCTGGGGTGGCCTTATCAACATGCTGCTGATCATCGGCCCGATGTTCCTGCTGTTCTGGCTGTTCTTCATCCGCCCGGAGAGCAAGAGGCAGAAGGAACACCAGCGGATGCTGTCCGAGTTGAAGAAGGGCGATGAAGTCCTGACCATCGGCGGCATCTTCGGCAGGATCGTCGAGGTTCGCGGAGACCGGATGGTGGTGGAAATCGCCGACAATACACGGGTCAAGCTGACCAACGATGCCGTTGCCCGGGTGATCCAACCCGATGCTGATGAAAAGAAGTCCTGACGGGGTCTGTCCCTCGCGCCTTCTTGCTTGATATTTCCGAACGGCCGCGATAATAGCGCCTTCGTGTTGGCTGCTGTAACGTTTGTCTTGTTAAGGACTTGAGAGGGATTTGAGCAAACTGCGCATAGCTTTCATAGCCTTTGTGCTGTTTTCAGTCGCGGCGATGTCGCCCGCGGCGTTGCTGATTTCCGTCGAGTCCGGCCCCAAGACGAAGTCCGGCGAGAAGCCATCCAGCGGCTCATTTTCCGGCACTCCCCGCGCTGACCTGAATGCTGATCCCGAGCCCACGCCCGTTCTGAAGCGCGCTTCCGTAGCCACAGTCTTACCCACCTTTGCTCCGCTTCTTTCCCGGCAGGTCGTGGCGTCCGCAGCCCCCGAGGCTGTGTGCCCGACCGATGCCGCCACATTGGTTCCGCGTTCCAACTACCAGCCCACTATCTCGCCAAGGGCGCCGCCGCTTCGTTCCTGAACGACCCGGTCCGAGCGTCCGTCCTTTCCTCGTCCGATTCTGCTTTCATAAGGAGCGTTTATGCAGGGAGTACGTAAGCCCTCGATGTGGCTCGAAGGCCTGCTCGCGTTGCTCGCGGCGGCTGCCATGGGGCTGTTCTTCTTCTACTTCGGCTTCAAATGGGGAATGTTCACCCGGCCTTCGCTGAGTTGGCTCCCCATGCTCAATTTCCCCGTCGTCGGCGCATTGCTTGCGCTTTCGACCTATTTCTTCTTCCCCAACCAGACCTGGCGCATTCCACTGGTTATGATTGTCGCCTACGGAATGTTCATAGCCGGCTATCCTCCGGACAAGAAGCTCAATTTCGGCCTCGACCTCGCCGGCGGCACCGAAATCCTCGTTAAGGTCGGCCAGACTGCCGAGGAAGTCCGCAGCGATGAACTCAACAAGAGAATAGACGACATTTCCACCGCAGTGGATGCCCAGAACGGCAAGCCCGAGGCCAAGGATAAGCTCGACAAGCTCGTTCTTTCCCTCAAGCAGCGCGACACCGAGATCAACGCCCGCCTTGTTGAACTCGCTGGCGTCACTACTGCCGTGGAAGAGCGCCGCACCCTCGTTGACGAGCGCGGCAAGTTGAGGTACCGCCTTGACGACCTGAATGGAAAGAACAACAGCCAGTTGGAGGCGATACGCAAGGACCGCGCTTCCATCTCCACATCCAATAAGGCCGCCGAAATTACATCGGCCCTCGATATTCTTCGCGAGCGCATTCTGTCCACGAGCCTCACGGAAATCCGCGTTGCTCAGTCGGAACAGAACCACATCGTAATCCAGATCCCCGGCCTCGACCAGGGCCGCGTTGACATCATCAAGAAGGTTATCGAGCGTCAGGGCATTCTTGCTTTCCGTCTCGTAAAGCAGATGAGCGACGAGGACCGCACGAAGGCGAAGAACGGCGAGCAACTGCGTGGCTTCGACCTCGTAAAGAACCGCGAGGGCGATCCCCTTTACCTCGAACGCATGTCCGCCGATATGAACGTAACCGGCGGCGACGTAAGTTCCGCCCGGCCGTACCTTGGCACAAAGGGCTGGGAAGTCAGCCTCGAACTTAACACCGGCGGGGCCGCAAAGTTCGGACGGTTGACAAGGGCGAACGTAAATCGCCTGCTCGCGATCATCCTCGATGACGAGATCATGATTGCGCCCAATATCGAAGTCCCGATTACCGACGGCAGAGCCGCGATCACCGGCGGATTCACAAAGGAAAGGGCGGAGGAAATCTCCACCGTCATCCGCGCCGGCTCGCTGCCTGTCAAGCTGGTTATCGACTCCGAGACCAAGGTTGGCGCCGCGCTGGGCGAGGACTCCATCCGCGCTGGCGAACAAGCCATCGTTGTCGGTCTTGCCGCAGTAGTAATCATCATGGTTGGTTACTACCTCGGCGCAGGCCTGTTCTCGATCTTTGCGCTGCTCCTCAACGCCGCCATCATCCTGGGCTGCCTGGCGCTCTTCGGGGCGACGCTGACCTTCTCAGGTATCGCCGGTATCGTTCTGACCCTCGGTATGGCCGTTGACGCAAACGTGCTTATCAACGAGCGAATCCGAGAAGAAAAAGCAGCCGGGAAATCTCTCAAGGTGGCTATCCAGAACGGCTATGATCGAGCGTTCGTGGTCATCTTCGACTCCAACATCACGACCATCTTCACTTGTATAATCCTGTACGCCGTCGGCACGGTGAACCTGAAGAGCTTCGCCGTCACGCTGACCATAGGCCTGCTTGCGAGTATGTTCACGGCCGTGTTTATGACCCGCGCACTCATTGAGGCCTTCTATGACCTCGGCGCCGTCACCAAGCTGACCATGCTCCGCCTTGTGCCCAACACCAGCATCGACTTCCTCCGCTGGAGAAACTGGGCTGCCTTCCTTTCAATCGTCACTATCTTCATCGGCCTGTACTTCTTCTTCACAGGCGCAAAGTATGGCATCGAGTTCACCGGCGGCACCACCATTCAGATGAGCACCGCTACTAACATTCCTATTACCCAGGTCCGGGACGTTATCAAGAAGAGCATTGTCCCCAACGCGACCGTGCAGCTCTTCGCTTCCGATGTCGCGGGCGCCGCGTCGGGCTCCAGCAATCGCTTTGTCATCTCTTACTCGATGACCGATGTCAAGGGTGAAGAGGGCAAGCAGCAGGGCGAGATCAGCAAGGATGTTGTCGAGTTCATTCGCAAGAACATCCCTGAACTCGCGCCTGACCCCTATACCAATGTGGCAGGCGTTGACAGAACTGTCGTAACTGACAAGAAGTTCCCTGACACCGTGATCAAGGCCGACGAGATCCAGGTCAGCGAATTCACTAAGATGGGACTCAATTTGTCCGAGCCTTCCACAGCCGAAAAGGTCAAGGCTGCCATCAACTCGATTCCCTACAGCGAGGGCATCAACCCGCCGCAGAAGATAAGCGTACTGGAAATCGAGCCCGCAGGTGAAGGCAAGAAGTTCACGGTGCTTGTCCGCACCGAAATGAAGAGCAGGTTCAGCGATCCTGACAACATGATGAGTTCGGTCCAGGGCGAGATGCAGAAGAGGCTGAAAGACGAGAAGATCAACCTCAGCGATCCATTCCCCTTGACCCGCGCAATCGGCGCGAGCCTCTCATCCGATTTGACCGAGCGCGCGATCTGGTCAGTCCTGCTGTCCTGCATCGTGCTGCTGATCTACATCGGGTTCCGCTTCACGCTGGCCTTTGGCCTCGGCGCATTGCTTTCATTGCTGCACGACTTGTTCATCACCCTTGGTTTCCTTGCCATCTTCAAGGTGGATATCACGCTTGACGTACTGGCGGCCATCTTGACCGTCTTGGGCTACTCCCTGAACGATACGATCATCGTGTTCGATCGTATTCGTGAGAACATGAAGGAATCCAAGACCCGAAACTTCATGGACGTGATGAACCACTCGATCAACCAGATCATCGGGCGTACGTTGCTGACCGGCGGCACTACGCTGGTCGTCGTGCTGGCCCTGATGTTCCTGGCTGGCGACGTGCTGTACGGCTTCTCGCTTGCGTTGACGATCGGCGTCATCACGGGCACCTATTCGTCGTGGTTCATTGCCACGCCCGTTGTCGCCGCCTACGAACTCTATCGCCGCAAACGCGATGAGAGTGCTATCAGACGCCAGAGAGCCGAGTAGCTCACTCTACTATTCAAAAGAAAAGGCGCGGGCTCTGTCCCGCGCCTTTTTGTTTTGCCTGAAACCAGCCCTTCGTTAGCTTAGACGCTGTCTTGAATCATTTTTGTTGCGCCTGTCAGTTGACCGGACATGCAGCATGAGCACAAGTTGCGCGTTTGCGATTGACTGTGCCAAACGGCTTGACAGCCGGAGATGTACTCCTACAATGAAGGTACTACTTGGGAACGCGGGCACCGTCTGCTCGCAGAATCAACATCGAAGGATCGCAATAGAGAAGGGAGATACCTTGAAGCATCATCTTTTCGCATTCGGACTCTCGGTTCACATGCTACTCCTGTTCGTTTTGCTCACCACACTTGCTCCTGCCGGGCAGCCTCCATACTACCAGATGGTACAAGATGACCCGACGATCAACGGGATGGCCAGTTTCCCCGTTCTCGTTGTGACCGGGGTGACTCCGCCTGCGGCGACAAATGGAAATTCCGCCCGGACGGCGACGATCCTTGAATTCTCTCCGAATCAGGACGTCGTTGTCATTCTGCAGGTTCAGAACCTCGATCAATCCAGCATACCGGCTACATCCACGATAACAGCCACGTGGACAGCAACTGGCCCCGCCGTGACAGCAATGGGAAGCAGTGCTGCCCCTTTCTCTGTTCTTGTGAGAAATGCTCAGCCGCCACAGCATAATTACCAGCCTGTAGGCAGCAGTCAGTCGCCTGACGGATTTCTTACCCTTGCCGCAAACGGACTAACGGCCACGCTGACTCTCAGATACGGAAATCTCCTTGGCGGCAATCCCCCGTTCCCTGCGGGAGCCAAGGTGACAGTGCAGGTGACGCTGACGTGCCTCGACACTTTTGCGCCGCTCCCTCAGCCTTGGGTATTTGACCCGCAAACGGAATCCAACACCTACTCAACCATGTACTCCTTGGAGCTTGCAGCAACCGGCACACTTCCGAATGTGGGGGATTTCTCTATCGTTCTGGAGCCTCCTGGAGGCCTGTTCCTTACGCGCTGGATGACAAGGGCGAAGATCAAATACAACTCCGGAGACGGGTACAGCGAATCCCTGCCTTCAGGTGGCACGTTGACAATCACCGCTACCCCATCGGCGTCCGTAGTGATCAATGGCGACACTGCATCCTGCCTTTTCAACGGTATTAACACGAGCTATGTCGTGACTGCTACCGGCACTTTTCAAGGAACAACGAGAACCGCAACCGGAACATTTACGTTCACCAACTTTGTCGGCGGGGGACCAAATACCCCTCCGTGGCAGGTAACCGCAGGAATCTCCATACTCAACAACTGGGCGCGACCTTGCGTGGTAGCCGGGGCGGAGTCCGTCTCCTACTACTATGACTCTAACGTCCCGTACCCGCGATGCTGTTCTCCCGAGTACCCGCTTGGCGATGGAGCAAATACGCGCGTCAGGTTCGTCGCTACCGGTTATACGGTTGTCTTCTCAAGATCGGGAATTGCTTTCCCGGATGTGCCGGTTGCGGTCTACCCAGGCGACGCGGCAACCGTCGGCGCTACGATTGCCGCCCCGAGCATGACCCTGTCCGATCTCAAGTCAACATCAATTGCCGCCAAGCTGACATACTCGAAGCAATGGCGCGACGACTATAACCCCACGTGGCAAACCTATCCCAACGGAAACGGCGAGATCTCGGCAACGGCTTCTGACACCGCGCTCAGATACTACACTTCCTCAACATACAAATGCGCTTGCGGCCTGAAGAGCGCCAAGACCGGCATCAAGTACATCTGCGACCACAACAACACAAAGAACAGAGGGAGCCAGAGCCCGGATGACTCGGTTAAGTGCGACTATGTCACATCTGGAGAGGATTCGAACGAAGGCTTCCAGGTAGAATGGTCTGTGCTTCCGAGCGGTATTCACACGGAACTCGTCAACGTTACGAGCGAGCCGGATCAGCCGGATTTCGCGCATCGCATCTTCCCCGACCATTGCACCCCGGAGTGGGACACGCACTTCCATTCAAAGGTGATGGGATGTCATCCGACGGCCACGGCATCGGGCGGCTTCAAGTTCCGGCTGTTCAGTTCCCAGATTGACGAGATATCCTCTACTTGCGCGGAAACAGCCCTTCGCGTTACACGCATCGATGCCTCCGTGGATGAAGAGACGAGTATCTTCTCATATTCCCTCAACGAGGGCTCGGAGAAGGACGTGTGGACGCCCGAGTGCAATTGGTCCGACACGAAGGAAGGCAAGGTCATCTTCATCGAGATGTCGCCGTCCACTTACGGCTATCTTGACGAGGAGGCGGGCACCATGCTCTCTGACCCGCGCGAGCAACTGATCCCGGATGAGTTGAAGGGCGGCCTCAGTTTCTGCGAGGTACTTCTGAGCGTCGATTTTCCGCAGGCGCTCGTCGAAGACTACTTCAGGGAGTCTGACAAACTCACCAGTACTCCGCAATTGGAATCCACTTTCCTGTCAGCCGAGCAGACACTTGACGATGTGTATCCCCGGAAAACAGCCGATTGGTACTGCGAGTGGACATGCACATCCTACCCGGAGGGCGCGACTCCCCGCTTTGTGTGCCGCAAAACCACAGGAGAAAACGCTTGGGCATACCTCGAACTCAGCGGCGAACAGCTTCAAGGACGCTCGAAGACGATCTTCTATGCTGACCGCCCCGGCCATTACACATTCTCATGCAAGGTTCACCACGCAGGCGCATCCCAGCCCGAGTTCACGGATCGGATAGACGTGTGCTTCGTGAGATGTGACCTGATCGGCGACTACAACCGGAATGGGATCATAGACAAAAAGGCTGATGATCCCGGCGGCGATCGCGAAGCTCAGCCTGTAGTGTACTTCCAGACGGGCAACGCGAAGCAGAAGGGCATCGTGGTGCTGGTCAACAGGGACGACGACGATTTGAACACCGTCCTTGACTGTGACGACTCGGGCAGGACGGCCCCAACAGTAGAAAACAAAGAGGACGACCTTGCGCCCCTGAGAATCGGATCCAACACTGTCAAAGCTGCCGACATTGAGAAGGTGACCTTCATCCTGTCAAAGCCTACGACGGATCAATGGCCTGCCGAGCCGCACAAGAGACTGAGACTGCTCGTGCAAACGCAGACAGAGTTTTCGGAGGTGATAGGTCCTGGTTCGATCTCTGATACAGTAGAGATTACATCGCGAACCGGCATCGACAAGATCTTCAGCAAGGACAGTCGCTTCTGGCTGGAAGGTCTTGAGCACGGAACTCCCGTGATACTCACAATGAAGGAAAAGGACAAGGGCAAGGCAGAGGTCAGCGACTCGATCGCAATCCTCGTGTGTCCGTTCATTGCGCTGTCGAGTTCGCAAGGCGTCTTTGGGAACCTATCCACGAGCATCGTCGTGCCGAGTGGGGCGGCTCTGCACGATGCGGTCTCGGAGGCATATGGAAATCCATCAGAACCCTCACAGCAGGGGATATTTCCGAGAGACAGTTTCATGGCGGGATGCCAATATGCGCTGTCCTGCAATCCGGAACAGACCGCGCCAACTGCCAATGACAGGCCTGTGACACTGTGTCTTAGGAAGGTTGGCGGCAAGCCCGAGATTACCCGGCTTGGCATGAATTACTTCGAATATACCCCCCCCAGCGCCATCGTTGATCTGGAGGATCCAGGGCCCCTCAACTTGGGGGGCGCTCTTGAAGTACTGCCTTCAACCGCCGAAAAGCCTTTTGGCATACTCCTGCTGACCAAGTACGAAGGCCAATCCTCTGCACTCAAGCCCTTCTTTGTCTTGCAGGTGGTCCAATTCCCAACGGAGATAGATATGTCCGGCCTTCCGGTCCGCCACATCGACGAAGTTGTCTGTGTGTTCCCCGCGATTGGTGAGCAAGAGCCTAAGATCCTCATTGCAGATATGTCGCTCGATGCCAACCACCCCAACGGGGGGCTAAGACTCCTGAAACAGTGGTTAACCGATAACGATGAGGCCACCCCTGGGCCCGCGACTGCCTATCCCCTCGAGTTTGCCGATTCCGCCAAGGTCAATCCCACGTACGGCGACGTGTACAGTACATACGTTGAAGTGATTGACGGGGTTGACATTGTGAATTCCAGCCATACTGCGATGGTCAACGCACTGACTTCAATAAGTGGGCTTTCAGTTTTCTCTTCGTACACCGTGATTAGGGCTCCGGTCCTGTTTGCGGCGCCCTATCACTCGTTGAAAGATGACAAGAACTACCGCTCCAAGTCAGAAAATATTTGCAACTCACTGGTCGTGAAGATGGACACAAGCTATCGGCTGTTCGCCCCTCATCTGGGGCTGCCGGGCGACATCAAGTCGGTGTTTGGATTGTACAACAAGAATATAGTTCTTTGCTTGGATGCCGGCCACTTCACAGAAGTCAGTTGTAAGGAAGGATTCCAATCTACTGCTGGTACTTCTTCCGGCGGCCAGTTGCACTGCCTGTCTAATTCCTGGAGGGTGCCACTGGACTTTGTCAGCATCTTCGGAGAGTGAGGTCCTCTGATGTACCGAAAACCCGGTCTTCTCGCCCTTTTCATTCTTGCCGTCTGCTGCATCGCAGACGCGGAAACAAAGCCTCTCATCCTTGATGACTGGATGGACGTGCCCCGGTACATCACCGAGGGAAAGTACCGCCCGATGCTGGACAAGGCGAACAGGGCCTACTGTCTGCCTTGGCAGGAGTTGCAGGCACCCGTGCTTCCGAACTCGTATAAAGGGTTTTTCGGAAACGAGCGCCCGGATATGTGGCTCGATGTGAAGCCCAATCCTCTGCTTCAGGCTTACTCGGAAGGATACCGGCATTGGACATTGTGCTACTTCCACTATGCGGTCGAGTATCCTTTGTTTGTCGCGGTGGAGAAGAAGGCGGCCGACTTCACGGAAGCCCTCGTCGACCTTGATGCCGCGAACTTCGCAGGCCCTAAGGCTGCCATCGGCGAGGCCTTTGCCCCTCCCGCGTTTGCATCCTGGGAGGAGCATCCCATACATGCCGCGCTCGACCAGGCTGCCTCGATCCGCGACGGCCTCCCGCAGAATCTCACCGAGGATCAGGAACGGGAGGCGCGCTTGTGCTTCGACATCACAGCCTTTGCCATGCTGCTGTGCGACAAGCGGTTATCCGATTCGATGAAGTTCGTGACGGGCCACCACATGATGCGCTCCATTCTCTCGACCAAGCTCATCCCGCCGAACAAGGCTGAAAGGCTGAGGATACACGAGTCGCTGTGCCGCGACCTGTGGGAGTACGCTCAACCGTGGACGGAAGCGCTCGCCGCCGCCGAAGCCTCACGGATTGCCGAGACCTATCACATAATCTGGGGCCCGGCTGGAAGGGACTATCTCGGGATGCTTATGGAGGCCGGCGAACCGAAGTATCACGGCCAGGTTGTCTTCCAGATGATGAAATCCCACGACACCGGCAATTTCAGCAACGATGATAAGCAGTTCGCCTATGCGCTTACTCTCCCCTGGCAGCGGCGTGTTGCCGGGGAGCGCTACATCTGGTGCATCCCCGATGAGAAGAAGCCGTTCCTGCAGAGGTACGCGGAAAACGAGATGCAGCGCAAGGCTCCGACTCTCGATGTGACCGTGAAGCGCTTCGCCGGAAGAGAAACCTATATGAAGGCAGAGCCCTTCTTCGTTGGCGAAGTGAAGGGAAAGAAAATGGTGCCATGGTTCGAGGCTGACCGCAAGGGCAACTCAGTCACCGTGGTATTGACCCATCCCTTTTTCACCGGTCCCCGATTCTTCGCCTCCATGGCGAGCAGAACCTTGGACACCTACCCCTGGTACGACGTTAAGACCGAGGTGAACGAGAGCGCCAGACGCGTGAGCATCGCCGTGTGCAGCAGGTATTTCCTTACTTACTACGCTTATGTCTATGAAGGCTACTCGTATTATGGTAAGGACAACGTACTCATCGGCAAAGACGCATTCTTCTGCCTCGATGACCTGTGCTACAATCCCGACGGCCCGGTCC
>Ga0265297_10011786_pt1 | contig 10634 bp, 9 predicted proteins | sample Munlanlwell13791_FD_192502 | JGI IMG/M metagenome (GOLD analysis project Ga0265297, IMG submission 192502) | Leachate microbial communities from a municipal landfill in Southern Ontario, Canada - Leachate well 137-91 | ecosystem: Engineered > Solid waste > Landfill > Unclassified | place...
TGAGGGCCTGAAAAACTCCTGAAACGCACACTAAAAATAATATCTACATTACTGCCTCTTTCAAGTTTTTCTGCATAATCTCCCATGCCAAATCCTACAGCCTCAAAATTACCGTTCCTCCCTTCAAGAATAAGCCTTAAATGACGAGTACCCATTTTTTGCGGTGATTCGGCAAGAGCCATATTCCTTGAAAGAAAGTACGGAACAGAATTTCCTTTACCAAAAGGAGAAAAAATATTCATCCATTTTTCTGATTTTCTTGAAAGAACTTCTCCCGGATCAAGTTCTGCTTCAACAAAAATTTTTGCCCCTGTTTTCCTTTTTATTATTACTTTGGAAATTGCTTTCTTAAGCCTTTTTGAAAGCTCCTCTATATTATCCTGATCAATTGTAAAACCTGCAGCATATTCATGTCCGCCGTACGAATGAAAAAGATCAACGGAGTCATCAAGAAGCTCCATCATATCTATACCGCTGGCACTTCTGCAAGAAGCATGCCCTACACCATTTTCAAGAGAAATGATTATAGTTGGACAATTATTTTCTTCTGAAATTTTTGATGCCACAATACCTATTACTCCTCTGTGCCAATCATTTGAGGACAAAACTATTATTCCTGATCTCTCGGCCTCAACAACATCAACAAAGGTTTTTGCATTTGAAAATACCTCACGCTGGACTTTTTGCCTTGCACGATTATCCAGATCCAAATTTGATGCCATTTCGTTTGCTTCCTGCATATTTTTGGAAAGAATGAGATCAAGACCTCTCTTGGCATCCCCCATCCTGCCTCCGGCATTTATTCTTGGAGCAAGCCTAAAACCAATATGTTCGGCTTCAATCCTTGTTATATCTGCACCGCTTATCCTAGCAAGCGCTTTTAATCCCATTTTTTCTGTTTTTGCCAGATCTTCAAGCCCATATTTAACAAGGATCCTATTTTCATCTATTAAGGGTACAAGATCGGCAACACTGCCAAGAGCAACAAGATCAAGATGGGTGTCAGGCACAAGCAAAAGACTATCATTTCTGATCCCGGTTAAAGCCTGGCATAATTTAAATGCAACGCCAACTCCTGCCAATTCTTTAAACGGATAATCACACCCTGGCTGCTTTGGATTAATAACCGCATCTGCATCAGGTATCTTTTCAAAAGGTCTGTGATGGTCAGTAATAAGAACTGACATTCCCAGTGAATGCGCAAAATCTGTTTCTTCAACGGATGTTATACCGCAATCTACGGTAATAAGGAGTTTAACAGAATCATCACTTAATTTTTGTATCACTTCTTTTCTTAAACCATACCCTTCTTTGAGTCTATGAGGAATATGGGCAGTAACATTCGCTCCTAATTTTTCCAGTGTAAGAACAAGCAAGGATGTTGCTGATATACCATCTGTATCATAATCACCGTAAATACATATGCGCTTGTTTTCAAGAATTGTTTTCTTGATCAGCTCAACGCCTTCCTTCATTCCTTTCATAAGAAAAGGATCATGCAAATTGGCAATATCCGGATACATAAATCTGCGCGCATCACTTTCTTCTACAATACCTCTGTTAACAAGCATTTTTGCAATAAATAACGGAACTTCCAATTGCTGCACAAATATTTGTTCTACCTCTGAATTACCTGCTAAAAGCTCCCACTCCATTTTTTTTCCTATATTCTATAAAAATTTTATTTTTTCCTGTAACTTCTTTCAAGATCATAAACCAATGGGCTTGCAACAAAAATCGAAGAATAAGTTCCTACTATAGTTCCAACAATCATGGCAAAAGCAAAATTATGCAACACTTCTCCGCCGAAAAAGAAAATAACAAACAGTACAATAATAACTGAAAATACCGTGATAACCGTTCTGGATAAAGTCTCGTTTATTGCAAGATTCATAACCTTGTCCAGTTCATCTTTTGCAAAAAGCCTGCGTTTTTCACGGATCCTGTCATATACAATTATTGTATCATTGATAGAATAACCTGCAATCGTAAGAAGTGCGGCTACTGTCGTCATGTCAACCTCTTTCTTTAACAAGGCAAATATGCCTGCGATAATAAATAAATCGTGTGCAATAGCAATGACTGCCGGAGCAGAAAATTTAAATTCAAATCTCCACCCGACATAGATCATAATTCCTATGAGACCCCAGATCAAAGCAAGCATTGCCTGTTTTAAAAGTTTTTTCCCGATAGCAGGGCCCACCATTTCTACCCTGGTAATTTCAACTGAAGAAGAAGGAAAAGCTTTTGTAAGGATATTACTAAAAATTTGCTCTGTAGCTGTTTTCTTTACGCTCAATTGACTTGTTTCGGTTAAAGCAGTTTGCCCGGCTCCTGCCCCAGAATTCGCCAATACAGCTGGCGTGTTTACAGCTGACATTGCAGCTATTTCTTCATTCCTGACTTTAATAATAATTTCATCACCTTGCTTAAAATGCTGGAGTTGGGCGCCTTTTAATCCATTTTCATCAAGAACCTTTCTTATCATATTTACTTCCGGCGTTGGGCTCATTTTTGTCTGCACAAGCGTTCCGCCTACAAAATCTATGCCAAAATTAAATCCTCCGCGCATTATTATTGCAACAGCGCTTATTATTAAAAGGATTATGGATATTGTATATGCAATCTTTCTTTTGCTGATAAAATCAAAATTGGTTTTGCCAAAAAACTCCATTATTCCTCCTTATTTTTATAAACCATATATCAAAGCTAAATACTTATTTTTTCTGCATCTGCAGGTATTATTTCATCAAAAATAGTTCGTGTAACAATTATTGCGGTAAACATACTGATCATAATACCAAGGGTCAGCGTTACTGCAAATCCTTTTATCGGGCCTGTGCCAAATTGAAATAAAAGAAGTGCAGCTATCAATGTTGTGAGATTTGAATCGAATATCGCAGGAAAAGCTCTTGAATATCCTGCAGCAATTGCAGAATAAGGATTCTTCCCGCCCCTCAACTCCTCCCTTATTCTTTCATAAATAAGCACATTTGCATCTACTGCCATTGCAAGGCTTAAAATAGTTCCGGCAATACCCGGCAAAGTAAAAGTAGCCTTAAAACCTGCCATGGCGCCAATAAGAATTATAAAATTCAATAAAAGCGCAAAATCTGCTATAAGCCCAGACATCTTGTAATATAAAAACATAAATAACATCACAAGGCTAATTCCTAAAACAAGCGCAAAAAGACCTTTGCGGATCGAATCTTCACCCAACGAAGGACCTATCTGGCGCTGCTCTATAATTGTAACTGGCGCAGGAAGAGCTCCTGCTTTAAGAACATTCGCAAGATCACTTGCTTCTTCAAGCGTAAATTTACCTGTAATAACCGCTTTCCCTCCTGTAATTTCCTGCTGTATCACAGGAGCTGATTGAACCTTTGAATCAAGAACAACAGCCAGTCTTTCATTAACATACCTGCGGGTGATTTTTGCAAATTGTTTTGCTCCATCGCTGTTAAATTCAATCCCAACCCTTGGACTGCCATACTCGTCCATTTCAACAAGAGCTTTTGTAAGCCCGGAACCTGTCATAAGGGCTTCTCTTTTCACCACATAAATTTTTCCTTCCTTATCATAAAGAACTTGCTTTGTCAATCCTAAGGTTGATGTATTTTTCAAGATCGCTTCAGGATCACCTTTTTCATCAACAAGTTTAAATTCAAGAAGCGCAGTCTTGCCGATTATATCTATTGCCCTCTGAGGGTCTTTAATACCGGGAAGCTGAATAGCTATCCAATTATTTCCCTGTTTTTGCACTAAAGGTTCATTTACTCCGAATTGATCAATACGATTTCTTATAATGATCAACGCCTGATCTACTGCATCATTTTCAGTAACGCCTGCCGGAAGTTTTGAAGTGTCGACCGCCAAAACCAGGTTCATTCCACCTTGAAGATCTAAACCCAAACGAATTTTTTCTTTCGGAGGATAAACCGCCCACAGAGATAACGCAACTATTCCAATTATTAAAATAATTCTCCAGCGCTGCCTTCTCATTTTTCTCCCCTTATTTTCTTTTTTATTATTTTTTCTATCTCCTGCGGAACAAAATTCTTGATATTGCCGCCAAGATTTAAAATTTCTTTTACTATCGTTGAACTCAAGTATGCATATTTGGGGCTGGTCATCATAAAAATAGTTTCAACTTTTGAGTTAAGTTCCCTATTCATCTGGGCCATCTGAAATTCATATTCAAAATCAGAAACCACGCGCAAACCCCTGATAACAGCTTCAGCTTTTTTCTCATTAACATAATTTACTAAAAGACCGTTGAATTTTTCTATACGTACTTTTTTAAGATCTGAGGTCATTTTTTTCAGCATTATCACTCTGTCTTCAACACTGAACATGCATTTTTTTGTTGTATTATCCAATACCGCAACTATCACTTCATCAAAAAGAAGCAATGCTCTTTTAATAATATCAAGGTGTCCATATGTGGGCGGATCAAAACTTCCGGGATACACTACCGTTCTCATATAAACCTCCAAAAACAGTCAACAAGTAAACAAGTATACAAGTTGACAAGGAAATAAGTAAACAAGAAGTCAAGCATACAAACAATCTTTTCCTTGTTAACTTGTCAACCTATTAACTTGTTAACGCATTTGTTTTGCTGACTTGTTACCTTGTTAACTGCTTGTTTTCATGGTGGAGACAAGCGGATTCGATGCTGGCCTGTCGCCGCGGCGACCGCTCTATCTCTGAGTATAATAACTCCGCTTAAAATGTGGAGGTAGGCGGACTTGAACCGCCGAACTGTCGCTGAAGCGACTGCTCTGACACGAGCATATTGTGACATTTTATCGAACGTTAGTTTTCGAACAACAAGGTTCTTGAGGTTGCAAAAGGCGACCGAAAGGTTCTTATGGCCCCGCTTAAAATGTGGAGGTAGGCGGACTTGAACCGCCGACCCCTTCGTTGCGAACGAAGTGCTCTACCACTGAGCTATACCCCCTACCTTATCAGTTCAATTATTTCATCATCTCCACTACCCTATCAAATATTATCTTTGCAATTTTCTTTTTTGACATCTCGGGCAAATTCTCTATTTTTCCATTTTTTTGGATTATAGAGACTTTATTTGTTTCACTTGAAAAAGGAAAACCGTCCTTTACCTGATTTGCTATTATCAGATCAAGATTTTTTGTTTTTATTTTTTTCTTGGCATTTTCAATAAGATCATCAGTTTCCAAAGCAAAACCTACAAGAAATGTCTTTCCTTTCTTGCTTCCCATCTCCTCAAGTATATCTCGGGTTTTTTCAAGTTCAAGATCAAATAAATTATTTTTCTTAATTTTCTTTAAAGAAATTTTCTTCGGTTTAAAATCAGAAACTGCTGCAGCCATTATCACAATATCGCTTTGTTTAAAAAATTCATTTGTCTTTCGGCCCATTTCATCTGAAGACCCAACTGATACATGCTGAACACCGCTAGGAATTTTAATATTAACGGGTCCGGATATAAGAACTACTTCACCACCGCGCTCTTCAGCTTCCTCGGCTATTGCAAAACCCATTTTGCCAGAAGAAGAATTGGAAATATATCTTACAGGGTCAATAAATTCTCTGGTTGGCCCTGCAGTAACAAGTATTTTCTTTCCTTTAAGGTCATTTTTTACACCTAACAAGGAAACAATTTTTTCTAATATTTTTTCAGGCTCAGACATCCTGCCGATACCTTTATCAGAACAAGCAAGATCTCCTGATTCGGGACCTATAAATTCAAATCCACGTTTTTTAAGCTTGGAAATATTTTCCTGGATGATTTCATTCTCAAACATTGCTTCATTCATCGCGGGCGCTACCAAAACTTTTGCTTTTGAAGCTAGAACAACACAAGAGAGAGGATCATCTGCAATACCTGAAGCTAACTTTGAAATAATATTTGCGGTTGCAGGAGCAATTACAATTAAATCTGCTTTTTTTGCAAGAGATATATGCTTGACATCATACGATGACGGTACTTCAAACATTTCTGAATATACGGAATTTTGAGATATAGTGCAGAATGTTAGTTCGGAAACAAATTTTTTTGCGGAATCAGTCATTATTACATGCACGTCGGCTCCTGCTTTTTTCAAGATACTTACAAGAAAAGCCGCTTTAAAACAAGCAATACTTCCTGTTACACCCAAAACTATTGTTTTTCCTTTTAGCATCTGCATATACCAATGAACAATTTATTTACCTGTATTTTTCTTAGTATCTTTAACCGGTTTTACTTCTTTTTTAGACTCGGGTTTACCCATTACAAGCCACGAAGGATGATCTTTAACGTCTTTTGAAAAAACTTTAAAATTAGCCACAATCTCTTTCAAATCACTTGCAACCTGTTTATCACTGACCAACACACCCACCGCTCCCTCACCTTTATCTATTTTTGCAAGTATTGAACTTAGGCTTGTAGTTATTTTTTCGAGTTTTACCATGCTTTCTTTGAGCTTTGTAATTGTAGTCTCAATATCACTTTTTTTATTTGATGCAATATCTTTAACATCGGAGGTCAGCATGTTTAAATTTTTTAGCACATCTGATATAGAGTCTTCAAGTTCTTTTGTGGAAATATTATCTGTAAATTTACTTATTGATTTAACGATCCTGCTGGCATCACCTAATATTTCCTGGCCTTGCCTGATCATATCTTCCATTCTTTTTGTATCCTGCCCGGCAACAAAATCACCATTCTTTAAAAATTCACTTGAAACACCGGGATCGATCTCTATATACTTTTCTCCCATTAAACCAAGGGTGTTCAAATAAAATTTTGAGTCTTTTCTTATAGGTGTTTTTCCGTCTATCCGTATCGAAAGCACTACTTTATTTTCCTGGGATTGAAGATTCACTTCTTTGATATTTCCGACCCTCACTCCAGCCATTCTAACGGGCGCCCCGTTATCCATTCCTTCAACAAAATTAAAAGCAACTTTGATATTATAACCTTTTTGGAAAAAACTAAATTTGCCTATGGTAAAAGTCAAAATGAAAAGAATCGCTATTGCAAAAGTTATCAGAACCCCCACTCTTAACTCAACTTGCATTTCTTTTTTCACAACTCTCTCCTCATATATTTTTCAAGTATTTCTGCTTCTCTTTTTTTCATCTCTTCAACTGTTTCTATCAAAGCTATTTTACCTTCATGAAATATAGCTATTCTATCGGCAATTTTATATGCATTTATTAGATCATGGGTCACAATAATCGAAGTTACCTTTAACCTCTCCTGAAGATCGCGGATAAGAGCATTAATATTGTCTATCATTGAAACATCAACACCTGTTGTCGGCTCATCATAAAGCATTATTTTGGGGTCCATTGCTATTGCTCTGGCAAGAGCTACCCTTCTTTTCATTCCGCCGGAAAGTTCTTCTACACGAAGCTTCTCTGAACCCTCAAGACCTACAAGTCTTAATTTTTCAGCTACTATGTTTTTTATTGTTTCTTCATCTTTATTTGTATGGAGATTAAGCCCAAAACCCACATTTTCTCCTACAGTCAAAGAATCAAAAAGAGCGCTTCCCTGAAAAACCATTCCAAATTTAAATCTAATTTTTTTAAGCTCTTTTTTCTTTATCCGCGTTATATCAGTCCCGTCTATTATAACACTGCCTGAATCAGGCATTAAAAGTCCTATCACATGTTTTAAAAGAACACTTTTACCGCATCCTGAAGGCCCTATTATCGCCATCAATTCACCGGACTTTACTTCAAGATTAAGACCTTTAATAATTTCACGGTCTGCGAATTTTTTATATAGATCAATAATTTTTATCATCAGTTTCCTGTTTTAAATAATATTAAAAACAACCGAAAAGAAATAATCCGAAAAAAGAATTGCCAAAGAAGAAAATACAACAGCAAAAGTAGTTGCCCTGCTTACATCTTCTGTTCCGCCGCTAACAATAAAACCCCTGTAACTGCTGATAATTGCGGTCAACATCCCATAAGAAGAAGCCTTTATAAGCCCGATATAAACATCCCTGATCTTTGTATAATGGAGCACATGGTTAATATAAACACCGGATTCAACATTAAGATTATTGGTAGCAACAAGCCATCCGCCGAAAAGCCCTATTACATTTGCAAAAATCACCAAAACAGGCACCATAACCATACAAGCAAGAAATTTCGGCACCACAAGATATTGAATAGGCTCAACTGCCATAGTTTCAAGCGCATCAATTTGTTCGGTTATTTTCATTGCGCCTATTTCAGCCGCAAAAGAAGAACCTACCCTTCCGGCGCACATTAAACCCACTATAAGGGGGCACATTTCTCTTACAAGAGCTACAGCAATAATACCTCCGATATAGGTTTTACCTCCGAATGGCTCTATAGCAAGCCCTGTTTGCCAAGCAGTCACCATGCCTATCAAAAGAGAGGTAACTCCGATGATCAAAAGTGAATCAAATCCGACAAACAACATTTGTGAATAAATATTTGCTCGGATCTTTGATCTCTGAAAAGCCCAATAAATTGTAGAAAAAAATAAAATTGCAATACCTCCGACATGTTTGATAAAAGCAATTGTATTTTTCCCTATAATCTTAAAAATATTCATGTTCACACAACCTTTTTTGCTTCATAAAAATAAAAAGCACGCCTTTATGGGCATGCTCTTTTACTTCCCATACACTACGTGGCGCATCTTTAAGCTGAAACTAGATTTCTTATTTTGCCAGCACCAAACTACCGGAAACAAACTCATCTGCTCCGGCTTGTATTTGATATATATAAATTCCTGATTCCATGAGATTGCCATTGTCGTCTTTACCATTCCATTTCATCTGACCTGCTACCTGATCCTGCTCATCTATCTCTCGCACAAGAGAGCCCGTCAGATCAAATATCCTAAGTGTAACAGGAGATTTTTTGCAGGATTTTCATAATAGAAAAATACATAATCATTCTTTCCGTCACCATTCGGAGTAATAATTGCAGGTATTCTATCGTTCAACGTTAATTTTACTGGATTTGGGGCTCCGGCAATAATTGCATATTTACTTAAATGCTCAACATTCGCAGTTACTGTATGGCTAGTCATATCGATTTCCGCTGGTATTTTTACCCATTCAGCGCCATTATAAAAATAAAAACCCAGTCTTGATTTAGCCTGATCCGGAGGTAAAACAGTATTTTTTATTTTTCCGTTTTCAATATCGTAATTCATTACGATCTGAGCCGGAGAAGAAAATAAAAACCCTGAAAGCTGTCTACGATTAGCATATCTATAAGCTTCAAAAGAAACACTTCTAACTATAAGCCCGCTGACATTTGAAATATAAGTCTGTTGATGTTCATCTTCAGGGTTATTAACTGCATCTATATAAATATCATCCCCTAAACTGCCTGCTCCTCCACGGTATAAAGCAGCAGAAGCTGCAGTAGGGATCTTCAGATAAGTCATTGTTTCTGACTGATCGGGATAAATAAACTTATTATTCAATTTATCTGTCTCAAGAGAAAATCCGCTTGTGTTATCCATATCATCAACCGCAACTATGGTATAATAATAAACTGGTGAGTCTGCCCCTATAATATGGGTGCAGGAAAACGTCTGGCTGTCGAAAGGTGTAGGATAAAGAAAGGAATAATTGGACCCTCGCGAAGAGGTGAAATAAACAACATACTTGATCCGACTTACAGTAGAAGCCGTGTCAAAAATATCCAGATCAACATATCTGACAACAGGGTCCCAATTCAAAAGTACTTGTGTATTTTGATCTGTAGCTCTAAACACAAAAACATTATCTACTCTTGATATTTTTCCTTTCGCCATGCAAAGATTACTCATGATCGGAAGTGATATTTGCTGCCCATCAGGAGCAAATTCAGTTTCAACAAGAGAAGGTGTTTCTCCATTTGCATGAAGATATGTTGCATTAACTGTATTATATGCTCTTTTTGAGGTTGCACACCACATATTTACTGTGAAACAAAAACATAAAAATAACGACAAAAAAACCCAATAATAACATGCTATTTTGTTCTTTCTCATATGTATTATATTATAAATATTAACTTAATACGAATTATAACATAAATAATTTACTTTGTCAAGTTTAATTTGAAAGTTCTTCAGATCGCTTTTTAGCCGCACGTATAGCATTAAAAACCATTTCAGAAAGCCTATATTTCCTCATTACTTTTAAACCCTCTAATGTTGCGCCTTTTTTAGAAGTAACCATATCTCTCAGGAATTGCGCATCAGGATTAACTTTTTCAAGCATTTTTGAGGCACCTTTTACTGTTTGCAGAACAAGTTTTTCTGCCAATTGGCGCTGAAAACCGTTTTTTTGAGCATTTTTGACCATACTGTCAACAAATTCAAAGAAATATCCGGGACCGCAACCGGAAACTGCTGTCAAAAGATTAATAAGATCCTCTTTAATAACAACAGTTTTTCCGCAAACTGAAAATATCTTTGAAACTTTTTCAATATCCCCTTTTCGCGCGTATTTACCGGCACATAAACCTGCCATACCTTCACCAACAAGGATCGCAATATTGGGCATAACACGAATTACTCTTATTTTCCCAAAATTTTTCTCGATCCACCTGGTTGATAATCCTGCCGCAATTGAAACAAGGATTTTTTTGTCAGAAAAAAATTGGCTGATTTGCAATGA
>Ga0265297_10011787_pt1 | contig 10633 bp, 6 predicted proteins | sample Munlanlwell13791_FD_192502 | JGI IMG/M metagenome (GOLD analysis project Ga0265297, IMG submission 192502) | Leachate microbial communities from a municipal landfill in Southern Ontario, Canada - Leachate well 137-91 | ecosystem: Engineered > Solid waste > Landfill > Unclassified | place...
AAATAATTTGATAAGGCAATATTTAAAATACTCCAACCCATTTTCGCTTGATGATAAAGGAAGGTTGAGAAAAGAAAATGCAAATGAAAACATGGGGTCAATTGCTGCAAAAATTACAAATCTTTCTGTATCTTCTAATTTTACACAATCAATTGAAGATTTGATTGCGAGCTATAATATGTTTAATCAGGAAAGAGTAAATAGAATGTTGAATACATCAGCAAAATCTTTAATTTCTCCTACTGAAAGCTATTTTTTGGGTGATGTTGAAACGCAATTTGATGAAAATTATGGTCAAACATTTAAAAGTATTGCAGCAAAAACAACTCCAGGAAACCCATTTGATTCTATCGAGAGTGGGTTTGGGTCATCAACTCCAAAAAAAGGAGTTAGAAAAATATTAAGAGACATTGCTTCTAGTGACATTAAATTTGCTGGAAATTATCAAAACATTCAAGGAACAGAAGGTCAACGTGCAAAATCTTTTATCATTGGATATGATAAAATAGATAAAAATAAAACAAGAAAATCATATCAGAAATACACGATTAAAAACCCATATGCTCCTGGGGAAGCTAGTCATTTAGTATTTGCAATAACAAATTATTCTATTCCTTCTTCAATAGGATATAGAACAATGTATTTTCCTCCATATATTAGTAGTTTTCAAAATTCAGATTCTGCAACTTGGCAATCGACAAATTTTCTTGGAAGACCAGAGGCCGTTTATACTTATAGCAATTCTTCAAGAGATGGAAGTATTTCGTTTTTTGTATTAACAGATTATGCGGAACGTATTGTATTAGGTAATTATCAAGATGAAAATATGGATGTAATGGATATTAATATTAATAAAAATTTTACAGACATATCCGAACAAAAACAATCTATTTTGCAAAGCTTAGAATATGAAAAAAGTGTTTTATTAGAATCAATAAAACAAAAAAGAGAAGCGGAAAAGGAAAATGCTAAAGACATAAATTCGCAATCTGCAGTAAAAAAGGGAGATGTTTATGCTAATAATAGTGGAGATACTCAAACGGTTAGCTCTGATAATACACAAGTAAGTCCAGAAGAAACCGCAGAAAGTATTGCATACACAAAAGAAGAGCAAGAGTTGATAAATAATTTAGACATACAAATAGAAGAAGTTCGTAATCTTTCAAATCAAACTAATTATTCAGAATCAAACACTCTTATTAAAAATGTGAATGATTTTATGATGAATACAGAGAGAGAATATATTGATGGATATATTGAATCAAAGCCATCAGATAATTTAAATAGAATTAATGAAATGATTAAAAACTTAGCATTTCAACCTGGATATTTTTCGGGAAATTTAGTTGATTTTAAAAGAAAAATGGAATTTATTGCTAAGCTAACTAGGCCAGCAAGAAACATCAAAGAAGAAAGTGGTTTTTCATTTACATATCCACCAGTATGCCATCTTCAGTTGGGTGGTTGGTTTAATCATGATATTATTATTAATAGTGTAAGTTATGATTATACTGATGCTCCATGGACAAGTGGTTTAGATGGAGAAAATATTCAACCAATGTGGGCAAATGTAACAATTAACTTTAACATTGTTGGTCCTGCTGGAGAAAGTGGTGGAGTTCCTCTTACATCAACTGACAGAGAAGGATTTTTTGGCACATCAACTAGAAGAGTATAACTATTTTGTTTTGTTTTTTTGTTTACTATATTTATAATAAAAAAGTTATGGCATTTAATTTTGGTACTTTAATAACAAATACTTCTGATGCAACTTTAGAAAATATGCCTCCAATAGAGATTAATAAAAGGCAAACTGATAAATTTGTTTTATATAATAAAAACCTTACTAGATTAGATAGGCTAGCAGGAGATATTTATGAAGATGAAACCTTATGGAAAGTAATACTTTGGGCAAATCCAGAATATGAATGTGAATTTGACATTCCAGATAATACTTCAATAAGAGTTCCCTTTCCCAAAATAGATGTCTTAGACGAAATTACAACAAAGATAGTCAATAGGAAAAATTTGGGATAAAATGGGAAATTTACAGATACCAGAAAATTTTAACATGAAGGACCTTTACCTTGATGTAAGGCTAAGAACTTGCATCTTTAATGGGGATACTGGTCGAGAACATGATTTTACTGGAAGAGCAACATTTGACACTACATTTTACAGAGATAATATAGGTTTTGGAATTACAGATATTAGTATAGAAGTAAATCCATCACTACAACCTGTAATTGATGTTACATTTAAAGATTTATATGGGAATACACTTTTTGGAACACAAAGAGGAAAGAATAATGGGATAGATTCTTCTGTTTTATTTAATTGGCCTCCTCCAAAATTTGTTTTTTCTTTTAAGGGTTATCTTGGAAGAAAAGTTACATGGTTATTAAATTTAAAAACAACAAATGTATCATTTGTTTCATCAGATGGAAGTTATGAAATTAAATGTACTTTTGTTCCAAATCAGTGGGGGTTTATGGCTGATTTGCCAGTATTGTATCTTCTTGCCTGTAAAAAATTACGCTATAAAGCATACGGAAATAAAGATTATGAAAGAGTTTCTGATAATTGTATTTTTGAAACAGATGGAGTTTTCTCTTATGTAAGAGTTGGGAAAAGAGTTGAAACAAAAACGAAGGAAGAAACAAAAGATTTTGACCTTATTTTAAAACAAATGGGTAGTATAAAATATGGTCTTAGTTCTGCAGTATGTGGGTCAAGAATAATAAATCTTAATCAACCTATTAATGGTATTGTAAATAATGTAGAAATACAAGGATTTACCCCATTAATGGTTACTAGTCCAAGTAGAACAATAGAACAATTGATAGAAGATTCAAAAAGTACTGCTAATATTAGAAAAATTGATACTTATTTACAAGCTAATATAAAAAGAGGTGATATAGGAAGTTCTTCTAGCGAAAGGTGTGATACTGGGATTTATTCAAGTGTTTCATATGATGAAGTAGGAACAAACGGAGAAATAAGTAAAATAGATGCAGCCAAACAAAATGAAGAAAAAGGAAAGCTTCTTAGCATTGTTGATGATAACATAAAGGCTATTGATAATGAAATTAAAAGAAGAGTCTTCTCATCAACAAAATCTCAAATATCAAAATTAACAATTGGCGAAGTATTTAGACAGATTGCACGAGATTCTGGATTTATTCTTGGAAGTATCTTACAGGCTGGGTTTAAAGGGTATGAAGATAATGAAGGTAATAGAAATTCTTCTCAAGGAAAAAAAGAATTGATTGGTAAATGTTTTCCTTTGTTTATAAATGATAAAGGGGAGGAAGTTCCAGCAATGACTCCAAATGATACTAAAAAATCTGGCAATGGGCCTAGTATGGATTATGGTGTCGAAAAATATGAAATGGCTTTTGTGGATGAATTTATTTCTGCGATTGGAGAAGGTATAACGGATAATCTTGTTAGTGACGATGTTGCATCTGGAGGGGAAGATATTATTCAATACAGAATAAATAACTTGGAAGGAATTAGACCAAATCCGTATAGACCATTTTATTCAAACATAGCAGAAAACATATTAATTCGTTCTGGTATAATTGCATTTATAACAAGGAGTTCAGACCCCGCACTTCCTGGGGATTATCCATATGATAACAAAACCGATAGAGACAAAGACCCAGGTGCGATAGTTTCTCTTGCCAATTTAGACATGGAAAATTTAACTAAAGATATTTTAGGTCAACTTTCTTTTGAAGACACGGAAAGTTTGAAAAGATTCTGTGTATTTTTTGATAGATTTATATCTGATGACAATAATTCATTAGATACTAAAATAGGGGTAAATATGTTAACCGAAACTGGGGCAAAAGGTCCAGAATTTGATGGAGTTTTGTCTACAGTGAGTTTTTCTGAGGTCACCCCTCTTATTATGGATGCAAGAGTGAATATTGGTGCTCAAGATTCAAAAAGAAAAGTGTTTTGGTTCAAAACAGATGAAGATAAAAAAGATGAAAAAGAACAAGAATCTTCATATTTAACACTTAGAGAGTTGATTAAAGAGTTGATACCTACCACTAAAGCTTCTGTTAATAATAGTAGCACAACTAGTGCAACTCCCCATGCCGAATTAGATACTGGAAAATTTTATGAACCAAAAGATGATGTACAAGCATTCTATAATGCCTCATTTATAGACCCATTAAAGCTTACAGCAACAATGGTTTATAATAATGGTCTTTATTGGTGTTTACCGAAACCAAACAAAGACAAATACGTTTTTGTTCTATTTGATAATCCACAGGATGCAGCAAAGGCAAAAGAAATAAATGTTCAAGATGCTACAACTTATGATGACTTAGAAGGAAATGGAACTTTTGATAAGAGAGAAATGGACCCAATAGGGTATATTCCAATTGAACAGTTATATAGTACGGTTCATGAAGGAGAAATATCGCAAGCAATTAATGTAATTAATAGTAGGATAAAAGACGATGAAATTAATGCTGTTAATTATACAGCATTTAAATCACTTCATAATAATCCATATTTTGGTGGTGTTGACACAAATAGTTATTTACAAACAAGAAAAGTTCAAGAAAAAGATGATGATATAACAGGGATTCCTGCAAAAAATTTATGTGTTGCGGTATACACTCATATTCCAAGCGAAGAATATGCATCAGTAGAAAGTACTCCATTAGTTTTTGGGCCATTTATTGGAAAAACAGCAGAAAAAGATTTTAGAGCAAGAAATCAAAGGATAGCAATAAAGACGATGTGTAAAGCTGTTTTGAAAAAGATGGACGAAATTCAAACGGAAAAAAACGAATTAATAGCAAGTATATTTGGTAAAGCTAGTGAAGCTAGAGAAGCCATATATAAACAAATGCATACAATATTTCATCAATGGCAAATTATGGCATCAACTGTTGCTGGAAAGAATATGTGTGATGGTTTTAGGACGGGAGATGTAAACGAAGATTTGGGTAAAGTTTTAGAACGAGAATTTGGAATGTGTGAGCATCATAAAGAAAGGATAACTCAAGATGGAACAATATTGCCCCTTGAACAAATGAAACCTTCAGATAGCAATACTCTTTTTGTCTACGATTATCCTTTGGCTCCAGTAAATAAACAGGTAGTTAATGTAAAAAAGTCTATTATAAACATACAGCCTTTGTATAAGCCAGATGGAAGCACAACTGTTTTAAATATAATACAACAAATTTGCACAAAAAATAATTTTGTTTTTGTTCCTTTTCCAGGTGATGCAAATAGCGACAATATTGATGCAATATATAAACCGCATTATGGTAGTGATGATAAAATAATGAATTATTTTCATGTAATTTATACTCCAACTCCAGAAACGAGAACAAAATTGAGTAACGAAGATAATGAATTTTTATCAGACTATATGTCGAGCAATGATTTTCACAACAGTGCTATTTCAATTGCATTTGGCGCTGTTGATAATCAAATAATAAAAAGTGTTAATGTTGGAACTGATTCTACAAAGCCAACAGCAGAAAGTATATTAAACCTTCAGCGACTTGTAGATAAAGAAAATTCAGACCACAATGTTGCTATGGATTGTTCTATGCTTCCAGTTTATGAAGGTAGGAGCTATAAGGCAAAAATAGATATATTGGGTAATTCTCAAGTATATCCAATGCAATACTTTTATTTGCAAAAAATGCCTATGTTCGGAGGGCTATATCAAATAATGAAGGTGAATCACAGTATTACTCCAAATGATATGGCAACAAGCATGGAGGGCATTAGAATGAGGTTTGATGTGAATACAAAATCTTATGGAGGGATTCCACCTATTACGCTTGATGATTTAAAAGCATTAGAAAGTGTGGCTGCACCAAGGCAAGAAATAATTAGAACAAGCGAGGGTTCTACTGCTGGAGATGTAGATTCGAGAGGAGAGAGAACAACTGGTGCTGGTGGTGCTGGAAGTGGTATTGCAGTTATTGGGGAAGGAGATATATCTCAGGAATTTATTGATTTCATTAAGTCTTATGAAATTAGAACGCTTGCAGATATGGACAATTTTATATATAGCATAACAAATGGTAATTATTCGACTTTTGCACAATTTTTCAATTCTACTCAGGCACTCGTTGGAGCATTTAATAATAATGAAATTTTAAATGATGTTGGAAATATAGGGGCAAACAATTTAGTTATGTTTGATTATATTTCAAATTTAAGTACCAGAAGTAACGGGGCACTTAATGTTTTAGAAATTTTAATTATGTGGGGAACTTCACTGTCAGAATCCAAAGGAATATCTAGTATTTCTGAAGGAGGAAGTCTTAATTATTTTTTTGGAACAAATGGTGGTAAAAAAATGTCATATAATAAAGACCCAAACCTTACGGTTAAGCAATGCTTGAAAAACTTTTATTTTAAGAAAAGATTTAATGGAGGTGCATTTGTTAATAGAAATTTGTTTACCAACATAGAATCATGGTGTGATGGTCAGAGTGCTATTCCAACAAAATATGCAACCAAAGCTAATAGTAATGTTGTTTATAATTGTGATTTTTGTAAATTTAGAGGAAGAGGATATATACAACTTACTTGGAGGTCGGCTTATAAAAATTTGCTTGATGTCATGAAAACATCTGGAGTTGCAAGAGTAAATAGTATGATAAATTCATGGAAGAATATTGCTGGAATTTATGATTCGGAAGCGTTATTAAGTACGTCATCGACGGATGAATGGGATAAATTATTTTCATATCCAGAAGTTGGGAATATGGCGTATAGAATATCTCTTAAAGCGCATAGTGCTACTCATCAAGTAGACAGAAATTCTGTGATTATAAATCTTAATAATGACTTATCATTAATTAAATCGAAAACAATTAGCATAGGGATAACTCCAAGTTGGTCAAGTTATAAATATGGATATAATAACTATCTAAGGGTAGCTCAAATATGTAACACATTGATGGAACTAAACAAGATTTAAGATTCCATATCCACGGATTTAACTATTCTGTTTGATTTTGTATCAACATAAACTTCTCTGTATCTTAAATATCTGGAAGATATGCTATTAATCGTAACTTTATAGGAAAATTTTATAATTAAAAGTGTGGATGTATTTTTAGTTATTTCATAATCAATAATCCATAAAAAATTGTTACAATCAAATTCCATTGATTTTATACTTGAATCAACAATAGAATTTAATTCTGATGAGTTGATTTCATTGACGAAATATGGATAAACAATTGATTTTGTATTATCTGTTTTTTTTAGGATGTTTTGCTCTTTCACTTGCGAAAATGAAAAAAAACAGATAAAAATGGCAACCAAAGTAATAAAAAATCGTTTCATTGTTCGTAAGTTTCATGTTTCTAATAATTTATACGAAAAAATGAGAAAAAAGTTTCTTTTTTGTTTTTAAAAATTTTTTTCATATCTTTGCCAATATGTACATCTGTAGAATAATAGCGGAAATAGATGAAGATTATCAATATCTGCGTGAATATGTTAGCAAATATCCTGTAAAGCTGTCAAATTCATATGTTGATGATTTTGAAGAAGATGTGCCAATTTTAATTATAGGATGGCATACTGTAAAAAGTAAATATCCCCAACAAAACATTCTTGACAAAGACCTTGAAAAAAATGTTAAATGGGGTTTCAGTAAGACGGAAAGTGAAGACGAATATAATACAACTATTGAGAGATTTATTAATGATTCAGTAAAATCTTGGCTTCCACAGGATTTTGTTTTATTTGACCCACTTTTCCAAAATAAAACCCTATCTGATTTCATTTCTGAAAATATAAATCTTAAAGAACAGTCATATCTGTACTTTAACAAAGATGCTTTATACATTAATAACGATAACAAAAATTACATATTAAACATCAAATCATTTAATCTTGTTTATCAGGATTACAAAAAAATAATCACTGGGTTTTTGAATAAAATGAAATGTATGTGCCTTTCATATAAAAACATTGCTGATTATGTTGATTTAGATAGTTTGGGGTGCATACATACTTTTGAAAATGCAAGATGGGTTAAATTCGGGAAAGAAGTAGATGAATCATACTTTAATATTTTACCAGGATTTGATATTAAAAAGTATATTCCTTTTATCATGAGTAAGGTTTCCAGATTTGAATTCTCAGAAGAAGAAAAAAAGAGTCTTAAAAGAGCATGCGAAAGAGATAATATAACACAATGGCTTTCTTCAAGAACAATTAATGTATCTAAGGATTTTAAAAAAAATGGAGTCGATGTTTCAATAATTGGGAAAAATAGACTAATCAAAGTCGGTTATTCAAACAAAAGAACTCTTACTGGTAGAATAGTCGCAAATAGCTCATATAACCCCCAAAATTTAGACAAAAAGACTTCAGATAGGGAAAACATCATTTCACGTTTTGAAGGCGGTAAAATCATTGTATTTGACTATACGTCTTTCGAGGCAAGAATTGCTTTGTATTTTTCTGGTGATGATAATTTCATTGATGAATTTCACAACAGGGATATTCACATGCATACTGCTGGTATTATTTTCGGTAATGTACCTATTACAAGAGAAAATAGAGAATTTGCAAAAACAATAAATCATCAGATATTGTATGGTGCTTCTAAGAATTCAGTAATGAAAAAAATATCCTATTTGAGTAACTCAGAAGAAGTATACTATAACATCAATCAGTTTTTATCACCATTACTGAAAAAGTTTGATGAATTATTTAATGTATTTAAAGAAAGGGAATATATAATTAATCCATGGGGAACAATAGTTCGTCCAGAGAAAGATTATGCAAGCTTTAATAACTTTATTCAATCTTCTGCAACAGAAATTATTGTAGACCAATTATATAGAATTAAAGCATTTTTGTCGAACTATAAAAGTCAATTTTTATTTCAGGTTCATGACTCTTTAGTCTTCGATATTCATCCAGAAGAAGCTTTTATAATTAAAGATTTGGCGAAAATCATTATGTGCTATAAGAATATGTTTTTTAATATAAGCTATAGTAGCGGATATGATTATAAGAATCTTAGTGTTCCAATAGAGATGATAGAAAATAAATGTGAATAAAAATGGTTTTGTCTTGTATTTCTAAACAATTATTACTATATTTGCTTATAATTTAAAACAGACAGACTATGGGAAAAATTACGTATTACGTTAAGAAAAAAATCGGAAAAGAAGTTCACACCTTTATGGTTGAAGGAAAAAATTTACATGAAGTTGTAATGGAATCAAAAAAATTATCATTTGGAGATATAGAAAAGTGCGGAGCTTGTGGAAGCGATGACCTTGAATTATCTGCTCATGTTACTGAAAGTGATGGATTTGATTACACTTACATCAGATGTAAAAAATGTAGAGCAACACTTAACTTTGGACAGCAAAAGAAAAATGATGACATTTATTATCTCAGAACCACAGAGATTGCAAGTGGACAGTATGCAGGACAGAAAGCTTATGATTGGAAGCCTTTTGTTCCAAATACACAGAAATAATTATTAACCGCATAAAACAATTTTATGGCAAAGAAAAAAGTAGAGAACGACTTGCCTTTGGGGGAGGACCAACCAAACGAAGGTAAGGCAAAAACAGAAAAAGATTCTGCTGAAAATGCTCCAGTTATAAGAAAAAAGTTTACTGGACTCAGCGAATACAAAGCAAAAAACAACATCAAGGAAATTGAATACAAGACGCAAGAGTGGATTGACATGAGCCCAGCGTTCAAAGAGATTACAAAGTTGCCTGGAATTCCAATGGGGCATGTAATCATGAACTATGGAAAATCAGACGTTGGTAAGACAACTATGTTGATAGAAGCTGGGGCATATGCTCAAAAACAGGGTATTCTTCCAGTTTTGATTCTCACAGAAAACAAATTCAGTTGGGAAAGAGCAGAAATAATGGGACTCTCTAAAGAAGATTGTATTGTTTTTGAAGGTGTTCAAACTATTGAAGATGGTGTTTCTGAAATAGTTAATGTATTGAAAAAGCAAGAAAAAGGAGAATTAAATTATGATATGCTATTTCTTTGGGATAGTATTGGTATGACTCCTTCGAAAGCGGAATGGGATGCACAGCAAGAAGATGATGGTGGAAAAACTGCAATGATGATTACAGCAAGAGTTATCAGAGCTCAGTTTACCAGATTCCTAGGACCAAAAATTAATGCTACAAGAAAGAAAGAATGTCCTTTTACAAATACTCTTTTGGTTGTAAATCATGCTTATGTAGCACCCCCAAAACCACCTGCCACAATTTCATCTCTTGAGCCTTATGGTGGAGATGGCCTGTATCTCGTATCAACACTTGTATTTAGACAAGGTGGTGTTTTGAGTCGTTCATCTAAAATTACTGCCACAAAAGATAAAACAAAAGTTGCTTTTGCAATTAAATCTGCACTCGTTGTTGATAAAAACCATATTACCAATGTAGCTGCAAGCGGTAATGTTTGTTGCACTGACCATGGATTTATCTTAGAAAGCGAAATTGACGCCTACAAAGAAAAATACAGAGGTGACTGGAACTTAGAGTTCGACAAATATTGGAAAGAAGTGTCTGATAACTAAGCCTTATGAAGACTCTTCTGGTGGATGGGACTTGGTGTCTCAAGAAAAATTTTC
>Ga0265297_10011789_pt1 | contig 10630 bp, 7 predicted proteins | sample Munlanlwell13791_FD_192502 | JGI IMG/M metagenome (GOLD analysis project Ga0265297, IMG submission 192502) | Leachate microbial communities from a municipal landfill in Southern Ontario, Canada - Leachate well 137-91 | ecosystem: Engineered > Solid waste > Landfill > Unclassified | place...
GCATTGAGTGTCGGAGGTGCACTCGAACTGGGGTTTCTTGGTGCACACGTGGTTCTCGCAGTTCTCGTCTGCGGCGCACTGGGAATCGGAGCAGCATGCATAAGGCACGCACTGGTGGTTCTCAACCTTGCCGCATTCGCAGGGCACGCTCACGCATTCGCCTGAGACGCACTCCTGGCTTGAGAGGCAGTCCGTATCCACCGTGCATCCGGGCGTCTCGTTCTGGACGCCGCATTCAGAGCATGATACCGTGTTCTTCCCGGTTACGGTCGTTGCCGCGTATCCGGACTGTGTTGCCTTGACATCGAGGTCCTCGAGGTCGCAGCCGGAGAATGTAAATTCGTCCGATGTAGTGTCGCCGGCGGCTATGATGTTGCCGTCGGAGTCCTTGACCACCACATGGGCATCGTTGCCAGCACCGTCGACTTCGACCGTGTTGGCGTCGCAGTCCGAGCTGAAGCTTATGTCAAGCGGCGCGGAATGCGAGTCGGTGTCATCACTGCAGCCGTAGCGGTATCCATAGTAACCCGCGCAGTCGTAACCGTAATTGCTCAGGTCGCATGGATAACATCCGCCCCAGCAGTTGAAGCTACAGACCCAATAGTTGTCGTATCCGTAGTCGTAGAACGCCGGATATCCCGTGGGGGAGCCACAGCAAAATGGAACCGCAGGCTGTGCGTACACGCCTGGGATAAGCATCATCAGGGCCATGACGGCCGTAAGATATATTAGTCTCATGACAAGGTCGCTCACTTTAGTTTTAAAAAGCTTCTGCATTGCTTGCCCAATTCTACACGAAATGACACAAGCAATGAAATGGCCGCGGACGCAAAAAGAAGGGCGCCGATTCCGTGCGGGCCGAGCGTGCCGTCCGTGATGGGGAGGGCCAGGAAGGCGATGGGGACGGCGAGGAACGCGGCCGCGGGGGGAGGCGCGCCGGATAAAAGAATCAACGCGATGAGCCAGGCGAGCAGGAAGCACGAGAGGACCAGCGGGAAAATCGTGTTCGTCACGGTGGTCGGCCCGGAATATTCGAAGGCGTTATCGAGCTTGTACCACGGGCTTCCGGGGGAACCGTTGAAGCGGAGCGTCGAATCCGGCGGAGATACGTACACCACGTACCGGGAGGGCGAGCCCGTGACGCGGTATGTCGCGGGATTGATGCGCGAGTACTCGGCCGGGTATAGGTCCGGGACCCCGCCGTTCGCCTTGTAGAAACGCGTGAAGCTGTCGTTGCCGGGGTCGTCCGTGGAAAGGAACGGGCCGGTTGCCAGGTTGTTCCTGAAAAGGAAGAGCGTAGGGCCCTCGAAGACAAGCTCGATGCCCTCGACTCCGCCCTTCCGCTTGAAAAGCCAAAGGTAACTGTCGCTGTCGGAGTAATTCTTGAGAAGGACGATATACCGCACGTTGAGCGGGACGAGAAGCTCGGCCGTATTGTTTATGCGCTGGCGCTTGTCGAACAGGTAGTTCATGTAGCCCCCGTATGTGTCCTTGATGTCGCTGTAGACATGCTCGGTCATGACGCTCTGGGAAACGATGACGGGCTTGCCGAACACCTGGCCGGCAGGGCTCGCGAGCGTCTTCTGGTTGGCATTCGACCACGAGTAAGTGTTGTAAAGGTGGGGTGGCAGGACGAGTATGTTCGTCTCGCTCAGGTCCCCGGATATTATGCGCGCGGCCTCGAGCCAGTCCGCAGGATACTGCGTCGGCCTTATCTGGCCGAGGAAGCCGAAAAAGCCGAAATTGAAGATGACCGGGACGAGAATCGCGAGCGCGAGCAGGACCGGCTTCCAGCGGGGGCGGGAGCGCATCAGGTGGTTCACGCCGTACGAGGAAAGGAGGGCATAGCCGAGGCACATCATCCCCACGAATTTCTGCGAATCGCGGAAGAGCAGGTAAATCGGGAATTGCGTCCCCAGCGATGTGAAAATAAAGGACAGCGGGCTGGCCTCGCCGAGGGCGAGAAGGAACCCCACGGCAAGAAGCGAAAGGAGGAAGAGCGCATGGAGGGCGCGCTCCTTGAGAAGCGATACGAAGCCGATGGACGCGGCCGCGACGATGAGGAGGAACGGGACCCACCACAATGCGAAGACGTCCTTGGTGTACACGAACCCGCCCCTCCAGAACCCGTGCATCGAAGCGAGCGAAGCGCCCATCGACATCCCCATCGTCATCGGCTTGAAATCCTCGAAATACGCATCGGGGGATGCGGGGTTATACGTCTTGCCGAAAAGCATCAGGGTGGGGAGTATCCAGTACAGGTTCATGGCCAGGATTATCCCGGCAAGCAGGGCGAGCCGGGCCGCGAGGACGCGCCCGATGCCCATCTTGAGGAGATGGAAAACGAGCATCAGCGCGAAGCAGGCGAGCAGTATGATGACGCCGTGCGAGCTGATGGAGGCGAACGCGACGAGCAGCGCGCTCTTGGCGAAAGGCATCCGTTCCTTGGGCCTTTCGAGGAATTGCGCGAATGACAGCAGGGCGAGCGGCCAGACCGAGTACGAAAGCAGGAGGGACCAGTGGCCCGCGAGGAACCTGACGTATATGAACGGGTTCAGCATGTAGAGCAGGCCCGCGGCATACCGGGCGTTCCCGTGCTCCTTCGGAAGGGAGAAGTGCATTCCGGCCCCGGCAAGGAAGAGGATGGAGAAAAGCAGGAGCTTCTCGATGCCTTCGGTGCCTATGATGTCCGAGAGAGCCCCCATCGCCATCCTCAGCGGGAAGTACGCCCCGTACGAGCTCGGCTGGATTCCGTAGAAGTCATCGAACTTGATGTCGGAAAGAGACTGGGGGCCGAACTGCATGTCGAGCGCGAGATAATAGCCCGGCCCGAGGAGGGGCAGCATCACGAGGAATGCCATCAGCAGGTATACCGACACCGCGAGCTTGCCGTCCAGGTCCGTCATGAAGATATCCCGCCTTCGCGCCTTCGCAGGCGTCAGATAAGGCTTCTTGCGGGAAAAGCATAAAAACAAGGCTATGGGGGGGAAATGAATGGGGCCGCGGTGGCAGGCTAGAGGTGGGTTATAGGGCGGGCTATGGGATGGAGATGGGGGGCTGGCAGCAGGGCTCATCTGCGGCGGTCCGCGTAAGAGGCCAGGAACCCGAAGGCGAACGCGGACGCTTCGAGCGACTTGAGCGCGAGAAGGCATGCGCCTACGAGCGGCTTTTTGGCGAGGATGCGGAAGCGGCCGAGGAACAGGAGGCGGCCGGGCGATGCGGACTTTCCGATGCCAGGATGCTTTTTGGAATAAAACGCCCGGGATGACCTGCCGTACCTGAACGCCTTCCGGAGGCAGCCATGAAGCGACAGGTCCCCGGAATCGTGGAAAAACATGCGCGAGGTGCGGCCGGTCGTGGAGGATTGCGCGACGCGGCAGTGCAGGTCGCGGTCCTCGCCGAACAGCAGGCCGGGGTCGTAGCCCTTGGACGATTCGAAAGCCGCCCTCGTGAAGGCGCGCGCGGATTCAATGTCCTCATCGCCCAGGTAGCATTCCTTTTCGAGGGCCTTGCACCGGGCTATCAGGCCTTTCCCTATGCCCAGTTCAGGCACGACCAGGGAACCGTGCGAATCGATGCTCCGCGCGATGTCCCCGAGAAGGCCCGGTTCCATCACCATGTCGGAATCCATGGAAAGGAATATCCCGCCGCGGGCGAGCCTGAAGCCCTCGTTGCGGGAAGCCGGGACTGATATGTCCGCCTCGATGAAGCGGTCCGACCGCTTCCGGGCTATTTCAGCAGTGCCGTCATCGCTGAATCCGTCTACGACGATGATTTCGTAGCCCTTGAAGTCCTGGGCGCGTATCGAATCGAGGCATTCCCGGATTGTCCGCGCGCTGTTTTTCGTCGGGATGACTATGCTTATGAGAGGCGGCGAAAGCGCGTCTGCGGCCTTCTTGCGAACGGTTGCGGTCGTCACGGACATGATGCATCACTTGGGCCGGTCATCCTTTATATTTTTTTTTGATTGGCGGCCGAGGACTTCCCGGAACAATGCCTCGTATTCGCCGGCGCTCTTTTCCCAGCTGAACCCGCGGGCGAATTCGGCGGATGAGGAGGAAAGCGAACCGAGCAGGCCAGGCTCGGACAGGAGCGATAAGGCCTTTTCCGCCATCGAGTCGATTTCCCCGTCGCGGACCAGGTGCCCGTTTATGCCGTTCCTGATGCTGTCCCGCAGTCCGGGCACGTCATAGCCGATTGCCGGCGTGCCGCATGCGTTCGCTTCAAGGACGACCAGGCCCCAGCCCTCCCTGACGGCCGGGAAAAGCATGATATGGGCGCGGGAGAGGAGCTCCGCCTTCCGCCCCTCGCTCACCTTGCCGAAGAAAGAGACGGACGGGGCGATTCCAAGCTCTTGTGCAAGGGCGCGAAGGCGCGCCTCCTCGGGCCCGGAGCCCGCCACCCACATAACCGCGCCGGGCATCTTTTTCCGGAGCGATGAGAACGCGCGCAGCGCATGGTCGACGCGCTTGGATTTCGTGAGCCTGCCCAGGTAAATCAGGGTGGGCGCGCTTTCCTTGGTGATTCCAGCGGGCCTTTCGACCTGCGCGGCGCCGTAGATGATGCGGACGTCGTGGAATCCCAGCTTTTCGAGGTCGCTTTTCGTCGATGGGGACGGGGCGACCGAGGGGTTGCGCCGGTAGATGCGCAGCATCGCATCCTCCATGTGATAACCGGCGAACGCGACGGGGAACGGCAGGGCGGAATACCAGTTTTCCCGCGTGAGCTGGTGTATCAGCGGGATGATTGGTTCATTCGCGAAAAGCGGCGTGAAGAACGGCACGCCGTTGACGCTTTCCACGATGACATCGAACCTGCCGCGGATGTGCTTCCGATAGCAGAGCGCGGCCGTGGCGTACATCGAATAGCGGCCGCCGAACCGGATGTGCTCGATGCCGTCTATGGCCTCCCGCTCCGATGAGCCGGGGAAGCGCGAGGAGAAGAGCGTTGCCGAGTGGCCCCGGGCGACGAGCGCGCGGAGTATCTCATGGACGTATACTTCCGCGCCGCCAGCCATCGGATGGCGGATGTCCCGCCAGTTGAAAAACGCGAGTCTCATCTGGATTGTATTCCACGCAAGCCATTATTAAGATTTGATGAAACCCCGCCGCAAAACCCGGCAAGGCCGGTTTTCCGATAAATAGGTTTAAAATGGCGCAAAAGGAAGTATATACGATGGGAAAACGCATGGTCTCGGTCATCCTGCCCGCATACAATGAAGGGGCGGTCTTGCGCAGCAACGTCGAGAAGCTCGAAGGCATGCTCCAGGGAATCCTTGACGACTTCGAAATCATCATCAGCGAGGACGGCAGCACGGACGGCACCGGGGACATCGCGAAAAGCATGGAAAATGGGAGGATAAGGGTCCTCAGGAATGAAAGGAGGCTCGGCAAAGGGGCCGCGATTAGGAAGGCCGCCGGCCAGAGCAAGGGGCAAATCGTGATATTCATGGATGCGGACCTCGCGTCCAACCCGTCGCATGTCAAGGAACTCGTCGGGTTGATGGAGGGCGGGGCGGACATAGTGATAGGCTCCAGGTACCTGAGGGAATCCAGGGCGAAAAGGAATGCGGTCAGGTTCGTCGCGAGCAAGGGGTTCAACTGGCTTGTGAGGACGGCGCTCGGCTCGAAGCTGAGCGACCACCAGTGCGGCTTCAAGGCGTTCCGCAAGGAGCGCGTGCTCCCGGTCATCGAGGAAGTCGAGGATGAGAAATGGTTCTGGGACACGGAGCTTCTCGTCCGGGCGCAGAAAAGGGGGCTCGTGATAAGGGAAATCCCCATCGAATGGAAGGAGGCCCGGGGCTCCAAGTTCCGGCTGCTCCGCGACACCGCCAACATGGGCATTAGCCTGGCCAGGTTCAAGCTGAAGAACATCCGGGGCTAATCATGCCATATTATATGACCAAGGATGATTGTTGATGAACGACCGCTTTTCAGGCGCAGCGCCCGCAGCCGCACTGGCCCTGGGCGTCCTCTTCGTCCTCGCCGCATATTATCCAATCCTTGCCCCGCTCCAGGACAAAAGCCTCGTGTTCGCCAGGGGCGATTTCACTACAATCGGCGGAAACGAATCCGGTGCCGTCCGCCTGGAGCAGACGCTTTCCACATTCAGCGACGGCTCGGGGAGGAGGGACACCAACAGGTTCCTCCTGCTGGGGGGGCTCAGCGCATTTTCCGGATGGATTGCGTTTTCCGACGCGCAGTTCAACAGCGCGCTCATACTCGTTTCAACCGTTCTCGGAAGCGCGGGGATTTTTTTCCTGGCCCGGCGTTTCATCGATGACTGGCGCTACCGCGCCGCGGCAATCCTCCTGTTCATCCCGTTCTATTTCCTCAACCTCTGGTCGGTCGAGCGGATAGGCCACATATGGATCTGGTTCACGTACGCGGTATTCCCCCTATTCGCATCGATAGGATTCTCCTGTCTGGAGAGCCGCAAGGATTCGCGGCTGGTCCTCTATTCGCTGACATTCGCGTTCTACGGCGCAATCCCGCACTCGTTCATCTACCTTGGGATGATACACGGCCTCCTCGCCGCGTACGCCCTGTCCCTGGGATGGGGATGGAAGAGCCTGGCAAAATTCGTTTCCGTGCCGCTTGTGATTTATCTCCTGCTGTTCCTGCCGGTCCTGCTCGCCGCCACCGCCATCGAGGCCAAATACCCGGTCGAGGTCACGAAATACAGCTTCACCTACCTTTCAAACAACGGTGAGATGGCAAGGCTGCTCACGTTCACGAACAACTGGTGGCCGAGCCTGGACGATTCGCGCGTCAAGTCGGATTGGGCGGCGAAAGGCTCCGCATTCGGGATTTTCATCCTCGCCTTCGCCGCCATCCTGCTTTCTTACCCCGTTCTTGAGAGGGGCCTGAAAGCGCTCATCACCATCAGCGCGCTGTGGATGATGGGCTGCATGTTCGTGGCGCAGGGGACACAGAACCAGATAGTGAAGTGGGCCACGGATGCCATCATCGATGCAGGGCTCGGCCTGCTCCTCGGCCCGTTCCGGGAATGGGCGAGGATAAGCCTGCTCATCCCGCTGTTCATGGTCATCATACTTTCAATCGGCCTTCCAAGAATCAAATGGCGTTTTGCCGCAGTATGCACCCTTGCCGCGCTGATTGCAGCCAATGTCATTTTTTCACCCTCGTGGGCATACCTGGAAGATGTCCACGGGGCGGTCCGCATGGGCGACGAGTTTTCACGGCTCGGGACCATGCTCCCCAAGGACAGCAAGGTGCTGTGGGTGGACCTTAGGGGCAAGGGCCTGCCTGCGACCAGCCTCGACGGGGCCAACGAAAGCGTCAGGCCCCCGATTTCGAACGCCGGGGACACGTACGTCTATCCGCCCATCATCAGGACGATAAGGGTGTCCGAAGCCCCGCCCGGGCTTCTCGAGGCATTGAACATCCACCACATCGTGAAAAGTGCCGGGACGAGAAGCGACGATTGGTATCCGTGGATGGCATGCAGCGATGTCGGATATTTGAGGCTCTGCGGCGACGGCAAGGGGCCGGAGCCGTTCAGGATTTACCAGGGCACGATTCTCGCGGATGACGCGGACGTCCTCTCGCTTTCGTACGCCCCGCTCGGCGGCTTCGCGCCTTCGCAGGAGATGGGGGAGCGCGCGGCATATGCGGTCTCGGGCAGCAGGGCGCAGGCGGTTGGGACCGGAATGCGTGAAGTGCATATGCTTGAAGCCGAAAGCGCGTTCACCGGGAAGCGGTGGCGGTCCGAGCGCATGGGCGCGAGCAACAATTCAGTTGTGAATTTCAGCGGCGTCATCAAGGCCACGGTGAACATCAGCAGGGGCGGCATGTACCGCATCGCCCTGGTCGGCAGCGGCCCGCTCGTGGCCATGGTGGACGGCGTCGCCGTGGCGGACGCGGACTCGATGGACGGGTTCTCGCACGGCGGGCCGATATACCTGGGGCCCGGCCCGGCCCTGATAAGCGTCGATGGCAAGGGGAACGGCAACGCGTCGCTCGATGTCTTATGGCTTTACGAGGACGGCGGGAATACGACAATCGGAACGCTCTTCAAAAGCGCGGAGCCTCCCCCCGCGTCAGTGCTGTCTTTCGCGCGCAAAAGCCCGACAAGATGGAATGCGTTGGTCAACGCCTCGCGGCCCTTCCTGCTAGGGTTCGCCGAGGCGTACCAGCCGGGATGGGAGGCGAGGATTATCGAGCACGGAAATGTCGTGGAGACAATCAAGCCCGTCCAGCTTTACGGCGTGATGAACGGGTACTGGATAAACAGGACCGGGAACCTCGAAATCGAGATGAGGTATCAGCCGCAGGACATGTTCGAAACCGGGCTCTACGCCACTTTCGCGACGCTAGCCGCATGCGCGGCTTACCTTGCATATGCGGCCTCGCGGGGTGGATGAGATGCCTATCGATGAGAAAAAGCTTGGAAGGGATATTCTCGAAAAGGGCAGCATCCTGATTCCCGGGGCCTGGCTGTTCATCGCATATTACGTATTCACAGGCAACCAGTGGATGACCGGCCCGTTCTCTCTGATCCTGGCCGGGGCGTACCATGTCAAGGGCTGGGACGGAAGGCATATGCTCGCCTGGGGCATCGGGGCCATGACGCTTGCCGCGCTCATCATCGGGGGCGCGCAATGGACGGCGAACAGCATCGCAATCGCCGGCTATTGGCTGTGCCTGGCGGGAATCCTCAGGATGGGTTCGGAAATAATGACAGGTCCGAGCGTGAAAAAGGCCGAAGGGGCAGGCACCAAAAAAAGCGGCGGTGGGAACAAAGAGGGAAAGAAAGGCAGGAGGCCCACAAGATGAAAATCTGTTTCCTGGTCAACGGATGCTGGCGCAACCCGCACGCGGGCGCGGTCCGGCCGTTCATCACCTGGGCGGGCGCGACACGGGGGCATGAGACCTCGGTCGCCCTGCTGAAGGCGGGGAGCAGGATGCTCGACGGCCTGAAGGAGACGGGGATTCCATACGGGAATTTCTCCAGCGTGGAAGAGCTTTCGGTTCACCTGAAATCCGCAAGGCCGGATATCGTGGTGGCTGACGACAACCCCCCGCAATTGAAAATAAGCCGCACGCTTGGAAAAAAGACCGGCATCCCCTTCGCCACGTACGCGCAAATCCTTCTAGGCACCCAGTCCATCGTCGATGCAATCGACGGCAGCGGGTCGTCCATGATAAAGAGGGTGCGCCACAGGCTTAGCGCGTTCGTCCCGTTTTCAGCTTTCCGCACGGCGTACAAGGGGCTCGTGGGAAGCGACACCCCGGTCATCGGCAACAGCCGTACTACCGCGACGCTGCTCCAGGCGTTCTATGGAGTCGAGCCCGAAGGCGTCGTATACCCGCCGCTGGACCGCCAGGTGTTCCGCCCGCGCAAAAGCGGGGGCCGGGACGGGGCCCTCCTGTATATCGGCTCGTTCGGCCTGGATACGGACTGCGGGCTCATAGGGGAGATAATCCGCACGCTCAGGGAAAGCGGAAAGGCAGTCGCCGTTTTCGGGAACCGCGAGCTAGGGCCGAGGCTGGCGCGGGATTACGGCGTCGAATTCCTCGACCGATGCACCGATGACGAACTCGCCCTGCGGTACTCGTCTTCCGTGATTACCGTCTGCCCCCAGAAATGGGAGCTCTTCGGCTATGTCCCTGCGGAGTCGATAAGCTGCGGGACGCCGGTCCTCGCGTACGACTGCATGGGCCCGGGCGAAGTGCTGTCTAGGCATGGCGGCGGGGTGCTCGTGAACAGGAAGGCGGAATTCCTTTCCGCGCTCAGGGATATCGACCAGGCGGCGAAGGGAGCCCCGCGAATCGACCTTGATTCGGCGGGATTCAATTCGGAAAGGTCGGCGGCCCATCTCGCATCCATTCTCGAACGGGTGCGCGGGGGGCGGAGGTGAATGCGCCGATGAAACCGGGGACAGCAACAAGGGATGATGATGCCCCTTCGTGGGTGTGCCCAGCCGCGCTCGCGTTGGCCGTCCTTGCGCTGATAATCGCATACTGGCCAGTGCTCGCCCCCCTGCTCGACGGGAAGCTCCTTTTCACATACGGGGACTTCTGGACGGCGTACGGCGGGGATTCGGCCTCGCTCCGGAGCGATGAGACGTTCTTCACGTTCTATGGCGGCTCGAACAGGCTCGAAACAAACAGGTTCTATCCGCTCGCGGCCTTCAGCGCGCTCTCGCATTTCGTGGCATTCTCGGATGCGCAGTTCATCAGCGCCCTCATCCTGGCGAGCATGGCGCTCGGGTGCTTCGGGCTGTACGGCATCGCGGGCATCTTCATCAGGGACAGGCGGGTCCGCGCGGGCGCGATATTGGCCCTCGCCCTTTTCTATTTTCTCAACCTGTGGTCGGTGGAAAAGATAGGCCACATCTGGATATGGTTCGCGTATGCCGTCTTCCCTCTGTTCCTTTTCCTGGGCTTTACCGCCGTTAAGGAAGGCAGGGCGTCCCGTCTCATGGCGTATTCGCTGGTGCTGTCATTTTTCGGAATCATGCCGCATGCGTTCATTTACCTCCTTTTCTTCCATGCGCTCCTGATTGCATTCGCATTATTGTCGAAAAAGGCGCCTGCGCGGATATTGGAATTCGCGGTCATCCCGCTCGCCGCCTATGCGCTGATAAACCTTCCATCGCTCATCC
>Ga0265297_10011790_pt1 | contig 10630 bp, 10 predicted proteins | sample Munlanlwell13791_FD_192502 | JGI IMG/M metagenome (GOLD analysis project Ga0265297, IMG submission 192502) | Leachate microbial communities from a municipal landfill in Southern Ontario, Canada - Leachate well 137-91 | ecosystem: Engineered > Solid waste > Landfill > Unclassified | place...
TGGAATTTATTTGATCCGATTGAAAGTCCAAAACGAACAACAGAAGCACGATTACGGGGATCTGACCAAGCATGGTTTGCCTACGTACTTGGAAGACATAAAGAAGCTACATGGCCATGTAAAGATGAAATTATTACATTTAACACATATGTAAAAAAAACTAAAAAAAGACCAATCCCCAAACCTCCTTGTAAAATTATGTTTTTTAATGGAAACTCTAAACCGTGGGATAAATCAGTTCGAATGCAATATAAATGGGTTAAAGAAAATTACCCATATGAACAGAGGTAATAGTATGAAAAGTGTAATTGTGGGCTATGGAGTCGTTGGGAAAAATATCCATAAAGAATTCCCTGAAGCAGCTATTGTAGATCCTTTTCAAGGATATCCGTATACTGATACTCATTACGATGTGGCATTCATCTCTGTACCCACAGATATGCAAGAAGAAGGAGCCTGTAACACAAAGATTGTATTAGATGCAATTCTTCAGATTGATGCAGAATGCATTATCATTAAATCAACCATTCCACCTGAAACTACACGTATTTTCCAAGAACTAACTGACAAAAAACTTTCCTTCTCACCTGAATTCTACGGTGGGACACAACATGCCAATGGTGTCGACTATGATTTTACGATCATTGGAGAAGCAAAACCCGGCAATTCTATCCGCGCACGAGAATTGTACAAAGCCCATAAACCAGCAAGCTATTACTTGCGTATTACCGATTCAACTACGGCAGAACTCGTAAAATATGCAGAAAACTCTTTCCTCGCCACAAAAGTAACATTCTTCAATGAATTCTACCGCGCAGCAGACAAAATTCATGTGGACATTGATGAATTCCGCGAATTACTCCTTTTGGATCCCCGTATTGGGCGAAGCCACACATTCACCTACAGAGATCATCCCTACTACCAATCACATTGTCTCGATAAAGATGTTCCTGCTATTATTCATTCCATGAAAACAGTGCACGCATGCCCCATGCCCCTTTTAGAAGCAGTAGTGAGCACAAACAAAAAATACATGGAGGATCCCCTTGGAAGAGCTGCCGTGGGTAACAAAACGAAAAAAGAGAACTGAACGCCTAAAAAAATCTAATATTAAACTCCCCAAACCGCAATCACAGCCCTACATAACTACGAAACAAATGGCACGTCTTGTTGGAGTCTCCGAACGGAGACTCCACCATGCTGTATTAAACTATGATTTAGTATCTTATGGGCTTGCTGTGAAGACTTCCACGGGGTATCTATGGGCAGCAGAATGTATTGATTTCCTTATCGAACGGCGACAATACAATGGGGTAAACTTTTTAGCCCAAAAACGTGCCCCAAAATCCCCGGAGTATGAAACCTACTACTAAGTGAAAAAAACATCACCTTGCCAATCCTCATGCGCCTGAGAGCTATTTAACAATAGGTCTGTGCCATAAATAAATTTTAAAATCGGAATCTTTATTTCTTATATGAACGGAGAACTAGCCTCTTTAATTCTCCGGAGAATTTTAGGGTTAAAATTTTGTGCTCAAAACCGCGCCAGCGGTTTGTATACTTAGGGTATGGAATACCCTAAGTATGATTTCCGTAAGATATAATGATTAAGATATAATATAATATAGCGTGACTTTGAGTCATAAAGTTTATGACTCCGAATCATAAACCTTATGACTCCGAGTCATAAAGTGAGGAAAAGCCCTTGACGATTTTCCTTTGTCGGTTGTATTATGTGAATCTGCCGTTTGTGCACAATGGAGGGAGCGTATGCATGATCCGTGGAGATACCACAATTTGAATTGTGAATTAATGGATGAATATGGTTTTACAACCGATCACGTGTTGGTGCTGGAATATCTTATGGGATTATACCCTGTAGCAACTCCACATAGAAAACACCCTGAATATCGATGGTTTTCCCTTGGTGGTTACTTGGAACAGAGAAAATGGCATAAGTTATGTCTCCGACAATTGCAGCGTGTGGTGGCTGATTTGTGTGGTGAGGGTGTGAATTCGAATCCCGATTTGGAGTATCCAATTAAACGGATTAAGGATTATATGAAGGGGCAAGCAGGTGCAAAGTCATACATTGCAATACATATTCCTGGGATGAGAAAATTTTGTGTGTATGACCCTGTGGGGGCCGGGAAACCGGATGCAGAAGAGAACGAACCAGATACGCAAACAAAGGGGGCTGTTGTTCGCTTTGATGGGTTTCAAGCGCAAGAAGTAAAGCCGAGAGTAAGAAAGTCTAAACCAACAAAGGATATACTTCCACGGACACGGGAACTTTTGTATGAAGGGAAAGAGACAGAATATTCAAAATCAGATGAAATATTGATAGATGGAGAACTATTTTCACACCGTCTATCTACTCCTGGGGAACCAGCGAGTAAAACGTTAATTGCTATTGAAGAAAAACTTATTGCCTTGGTATCTGGAACATTTGAAGAGAATTATGAATTAGATGATACCCATCGGGAAAGGATTGATGCTTCATGGTTTGAGGATTTTAAGGTTGGATGGGAGCGAACACGCGAACTCTTATTCACAGCAAAAGATGCTTATCTTTCGTGGAAGAAATCGAATCCACAATTACGCTTTTCAAAATCATTTTCTGATTTTTTATACAATCCAGTAACGAAAAAAAGTCTTTTACTTACGTGTCTTTCTGGTGGGCATGATGCTTCAGGGCGGATGGCACAAACGTTCATAAAGAAAATGGATCCTCGTACTGTGGAAATTGCACATCGATTTAAATCATGTAGGCTATCTTGGAATCCATATGCGTATTGGAAAGGCTTATATTCTGTCTATCAATACCTTGCTTCAAAATGGTATGATATCATTCGTGAGAATCCCACATGGCATTATGATCATATTTCGATTCTCATGGAGAATTATCTTATTTTCTTGGAAGATTATGCTGGTGCAAATCCAAATTATTTGTATTATGGTTCTCGCACGTGGGATGCTTTTGTAGAAGCCTTGTGGGGAGATAAAGAAATTGATCTAGATCCGAAAGAAATTCGTGAGAAGAGGGCTTGACGGGATACAAAGGTGTGGTACAGTGCCCCTGCATATAACGGGGTATGGTGAAATTGGCAGACACAAAGGATTTAAGCTCCTTTGGGTAATCCCCGTGTGGGTTCAAGTCCCACTACCCCGAACCAGGATGTAGCCAAGTGGTATGGCGTCTGCCCTGGGAGCAGAAGGCCGGGGGTTCGAATCCCTCCATCCTGAAATGCCTCTTTAGCTCAATTGGTAGAGCGCCTGACCTGTAATCAGGGGGTTGTAGGTTCGAGTCCTATAGGGGGCTGTCAATGAGACGTAGCCAAGCGGTAAGGCTCTGGAATTTGGATCCAGCATTCGTAGGTTCGAATCCTGCCGTCTCAGTATGGGAAGGTGCCCGAGTGGTTGAAGGGAGCAGTCTTGAAAACTGATGGGCAGTAATGCCCCGTGGGTTCGAATCCCACTCTTCCCGAATGTGTAAATTAGGGGGTTGACAAATTAGAATAGCATGGTAAGGTGGGTGCAAGACAGGTACAGCAAATAACCCATTGATTGTGGAACAAACCCCTGTCTTGTTTTTTAAATAGAACGGCGGAGACAGCAACAAAAAATAATCTTATTGGAAAGATCAGAAATCCGTCGTGTAAAAAGACAGGTACAGCAATACACTGTGAAAAACAAAATCTGTCTTGTGTATAAAAAGGGGGCCATCATGCATTTTATGGAAAGTATTCATGAAGAAATGAATCTTACTACCACTGAAAATGGAGCGTTGACACATAAAACGTCTCTATCTGCATTGGTAGATTTTTTCAGTCGCGGGGCTGCACTTCGCACACGGACTGAAGGAGAGATTATTGCTTTGTTTTCAAAGGCGTTTGCAGAAGATCATGAATTGGCGGTAAAGTGCTTGTTCTATGTGCGTGACATTCGCGGTGGACAGGGGGAACGACGTACGTTCCGTATTTGTTTCAAGTGGCTTCTTACAAATTTCTCAAAAGAAGTTGAACCCCTTATTTCATTAATACCAGAGTATGGGCGATATGATGATGTTCTTAGTCTCTTTTATGTAAATCCCAAACTTATCAGTGACATGATACTTATGAAGCTGACAGATGATCAAAAAAGGCTAAATGCTGGAAAGCCAATTAGTTTGTTGGCAAAGTGGCTTCCTAGTATAAATACTTCTTCGAAAACTACACGAACAATAGCGAGAGACTTGTGTAAGGCTATGGATATATCACAGGCTGCATATCGGAGAATTTTATCTCAATTTCGTGCCTATTTAAAACTTGTTGAGAAAAATATGTCTGCAAATAATTGGGAGTCTATTCAATACGCAGAAGTTCCTTCCCGTGCAAGTATGTTGTATCGAAAAGCGTTTGCCCGTCATGATGAAGCGCGGTATGCCCAATATCTTGCAGATGTTAAATCTGGGAAGACAGCAATTCATGCTGGCACTTTGTATCCGTATGACATTGTAAAAAGGTATTTGGAACCAGCAAGTGGATGGGATGAAACACTTGAAGAACAGTGGAAAGCGTTGCCTAATTACATGGATGTCGCAGAGAATTCAATTGTTGTGGCAGATGTGAGCGGTTCTATGCAAGGGGTGCCATTGGCTGTGTCTATTAGTCTTGCTCTTTATTTTGCAGAACGAAATACTGGGGCATTTAAAGACTATTTTATGACATTTTCTCTAAAGCCTAAAGTGCAACATATTACTGGAAAAACATTGTTTGAGCGTGTACAGCAATTAGAATGTGCTACATGGGGTATGAATACTAACTTATACGCTGTGTTCCAAAGTATTTTGACTCATGCACGTGCAAAGAATGCGAAACCAGAAGAACTTCCTTCACGAGTATATATTATAAGTGATATGGAATTTGATAGTGCAATAGAAGATGACACTACCATGCAATCAGTGCAAAAGTTATATCAAGTGTATGGGTATGAAGCCCCTGAAATTATATTCTGGAATGTAGATGCTAGAAATGATCAGAGTCCCATTACCGTGAATGATAAAGGGGTGTGCATGGTATCTGGTTGTTCCCCTGTTATTCTAAAGTATCTTTTGAATAAAAAGATATTGGATGCGAAGGAGACAATGCTAACGGTATTGTCTTCCGAGCGCTATCAGCCTATTACCCTTGCATAGGAGGTACAGATGAATATTCCACCGATTCTTATTGCTCTGATTGTCTTTATTCTTTGTTACGGTGCATTTTTTCTTTTTCGGATTCTTTGGCTTTGTATCGTGTATCTTTCTCTTGGTGTTATTGCCAAATCAGAGAATTATCCCGCATGGTACCGAACATGGAAACGGATTTGGGTTGATGCAGTCTTCTTCCCGGCGTATTGGCGGTTGTGGTCTGTAGCAGCGTGGAAGCAATTCCTACGAAATGCTTGATTTTATTCAACTGTGTAATGACCACCATGTAGATTATTCTTTGCGGGACGCAAAAGTCACACAAGGCTGGGTTGGCGTCCAATGTCCCTTCTGCGGGGGAGATAAATATTTTTTGGGATATAATCTACATGGTGGGTTCTTTAATTGTTGGCGGTGTGGGGGGCATCCTGTTCCTGAAACCATTCGAAAGATTTTTAAAATAGAGTGGCATGAAGTATTTAAACTGGTAAAACAGTACGATACGATACCGAATCGAATACAGAAGAAAAATAATAATAGGGTCTCATATATTCAATTGCCAAGTGCAGAGCTAACATACGCAGAGAAACAGTATATTGAAGGGCGTAATTATTCTGTACCTACATTGCAGAAATTGTATGATATTCGCAGTGGGGGATTAACTGGAGAATTTCAATATCGAGTTGTTTTCCCTATAATGGATCAGCGTGGAAGAGTGGTGTCTTTAGTTGGGCGTTCAATTCATAAGAATTTTACACCTTCTTACTATGGGCTAACACCTGAAAAATCTATTATTCCGTGGAAACAGACTTTGTTTGGAATTCATTTATTGCCATTAGATGCTAAAAAGGTAATTGTTGTCGAAGGTTTGTTTGACCAAGTACGCTATGGAGCGGGGTTTCTTTCTACTTTTGGGGCGGAGCCAAGTGCGTATCAAATTGCACAACTTACTGAATTTCATACAATTTATATATTGTATGATGGAGATGAGACGGGAAAACGAAAATCAGAAAAATTGGGCAACACACTATCTGTATTAGGGGTGCCTGAAGTACACAAACTATCATTGGATGCAAAGGATCCAGATAGTGCAGATGAGGAAGAGCAAGCACAAATAAAGGAGATTCAAGAAACACTATGGATGTAAAATCATACGGGTTTGCGAGAATCACAGATGTAGATCGTCCTATTTTTGTCAAATTATCATATCTTGCGCCAGATAGTGTAATTAAAGCTATTTGGGATATTCCTAATCTTGAGTATTTGTCCAATGGCCGTTGGTTTATTCCAAATACACAAGAAAATCAAATAAAACTAGTGCATTTGGGTTTGGAACCAGAAGGTCAATGGGATATGCATTATGGAGAGGATTGTGTACTAACTACAGAAACTCCATATAGTGATATAGATCAAAGCATACTCCATCCTTCATTATATCCATATCAAATTGATGGTGTGCGTTTCTTGGAAGCAGTGCATGGGCGTGGGATCCTTGGGGATGAGATGGGTCTTGGTAAGACTCCGCAAGTCTGTTCTTGGCTTAAATTGCATCCTGAAATGCGCCCTGCATTGATCATAGCCCCTGCAAGTATTCAATTGAATTGGATCCAGGAATTGAAAAAGTGGGCGGATATAGATGCAGAATTATGGACAAAAAGAACTGATTCTGATGTATGCATTCTTAGCTATGATTTATTGCGCACACGTATTAAGGATCTCGTTGATATTCAATGGAAAGCAATTATCACTGATGAATGCCAGTATCTTATGAATCGGGGCACGCAAAGATGGAAGGCGTTCTTCCAAATTGCAAATACTGAAACAAGAATTGCAGTATCTGGTACTCCAATTAAATCACGTACTAGTGAATTTTTCTCTATCCTAAATTGGGTTCATCCTGGATTGTTTCCTAATCTGGCGGATTATCATCGAGAGTATTGCACGGCGAAACCTGGATGGAGTGGGATGGAATTTAAAGGTTCTAAGAATATGGAACAATTGAATCGGAAGTTAAAGCCAGTGATGGTGCGCAGAAAAAAAGTGGATGTCCTTCCGCAATTGCCACCAAAGAGAAAAAATATTGTTTCTCTCTCCCTTGAAGATACATTGGCTGCTGATTACTGGCATGAAGATGATGCATTCATGGAATGGGTAGAAGAAAATAAGACAAAGATACTTCAGGCAAAAAGTCATTTGGCAGTGCTTGCACATAAGGCGTACCTTGCAAAACGAAATTCATTGATAGATTGGATTGATAACTTTCTTGATTCTACTGAAGAGAAGTTAGTACTATTTGCGTACCACCGTAAAGTGATTGAAGATTTACAAAATATTTATGGTGACACCATGGTGACAATCACTGGGGATACGTCAAGTACAGCACGGCAGGAAGCAAAAGATGCCTTTCAAGCTGAAGGCGGTCCACGGATATTCTTGGGGCAAATACTTGCAGCTTCAACAGGGATTACGCTCACTCGGGCTTCTAATGTGGCTTTTGTTCAGATGTGGTGGAATCCTTCTGATATGGAACAAGCGGAAGATCGTGTGCATAGAATCTCACAAGAAGCTGATTCTGTAAACGTGTGGTATCTTACTGCCGCAGGGACGATAGAGGATGATCAAGCGTATGCATTGCAGGAAAAACAGTGTATTGTAAGCAAAGTACTTGATGGCGAAGAACAAGATTTCTTTCAGGAGGATTTTATTCATTATGTTTTACGACGAAGACGAAAGAATGCCTAAAGATGCTACTGTTTTTATTCTGTGTAATAGCAATGCAGTTGCGGCTGATTATATGGATTTGAAAAAGATAAAAGGGATTCATTTATCAAAAGTAGAGCAATTAAAAGGGCAAACAAATATTTTAGTAATTGAAATTGGACAATCTACATTATTGGATGATTATTATAAAATTATCCAACATCTCATACATTTACAACAAACAGGGAGGGCAACACATATTATTGATTCTGAATTTTACTAAGGAGTATATATGCAACCAGCGGTTTTACAACGATGTCCGCTCTGTGGTGGGATGGTGCATTTTATTGGTGAATCTACGGTACGTGCATGGAATATGAAGGGAGAGGGCATTGAATGTCCACGATGTCGTTTAATACTCATTGCTCCTTCTTGTAAAAGTGCTCAAGTACGATGGAATAAAAGGATAGTATGCGAAGAGAAAGAGTCACAGCAGATGTAGAGCGCCAAATTCTCATGTCTTGTATTGCAGACACTGCATACTTGCAAGAAATTAGAGGTAGTCTACATCCTAAATATTTTAAATCTTCTTATTCGAAAACTATTATTCGGTGGGTGTTAGAGTATTTTGATGAATATGATGTTGCGCCTGGGAAGCAAATACAACAAATATATGCGGATCAAAAAGACGATATTGAAGGCGAAGATGACGTACGTCTAATCTCGACATTACTTTCTTCTTTGAGTGAGGAATGGGTACAATCAAATCCTGTATACTCTGTGAAGAAAGCAATTGTCTATTTAAAGCAACGGAATCTTCAACTTCTTGCAGAAAAAGTATTACAAGAAGTAGAACTGGGGAATGTAACAGAAGCTGAGGAACTTGTGCAGACATTTGATTCCCCTGAACTAAAAAAGATTAAAGGGATTCATACGTTACATGACACACAGGCTATTGCCAGCGCGTTTAATGATGAGACATATGAACTCATGAGGATTCCTGGGGTACTTGGGTCTGTTATTGGCCCTATTTGCCGTGGGGATTTTATTGGAGTTCAGGCGTTTGCAAAGCGAGGAAAATCATTTTTCCTTAACTACATAAAAGAACATGCCGTGTATTCTGGTTTGAAAACGTTGACGTTTAATTTTGAGATTTCAGAGCATCAGTATATTCGCAGAGAATGGATGTCGTACACAGGAATGCCAAAGAATGAAATGGTTGCTACAATGCCTAAATTTGTGCCAACCACAGAAAATGGAAAGAAATGGAAGATTGATTATTATACAGAAAAGAGAACTGGATTTCCAAAAGATAAAGATGCAATTCAATTAGTGCAAAAGAAATTTGGAAAATATTTTCAGGGCGATCATATCCTGGTGACATTGCCAAGTAAAACGGTAACGGTACGGGATATTGAGCGGTACCTGCGTGAGTATGCTAAAGAGGGATTTGTTCCTGACTTGGTGATTATTGACTATGCGGATCTTATGAAAAGTGAGGAACACACTGAATATAGGCATCAGCTTGATGATATTTGGAGTGCATTACGAAGGATCCCCAATGTCTGGAATTGTGCATTAGCAACCGTCAGTCAATCAAATCGTGCAGCAGCAACTGAAGATACCCGTTCAGATCTTATTGGTGAAGATATTCGAAAAGTAGCACACGTTACTCGGCTCTTAGGTATTAATCAAAACAAACAGGATAAAGAGAATCAAATTTTCCGTGTACAATTGCTTGATGAACGAGAGGGGAATTCACTATTTCATGAAGTTCTTGTGCTTTCTTGTCTAGACTTTGGTCGGTTTGTTGTAGATAGTCAATTTTTATCTGATGTAATCTATGAGAAACCAGCACCACAGAAAAAGGGAAAATCGTTCAGATAAGGGATTGACAAGGGGAAAAGGTGTGGTAAGATGCAGGAAAAGGAATTAACAATGCGTAAATTTGAACATCCGAATATGGATGGATTTGTATGCCCAATTTGTCATACAAGTGCAGATGAACCTGTTATATTGGTGCCAATTCCGGGTACGGAGCGGGATACTATTGTGGAATGCCAGCAAGTGCATGCTGAATGCTATCAGATATATGCAAAAATGCATGGAGTTGAAGTAACGTTTGAGAACTAAATTGAAAGGATACAACATATGATAACTATGAAGGGAAAGTATAATACTGCAAATATTATGATTGATGAAATTGACGATTCTACAAAGGATCAAATTCAAGGGTTTCTTAATCACCCTGCATTTGCAAACACCTATATTGCTGTAATGCCTGATTGCCATGCCGGGAAGGGTGCTGTTGTAGGTTTTACTATGCAGTTAAATGACTATATAATTCCAAATATTATAGGCGTTGATATTGGATGTGGAATGTTTCTGGCAAAATTCCCTGTGAAAGAACTTAATCTTCCAGAGTTTGATGCTATGATAAAGAGAACCATCCCGTCTGGATTTTCTATAAATCAATCTATATCCCATAGAATCCCGGATGTTTGGGATGTTTGTCGTAAGATCGGAATTGAGGAAGATAAAGCATTAAGAGCCATTGGATCTCTTGGTGGTGGAAATCATTTTATTGAAGCTGGTTTTGATCAAAATCATTATTTGACAATTACTATTCATTCTGGAAGTAGAAATTTTGGAAAATGTGTGGCTGATTTTTATCAGCGTAAAGCGAAAGAAGGGCTTGAAAAATATTTTATTAAAGATCAATATAAAGATCTTGAGTTTATGCCGTTTGATACTGAAGATGCT
>Ga0265297_10011791_pt1 | contig 10629 bp, 7 predicted proteins | sample Munlanlwell13791_FD_192502 | JGI IMG/M metagenome (GOLD analysis project Ga0265297, IMG submission 192502) | Leachate microbial communities from a municipal landfill in Southern Ontario, Canada - Leachate well 137-91 | ecosystem: Engineered > Solid waste > Landfill > Unclassified | place...
TAGAGGCACCCCGACCGGAAACAGCATGCCGCAGTGGTCTTTGCTTCATCTGCAACACGCCTCCTGCTTTCGCAGTTTCCAGTGTGTTGCATCGACCGGTTGAATCCGCAGGCAGAAGCAGGCGTTAGCTCCATGGAACCCGGACGACCAGGATGAATCCCCGACCGGACCCGGCGTAAGAAACCGCCCGCGCGCAAGGAGCCGATTCGGCGTTGGCGCGACAATGAAATCAGCGACGAGGTGATGCGCCACCTGGAAGTGATCCCCGACTGCCGGGAAGCACACCTGTAGTCACGCGCGACGGCGAGGGATCAGCCAGCTATGTTTCCGCTTGCCTGCCCCGCGAGCAGCCGGCTCGCCAGCTCGCGGTTTTCGCCGCCCAGTTCGTAAATGCGAAAGGCATCCTTGATGCACTCGGTCAAGCCATCGTCCTCCCACGGCTTGGTGAGGAATTTGTAGACCGCCCCATGATTGACTGCGTCGATCACGGAATTGAGTTCGGTATAACCGGAGAGCACGATGCGCACGGTGTCGGGATGGAGTTCCTTTACGCGGCGGAGGAACTCGGTGCCGGTCATTTCCGGCATGCGCTGGTCGCAGATGACGACACCCGGACGGTGCATCGCCAGCAGATCGAATCCCTCACGCGCACTTGTGGTGCTGACGATGCGGTAGCCCTGGCGGCGCAACAGGCGGCTGAGTGACGAAATGATGCTCGCCTCGTCATCCACCAGCAGCAAGACCCGTTCTGGCTTGCCTGTGCTCATCGGAGGCATGCAGCGTCCTTCGCGCAGCAACGCGGCGAAATCGTCTTCGGGAAGCGGCCGGCTGAAGAAATAGCCCTGGATTTCCTCACAGCCGATGCCGCGCAGAAAGCCGAGTTGACCTTCGGTCTCGACGCCTTCGGCGATCACGGACAAGCCCAGGCTGTGGGCCATGCCGACCACGGCGCGGGCGATGGCGGCATCGTTGGGATTGGACGTGATGTGGGTGACGAAGCTGCGATCGATCTTGATGCGGGAAACCGGCAATCGCTGCAGGTAACTCAGGGATGAGTAGCCGGTGCCAAAATCGTCCAGCGCGTGGCTCACGCCGTCGGCATTGAGGTCATGCATGGTGCGGATGACGCCCTCCGCATTGAGCAGGACGATGCCTTCGGTGAGTTCCAGTTCCAGCCACCGCGGTTCGAGCCCGGTGGCGTCGAGTGCACGCCGCACGATCGCCCGGATGTCGCCGTCGTGGAACTGTCGCGCCGAAAGGTTGACGGCGACGCGGAACGGAGGCAAGCCCTCGTCCTGCCATTGCTTGCTGCGCCGGCAGGCCTCGTGCAGCGCCCATTCGCCGACCGCGCCGATCAGCCCGTTGTCTTCCAGCAGCGGAATGAACTCCAGCGGCGAGACCAGGCCGTGATCGGGGCGCTGCCAGCGCAGCAGGGCCTCGGCACCGATGAGGCAGCCGGTGGCCAGATCGATCTGCGGCTGGTAGTGCAGTTTGAATTCATTGCGTTCGAGGGCCCGGCGCAAGGCGGTATCGAGATTGAGGCGCTTGCGCGAACCGTCGCCCAGGTCGGAATTGAAGAAGCGGCAACTGCCGCCGGAATAGTCGGGGGGGACCGCTGCGGCTTGCGTCGCATGCTTGAGGATGTCCGCCGGTTCCCCGTCCTGCGGAAACACGGCGATGCCGACAAAGGGATCGAGAAACAGCTCCTGGCCGTCCGCATGCGTGGGGGTGGCGAGTTCGCGCTGGATGTTCCACGCCAGTTCCTCCACCACATCGAGCCCCGTCGGTTCGCTGACCATGAGCGCGAACTTCGATTCGCTGATGCGCGCGACAGGCAGCGCCGGCAATGCCGCCTCGAGCCGGGCAGCCATGACGCGAACGATGTCCAGGCCGGCGCCGGGCCCCAGCAGTTGCACGATGCCATGGTAGCGGCGCAGATTGGCAACCAGGACGGCCACCGTCTTCCCCGCCGCGTTGCGGCATGCCTCGGCCAGCCTTTCCTCGAAAAGTACGCGGGTGGCAATCCGGTCCGGGAATCGTAGTAGGCGAGGTAGCGCATCTTGGTCTCGGCGGCCATGTGCTTTTCGGTACGGCGAATACCGTCGAGCGCAAACGAGAGATCGTCGGCCACTTCCACCAGGAGGTTGATGTCGCGGTCACCGAAGCTGTTGGGCTCGGTGGCAGCGACATTGAACGCGCCGATGATGTCGCCCTCGAGCCGGATCGGGAAGGAAGCGCCCGAGCGAATGCCCCATAGCTCCTTCATGGCCTGCCATGGCCCGGAGCTGGACATTCCGCCAGTGTCATCGACGATGACCGGGCTTCCGGCCCGTTTGGCATCCACCGTCGGCCCGCCCCGGCCGGCGAACGCATCGGCGAGGCCTTCCATTTGTGCGGTCGTCATCACCCCCGCCGAGGCCACCGGCACCACCCGCTCGCTGCCGGGCTCGAGCAGGCTGATCCATGCGAGCGCATAGCCTCCGTATTCGATGGCAATGCGGCAGGCTGTCGCGTACAACTCCTGGGGGTCATCGGTGCGCACGATGGTCCGGTTGATGTGGCTCAGCATGGCGTAGAGCCGGTTCAGGCGCTCCAGCTCCGACAACGTCTTGCGCGGATCGACGGACGAGTCAAGCGGCTCCACGGCTGTCTCCCAGCAGCTTGTCGATGCAGGCCTGCAAGGCCCAGCGGTCCACCGGTTTGGTGAGCAAATCCGACACGCCGGCGGCGGACAGACGCGCGCGCGATCCGTCGTCGTCGAGCGCAGTCACCATGATGATCGGAATATCGCGGGTGGCGGGATCGACCTTCAGCCGCCGCACCACCTCGAATCCGTCCATGCCCGGCATCATCAGGTCGAGCAGGATCAGATCGGGCGGGTCGGCCGCAATGGCGTCCAGCGCCACCTGCCCCGAGTCGACACTACGCGCCTCATGACCGCCCGCGCGCACCAGCGTTTCCTCCAGTTTGCGGTTGCGCGGATCGTCATCGACGACGAGGATCTTCTTCGGTGGCGTCATGGTATTGCCTCCTGTTTGCGGCGAGACAATGCAAGTATCCGCGCCACCTCCGCGAGAAAGCTCTTGTACTGGATCGGCTTGGCGATGTAGCCATCGCAACCGGCGGCGATCATCTTCTCTTCGTCGCCCTTCATGGCAAAGGCAGTCAGCGCGACAACTTTTATGTCTCGTGTCGCGGTCTCCGCCTTCAGCAGGCGAGTCGCCGTCAGGCCATCCATGCCGGGCAACTGGATGTCCATCAGAATCAGGTCGGGCAGATGCTCGCGGGCCAGGGCGATGCCGTCCGCGGCGTTGTTCGCCTGGAACACCTGGTAGCCCGCCTTGCCCAGCAGCATGCTGGCGAGCTTCATGTTGGCCGCAGTGTCTTCCACCACCAGCACTTTTGCCGTCATGTTTCCGCACTCCTGTTTGCTGTCAATGCGCGCTTTACCTCCCGAGCGAAGCGGCCGTGGTTGAAGCTGCCCTTTGCCATGATGGCAGCGACATAACCGTTGAGCGTGGCACGATCCTCCGCGGTCAGCGCCTTGGCGGTGACGACGACGATGGGGATGGTGACGGTCTCGGGACTGCTCTTGAGCGCTTCGACGACGTCGAAGCCATTCACTTCGGGCATCATCAGGTCGAGCACCAGCAGGTCGGGCCGTTCGTGCCGGGCCATGGCGATGCCTTCATCGCCGCCATAGGCTCGCAGCACCGTGTAGCCTGGTTCGGCGAGATAGGCCGACAGCAGTTCCACTGCCTTCGGGTCGTCATCGACCACGAGTACCTTGATCGAATGGTTCGCCCGCGCCAATCCGAGGTCTTCCATGACCTTGAGCAGGTCTTCGCGGCTGACCGGCTTCTGCAGCACGGCGCTGGCCCCGAGGGAGAAGCCCTTTTGTGCATCGGCGATGATCGAGACGATGACCACGGGAATGTTGGCGGACGGCGAACCCGGCTGCTTGATCCTGTCCAATAGCTCCCAGCCGTCCATGTCGGGCAGAATGATGTCGAGGATGATCACCGCCGGTTGCCGCATCGCCAGCAGCTGCAATCCTTCCTTCGCGCTGGCGGCACGGAGGATTTCGAAGCCTTCCGGTTCCAGCTGCAGGCGCACCAGCTCGGCAGCGCGGTCATTGTCTTCGATGACCAGCGCGAGTTGCCGGCCGGCGCAGGGGACGGCCTGACTCGGTGCCGCTGCCGCTTCGGCCGGCGGGGCTGCTTCACGCCAAGGGAGCCAGACGACAAACCGGCTCCCCTGTCCCGGTGTGCTGGCCAGCGCCACGGTACCGCCCTGCAATTGCGCCAGCCTGAGCACGAGGGCCAGTCCGAGCCCCGTGCCTTCGATCTTTCGCGACAGCGACGAGTCGAGTTGCGAAAAGGCCCGGAACAGGTGCGGCGCGTCCGCAGGGGAAACGCCGATGCCCGTATCCGCCACCGAAATTTCGAGGAACTCAGCAACGGGACCGGACGGCAGGGGCAATCTCAGGCTGGTCGGCTCAGTCGCTGCCCAGGCTTCGATGTGGGAACAACCCACTTTCCGGGCGCCCAGCACTACGCGGCCGCCTTCGGGAGTGAACTTGACGGCGTTGGACAGCAGATTGAAGAGAATCTGCTTGGTCTTGCGGGCGTCCAGCAGCACGGTGCCAAGCCGCCCCTCCACGTCGAGTTGCAGCTGGATTCGATGGGCTGCCGCCTTTTCCCTGACGATGGACAGGCCGTTGCCCAGCATGGCATCTACATTCAGCGGCTCCAGATCGAGCGCCATCTTGCCGGCCTCGATCTTCGAAAGATCGAGAATGTCGTTGATCAGGGACAGCAGGTGCTGCCCGCTGCTGAAGATGTCCGCGACATACTCATGCTGGTCCGGCGGCATTTCGCCCAGCAGGCCGTCCTTGAGTACCTCGGAGAAGCCGATGATCGCGTTGAGCGGGGTGCGCAGCTCATGCGACATATTGGCAAGAAATTCCGACTTGAGGCGGCTCGCTTCGCCCAATTGCCGATTTTTTTCCCCCAGCTGCTGATTGGCGGATTCAAGTTGGGCAGTGAGCAGTTGCAGTTCGGCGGACCTGCCGACTTCTCTCTCGTGGGAGCCGGCGAGTCGGGCGTAAAGCTTGCCGTTCTCCAGCAGCAGCATCATCAGCACAAAGCTGCCCGCCAGCAGACCGTAGATGCGGCCGGCGTACCAGCCAAGGTCGTAGCGGCCATGGTTGAGGACTGCGGCCAGGGCGCTGTCGAATATCCAGACGCACATGACAACCATCAGCCACAGATCGAGCAATGAGTGCGGCCGCTGCCGCCAGAGAGCAAGCAATGCGATGAGACTGAACATCCAGACAGTCGTGGCGACGACCACCTTCGCCGGGGCATCCATATTCCCCGCCATTATCACGGGCAGTGAGTCCTCGCCGGACGTGGCGAGCCATGTCAATACGCCCGCCAGGGCGAATGCCGCGAACGCATGGAACAGCACCGGCGACCGCGGGTGACGGCTCGATTTCGACTCGAGGCCGCCATCCTTGAGCAGGGCATAGCCGATGACGAACAGCGGAAAGCCGCCATGCCACATAAAATAAATCCACGCGGTACTTTGTGACCCGGCGCCGAGAAGACCGGTCGGCGCGAAGAGACCGGGAAAGCTGAGGGCATGGCAAACCGCCATCGCGGCACTGAACAGATAGCCGCTGGCGAGTACGAGCAGCGCCCGGGACCGGAGGATGTTGTATTGCCCGAACAGCAGTACCGCCGTGATCACTTCGATGATGACGAACGCAGACTGATAGAACGGCAGGAAAGCCGGAACCTGCGGCAGGGGAAGCTTTGCAAACGGCGCCGCAGCCGCAAACACCACCAGCGATGCAATGAAAACGAGGCTCGCGGCACGCCGGTCACCGGGCTCAGGGCTCAGCGTCGACAGGAAGGGTTTGTTGCCATCCATCAGATGATCCAGGGCTACTCGAAAACTGCCGAAATGCCGATGGCCTCTTCCACTAACGGAATGAGATCGGTGGCCAGATTGTCCTTGTTCAAAAAGGCGTGCGCGCCAGCCTCGAGGGCCCGCTGCACATAGATTGCACCACTCCGGCAAGAAACGACGATTACGATGACCGCGGGAAACAGCTTTTTCAGCCGGGCGGTGAGCTCGATGCCATCGGCGTCCGGCAGGCACTTGTCCATGAGAATCAGAACCGGACGATAGTCGCTGCACGCCCGGAACGCGCTCGCCCCGTCTGCCGCCTCCAGAAACCTGCAGTCAGGAAACCGGTTCCGCAAAAAGTCGAGCAAGGCCTCCCGCATCAGCGTTTGATCCTCGACAATCAGCACGGTCTTGCAACCCCAGCCTTCAGATCTTCCGGTCACTGACACTCCTCCCACACCAATTCCGGGTGGATTTCCGCTAATGACTGCCGAATTATGATATTTGGAAGCAGATTCTCCGTCTGTAGGGGAAACTGGACAACGCACCGCCTCACGGCGACGCGAGCAGAAGCGGCCGAGGCGGATGCGGCCCGGGCTGCTTCAGGCACGCCCGCTAGTTTGGCGACGTCAGGCCGTGTTCGAGCGCGAACTTGACCAGCGAGGAAATGTCCCTGACGCCGAGTTTTGTCATCAGACGGCTGCGATAGGTATCGATCGATTTCGGCGAAAGGCAAAGCATTTTCGCAATGTCGTTGCTGGTGCGACCTTCGACGACAAGCTGCAATACCTGCTTTTCGCGTGTGCTCAGGCTGTCGACCGGGCCGCGCACATGGCCGGAAGTGGGGTCCGGCATGACGGCCGCCAGGGCCGGGCTCAGGTACGTCCCGCCACGGTGTACGGCACGCACGGCGGCGATCACCTCGCCGACCGCCATTTCCTTCAGCAGGTAGCCGCAGGCTCCGGCTTCGAACGCCCGATAAACATATTCGGTGGTCGCATGCATGGACAGAATCACTATTCGCACTGCCGGACACTTCGCATGGATCAGGCGCGTTGCCTCGATCCCGTTCAGGTCGGGCATGGCAATGTCCATCAGCACGACATGGGGATCGAGCCGCGGTGCCTTCTGCTCCGCCTCGCGGCCGGTGCGAACCTCGCCGACGACCTCGATGTCGGCTGCGGTACCGAGCAACGCGCGCAATCCTTCGCGCATCAGGGTGTGGTCATCGGCAAGCAGCACGCGAATCTTCATGGCGCCGCACGCTCCACTTCGAGTGCGATCCGGGTGCCGGCGCCGGGGGCGGATTCCAGCTGGAACAGGACTCCCACCGCCTCCGCCCGTTCGCGCATGGTGCGCAGGCCCCAGTGCTTCATGTCCGGTGATGCCCTGGTCGTGTCGAAGCCGATGCCATCATCGGTGATGTCCAGCATTACCCGATCGGCGGCCGCATGGAGGCTGATTTCCACGTGGCTGGCCCGGGCGTGCTTGGCTATATTGTTCAGCGCCTCCTGGCTGATGCGGAACATCGCGGTCTCCACGATGGACGGCAGGCGGGGCTGCGGGTCAACGCCGCTCAACTCCGTCGCAATTCCGCTGCGTTGGAAAAACTCCGTCGTGAGCTGTCGCAGCGCGGCAAGCAGTCCATAGTCGTCCAGTACCGGCGGCCGCAGATCGGCCATGACATCACGCACATTGGCGACCATGGACTTGAGCAGCTTCTGCGCGTCCAGCAGTTGCTTGCGGACCGTGCGCAGCGACTCGGGCGACAGCCTGGCCTCGATCGATCCGACTATCAATCCGAGCGTGGACAACTGTTGCCCGATGCGATCGTGCAGTTCGCGCGCAATCGCATGCCGCTCGTTCTCTTCCACGGTCCGCAGTCGATGTGACAACTCACGAAGTCGGGTCACATAGTCTTGCAGCGCCTCCTCCTTGTGCTTGAGTTCCGTCATGTCGCGCACCGTGTAGGAATACGCAACTATCTTGCCCTGTCGGTCCTTGACGGATGAGAAGGTCACCTGCGTGGGAATGCGCAGGCCATCCTTGCGCAAATGAACGGCCTCGACCGGCTTCAGGCTTGTTTCGCGCTCCTTTCCCTCGATGGACCTGCGCTGCTTGCCCATGCGCTCGGGCGGCACGATCAGATCGAACGGCTGCCCGACCGCTTCCTGCGCCGACCAGCCGAACAGGCGCTCGGCGGCGAGGTTCCAGGAGTGGATGCTGCGGTCCAGGCCGCGAATCAGTATCGCGTCGTTGCTCGATTCGACGATTGCCGCCAGTTGCGCCTGTTCCCGCTCGGCGCGCTTGCGCTCGGTGATGTCGAGCGACGCTCCGGCCACCCCCACAATCCCCTGTGCGGCATCGAGCAGCGGCTCGACGATGAGATCGAAAAACTGCGTCTGGTCCGGGCTCGCAATCTGAATTTCCGTACGGGCGCCGACGCCGGTTTCCAGCACTTTGCGCTTCAACGCCATGACCGGCGCCACATCCGCCGGCGGCAAGAGGTCGGAGTCTGTCCTTCCGATTACCGCATCCGGCTTGTAGCCCAGTTGCGGGGAGTACATCCACGTATAGCGCAGATCCCGATCCTGATGAAACAAGGCCATGTCCACGCCCTTCAGCGCCACCCGCAGGCTGGTCTCGTTCGCACGGAGCCCCTGTTCTGCGCGCTTGTGCTGAGTAACGTCCAGCAGCGCAAACAGCAGGCCATCGACGTTGCCCGTCTCGTCCATCAAGGGATGCAGGCTCCAGTCCCAATACGTGACACCCCGTTCGGGATGGTCCTTGAACTCGAAGGGCTTGGCGTCGATCGTGAACGGTTGGCCGCTCGCCAGCACCTGGCGAAATATGGCTTCGTTCTCCGGGTGCGGATACAAGTCGAAATGGTTCCTGCCCGGAAAGAACTCGGGTGGATGGCCGCACGCCTCCGCATATGCCTTGTTAACCCGCAGAAAATTGAATTCCTGGTCCAGATAAACGAGGCTGAAATGCGTCGTCGCGAAAATGCGATCGAGCAGTTCGTAGTTTTTCCGCAGGGCTTGTCCCGCCTCGGTCTGTTGCGTTATGTCGCGTGCGGTGGCGTAGGTCAGGCCCTCGCCCTTGTCGAAATAGGCGGTCCATGACAGCCGCACTATGCGTCCGTTGTTGCAACGATAGCGGTTCACGAAATGCAGGGAGAGCCCCGCCGCCACGTGCTGCTTTATCTCCGCGGCGGTGCGCTCACGGTCCTCGGCCACCACGAAATCGAGAAACGGCCTGGACAGGAGCTCCGTCTCGCCGTAGCCGGTCACGCGGGTCATGGCGGGATTCACACGCATGAAGCGGCCGAATGGATCGACGATGCACATCGGGTCGTCAGCGAGCATGAAAAAGCGGAAATGCTGCTCGCGCTCTTTTTCCAGCGCGATGCGCGGGCTGATATCGCGAATGAACATCGAAGTGCGCGGATTGCCCTGCTGGTCGGCAAAAATCGCGGAAGTCACTTCGGCGGGGAAGCGGCTGCCGTCTCCCCGAATGAAAACAAGCTCAACCGTCGCATGTCCCTGCGCCGCGCGCTCGCTCAGGGCCGCGGCGAGCCTGGGATCGGTCGTGTCGAGTACTCCCGATCGGCCGGCGAGCTGGATTTCCTCCACGCTGCGGCCCAGCATGCGGCAGGCTGCCGGATTGGCCTCAAGAATCTGACCATCGGGTGCCGTAAGAAGTATTCCGTCCAGACTGTGTTCAAAAAGCGCCCGATGGAATCCTTCGCCTGCTCGATATGTCATTTAGCTGGTCTTGGTTATGGCGTAGAAATACGCTACCACATTTTTTCCGATGCCGATTGGTGCAGTGCCGCGACCTGGTGAAGGGATCCCGGGGAGAGGGCGTCAGCTATCGTCAGCCCAGGCAGCGGTTCCCGGTCGAGCCCGCGCCTTCAGATAACACTCCTCGTGCCGCTGCTCCCCTGCTCCCTCGCAGCAAGCCTGCGGCGTCCGCTTCGACTCACGCCTGCGGCGCGCTCTCCAGATCGCGCCAGAGGCACTGCCCCTTGCTCTCCTTGGCGATTTCGGCCAGTACGCGGGCGTGGTCGGCGAGTTCGGCTTCGCTGGCTGACAGCACCACCAGCGGCGGACGCTGGCGCGTGCCGCCCATCGAGTAGTCGACGGCGGGGCTGTCGAATTCGATTTCCAGCGAGTTCTGGCCGCGGGTCATGGCCAGGTAGACCTCGGCCAGCAGTTCGGCGTCGAGCAGCGCGCCGTGGAGCTGGCGGCCGGAATTGTCCACGCCGAATTCGGAACACAGGGCGTTGAGGTTGTTCTTCTTGCCGGGCCGCATCTCTCGCGCCATGCGCAAGGTGTCGATCACCTCGCCGCAGATCTGCTCGATGCTCTCGTGCTGCAGCAGGCCCAGTTCGTTGTTGAGGAAACCGACGTCGAAGGCGGCGTTGTGAATCACCAGCTCGGCGCCGCGGACGAACTCCATGAAGTCGGTGGCGACCTCGGCGAACTTCGGCTTGTCGGCGAGAAATTCGTTGGTCAGGCCGTGGATCGCGATGGCGCCGGGATCGATCACCCGCTGCGGATTGATGTAGGCGTGGAAGCGCTGGCCGGTGAGCTGGCGGCCGCGCAGTTCGACGCAGCCGATTTCGATGACGCGGTCGCCGGTGCGGAAATCGAGCCCGGTGGTTTCGGTGTCCAGAACAATCTTGCGCACGCTACCCTCCTTTGCGGG
>Ga0265297_10011792_pt1 | contig 10628 bp, 7 predicted proteins | sample Munlanlwell13791_FD_192502 | JGI IMG/M metagenome (GOLD analysis project Ga0265297, IMG submission 192502) | Leachate microbial communities from a municipal landfill in Southern Ontario, Canada - Leachate well 137-91 | ecosystem: Engineered > Solid waste > Landfill > Unclassified | place...
TCTCATCACCTTAGCGATCCTCTTACTCAAACTATTGCGATGGGGAGTCGTCATTATCGGTGGGGTCTTTCTCCTAGTGGTTCTAGGCATCATCCGTAAGCCGGATAACAACACGAGTGCTGTTTTGTAAACAAAAGAGATACTTTCAATTTCTTCTATTTTCTTGTTAGTTTCTAGGTTATCCTCTGTCGTTCCCTTCGAAGACCATTCCCTGGAGTCACAGAACGTTTTCAGGACAAGGAATGTGATGTTCTGTGGAGCGTCATCCGTGTTTTTACTTTCAGTGACCTATGAGAAAACCTTGAATAGCGGTGAATGTTTCTCGGTTGACTGACCGACGATTAATCCCATCAGTCAATAATGAGCAAATGTATATGTTTGTATATATGACATTTATTTTCAAGGGGGTTTCCAATGAAAAACATCATCATCAAAGGAGCACGAGAACACAACCTGAAAAACATCACCATAACGCTCCCGAGGGACAAACTCATTGTCATCACCGGGATTTCCGGATCAGGTAAATCCACACTCGCATTTGACACCCTCTACGCAGAAGGACAACGACGCTACGTCGAATCCCTCTCCGCCTACGCACGCCAGTTCCTAGGCCTGATGAACAAACCAGACGTTGACAGCATCGAAGGACTCTCCCCGGCCATCTCCATCGAACAAAAAACAACCAGTAAAAACCCCCGCAGTACCGTTGGGACCATCACGGAAATCTACGATTACCTCCGTTTACTCTTCGCCCGCATCGGGACCCCGTACTGTCCGACGCACAACCTGAGAATCGAGTCACAATCTCCACAAAAAATCTCCCAGCGAATCGCTGCAGAGCTGCAAGGAACCATCACCATCCTTGCCCCCTTCATCCGACAGAAAAAAGGGACGTACGAACAACTCTTCAAGGATCTCAACAAGGAAGGATACACCAGAGTCCGGGTCAACAAAACCATCTATCGGACCGATGAGAAAATCACCCTGGAGCGGTACAAGAAACATGATATCGACATACTCATCGACCGCGTTGAAACAACTGACACTACGCGACTGACTGAAGCCTGTGAAGCCGCATTACACAAAGCAGACGGGCTCCTCATCGCCCTCGACGCCTCAGAAAAGGAACACATTTACTCCTCCTCGATGGCCTGCCCCATCTGCGGTTTAGTCTTCGAAGAGCTCCAACCCCGCATGTTCTCCTTCAACAGCCCGTTCGGCGCCTGTGAAACCTGCCATGGACTCGGCATCAAAATGGAGTTCGACCCAGACCTGATTATTCCAAACAAAGACCTCAGCATCGCGGACGGCGCCATCGCCCTATACAGGACCATCCGGGATAGCTGGAGGAACAACTATCTTGGGGCGGTCGCAAAACATTACGGGTTTGACATCTTCACCCCGATAAAACACCTCACCAAACAACAACACGATGCGATCATGTACGGCTCCTCAGAACCCATCCGGTTCAATTTCAGCATGAAAAATGGGGATGCGCACTACGCGCATACCGGCTTCTGGGAAGGATTGATCCCGCAATCCGAGCGCCTCTACAAGCAAACCGAATCTGAGTATCGACGAGAGGACATGGAACGCTTCATGAGAATCAGCCCCTGCCCCGCCTGTCATGGCAAACGATTAAAACACAAAATCCTCTCCGTCAAGATTGCGCAGAAATCCATCATCGACATCACGGATATGTCCGTGAAACAGTCATTGCAGTTCTTTGAAACACTCAAACTCACAAAAAAACAACAAGAAATCGCTCATCTGATCCTCAAAGAAATCATCGCACGCCTAAAATTCTTAGACAACGTCGGGCTGAATTATCTTACCCTTTCTCGAAACGCAGGGACCCTGTCTGGCGGGGAAGCACAACGGATACGACTCGCGACACAGATCGGGTCAAACCTGATGGGCGTTCTCTATATTCTTGATGAGCCCTCTGTTGGGTTACATCAGCGGGACAACAAAAAACTGATCCAGACCCTGCAGCGGTTACGCGATTTGGGAAACACCCTCATCGTAGTCGAACATGACGAAGAGACCATACGACATGCGGACTATGTCGTTGACATGGGGCCTGGCGCAGGGATCCATGGGGGGAAGATCATCGCCCATGGCACACCACGACACATCGAGCGGAACCCCCGCTCCCTCACGGGTCAGTACCTCTCCGGAAAACAAGCGATTCTCATCCCTGAGACCAGGCGACAAACCAACAACTCCATCCACATCAGAGGATGCCGGGAGAACAACCTGAAAAACATCAATGTCGATATCCCTGTCGGGGTCTTCACGGTCATCACTGGGGTTTCCGGGAGTGGGAAATCAACACTGATCTACGAAATCCTGTACAAAGGATTGATGAGAAAACTCCATGAATCACGGGAGTCACCAGGGAAACATGACGAGATAGCGTTTGACTCTGAAATCGATAAAGTCATCGTCATCGACCAAAGCCCGATCGGCAAGACCCCCCGGAGCAACCCTGCGACCTACACGAAGGTCTTTGATGAAATCAGAAGAATTTTCACCCTGACTCCAGAAGCAAAACTCCGCGGGTACCAAGCAGGGCGATTCTCTTTTAACGTGCCTGGTGGACGATGTGAAACCTGCCAGGGTGACGGTCTCATCAAAATCGAGATGAACTTCCTCCCAGACATCTACGTGGAATGTGAAGAATGCAAAGGAAAACGCTATAACAAAGAAACCCTTGAGGTGCAGTATAAAGGGAAATCGATTGCTGATGTCCTTGCGATGAGTGTCGAAGAGGCAACAGACCATTTTGGAAACATCCCCTTCATCCGCAAGAAACTCGACACTCTCTCACGAGTCGGACTTAGTTACATCAAACTTGGTCAAAGCTCCACCACCCTCTCTGGCGGGGAGGCACAGCGGATAAAACTGACCCGGGAGCTTTCAAAGAAAAGCACGGGACGGACGCTTTATCTTTTAGATGAACCAACAACCGGGTTGCATTTCCATGATGTCAAGAAACTCATCGACGTGCTTAACAGCCTGGTGAATATGGGAAACACCGTTGTCGTCATCGAACATAACATGGAAGTCATCAAATGCGCAGACCATATCATCGACCTTGGCCCAGAGGGCGGTGATCTTGGGGGAGAAATCGTCGCAAGCGGAACCCCCGAAGAGGTCGCGACCAACAGACGCAGCTACACTGGACAGATCCTTCGGCCCTTGTTCCGCAAGGAGAAACAATGATCGATCTTCGCTCGTTGCCTGCGAACCCCGGCTGCTATCTCTTTCGAGACGTCCAGAGAACAATCATTTATATCGGGAAAGCAAAAAACCTACGAAAACGTATCAAAAGTTACTTTCAGAAAAAAGAGACCGACCCAAAAACACACAGTCTCCTCAAAGTCATCGACTCTGTGGAATTTTTCATCACCGACACCGAGGTCGAAGCGCTCATTTTAGAAAACACACTGATAAAAAAACATCAACCGAAATATAATATCAACCTGAAGGATGCGAAAACCTATGCGTTTATCCAGCTGACCGACGAGCAGTTTCCCCGGCTCCAAATCGCACGACAAAAACAAGAGACGGGGGCCTATTTCGGCCCATTCATCTCCGCCCTTGAACGCGACCATGTCTTACAATTCCTCAACAGGACGTTCGCCTTGCGGACCTGTAGAAAAATGCCAAAGAAAGCATGCCTACGGTATCATCTGCAGCTCTGTACTGCCCCTTGCATCGGAGCCATCTCACCAGAAAACTACACGAAAAACATTCGAAACGTCCGTCTGATTCTCTCAGGGAAATCCACCGAGCTTCTCAAAAAATTACGACAAGAAATGACAAAAAAATCCCAGGCCTTCGACTATGAGCATGCATTACTTTTACGTAACCAAATCACCGCAATACAACACCTTCAAGAACAACAGAAAATGCAACGCCAGCAGACCTGCAACGAGGATGTGATTCACTACCTTCTCAGGGACGGAACCGTGTATCTGATGCTATTTAACATCTACAAAGGGACGTTATCAACGAAAAACGAGTTTGTCTTTGCCGCCACCCCTGATTTTCTCGAGGAATTCATCGTGCAATATTACTCGGAAAACCCGATTCCTGCTGAGGTAATCGTCCCCGAAAAACTCTCAGAGTCCCTTCCAACCTTTCTCACCAAGAAACGAAGGAAGAAAACACGCATCATCGCCCCAAAGAAAGGAGTAAAAAAACAACTCCTTGACCTTGTGTTAAAGAACATTGAGATCACATTCTTCGGTGACCTCTCAAAAATCGAATCCCTGCAACATGCATTAAACCTCCCTGAACCCCCGCAGGTCATCGAATGTTTTGATATCTCCCATCTCTCTGGAACCTCCATGGTCGGCTCCATGGTCCAATACCGGAATGGGAAACCGGATAAGACCAATTACCGGAGATTCCGCATTCGCACGGTGGAGGGGATTGATGATGTTGCTGCGATCGCAGAGGTCGTCCGACGACGCTATTACCGACTGCAGCAGGAACACGCACCCTTCCCCCAGTTGATCATCATCGATGGAGGCATCGGGCAGCTCAACAGCGCGGTTCAGCAGCTTGAGCGCGTGGGGGTAAACGTCCCAATTATCGCGATCGCGAAGCACTTTGAGGCACTTTACCTGCCTGGGCAGCCTCAGTCGCTTCTTCTTGGGAAAAAAGAAAAAGCATTGTTGTTTATCCGAGAGATCCGTGACGAGGCGCATCGTTTCGCGATTGCGTATAATCGACTGTTACGAAAAAAAGAGTTGAGATCGTGACACCATTTGCTCTCAAAACAGACCTTGTCCCAAAAGGGTCACAACCTGCTGCAATCAAACAGTTAGTCGATGGTATTCAGAACAATTTTTCTGCACAAACCTTGCTTGGTGTAACCGGATCTGGGAAAACTTTTTCCATGGCGCGTATCATCCAACAAATTCAACGACCTGCGATTGTGATCGCTCATAACAAGACGCTGGCTGTGCAGTTGTACAGTGAATTTAAGGAATTTTTCCCGGACAACCGGGTCGAATATTTTGTCTCCTATTATGATTATTATCAACCAGAATCGTACCTACCGCAACGAGACCTCTATATCGAAAAGGACGCGGATATCAACCCGAAACTGGAACAGATGCGACTGGCAGCGACTGCTTCTCTGTCCTCACGACGTGATGTGATTATCGTTGCTTCCGTGTCCTGCATCTATAATGTTGGGAACCCGCTTGATTATCAACGGCTTGGTTTTGAGATCCACACCGGGCAAAAGATTCCTCGAAACGCGCTTCTCCGTCACTTGCTGGATATCCAGTATGAACGGAATGACACAGAACTCCTCCCTGGTCGTTTCCGGGTGAAGGGCGACACCATTGATCTAATCTTAGGCTATTATCCGAACATCTACCGGATTGAGATGTATGGAGACACGATTGAATCCATCAAAGAATTACAAAAAAACACTGGTGAGCCTGTTGATGCCTTGAAATACCTGTTTATTTTCCCAGCGAAACATTTCGTGATCCCCGATAGTAGTCAGAAACGGGCAATCGAGGGCATTAAACAAGAACTGGAGGAACGACTTCCTCATCTTCCGCCTCTCGAGGCTCATCGGTTGAAGCAGCGGACGTTGTACGACCTGGAGATGATCCAGGAGACTGGATTCTGCAAGGGTATTGAGAATTACTCTCGTCATCTCGACGGTCGGAAACCTGGTGAGAAACCCTACTGTCTGCTGGATTATTTCCCCTCTGATTTTGTGATGTTCATCGATGAGAGTCATCGGACGATCCCGCAGATCCATGGGATGTATCATGGGGAGTTCTCCCGGAAACAAACCTTGATTGACTACGGGTTCCGATTGCCTAGCGCGATGGATAATCGACCATTGACGTTTCAGGAATTCGAGCAATATATGCATACGGTGATTTTTGTCTCAGCAACCCCTGGTGATTACGAAGTTCGGAAGTCACAGCAGGTCGTTGAGCAGATCATTCGGCCAACGGGTCTAGTGGACCCTCCGGTCATGGTGCGTAAAATCGAAGGGCAGATTACGGATTTGATCAGGGAGATTCAAACAACGGTCAAGCGAGGGGACCGGGTTTTAGTCAACACGTTGACAAAGAAACTTGCTGAGGAGTTATCTGAGTATCTTGCGGAGAAAGGCATCAAGACGCGGTATCTTCACTCAGAGATCGATACCCTGGAACGATCTGAGATCATCAGAGAGCTTCGGTTGGGGACGTTTGATGTGCTGGTTGGTATCAACCTGCTTCGGGAGGGCATTGATATCCCGGAGGTCGGGTTCATTGGGATCCTTGACGCGGATAAGGAAGGATTCTTGCGTGATGCGCGAAGCTTGATTCAAATCATTGGACGCGCAGCGCGGAATGTGAACTCCAGAGTGGTGTTGTATGCGGATGTCTTGACGGATTCGATTCAGCGGGCTCTTGCGGAGACGAACCGGAGGCGTAACGTGCAGCTGCAATACAATGAGGAACATGGCATCACTCCGACGACCATCATCAAACCGATAAAAGAGAAGGTTGTGGAAATCACCGACACAAAACATATCCCTCGAAAGGAGATCCCAGTGATCCTGGTCAACCTTGAGCTGGAGATGAGAAAAGCAGCGGACGAGCTTGATTTTGAGAAAGCGATCGCGTTGCGTGATCGGATCAAGAAATTACGCCAGTCGATGATGCTGTAATTTTTTTATAGGGTGGTTTTTATTTTTCCTCAAAGAGAAATAAGTCATCAATAGTGGTCTGTAAGGCTTTGGCGATGTCGTGAGCTAATTGTAATGAAGGATTGTAGTTTCCTTTTTCTATGAACAGGATGGTTTCTCGTCGGACTCCTACCTTTTTTGCCAACTCCTCTTGGGTCAGGTCATAGCGTGCCCGGAGTTCTTTGATGCGGGTTTTCATCATTACTTCCCTTTCCAATAGAGGTAGAGATACGATACGACGAATACAAATCCTCCGACAAGGACCACGATTGCTGAAACATCCCCACCGTCAAGTTCATATCCGAATAGAATGTCTATGAGCACTGAGCCAATCACTGCACTCCAGATTGCGGCGATAAACCCGAAATATCCTGCTTTATAGCTAATGAATATCGTCCGTTCATCTTTACCTGGTAATCCTTTGTTTACATTCCTTATTTTGTCCCATATGATGTACATCGCTAAACCAACGAGTATTATGGCTATACCAACGAGTCCGATTTGATTCAATTCGATTTCTCCTGTACCCATTAGATAGAAAAATAGGGTCATTAGCACCATAGCAACAACTATAGTTGCTACAATAATTTCTTTTTTTCCTTTCATTTTTTTTCACCTCAGTGATTTGTTTATTAGCGATAATATTTTATTATTTATTTCTAACATTATGTTATCTATATATAACATATAATATTTCTATTTTTTCCTCCCCCTTTATAAACAACCTTCGAATCAGATCCCTTTTGACTGGTGCAAACACAGTTAAAGAAACACAAGATTCTTGGTCTGGGTGGAAAGTGAACGAGAAAAAAACAATCACTGAACTGCTTCAATCAGAATTCAAAACCCTTCATGCGAAATTCAAAACTGTTTCCATCCGTCATATTGAAGAGTTACACGCAGAACTCACTGCATGGCAGCGCGATGGGTTTATCACGAAAAAATTTTCTGAACAAAACTATAACCTCTTTGTCTTTCATCCTCCTGAAACACTCCCACATGCACGCTCCATTATCGTCATCGGCATTCCACAAAAAATCACTCGCATCGAATTTTTCCGTCATGGTAAACGGTTTGAGACCATCATTCCTCCTACCTATATTTTTTCTGAGGTTCGCGGTGCTTGTACAGAAATCTTATCCCGGGTTTTGGGGGAAAAAGGATATTCTGTCGAACGTGCGATACTACCGATGAAACTACTGTCGGTGAAAAGCGGATTAGGAAAATACGGGAAGAACAACCTGTGTTATGTTGATGGAATGGGAAGTTATACGAGATTGGAGGCGTTTTACACCGATTACGAATCCCCCTCTGACGACTGGGGGGAAAAAGAACTCATGTCCTCATGTACAACCTGTTCGTTATGTCAACAGGCGTGTCCTACTCACTGTATCCCTGAGAGTCGAGTCTTAATCCACGCGGACCAGTGTCTCACCCATTTCAACGAAAACGATGGGGACTTTCCCTCATCGATTCCAGAGCATTCCCATAATGCAATCATTGGATGCATGCACTGCCAGACCGTCTGTCCCCAAAATAAAAAATATTTTAGATATCATCCAGTCATCGTCAGTTTCACAGAAGAAGAAACCACCCATATTTTACAAAAAACACCAAGGAACTCTCTCCCACAAACACTAGCGAAAAAATTAGAAGATCTAAATTTGTATGATGATTACTCACATTTGCACAGAAACCTTACTGTTATAATGAAGCAATAATATAGAATAGTATTCTCTGCATCAATCGGTGTTATTGTAGCGCACCATGATTATTGAAAAGATATCGGAGGACTGGAAAAGCATGTGGAAAGTATGCAACCAGTCTTTCGAAGAAATGCGTGAGAACTGAATTCGTATACATTTGGTTCTTCGGCATTTTTATTTCTAAGACGCCCCAATCGCTTTCAGCGTTATGCACATCCTTTGCTTTGGCTTTAATCGTATAGATGCCCCTTGTTGACCAGGTATGGGCTATCACTATCTGTTCACCGGATACGTTTGGGCCAATCCATCCACTGTTGGTCGAATCCCCCCATTCAATATAATAAGAGACAGCCTCTTCCTCGGGATCGATTGTGATGAAGGTATAGTCATACCGTTGTCCTGCTTTTCCTGATGTCGGTCCAGAGATCGCTGGTGCTTCCGGGGGTTGGTTTGTTCCGTTTCCGGTCGTAAATTCCCATGTCTCTGATTGAGTCGTCGACGTGCCATCATCTGCAATAGCATACCAGCGATAGATGGTGTCATTTTCTAACCCCACCCATGATACGGAAGCCCGCGTCGAACTTGCAACATCTTCATCAATTCCGATCAATTGTTGTGTCTCTGCGTCAAAAAACGATACCTCCATGGTATCCTGATCCAAGTCATAGACAAAGACAGAGAGCACCGGGTTGATCGGGACGTTGATTGCGCCATGCGCGGGGTGGGGATTGCTTGGCTGCACGGGAGGGTGATCCCAGGCAAACATCAGAGGATAATAATCTTTGTTGCCTCCACCACCAGCGATACTGTAGGGGGTATCACCGATTCCATCATGGTTGGCGTCTACCCCCTGGTAATCATCCCAGTAGTTCCCACCACTTGGATACCCATCATCCCAGGAGTTACTACAAGTGTCATAGGCATTATCCTCCTCACTTGTGTAGAACGTATTATGGAAAATCTCGTTATTGCTTGACGATTCCTTTACCTCTATCCCCCGTGAATTACTCTGCAGAACGTTCCCGGAAATCGTATTACTTGTCGATTCAAGAAGATAGATACCCTGAAGATGGTCAATAATCGAATTATCAGAAATCGTCGTAAAAGTTGTTTGCACTGGGTTAATGCCTTCAAACCCATTATGAGCGATGAGATTACCGGAAATCAGACAATGCGATGCATCTAAAAGTCCGATGCCCTCCCAGTTATCCGTGATGATATTTTGTAGGATACTCACATTAGAAGAATTCACGATATAAACTCCGATTCCAGCATTTTGTAAGCTAAATTGTGTCACAGAAACCCCGTTTGCCTGAATCCTGATCACATTACCCGGTCCACCACCATCGATGATGGTCTGCTCCCGTGACTCCCCGATAAGGCTGACCTGTTTCGTGATTAGGACATGCTCAGAGTATGTCCCCTCGTACACAAATATGATGTCCCCAGTACTCGCATTATCCATCGCACCCTGGATCGTCGAATAATTGTTCGGGCCGTTTCCCCCAACATACAATGTTTGCCCTCGAGCGGTCCTTCCAGAATATGGACAAGATTCGTCCCCTACGTATTGTTGAGCGATGGAAGTCCCGGTTGCATACGGGAAAAAACCGATTGAAATGATGAAGACAAGAATGACAAATACTATGCAGAGTGTACGAGGTGCGCATCTTTTCATTTCATGCCCCAAGGAATATTATTGATGTTCGAATATTTATATATTCACCTACTACTTTAAAGAAAAAAAAGAGAAGGAAAGAGCGGTATCGGTATCACTTAAAGAGATCCCATCGCATATCGGATGAAATTGTCGTCTTCCCCGAAGAGAATCGCACCTGCTCTAAATGTATTCTCTGTCGTATTGAGCCGATACAGACCAATAAACCACTCAGACTCTTGACTGCCTGTTGTATTGTACGTCCCATAGAAGAGATGACCCCAGACCCATCCTTGCAGAGCTCCGGACGCATTTCCCTCATAGGCGGTCCAAGTGCCGACAAAGGAAGCAGTCCAATTCCAGGATTCATAAGTCCCATTAATCACTCCCAAGGGGATATATCCGGATTCATTTTTCATTGCATACTCACCATTGAAGGTCCCATTGGTGAGTGCTGGGCGAGCGTTTTGTATGATGTTTATAGGCCTTAGATTAAAGAACGGCAACCCAGTAGTCATCGGCATCGCTACTAATACAATACATA
>Ga0265297_10011793_pt1 | contig 10627 bp, 11 predicted proteins | sample Munlanlwell13791_FD_192502 | JGI IMG/M metagenome (GOLD analysis project Ga0265297, IMG submission 192502) | Leachate microbial communities from a municipal landfill in Southern Ontario, Canada - Leachate well 137-91 | ecosystem: Engineered > Solid waste > Landfill > Unclassified | place...
CATGACTCTTTCAGGAGCGATGTATTACACGGAAGAGGATCCTTTTACGGGAAAGAAGATTTATGTGGCAAAGTACCCCCATGAAAGAATGATGCAAAGGGCTCTTCTGCAGTATAAGAACCCGCAAAATAGACAGTATATTTTAAAGGCCCTGAAGATACTTGATAAAGAGAACTTAAAGAAAGCTCTTCTGGGCTGATCCTGCTTCAAACAGGGGCATGCCTCTACGAAGCCATACCTCAATGCTCTGGTTGAATGGCGAAGCAGGGGTAATCTTCTTGACATATATCATCATATCGATATAATAGTACAATCACCAAAAAGAGATATTGATATGTGTTTAAACGGCTATAATCCTGCTATAATTCGGGTTATTTGATACCGTTTAAGCGTCAAATTTTCTATCGGAAATTTGGAGGCGATATATGGCAGATCTTCAGCCTAAGGATATCAGAAATATAATATTATTGGGCCACTCAGGGTGCGGCAAGACGTCTTTAGCCGAAGCGCTTCTCTTGAACGCGGGCGCCATCGCTAAGATGGGCAGGATCGTCGATGGCACGACCGTATCCGATTATAATGAAGATGAGAAAGAGAAGAAGCACTCCTCCAGCACATCTCTCGTAAGCTTCTCGTATAAGTCAAAGAAGATAAACATTATAGATATCCCCGGTTATACAGATTTTGTGGGGGAGATGATAGGCGGATTGAGTGCGGCAGACGCCTGCATAGTGGTAGTGAATGCCACAGGAGGTATAGAGATAGGCACGGAACGCGCATTTAGACTGGCGAAAGAGAAAGGCGTGCCGTGCTTCTTTTTTATAAATATGCTCGATAAGGAGCATTCCAATTATGACAAATGTTTTCATGATATAGATAACAAGTTCCGCAAGCATTGCGTGCCTGTAGATTATCCGATAGGCAAAGAGTCGTCATTCAAAAATGTGGCGAGCGTGATAACTCAAAAAGGCGATGATGGCCTGGACGACGCGGAAAAATCTCATTTTAAAGCGCTTGGCGATTCTCTGGCTGAGACGGTTGCGGAGACGGATGATGTTCTTCTGGAGAAATATCTCGACAAAGGGGAGCTTTCGGCCGAAGAGATCATCCATGCGTTAAAGAAGGGCCTGAATACGGGAGACATATCTCCGATACTCTGCGGCTCCGCGACGGGCAACATAGGTATAAAGGAACTCCTTGATTTCGTAGTGGACTATCTTCCGTCGCCGGCCGACAGGGAGAAGATAGAAGCGGCGAAGCCCGAAAGCGGCGATAAAATATCTTTGGACGTCGATCCCGGTAAACCGTTTGCCGCGCTCGTATTTAAGACTTTGTCGGATCCGTTTCTTGGGCAGATATCGATATTTAAGGTATTTTCCGGAAAGCTGCAGTCGAACGGCGGTTTTTACAACGTAAATAAGGGCGTCAGGGAGAAGATAGGCCAGATATTTACCATGATGGGCAAGAGCCAGATACCCATGTCATTGGTTCAGGCGGGGGATATCGCGTGTGTGGCAAAACTTAAAGATACCCGTACGGGCGATTCAATAACCGATGACAAGAATCCGTTGAAATTTGATGATATAAAATTTCCCGAACCGGCGGTCTCTTTCTCGCTTAAACCGAGAACGAGGGCCGATGAAGATAAGATATCGAACGCCATTCATAAGATAATGGCCGAAGACCCGACGTTCAGGGTTACGAGGGATGAGCAGACTAAAGAGATGATCGTCTCCGGTATGGGAGACATGCATATCAATATGATGATCAACAGGATGAAGATGCGATACGGCGTTCAGGTAGAGCTCGGCACCCCGAAAGTGGCGTATAAAGAGACTATACTGGGCAAAGGCGACGCCCAATACCGCCATAAGAAGCAGACCGGAGGGGCGGGGCAGTTCGCGGAGGTTTGGATGCGTATAGAGCCTCTTCAGCGCGGCGATGGATTCCAGTTCGTCGATGAGGTGGTCGGCGGAGCGATACCGAGGCAATTTGTTGTGAGCTGCGAAAAGGGTATCCGTTCGGCGCTTAATTCGGGAAGCTTGGCCGGATTCCCTGTGGTAGACGTGAAAGCGATAGTTTATGACGGTAAGACCCATCCGGTAGACTCTAAAGATATCGCATTCCAGACTGCCGCGCGCCACGCGTTCAAAGAGTCTATGCTAAAGGCCAAGCCGGTCATCTTAGAACCCATAATGGACGTTGATGTAACGGTGCCCGATGAGGTTATGGGCGATATAACGGGCAGCCTTAATTCCAGGCGCGGCAGGATCATGGGTATGGAGCCGGGTGAAGGATCTCAGACGGTGAAGGCTAAGGTGCCGCTGGAGGAGATGTATAAATATGTTAATGAACTGAAGTCTATAACGGGCGGCAGGGGGACCTATACGATGAGTTTCTCCCATTATGAAGTAGTGCCATCCAATTTAGCTCAAAGCATAATTGAGAAGGCTAAGCTTTCCAGGAAGGAAGAGACGGAAGATTAAGGTTATCCGACTTCGCATTCATCGGAACGCAGTTGAATGTTTCGGCGGACTAAACTAACAAAAGAAGGGGAGATGGAGGAATAATGAGCGGTCATTCAAAATGGGCAACGATAAAACATAAGAAGGCGGCTACAGACGCCAAGAGGGGCAGCCTTTTTACGAAACTTATAAAAGAGATATCGGTGGCTGCGAGAGGCGGCGGTAATCCGGATACCAATCCGCGGCTGAGAGTCGCCATAGAGAGAGCGAAAGAATCAAGCATGCCTTCGGATAATATCGATCGTGCAATAAAAAAAGGTACGGGCCAGCTTGAAGGTGTGACTTACGAGGATATAACGTTAGAAGGTTATGGCCCGGGCGGAGTCGCTATTTATGTAGAAGGCGTATCGGATAATAAGAACAGGACCACGGCGGAAGTCAGGACGATATTCACGAAAAAAGGCGGCAATATGGCCGGCGCCGGCTCGGTAGCTTGGATGTTCGAGAAGAAGGGTTACATCGTGGTAAGTAAGGCAAATGCCGAAGAAGATAAGCTCATGGGCGTGGCCCTTGACGCGGGCGCGGAGGATATGATAGTCGAGGACGAAAATTATGCCATAAAGACAAGTCCTCAGGACTTTTTTAAGGTAAAGAAAGCCATAGATGACGCCGGCATAAAGACGGAAGACGCGGAGATAACCTTATTACCCAAGAATACGGTGAAGGTTGAAGGGGACGACGCAAAGAAGATATTGGATCTGGTGGACTCTATAGAAGAACACGATGATGTCCAGCATGTATACGCGAATTTCGACATACCGGATGATCTTATAAAAGAATAATGCGAATACTCGGCATCGACCCCGGACTGGGGACGACTGGTTACGGTATTATAGAAGATAGGACATTTAAGCTTATCGAGGCCGGTGTAATAAAGACGCGCGCCAATACTCCGATACAGTCAAGGCTGAAAAGGATATTCGATTCTCTTATCGAAATTATAAAAGAACACGAACCGGAAGTATTGGTTCTTGAAAAGATATACTCCCATTACAGGCATCCTACCACGGCTATACTTATGGGACACGCGCGCGCGGCCGTATGCCTGGTAAGCGGGATACATAATATCCGGCTGGTGAATTATCCCTCCACAAAGATAAAAAAGACCATAACCGGTAATGGACACGCGTCTAAACAGCAGGTTCAGAGAATGGTGCAGAATATTTTAAAATTAAAATCTCCGCCTGAGCCTGTGGATGTAAGCGACGCTCTTGCTATGGCTATAAGCTATTGTTATATGGAGAAGATAAAGTGATCTCGGAAATCAACGGCAGATTAAAACAGAAGAAAGATTCCAGCGTCATACTCGATGTTAATGGCATATGTTATGAAGTGATGATACCGCCAGCTGTAATGAAGAACCTTAATACGGTAAGTGCGGATGCGACGGCGATAAACCTCAAGATCTATCATTATTATCAGATGGATCAGTCTAAGGCTATACCTGTCCTGGTAGGTTTCCTTAATGACATAGAGAGGGATTTCTTCGAACAGTTCATAACCGTTTCGGGTGTGGGTCCGAAAGCCGCGTGCAGGGCGCTGAGCCTGTCCTTTCAGGTCATAGCCGAAGCTATAGATAAGGGTGATATAGCGTTCTTGAAGACACTACCCGGTATAGGTGAGCAGAAAGCGCGGGAGATAATAGCTAAATTACAGGGGAAGGTTGGAAAGTATTGTCTTATGAAAGACAGGGCATCCCGGGATTTGCCCGGGATAAAAGAAGATATAAAGGAAGAGGCGCTTAACGTGCTCGTCCAGTTACAATATAAGAAGAACGAAGCCGGCGCCATGATAGAGAAGGCGATACGGCGCAATCCGAAAGTTTCGTCATGTGAAGAGATCTTAAATGAAGTCTATAAAGGATCGAAAATATGACAAAGGATAAGGTATTACCCGAGGGAAGAGAGAGATTGATCACAAATCAGGCGGACGCGGATGAAGATCAGATATTGATCCTCTCTCTGAGACCCGGCAAGCTGGGCGAATTTATCGGGCAGAATGATGTGGTAGAGAGTCTAAAGGTAACGCTTGCGGCCGCCAAAAAGAGAAGAGAGCCTTTAGAACATGTGCTGTTATCGGGCCCTCCGGGGCTCGGCAAAACTTCGCTGGCTCACATCATAGCGCATGAGATGGGAACCAAGATAACCTCGACGAGCGGCCCGGCTATCCAGAGGGCGGGGGACCTGGTAGGCGTACTTACGAATCTGGAAGAAGGCGACATACTCTTTATAGACGAGATCCATCGTCTTCCCAAGACAGTGGAAGAGTATATATATCCGGCGATGGAGAATTTTGAAGTTGATGTGGTAATGGACAAAGGGGCTTACGCAAGGACGTATAAGTTCAAGTTGAAACGCTTTACCATGATAGGCGCTACGACGCGCTCAGGACTTCTCGCGGCGCCGTTAAGATCGCGGTTCGGGATATTTCATCATCTCGATTTCTATGATGCGGCGGATCTGGTGAAAGTTATTACGCGTTCGGCGAAGATACTCGATATTCCTATGGATAAGAATGCCGCGCAAGAGATAGCGCGGCGCTCAAGAGGATCGCCGAGAGTGGCCAATAGGCTGCTTCGCCGTGTTAGAGATTGGGTCCAGGTCAAGTGTGACGGCAAGATCACGGTCGAGGCCGCCAGTGAGGCGCTGAAGAGCCATAATATAGATAGCATGGGATTGGATAACATTGACAGGAAAGTCATAAAGATAATTTGCGAATCTTTTAACGGAGGGCCGGCAGGCATAGAGTCCATAGCCGCTTCGTTGAATGAAGAGGTTGACACGATAGTAGATGTAGTGGAGCCATTCCTGCTTAAGATGGGTTTTCTGAAGCGTACCCCCCGGGGCAGAGAGCTTACTAAGCTGGCGTATGAACACATGGGGTTGAAGCGCAACCTTAAAGAACCGCAAAAGGAGTTATTTTAACTTAGCTATCAGCCATCAGTCGTCAGCTATCAGCAGCTGACAGCTGAAAGCTGACAGCTGAAAGCTAACGATGAATATTCTTCTACATATCTGCTGCGCGCCATGTTCGATCTACCCGATCGAGAAATTGCGCAAAGATAAACATGTGATAGCGGGACTGTTTTATAATCCGAATATACATCCTTACCCGGAGTATCTTAAGAGAAAAGACGCCGTGGAAAAGTACTCCGGATCGGTCAAGCTTAATGTCATATATTCCGATTATGATCTGGAGAATTATTTTCAGCACATTGCTTATAATGAGGATACGGCCAACAGGTGTCCGGTCTGTTGGTGGATACGGATAAAAAGGTGCGCTAAGTTTGCCAAAGAGAACGGGTTCGACGCATTCACCACGACTCTTCTCGGCAGCCCATATCAAAACCATGATGTATTGAAGAGTATTTGTGATGATATAGCCAAAAACGCGCAGATAAAATTCTATTATGATGATTTCAGAACAGGGTTCAAAAAGGCCCAGGAGACGGCAAAGTCGAAGGGTATATACAGGCAGAATTACTGCGGATGTATCTTCTCTGAAAAAGAAAGAATAGAGAAGAAGGGCCGCCGGGAAACGAAAACGCCGGATTGCAAATAAAGTTTGTAACGAGGCGACCGATAATGGTTATGGAGCTTAACGCAATAGGAAAAATATTAATCTTGTTTGGATCGATCCTCCTGCTTGCGGGCGGTCTGTTAATGGTAGGGGGCAAGATCCATGGCTGGGAAAGCTTCCGGGGGATATATTTATACAGAAGAATAATTTTACATTCTTCTTTCCGATAATGACATGCGTTATAATCTCCCTGGCGCTTTCGTTGGTATATATTTTATTGAGACGAAGATGAAAAAAATCTATACATTGCTTTTATTGATTTCCACACTCTCCTTTATCTCGCCCCAGGCGTTGCATGCTGTGGAAAGAAGAGGCAACCCGATCATGCGGGTGCTCGTTTTGGATAATAGGGATTCGATATCATTGGCTGTAAAGGGCTCTTACAAAATATATTCTATGCCTTCAGAAAAGCTTTTGACCGGAGGATATATCCTTCACACCAAAGTGGGTGTTAGCAAACAGGGTATAATGTTCGGATCGAGGGAACTGAAATTTTCAAAGATACGTATCACAGTACCGCGGGGCGGGCTTATATATCTCGATGGGAGATCTTTCAGGGGCACTATAGATATTATAAAAAAGGATAACACGAAACTGTCGGTTATTAACAGGATCGCTCTGGAAGAGTATCTTTACGGTGTATTGTATAATGAGGTGTCGCATCGCTGGCCTATAGAGGCTCTGAAAGCTCAAGCCATAACCGCGCGGACGTTTGCCTTATATCAGGCAAGACAGAACAAATTGCAGGACTACGATTTGACCAATGATATATATTCTCAAGTTTATAGCGGAGCCACGTCGGAAAGGTGGTCCACTACGAGAGCGGTAAAGCTGACGCTTGGCAAGGTGCTGACTTATAAGGGTGATATATTTCCAACGTACTATCATGCCACGTGTGGCGGCAAAACGGAAGATGCGACCAATCTTTGGAATATAGATATACAACCCCTCAAAGGATCGGAATGCGGTTTTTGCAAGGAGTCGCCTCATTATGAATGGGCCAGGAACATTCCTCTCTCGGATATCGAAAAGAAACTATGTGATAGCGGTTATAAAATCGGAAAGATCAAGTCCGTTGCCGTTATGGCGAGGAACAAATCAGGAAGGGTGGATAAAATAGAGATCAGGGATGATTCCGACGTCTCCTGCATGCTTACCGGAAAAGATTTCCGCAATATGATGGGCCCCAATGATCTGCGCAGCACGAATTTTGAGCCGTCGATAAATAACGGTAAGCTTACCATGAGCGGCATAGGTTGGGGGCATGGAGTGGGAATGTGTCAGTGGGGAGCAAAGGGCATGGCCGGGAAGGGCAAGAATGTGGAAGAGATATTGAAGATCTATTATCCCGGCTCCGAAATCACCACGATCGATAAGATTGCCAATAAGTTATGATTTATATGGATCCTGCCAAATGTTTATGACCAGATGAAACTTTCCGAGTTCGATTACGATTTACCGAAAGAATTGATCGCAAAATATCCTCTCAAGGAGCGGGATAAGTGCCGGCTTATGGTGATCGACAGGGAAGAGCGGTCTGTGTCGCATAAGGTTTTCGGAGATATCCCGGGGTATTTAAAGAAGGGCGATTGCCTGATCCTGAATGATACGAAAGTCATGCCGGCGCGTTTGTTCGGGAAGAGGGCGACCGGCGGCAAGGTAGAATTATTCTTATTAAACAGGAACAACCCCATATGTGAAGCCCTGGTGCGGCCATCAGGCAGGCTGAAGGAGGGCGAGAGATTAATTCTTGAATCGGGCGATGAAGTTGAGGTTCTCGGCAGGTGTGAAGTCGGGCGTAGCGTAAAATTTTTTAGAGCGGTGGACGATATTTTGAAAGATTCCGGCCATATGCCATTGCCGCCGTATATAGACAGGCCGGATGAAGATTCAGACAAGGAAGATTACCAGACAGTTTACAGCCGCAATGCAGGCGCTACGGCCAGCCCAACGGCAGGACTGCATTTTACCAGAGAGTTACTCGAAGCGATCGAGGCCTGTGGTATAAAGGTTAAATTTGTGACTCTGCATACTAACTACGGGACATTTGCCCCTATTAAGACGGATGAGGTAGAATCGCATAAGATGCATAGAGAGTATTTTAGCATTCCGGCAGACACTATAGAGACTGTCGGAAGTGTGAAGAAGAGCGGGGGGAGAGTATTCGCGGTCGGTACTACGTCCGCAAGGAGTTTAGAATATTGGGCTAAGGAGGGTAAAACGGAAGGTGATAATGATCTATTTATCTACCCGGGATTTAAGTTCAAGATCGTAGATCATCTTATCACTAATTTCCATCTTCCGAAATCCACACTTATGCTGTTGACAAGCGCGTTCGCGGGTAAGGATCTCATATTCGAAGCTTACCGCCGGGCGATCGAAGAGAAGTATCGTTTTTTCAGTTACGGCGATTCGATGCTGATATTATAGCTGAAAGCTAAAATGTTCAAGTTACTTCATAAAGACAAGAGTTCAAAAGCAAGACTGGGTGTGCTGCACACAGCGCATGGGGAGGTGAATACTCCCGTATTCATGCCGGTAGGCACTCAAGGCACGGTTAAGGCTATGTCGAACAGCGAACTTTTGGAATGCGGCGCTGAGATAATACTCGGCAATGCTTATCATTTAAACTTAAGGCCCGGTCTCGATATAATAAAAAAAGCGGACGGATTGCATAAGTTTATGGGATGGCAAAAACCGATACTTACCGACAGCGGCGGTTATCAGGTATTCAGCCTTGCGAAATTACGTAAACTTAGCGAGGAAGGGGCGGAGTTCTCTTCTCACATAGACGGTTCGAGGCACTTTATCACTCCGGAGAAAGCGATAGAGATACAGGAGGCTCTGGGCAGTGATATAATGATGACGTTCGATGAATGTGTCCATTATCCCGCCGCCCGTGATTATGTAGAGCAGTCGCTTGCGTTGACTACAAGGTGGGCGAAGCGGTCGAAAGAATTTCACCGCCGCGGTGAAAAATTAGAAAACGACATGACATCGCGGCGGTGTGTGGCAAAAGAACAGCTACTCTTCGGTATTGTGCAGGGAGGCACTTATCCTGACCTGCGCAGGAAAGCTGTGGATGATCTCCTGGCGATAGGGTTCGACGGGTATGCTATAGGCGGAGTAAGCGTAGGCGAGCCGCAGAACTTAATGCATGAAATATCCTCATATACCGCATCTATGCTGCCGGAAGATAAGTCGCGTTACCTTATGGGTATGGGAACGCCGGTGGATATCCTGGAGGCCATCTCCAACGGCATAGATATGTTCGATTGCGTTGTGCCTACCAGGAACGGAAGGAACGGCCAGGCTTTTACCTGGAACGGCGAACTACAGCTCCGTAATGCTGTATATAAAGAGGACTTCAGCCCGATAGACAAGGATTGCGAATGCATGGCATGCAGGCTCCATACCAGGGCGTATATAAGACATCTATTCAATACGGAGGAGATCCTGGGATTGAGATTGGTATCATTGCATAATATACATTTTTATGTTAAACTCATACAGAAGTCGCGGCAGGCAATTAAGGATGATTGCTTTGAAAGTTTCAGGCTTGAGTTCGCGAGGAGATATAAAAATACTAAAGGGAGGGTGTAGAGATGGGTGGCGGACAGAATCCGATAGTCAGTTTGATGCCGATAATATTTATCTTCATAATATTCTACTTTCTGCTGATCAGGCCTCAAAAAAAGGCCCAGGATGAGTTGAAGAAGATGATAGCGGCTCTGAAGAAGAACGATGATGTGATAACCACCGGCGGCATACACGGCACGATCGTTAACGTTAAGGATACCGTAGTCACTTTAAAAGTGGATGACAATATTAAGATAGATGTGGAGAAGAACTGTATCGCAAGGATGAAGCGGCAAGCTTCAGTGTAAATAGCTTTAAGTTATAAGCCTTAAATCTTAGGTAAATAGCATACAACTTATAACTTACAACTAAAACAGGAGAAATTAATGAATAAGGGGCTTCAATGGAAGTTACTGGGCATTATAGCGCTTGCTATAATTTGTGTGACGATGATATTGCCGCCTTTCACCGTCAAAGATAAAGATGGTGTGGTACTCCAAAAAGGAAAGATCAATCTTGGGCTCGACTTACAGGGCGGCATGCACGTTGTCCTTAGAGTGGATATGTCCAAGGTTCCTCTTGAAGCCAGGAAAGACGCCGTAGAGAGAGTTATGGAGATCGTCAGGAACAGGGTCGATCAGTTCGGCGTAGGTGAAATGGCTATCCAGAGGCAGGGCAAGGATAATATTATAGTCCAGCTTCCGGGCGTCAGCGATAGGGAGAGGGCGCTTGAGATCATAGGCAAGACCGCGCATCTGGAGTTCAAGATAGTTTCGGATAATGCGGAGGATATAAAGAAAGCCCTTAACAATGAACCTGTCGAAGGTTATGAATTAAAATATCTTGAGAGGGAGAAAGGCGGTCGCGAACCGGTTCTTATAGCCAAGGATGCTTCCTTGACCGGCGATGCGATAGTGAACGCCAAGACTGATTTCAGTTCCCGC
>Ga0265297_10011794_pt1 | contig 10627 bp, 11 predicted proteins | sample Munlanlwell13791_FD_192502 | JGI IMG/M metagenome (GOLD analysis project Ga0265297, IMG submission 192502) | Leachate microbial communities from a municipal landfill in Southern Ontario, Canada - Leachate well 137-91 | ecosystem: Engineered > Solid waste > Landfill > Unclassified | place...
GAAAGAGTTTAACGATCCGGCCGCGACAATAATAAAACATACCAATCCCTGCGGAACGGCTACCGCATCAGAGCTGGCGAAGGCATATCTCGATGCCTTGGATAGCGACAGGCTGAGCGCTTTCGGCAGCATCGTAGGTTTCAATAGGCCGGTTGATGAGGCTACCGCGGATGCGATATTGAAAGAAGCGGATTTTGTCGAATGCGTGATAGCGCCTTCCTATGAGCCCAAGGCCTTGGAAGCGCTTAAGGCGAAGAAGAATTTACGTCTTCTTGAGGTGAGGAATTTTGGTGCGAAGGCCGCTAGGTCGGATGTTGATATGAAAAAAGTTGTAGGCGGCATTCTGCTTCAGGACAGGGACATCGCCAGAACGACGGAGGCCGATCTTAAGATAGTTACGAAGGTGAAGCCGACGAAAGAACAGCTGAAGTCACTTCTATTTGGATGGGTGGTAGCGAAACATGTGAAGTCGAATGCCATAGTGCTGTGCCAGGGCACCAAGACCGTCGGTGTAGGTGCGGGCCAAATGTCCAGAGTGGTTTCGGTTATGATCGCCTGCGATAAGGCCCAAGACAGGGCGAAGGGATCTACTCTTGCCAGCGACGCGTTCTTCCCGAAAGAGGATGGGATAGAACAGGCCGCAAAAGGCGGTGCCGTAGCCATAATACAGCCGGGCGGTTCTATCAGGGATGAAGAAGTCATAAAGATGGCGGATAAGCTGGGTATAGCAATGGTCTTTACCGGTAAGAGGCACTTTAAACATTAGAAAATATCGCTCTCTTTAAGCTCCGGGGTATCGCGTTCTATCCCGTCACTCGTTTATAGCGGTCATCCGTACGGATGAGGCTTGAAATGCGATCCGGGATCATTACCTGAATAGTTGATGCCGGCCGTCGTGCCAATATTTTTTAAATCGAAGATTACCTATGTCCTACCAGGAAGCCTTAGCGTATCTTAATTCGTTCGTGAACTACGAGAAGCAGGATAGGTACGACTATAAAAAGCTCTTCAAATTAGACCGCATGGTGAAGCTCGCCGCTCTTTTGGGTAATCCGGAGGCAGGGATCAAGTCCATACACGTAGCCGGCACTAAAGGCAAAGGCTCGACGTCCGCCATGATCCATTCCATTCTGAAGAGCGCCGGTTTTAAGGCCGGGCTTTATACCTCTCCTCATTTAACAACATTCAGGGAGAGGATAAGGGTAGACGACGAATTGATCAGTGAAGACGATATATCGAGGATCCTGGACACAGTTAAAGACGCGGTAGAAGCGCTCGGAGACGATAGGCCGTCTTTTTTTGAGGTTTATACGGCGCTTGCATATCTTTATTTCAAAGAGAGATCGCCGGACTTCGTCGTATATGAGGTAGGCCTCGGAGGAAGATTGGACGCAACCAATATCATAACTCCGCTAATCTCTGTCATCACCCCGTTAAGTTACGAACATATGGACAAGCTGGGGCATACGCTGACCCAGATCGCCGTTGAAAAATGCGGCATCATCAAAGAGAGATCGATATGCGTAAGCGCCGAGCAGCATCCGGAGGCCCGCGAGGTCATAAAAAAAACCTGTGAAGAAAAGAAAACGCGGCTGATCGAACTTGGTAAGGATGTCATGTTTAAGGAAATAGGATCAAGCGAGTCAAAAGAGATCTTCAGTGTGCGCGGCCTATTCAATACATATCCCAGGCTGGAAACGCCTCTTTTGGGCGCTCATCAGGCGGCCAATGCCGCATGCTCCATAGCAGTGATCGAGGCTTTGCGATATCATGATATCACGATAGATGCGGATGCCGTGAGCAGCGGTTTAAGAGATGTGAAATGGCCGGGCAGGCTAGAGATCCTTTCGCGAAATCCGATGATCGCGATCGACGGAGCTCAGAATGGAGCGAGCGCGCATGTCTTGGCGGAAGCCGTTAAGGGTATATTTAAATATGACAAGCTCACATTGATATTGGGAGTCTCTAAAGATAAAGACATAAGCGGTATATTAAAAGAGCTTGTGCCGATCGCGGATTCAATGATACTGACCAAATCGAAAATTAGCGAGAGGGCGCTTGAGCCTTCGCATATAAAAGAGGAGCGCATCCTCTGTAATATGAAAGTTGCGCTGACCGAAAGCGTTGAAGAAGCCGTAGACAAGGCATTGTCCGGCTCTTCCCCTGAAGACATGATACTGATAGCGGGTTCGTTATTTGTGGCGGGCGAGGCCAGGAGCTATATTTTGGATACGCTTGGAAGGCAGGCTGTGAATGCGTAGCTATTGTTTAGACGATACGATAGTTGCTGTAGCGACGCCGCCCGGAGAGGGCGGTATAGGGATAGTGCGTTTAAGCGGTCCCGAGGCATTGAGGATAGCCGACCGTATATTTTTTTCAAAAGACGGAAAGAAACCGTCAAGTTATAAGACGTATACCATACATTACGGCAAGATAGCGGACAGGAAGAAGGGATCAAAAAATATCGCATTGATAGACGAGGTGCTATTGACCGTGATGAGAGCGCCGAAAAGCTATACAAGGGAAGATACCCTTGAAATAAACTGCCACGGCGGCATACAGGCGGTAAAGGGCGTATTGGATCTGGCGGTAAGATGCGGTGCCAGGATCGCTGATCCCGGCGAGTTTACGAAAAGGGCCTTCATGAACGGAAGGATAGACCTTGTTCAGGCAGAGGCGGTATTGGATACCATACGCTCAAAGACGGAGGCCTCTTTAAAGGTTGCCGTAAATCAACTTGACGGAGAGCTCTCAAGGGCCGTCAATGCTATTCGTGATTCTATCTTAGATATGGCTTCACAGCTGGAGGCATCGATAGATTTTCCGGAAGAGGATATCGGCGCCCAGGAACGGAGCGCGTTTTTACGCAAGGCTGAAGATGCCTTAAAAAAGATAAAAGGGCTTTTGTCTACGTATGATGAAGGACAGGTGCTCAGGGAGGGCGTGCTGGCGACCATATGCGGTAAGCCTAATGTAGGAAAATCCAGCTTGATGAACCTGCTGCTTAAACGGGACAGGGTCATAGTGTCGCCGATACCGGGCACGACCAGAGATACCGTAGAAGAATTTATTAATTTGAAAGGTGTTCCAATTAGACTGGTCGATACCGCCGGAATTTCCGACACGAAAGATGTTATCGAGAAAGAGGGCGTCAGGAGGAGCAAGAGATATCTCGACATGGCCGACATAGTCCTTTTGGTATTAGATGCTTCCCGAAAACTTGATGATCAGGATGACGGGATCATAAGATTGGTAAAAAATAAACGTGCGATAGTCATCGTCAATAAGACTGATGTGCCGAGGAAGATAGAGATGGCGAAGGTCAGGCGGATCTTCGCTCGGAGCGCAATATTGGAGGTCTCTGTAGAAAAGAAGAAGAATATAAAGTTGTTGGAAAAGTCTATATTGGATATGATATGGTTCGGCAGGTTTCATCAGGGTGAAGGCGCGATGATCGATAATGCCAGGCACAGAGACCTTCTTGACAAAGCATTGTCCAATATGTTATCAGTTAAGAAGGCGATCGGTAAAGATGGGCCGCCGGAGATAGCGGCCATAGACCTGAGAGAGGCCGTTGACAATCTTGGTTTGATAATCGGGAAGTCTGTATCGGACGACATACTCGATAGGATATTTCAAAAATTTTGCATAGGAAAATGACCGCTGCCGAAGGGAGAATTTAATGGATAAGAAAAGGATACAGAAGGCGATAAGAGAGTTGTTGTTGGCTATAGGCGATGATGTTAACAGAAAAGACATAAAGGATACCCCGAGCCGGGTTGCCGATATGTATGAGGAGATACTCGGCGGCATGACGGCCGATCCTGAAAAAGAACTGGAAGTTGTATTCGAGAAGGACCACGACGAGATAATACTGTTGAAGAACATACCTTTGTATTCCATATGCGAACATCATCTCATACCGTTCATAGGCAAGGCGCACGTCGCCTATATACCAAGTAATAATAGGGTGACGGGCCTAAGTAAGCTGGTGAGGGTGGTGGATATCTTTTCGAAGAGACTGCAGGTCCAGGAACGCATCACTACCGATATCGCGGAGATCATAATGAGAAAACTTAAGCCTAAAGGCGTCCTTGTCGTGATCGAAGCCGAGCATTTATGCATGAGCATGCGGGGCGTCAAGAAACCCGGCGTGCTTACGATAACCAGCGCAGTGCGTGGAGTCTTCAGAAAGAACGAGAAGACGCGCGCGGAGGCGTTGGCTCTCATTAAGGGGTAGCCTGACGGTTTATCGTAAAAGCCCTCATAATTTATTCCATATATCCCAGCGTTAAATAGCAGGCCGGTGCTGTCAAGAACCGTTTTTGTAATAGTTTATGCGCTTTATATACAGTATACCGCTTGGGCCGGAGCGGATCTTCTTTTATATTGAATTATAAGGACTTATATAATATAATATCATACTAAATTATATCATTAAGAACGGAATGGATTAAATATGAACTATTTCTTGGAATTCTCTAAGAACTATATATTCGGAACGGCGGTTGCTGCTTGGATAATAGCACAAAGCCTGAAGGTGGCTCTGGGCGTATTCAGGGAGAAGAGGTTCAACTTCAGGTGGTTTGTCGGCTCTGGCGGGATGCCCAGCTCTCACGCTGCCGGCGTATGCGCGCTTGCCACATCTGTGGGTGTTACCTATGGATTCGACTCCGCTCTTTTTGCTATCGCATTGACCTTTGCGATTATAGTTGTATTTGACGCTCAGGGTGTGCGGCTTTCTGCCGGGAGGCAGGCAGAGGTGCTTAACAAGATGCTTGATGATATATATTGGAAAAAGAAACTGGACGAAGAGAAGCTTAAGGAATTCATAGGCCATACTCCCATCGAAGTATGGGCAGGTTCTGTTCTAGGTGTGCTCGTGTCGCTCTTATTTTACAAATAACAAGATGAATAAGAAATCATTAATAATCGGCGGCGGTCTTTTATTAGCGGTCATTACCGCCGTTCTTATATATATAATCGTAATGAATATCACTCCGGCACCCGAGGCCTCGGCGGTTGCGGTTGTCAGCGCGCAGCCAAAGACCATTTCAGGCAAAGAAGGCGCGGCCCTTAAGGATGCCGCCGCCCAGGCGTTTCAGGGCGACGACAGCGCCGCTATTTCAAATATAAATAAGATACTCGAGAGAGATCCGCAGTCCCAGCAGGCAGAGACGGCGCTTTTTTTATTGGGCTCTATTTATGAAAAGCAGAACGACCTGTTAAAGGCAAAAGATGCATACCAGAAGATAATAGAAAAATTCCCAAGCTCTAATAATCTTATGCGAGCGCAAGAGGCAATAGATAACCTGAACGTTAAGATGCTCTTCTCCTCTCAAGCCAGTCCGAATTCTTTCATGTATGAAGTTGTCAAGGGCGATACGCTTACCAAGATAGCCAAAAAGTTCGGGACCACCGTCGAGCTCATAGAGAGATCCAATAACCTGAAGAACGGCAATATCAAATTTGGCAAGAAACTGAAGATAACTAAATACAAATTCAGTATCATTGTAGATAAGTCGCAAAATATACTTACCCTTAAGGCCGACGGTGATGTTTTTAAAACGTACAGGGTATCGACAGGTAAACCATCCTCGGATACTCCCGCAGGTACGTATAAAGTGATCAATAAGATAGTGAACCCGCCATGGTATCCTTCGGCCGGAGGAGTTATCAAGTCCGGTGACCCCAAGAATGTGCTGGGCACCAGATGGCTCGGACTTTCGAAAGAGGGGTATGGGATACACGGTACGGTCGAACCAGAATCTATAGGCAAGAGCGTCACCGAAGGCTGTATAAGATTAAAGAATTCGGAAGTTGAAGAACTTTACGCCATGGTGCCGGAAGGCGCGGAAGTGCTCATAGTGGATTAGTCCTATCGGAGGTTGGTGTGGCAAGAGATATAGCGGGCCTGGAATTCGAAAAGCCGATATTGGAACTGGAGAGGAAGATCGAGGAGCTGAAAGGCTTCAGTTCGCATAAGGATATCGATATATCCGGCGAGATAGGCAGGCTGGAGGATAAACTGTCCCGTATAAAGAAGGAAGTATACGAGAACCTTACCCCATGGCAGAGGGTGCAGATAGCGAGGCATCCCAAAAGGCCGTACACTCTCGATTACGTGCAGATGCTCATGACCGATTTTTTTGAGATTCACGGCGACAGGCGTTTTGCCGACGATAAGGCCATGATATGCGGCCTGGCGACTATTGACGGAGAACGTATCGTTGTGATAGGCCATCAAAAGGGACGGGATACCAAAGAGAATTTGGAGAGGAACTTTGGCTGCGCCCATCCGGAAGGGTATCGGAAGGCGCTGCGGATGATGAGGCTGGCTGAAAAATTCGGGCTGCCGATAGTGACATTCATCGATACTCCCGGCGCGTATCCGGGCATAGGGGCCGAAGAGAGAGGGCAGGCGGAAGCCATAGCCTATAATCTTCGCGAGATGACTGATCTTAAAACACCGGTGTTGATCTTCGTCATAGGTGAAGGCGGTTCAGGCGGCGCTTTAGGCATAGGCATAGGAGATAAAATCTATGTAATGGAAAATGCTTATTATTCAGTTATCTCTCCGGAAGGATGCGCCGCCATATTATGGAAAGAGCGCACCAAGGCTTCCGACGCAGCCGCATCTTTAAAACTTACAGCCAAAGATTTATTTGAACTGCATATAATTGATGGTATAATAAAAGAACCGCTGGGGGGCGCTCATAGAAACCCCGCAGAAGCAGCCGAGAATATTAAAAAAGTTATCAAAAAAGATCTGGCAGCTTTGAAGAACATTCCCGTGGAAAAGCTCGTGGATACTAGATATGATAAAATCAGAGCTGTCGGGGTCTTTAAAGAGTCTCCGAGATAGCGTGAAAAAGATTTCCTTGATAGTTCCGAGCGGGGTAGAACAGATAAGAAAAGTTTCTTCCAATATACTGGATGCCTTGGCGTCTTACGATATTGACGATGACGGGCTTTTTGATATCAAGCTGTGCGTCGAGGAGGCGGTGCGTAACGCGATAGTGCACGGCAACAAGTCCAATAGGAAGCTTTCTGTCAGGACGGTCTATTGGGTAGACGGCGAAGCCCTCAACATAGAGATCGAAGACGAAGGCGCGGGATTCAATTATAAGGCCCTTCGCGATCCGACCAAAGAGGAAAATTTACTGAGAAATTCCGGCAGAGGCGTATATCTGATAGAGAGGCTCATGGATAAAGTCGAATTTAACGATAAGGGCAATAAGGTAAAGATGACAAAATTTTTGGGACCGAAAAAAATATAAATCGGAAAAGGAGAATAGCGTATGTCCGTAAAAATCGAATCTAAGGCCGGTCTTACCGTATGCTATGTGGATGGAGAGATAGATATAAATTCCAGCCCCGGCATAAAGAAGAATTTCGATAAGCTCATTGCTCAAAAGACGCCTAAGATAGTAGTGAATTTAGCTAAGGTGACCTATGTCGATTCGTCCGGACTCGCTACGCTGGTAGAGATACTTAAAAATATGAAATCGTACGGCGGCAGGCTGAGGCTGGTCAACCTTTCCCAAAAGATAAAGAGCCTGTTCGAGATAACAAAATTGGAGAAACTTTTTGAGATAATGGCCACGGAAGAAGACGCCATATCGACTTTTTTATAATAAACTCATCCCAGAGGTCGAAAAATGAATTATCTGGAAAAATTGGGAAGTGTGATACTGACGACAAGCCGGCAGATCGTGGAAGTGCTGGCTTTATTTTTTGAGACTCTATATTGGCTGATATTTGGTCCGCTCAAGAATAAATTTGTGAAGAGCGAAAGCATATTCTACCAGATGGTATTTGCCGGAGCCGGCTCGCTCATAATAGCGGCATTTGTGGCGTTCTTCACCGGTATCGTTATCGCCATGCAGAGCGCCTATCAATTGGCGAGGTTCGGCGCGAACATATATGTCGCGCCTATGGTAAGCGTTGGACTGGCCAGGGAACTCGGCCCTGTATTAACGGCGCTTGTAGTGGCCGGCCGTGTTGGGGCGGCGATAACCGCAGAGATAGGCAGTATGAAGGTCACGGAGCAGGTGGAGGCGCTTGAGACGATGGCCTTGAATCCCATAAGATTTTTAGTGGTACCGAGGTTCCTTGCGCTCGTCGTCATGCTTCCGTGTCTTGTTATCTTTGCGGATATGCTTGGGATATTAGGCGGATTCCTGGTCGGGGTATTCAGTTTACACTTGGACCCTTACAGATATTTGACATTCTCTTTCAAATTTATGGAATGGAAAGACGTCTGGACCGGACTCATAAAAAGCGTCGCGTTTGCTGTCGTGATATCTATGATCGGATGTTATATGGGTTTAAAGACCAAGGGGGGCGCCGAAGGAGTCGGCAAGGCAACTACCTTGAGCGTTGTTACGAGTTTTATATTGATAATACTTTTTGATTGCATAATAACCGGCATATTCTATTTCACTCAGAAATAATCCAAGGACCGATATATGGAAAAAGAGGTAGTGATAAGGGCCGATGACGTAGTAAAGAAGTTCGGTGACAGGGCCGTGCTTAACGGCATAAAACTTGATATATATAAGGGCGAGACGTTCGTGATAATGGGCGGATCGGGCTGCGGTAAGAGCACTTTTCTCAGGCACCTTATAGGCGCCCTGAAACCTGACTCCGGCAAGGTCTTTTTATTGGGCAAAGACCTGACGCTGCTTTCGGAAGACGATATGGATAAGATCCGTAAAAAGATAGGGATGTCCTATCAGTCGGCCGCGCTCTTCGATTCTATGACGGTAGGGGAGAACGTGAGCCTGCCGCTGCGCGAGCACACCAAGCTGGACAAGAGCGTAATAGATATAGTCGTGAAGATGAAATTGGAGATGGTGGGCTTGAGGGGATTTGAAGACCTCATGCCGAGCCAGTTGTCGGGCGGTATGCGTAAACGGGTTGGGCTTGCCCGCGCCATTGCGATGGATCCGGAGATAGTCTTTTATGATGAGCCCACCGCCGGGCTGGATCCGATAGTCGCCGGCGTAATAGATAAGTTGATACTCGACTTGTCCAAAAAGCTGTCGATAACAAGTATTGTGGTTACGCATGATATGAAGAGCGTCTTTTCTATAGCGGACCGGGTGGCCATGTTATACGAAGGCCGGGTCCTAGAGGTTGGTTCGCCGGAAACGATAAAGAACAGTAAGAATCCGATCGTTCAGCAGTTTATCGCTGGAAGCCCGGATGGGCCAGTTAAGTTTTTTCAGCAAAAAGATGATTATCTGGAACATTTGATAAAATAGATAAGGAGATATTTGTATGAAGATGACGAACGAACTTAAGACGGGCTTGATCGTGGGGGCCGGTATTATAGTCGCGATGATCTTTTGGGTGAAGACGACCGATTTCAGCGGTAAGCCGTATCATGTTAAGACCTATTTCAATTACGCTGAAGGCGTGAAGGTCGACTCCATAGTCAAGTTGTCCGGGATAGATGTCGGACGTGTCGAAAAGATATCGTTTAAGTATGAGCCTGAAACAAAGGTCGAGCTCATCCTGGCCGTCAACAAGGACGCAAAGGTACGCGAGGATTCCATAGCATTCATATCCCAGTCAGGGCTTATAGGGGACGCTTATATAGGCCTCACCGCCGGTTCTGCCGGAAAACAATTTGTTAAAGACGATGCCATACTTCTGAGCGAGGACCCTGTAGAGATGCGTCTTCTTATGAAGAAGGCGGATGTTATAGCCGATAATCTTGATAAGACCCTTGTGCAGGTCAAGACCCTTACCGAGAACGTGAACGGCGTAGTCACCGATAACAAGACCAAGATAGACAGTATAGCTTCCAATCTCGAACAGACCTCGATGAATTTTAAAGAGTTCAGTGAAGATATCAAGAGGCACCCCTGGAAGCTGCTCTCAAAAGGTAAAGAGTAGCTCTTGCCATTTACCGATTTATCAGGTAATATTTGTATAATATTATATATCATTTATATGCAAAGGAGGCTTCATGCGTAGATTCAATCGTCTACTAGCAGCGTTATTTATATGCGTGTCGATAGCGCTGGTCGATTCATATTTTTCGGCGGAGGCTGCCCTTATAGTTTCCGTGGCCGGCGTGCCGAAGATCACAAAGAGCAGCAATAACGAGGTGCGTACATGCAAAACCGGCATGGAAGTCAACCCGGGCGACGTGATAAGCACGCTATTGGATGAGAGGGTCGATATCGCCCTGGATGATAAGGCCGACAGGATCCTTAGGATCGATGAGAACTCTTATGTCAGGATCAATACGCAGGATTTCATAAATTTATCAAGAGGGACTATCTACGCGAAGATAAAGTCGATGCCTAAAGACTCAAAATTTGAAGTCAGGACGCCTGTGGCTATATGCGGGGCCAGGGGCACCGGATGGAAGGTCGAAACGAATGATGAGAAGTCATCGTTCAGCGCGTTCGAAAACTCAATATACGTAAAAGGCATAGACCAGGCCGGTAATATCATGCCGGACGAGTTGATAGTAAAAGACGGCTGGAAGACCGACGTGGCAAAGTTCGAAAAGCCTGAAAAACTGAGAGAACTATCCAAGGCTGAGATGAAGGAATGGGGCGATTGGGTTAAGGGCCTGGCGTCTCCGAGTTCAAAAGTTAATGATATT
>Ga0265297_10011795_pt1 | contig 10625 bp, 17 predicted proteins | sample Munlanlwell13791_FD_192502 | JGI IMG/M metagenome (GOLD analysis project Ga0265297, IMG submission 192502) | Leachate microbial communities from a municipal landfill in Southern Ontario, Canada - Leachate well 137-91 | ecosystem: Engineered > Solid waste > Landfill > Unclassified | place...
TTAAACATGGTAAGAGAACAATGAAAATAACTATAGAAGAACAATTTTTATGAAGCCTATTAAAATAAAGTGTGTCAAAAAACCACTTAAAGAGGTATTAAGGACCTACATGCAGAAAGCAGATAGAGAATATTCTGTTATAGATATAAGTCAATTTTGTGCATGGGAAGAGGTTGCAAAGACCATGATTCGGTATTACAAGAGATTCACAAAACAGAATATCAATGTCTATCAAGATGTATTTCAGAAGATAAGGGGATTTAGGAAGTTTAGGTTGTCTAAGAAAGATCGGGCATATAGGCTCAATGTTGATGCCTCTTTTGATGATCTTGATGCTCGTGTAGAATGGGACAATCCAGCTGCTAATACTGATCTCGCCGGAGAGTGTTTTGATGTTTATCTTACTTCTCCGCATGAAGATATGCGTGTTGGGGTTGATTTTATGAAGTGGAGCAAAATCTGTAGTTATGTAATCGGCAAAGAGACGTTGCGGCACATGACCTTCGTGGATATTGTGGCTCATGTGATTTGGGAAATGACGTGGCATGGATCAGAAGAATTATCTATTAAGAGAGGAGTTGCCATCAAGAAAAAAGCCAAAGAAGCCTTTAGCGGAAAAGTTAAAACTATATCACTAGAAGACTATAAGAAGAAACCAAAAAAATAACTATGCTACAAACTCCTGATGGAACTAGAAAGATTTTTACTTGTTCTTTGCATAATGGGCATTGTTGCGCCGGTGAAACATTAGAGCTTGACCATGATGATTGGCTTGATGATTGTGAAGGTGGTCCGTTTAGGGGCTTATTCGTGCAATATGTGCCTAAGAATCTTTTTTCACTCATTAAACATTGGTGGAAGTATCGGTGCCGTTATTTTGTTGAATTTAATATTAGCATGGAGGATCTTAAGGCACTTCGAGATAGAATCAATGAAGAACTACCAAAGATGGAAGCAGAAAGGGAAGAAATTAATAAACGAATATTGATGGTTGATAAAATGATAGAAAAAGCAGCTTCAGAAAAAAAATCATAATAATATGCCCTCTCCAAACACGAAAAAACTAAATGCAGAAAGATTTAAACTTCGAGCGACTGATCTTTGCTTTAAGATCCTAACGCCGAGCTATGAAGAGTCTTTAGTCAAACAGGGAAAGCTTATTGGGTGGGATAGCGCTCATGTTTCGACGAGAAAAGAAGATAGATATAAGGCTAAAGTGCTCAAAACATTTCATCGTAGGACAAAGGCCAGGAAGCGCACAGTTATGAAGGATAAGAAGATGTATCCCTGGTGGATCATGACAAAAGCATCAATGTCCGATCAGGAGGCATAAAAACTTTTGCCTCTTTACTGGATGGGGATGCATGAGGGTGCAGCAAATATGGGCTTTTTAGCTCATTTTTGTTATATATGAAAGTTATCCACAGTCTCTGCTTGACAGAATCTTTGTATGTGTTAAGAAGTAGTTATATGAAAAATAATCATATCACGGTACGAGGTCTAAATGAGACTTTAGCCAACAATGTGTCTTCTATACGAGAGCGTCACGGGATGTCGATTTCTGACCTCTCTCGCTCCTCGCGGCTGTCATTTTTGACGGTTCAGCGTATTAATTCAGGTTGGCGTGACTCTAAGAATATTCCTAATCTAAAGACAATCGCCAAGCTTTCAAGGGCGCTGAAAGTAGAGCCAGCAGTACTCATTAGCTAATCACTTATCCACATGGAGGGGTATTGACAAAGGATACTAGACGTGGTATCCTTTTTTTATATCAAATTTTATGTCCATCTCCATTTCTCAAGAAGCAAATCCGAACTACCTTGCAAAAATTATTAAGGTAACAAATTTACAAAAGCATCCAAATGCAGATAAGCTCCAGATGTGCCTTGTTGATTTCCAGAACGTAATTACCGGGATGGACACTAAAGAAGGTGATGTTTGTGTTTTCTTTCCGTTAGAGTCAGCAATCAATGTTAATTTTTTAGCGGCTACAAATTCTTTCAGGGACAAGGAAATGAATAGGGACAAGGATCAGGCAGGATTCTTTGAGAGCAAGGGCAGGGTCCGGGCTGTTAAGCTTCGTGGTGAAAAGTCAATGGGGTATATTGTGCCAGTTGAGACCATTGAATCTTTTGTCGGCTATAAAATTTCTGATCATGTCGGTGAGGAGTTTGACATGATTGGAGATATTTTGATGGTAAAGAAATATTTTGTTCCATCAAAAAATATTCAAAGGATTCGTGAAGGTCAGAAGCCACGAATCTCTAGGCTTATTGATGGCCAGGTTCATTTGCATGTGGACACAGAGAATCTTAGAAAGAATGTGACAAATATTAATCCAGAAGATCAGATTTCGATTACCTACAAAATGCATGGATGTTTGCCAGGAGATCAGAAGGTTAAGATGTATAATGGTAAAACTGTGCCAATACGAGATATTCAAATAGGAGATATCGTTCTTGGATATGATCATAAGAAAAATAGATTTGTACCATCTATTGTTATCAATAGTGGCATAACCGGTCGAGCTGAAGAGTGGTTTACTATTAACAAAACATGCAATAAGAACGATTTAGGAGGCGTTCAAGAAAGATTAGTTTGTACTGGAAACCATAGGGTTTTCTGTGTTAATAGGCATAAATACATTGAAGCCAAAAATTTAAAAGTAGGAGATAAGATTATATCTAATGTAAAAAAAGAGTTTACTCCAGTGATTGAGGCAATAACTAGTATAACCAGTAGAGACGCGAGAGGTAATAAAAGTAAATATGACATAGAAACAGAGACTCATAATTTTGTATCCGGCGGTATGCTAATTCATAATTCGTCTGGTTGGTGTTCTAATGTTTTAGTTAAAAGCGATGTTGGTTTTGTAGAGAGGTGTATTAGAAGAATATTCATATTAGGTGATAAAGTAGAACATGATTTCGTTTTCGGCAGTAGAAAAGTAGTAAAAAATGGAGACATGCAAGAAGGAAGGAAGCTACAGCATTTTTATGATGTAGATATTTGGGGTATTGCTAAAGATGAATTAAAAGAATTTATTCCGAAAGGATATACATTTTATTTTGAGATAGTTGGTTATACTCCATCCGGTGCAGCTATTCAGTCGCAATATGACTATGGGTGTGTTCAGGGTGAACATAAGTCATATATTTATCGCATTACTTTCACAAATGCTGATGGAGTTGTTCGGGATCTTTCGACTGATGAAATTCGGGAGTGGGCATCTAAGATGGGTTTTAATTACGTCCCACACTTCTATACTGGTAAGGCCAAGGATCTATTCCCGGAGCTAGATGTCGAAAATCATTGGCACGAAGAGTTCATGAAGAAGCTGGAAGCAACATACAACGGTAAGAATTGTTTTATGTGCCGTAATGTTGTTCCAGAAGAAGGTATTGTTCTGCGTAAAGAGTCTGGATTTCAGTTTGAATCTTATAAGCTAAAGTCTTATGAGTTCTTGGAATATGAGACAAAATTGCTAGATGAGGGTGTTGAGAATATTGAGGATCAGATTGCTTAAAATTATGAAAAATTATTACTATTTTGGCTATGCAACTGGTATCTTTATTAGTTTCGCTGTGCTATTAACTACTATCTTTTTAGTCATCAAATATGTCAACTAAACTTATTACCTTGCTCGCTGTTGGTGGAGTCTTATTCTTCTTTGTAGTCGGATTTATTGGTGCTGTATTCTCTTTTCGATCTGACGCGATAAGGATGGAGACAACTATTCAAGCTCAGTATGATCAGAATCGCAACAACTATGATAATATGTGGAAGCGATTCAAAGAGATGGCTCAAGTGAATGAACGGTATGCTGATGATCTCAAGAAAATTTATGATTCAGCGATGCAAGGCCGCTATGGTGAAGATGGATCTAAAGCGATGTTTCAATGGATCCAGGAACAAAATCCGAATCTTGATGCCTCTATTTATTCAAAGCTCCAACAGACCATAGAATCTGGACGTGTTTCATTTGCCGCTGATCAGAAGCAACTTGTAGATAAGAAGCGGGAGTATGAAACGCTTCTTCGGTCTAACCGCGCTTTGTTTATAAATTGGCTGCTCGCCTTCCCAAAAATTGATCTTGATAAGTATTCTATCGTAACCTCTGAAGCCACTGAAAAAGCATTTGAAGACAAGAAAGTAGATGAGGTAAAGGTTTTCTAGTATGTCATTGCTTCTTCTCCTGTTTCTTCCAGTCGTCATTGGTCTCTTTGGGCTTATATTCTCCAAAGGATTTATTACATGGAAAGAATTTCTAGTTCTGGAGGGAGCTATTATTGTTGTGATCTCTACTGGGTTCTTGATCGGTAAGTATTCAAGAAACAGTGATGTGGAAATTTGGAATGGAGTTATAGTGTCAAAGCAAAAGGTTCCTATGGGGTGTTGTCACTCGTATCCGTGTAATTGTCATGAGGTATGTTCTGGGTCTGGGAGCGATAGGTCCTGTAGCCGAGAGTGTGATACGTGTTATCAGCATACTCACGACGAAAAATACGTGGCAAAAACTTCAAATGATGAAATTGCATATGAAGATGGTTGTAATGCTCCAGGGTCTCCAGAGCCTAAAAGGTTCACTGAAATAATCATGGGTGAGCCAACAGCGATTGAACATACTTATCAGAATTATATCAAAGGATCTAAAGACACTCTTTTTAAACGCGATGGTGCATTAGATAAATTCAAAGATCAAATTCCTGAGTATCCTCGTGTCTTTGATCTATATAGAAACAACAGATTTATTTTTCAGGGGTTGAGTGATTCTAAGCAAAAAGAGTGGAATGAGAGATTGTCTGTTTTGAATGGATCTCTTGGAAAACAAAAACAGGTGAATATGATTGTGGTTGTGACGAAAGAGTCTGATCAAGCATACGTTGAGGCTCTTAATCAAGCGTGGCTAGGCGGAAAGAAGAATGATTATATTATTGTCATCGGTGCTCCAGAATATCCTAAAATTTCTTGGGTAGCCGTGCTGTCATGGTCTAAGAGTGAAGACGCTAAAGTTGTGACTCGTGATCGTATATTGGAGCTGGAGAATTTTGATGGAGAGAAGATCGTGAATATCATTGGAGAAGAGGTAAACACGAAATATGTTCGTAGAGAGATGAAGGATTTTGAGTATTTAAAAGCATCTCTTGAGCCGAGTAAGGGGGTGCAGATATTTTTATTCATCTTGGGTTTAGTCGTTTCAATCGGACTGACAATATTCTTTTGGGTCGAAGATCCGTTTGAGACAAAATAAAATATGAGACCTAAATTTGGTGATAAAAAACTTATTGAGGAACTGAAGCGAGAGGCAATTGAACACGTGGATACTAAAGAACTCATCTGTCCTTATTGTGGTCATAAACATGAAGCGTCTCGGTTTTTTAAGGGGATAAAAATGGACGCTGTTCGGGCGGATTCAAACTTGGTAGTTAGATGCGAACAGTGTGACTTATCATTTTATTATAAAAGTATTATTAATGTTACTTATTCAACGTGGGCTAAGCATGATGTGGATAACTAAAACTTGACAGGCTCTAAAAAATATATTATTATTGTGTCATATGCCCCAAATACTTTTAGCCCTTCGTGGTCTCCCAGCTTCCGGTAAGTCTACATACGCCAAAGCCCTTGTTGCTGGAGAGGAAAAATTAGATGCTGCTGACAAAAATACAAAATGGGTTCGAGTGAACAAAGATGATTTAAGAAACATGATCCATAATGGTAAGTGGGGTCAAAAGAATGAAGATATTATTAAATTAGCTCGAAATGCTTTGATTAAGTCATCTTTGAGCGCTGGATATAATGTTGTTGTTGATGACACTAATTTTTCAGATCGCCATATTGTAACATTTAAAGAAATAGCAAAGCAGTATGGTGTAGAATTTAAGGTCCATGATTTCGATGTTGACTTCGGAGAATGTGTTAAACGAGATCTAAAGAGGATTGAGAGTGTTGGTAAGGATGTTATTTTCGAGATGCACCAGAAGTTTATTAGACCCAAATTGAAAGTTGATCAGAACGTTGATTTGCCACAAGCCGTGATCTTTGATATTGATGGGACATTGGCACTTATTGGAGACCGAGATCCATATGACGCAGCATCTTGTGAAAAGGATGAACAGAACGTGTTTGTTTGTTCGCTTCTTAGGTATATTCATAAGTATGATTCTATTATTATCACAAGCGGGCGCCCAGACACGTATAGAGAGCAAACGATTAGGTGGTTAGATAAAAATTGTTTACCTTACACAGCGCTGTTTATGAGAAAGGAGGGAGATTGTAGAAAGGATTGTATTGTGAAGAAGGAAATATTTATGAACTTAATTAAGCCGAATTGGTATGTAAAGGCAGTATTTGATGATAGAGATCAAGTATGTCGGCTGTGGAGAGACCTTGGATTAACGTGTCTTCAAGTAGCCGATGGAAATTTTTAAATGTATGGCTAATTTCCCCCAGAATATTACGGTGATCTTTGACAAAAAAAGTTTTAATTTTAAATTCATGTGCAGTTTCCTCGAAACATTGCCAAAAGACTTTAAAATTAGGTTGATGAGCAGAGATCTATTTACTCAGAGTCGTAAGATTAGAAAATTGATTGAGACGTATAAGGATTTAATTTTTGAATTGATTGTAGACCCGCTCCACTTTACAGCATACTGGGATTCATGGATTTACCCCCATGAGCTTGGTATGGTATATAATGTTGATCCCTGTTTTAGAGATGAGATTAACAAGTTTATTAGGGACAATAGTGGGACAACTATTAATACATATGTTGACGAAAGGGATATTGATAGTGATACAGATTTATATGTAGACCTTATTAATAAACAATTCTATAGGAATCTAAATGGAAAAAAGTTTAATTTAGATGTGAAGAGTATTCATGAGATGCTTATAAAAATTTAATATGTGGTTATCTTTCACTGCGATTTGGATTATTATCTTGTCATCATTTGCCGTTGGATTTGATGCCGGGATTAGATATAATAAAAGAAAGAATTCTAAATATGAAGGAACAAAAAAGCAACATTAGACACTTTAACACTGGGGCTGTTCGAGGAGACAATGCAGAAAAAGAGGATTACGTTGAAACAATTTCATGGACAGGAATGAAGCGGTATGCTATCTATATGACGGGGAAGCAAAGCAAATATGGTCGGGGGAATTGGAGAAAAGGGATTCCGATTGGCAGTTATGAAGAGTCACTCATGAGGCATGTCCAAAAATATCTGGCAAATAAATATGAGAATGCAGGATCTGAACCAGAAGAGGATCATTTAGCTGCAATCATTTTTAATACTCTTGGAATAATGAATGAGGAGGAGAAGATGAAGAAGAAAAATTAAATTTATAATGGCATCTATGAACATATCTCCAAAACAACTTTTAGACATTGTGCAGAAAACCACAACTCGACAAGTCTTTCATATTTCTCAAAATGGTCTTGTGACTAGAAAGATTGAACTTGAATATATTGACGCTAAGAAGCTTAAAGAGGCATTGATAGATTTGATTGTAGATGATTATAAAGAGTCTAAATAGCTCTATGGGACTTAAGAACATTAAAGTGTATCCTCATCCAATTTTGTTTCTTGATATTGATGGAGTGATGAATTGTCGGGCACTTGGTTATGATAAGATCCATCAAGTTTTTGTTGACCGCTTGAATAGAATTACAGATACTATTAATGGAAAATTAGTGCTTTCCTCTACATGGAGACATGATCGAAACTGGAAGGCAAGAATGGTTCAATCAGGAATTAAGGCTGAATTTTTAGGAGTAACGCCAGATCTTCAGGGTCTGCCTGGCGCTATAGATTCCGTTCGAGGCGATGAAATACAGGTATGGATTGAAAAATTTGAAGATTTGAGTGGATGCCAAGTTACTCGGTTTGCCTGTATTGATGATAATGCAGATTTTTTAGAGGGCCAAAAGCTTTTTCAAACGAAGGACGTGGAAGATGTGGATCAATGTGGTATTACTGAAGCCGTTGTGCACCAGATCCTTGAGTTCTTTAATTGTGGCAGTGGATCTCGTATTTTTTGTGATCTCTGTGGTAGAGAGATCCTACAGGAACCCATGTTGTCCCGCTTGTCTTCAGTCTTACCTAGAACAATGCATCGAGAATGTTGGGAGATATTTTTCCCAGAAGATTGTGAGAAAATGAGAAAGAATCTTGATGTACTTTTAGATAATCTTGATAAGAACGAAACTAAGATATAATATACATTTATGAAAACACAGTTGTTCAAATGCCTTGTAGGTTCTCGTGCTCACGGTCTAAATGACGAAGACTCTGACTATGATTATCGCGGAGTCTTTATTGTACCTACATCAGAAATTTTATCTCTAGGATCCAATGCGAAAACAACATCATGGATTGAGGGTGAGGTAGACGATACGCAATGGGAACTTGGCCACTTTTTGCATCTTGCAACAAAATGTAATCCGACTATCCTTGAGGCATTTACGGCTCCAATAGAAAATAAGGAACATGTTGAGCATGATGGTATTTTAGTAAGAGGTCTTTTTGATTATGTATGGAATTCTAAAGGTGTGTTAGATGCTTTTTGTGGATATGCTCATAATCAACAAAAGAAGTTTTTAGATGATAAAGATCAAAGGCAATGGAAATATGCCGGGGCCTATATTAGAGTCTTGTGGCAGGGATATATGTTACTGAATACAGGAAAAATGATTGTGGATCTACGGGGTTCTGAGATTCATGGGACGCTGCTAGAGATCCGTAAGGGTGGGGTCAATAAAGGAGATGTCATTAATATTGCTGAGTATTGGAAGAAGATGATCCAAAAAGCATATGAGGCCAATCCATCTAAAAAAACAAACTTAGAAGCTGTGAATCATATGCTTTTAACATTGAGACGAAATTATTGGTAGATGTGGATAACCAAGCTTGACAAAAAATTTAATTTAATATATACTATTTTAACTATGAATACCTCTTTAGGAGACCGACAGAAGCGCTATGAACTTTCTTCAGCGCAGCACCTTACTCCCCGTGTTCCTGTTGTCATTCGTGTTGACGGCAAAGCATTCCACTCATATACAAAGGGGATGGATCGGCCATTTGATTTGGATTTAATCGGAGCCATGGTTTATGCGGCATGGAGGACCTCGAAGACAATGATGGGGTTTAAGTTGGCCTATGTTCAAAGTGATGAATGCACTTTTGTATTGACGGATCTTGATTCTCTAGATGCCCAGCCTTGGTTTGAATATAATGTCCAAAAGCTAGCAAGCATCACAGCGGCTACGTTCACTGCACATTTCAATAGGCGGATGAATCAGTTCTATAAGAAAGATTTAGATGTAGCGGTCTTTGATGGTAGGGCTTTCAATGTTCCCTTGGATGATGTCGCAAATAATATTGTCTGGCGTCAAAAGGATTGGGAGAGAAATAGTGTCCAAATGTTTGCTCGGGGGTTCTGTTCCCATAGTGAACTTCAGCATAAAAAGATGGAAGAGATCCATGAGATGCTTCATAACAAAAATCAGAATTGGGCGCACTTAAATCCTATTCTCAAGAACGGTGTGTTTATTGATAAGGAGAAAAAACTGTTTAGCCGGAAGATGGGTTACAACAGCATCACTGAACTTATTGAACCAGAAGAGGACACAGAATAAGAAGTATGATTAGCAACAATGATCTTATTAGTTTTCTAAAAGAGTCAAATTCCATTGAAGGAGAAGACTGGAATAATCTACCAATGGAGGCTGCTCATTTTGCTTTATCACTGGTGGATAAAGATATCACAGTTTCAGATATTTGTCAGATCCATAAGCTGCATGAAGATGGGTATATAGAGAGTCATGCGGGATATCTATGGTCCGGTGGTAATGAATTTGGGGTATTAAGAAAATGTGGTGTTCATGTCGGGAATTATTACGCGCCTTCGCCACTTAAGCTTCCTGATCTGATGTCCGCGTATTGTTCTGAGTGGCCAACAATGAATGCGTGGACAGCTCATTGTGGATTTGAAGAAATACATCCGTTCTTTGATTTAAACGGTAGAGTTGGAAGATTACTTTGGTTGATGAAAGTTATTAAAGATGGAGAATATTTTAGACGCATGTCATTCTTGCAGCAATTTTATTATCAAACATTAAATAACTTTCGTAAATAGTTATGAAAAAACTAGAAGAAATTATTTTGCTTGTTGTGCAGAAGATCCTGAAGAAGAAATATGTCATTATGGGAGATAATATTATTCCAGCATGGGAACCTGTGCTAGGTGTTCAGTATTGGGTTCCACAGAATTTTAAAGGTTCAACAGAAGATAGTAGAGCATGGCCTAGTGCTTTTACATCTAGTTGGGAAGTAAAGAGATTTCAAGAGGGGAGGGGTTTAGATATTTTTAAGTATAAAGAACACGCCGAGGAAGCTAGCCACCGACTAGAAAAAACATTAAAAGAGTATCATCAAGAACTTGGATACTAGTACAGAGAATTTCAGCCACTCTTCAGAAACGTCCCTACAAAAAGACAAAATAACTTGACTCTAATTTTTGGCTCAACCCAGCAAAGCAAAAAATCCAAATCTCTGAAAAACGGCCCTAGGATTTCAAAAAAGCTCAAAAAGGTAAAATACCCCATCTCAAGATCT
>Ga0265297_10011796_pt1 | contig 10625 bp, 11 predicted proteins | sample Munlanlwell13791_FD_192502 | JGI IMG/M metagenome (GOLD analysis project Ga0265297, IMG submission 192502) | Leachate microbial communities from a municipal landfill in Southern Ontario, Canada - Leachate well 137-91 | ecosystem: Engineered > Solid waste > Landfill > Unclassified | place...
GCCAGCATAAGGTAATATTTCAGCTGCCCGGTGCTCATGATAGAGGGCGGGATCAACCCCGCCACAAGCCAGCAGAGCCAGAAACGCCAGGCATAACGATACTCCCCCGCATGCGCCGCCTGCCTCCTTGCGCGCACGAAGGCATACAATGCGCCCGAAAGAAAAATAAACAAAGCGGCAACGCCGATGTAGGCGGCTACGGAAGGCCTGGGGAAAAGGAAAAACAGGGACCTCTGATAATAGTATTTCAGGTTTTCCAGGATATGCGGACCCCAGGCATCAACGCGCCACCCCGGAGAAGCGATGACCGGGAACGCTGCCGCCAGGAGTATCAGGAGATGAAAACGTAAGGCATACAGGGCCTGCCGGAAGGGCCGTATCCTGTCTTCCCGCGGGCCAAAAAAAGCATACGCGCAAAGCACAAAAGGCAGCACTGCGGCAGACGCCTTGGTAAGCAGTGCCAGTAGGAAGATCAGGGCCGAAAGCCCGTATCTTTTTTTGACGAACATAATAAAGGACCAGCAAAAGAAAAAGACCACCCCGGCCTCGCAGAACCCCGAGATGAACGAAACAACCGGGAAGATATGGATCTTTGCCGTCGTGGCAAACAGGATCCCGGCTGCACAGGCCAGGAGCTTATCCTTAAGGATGTGCCGCGCGATGCGCGTAATGAGCAGGGCGTTTGCAAAAACCATTGCCAGGGTCGCCAGGCGGAATACGACAGGCTTAAGCCCGGCAAGGTTATAGAGGACGATCGAAAGCAGGGATGGGAGCGGGCAATACGATGCGGCGACGTGATAGGTAAGGACGAAACGCTTTACCGAAGCGGCAAAGCCGTGCTGCAGGTAAAAATGCAGGTAAAGCCAGTCATCTGCGACAAAGGGATACCGTATCAAAGGCCAATATACGGCGCCGATCGAGATTACGAGCAGCCCCCAATAACCGAAATCCTTTAGTCCCCGGTTGGAACGGAATTTGAAAATTTGCATCTTCAGATCCGTTATCTCTGTTTAAAAGCGGCGAAACTTTTTGTGTTTTTGACGCTGCTGAAACGGCTTGTGGCCTCTGTGCGGCTGAACAACAGGTGCAGACTCGACAAATTCTTCCGTAGGAAACTCGGGGTGCTTTGCTACGGGAAGGCTTGACCTGATAAGCTTTTCGATATTGCGGACATCGCGGCGCTGATCGGGCGTGGCAAAAGAGATCGCGTGCCCACGGCACCCTGCCCGGGCAGTGCGGCCGATACGGTGAACATAGTTTTCCGCGTCTTCAGGGAGGTCGTAATTGACGACCAGCTCGATCCCCGTCACATCGATACCCCGGGAGGCAATGTCGGTTGCAACCAGGACCTTGTATCTTCCGGATTTAAACCCGTCGAGCGCTTCGCGGCGCTGGGTCAACGAGCGGTTCGAGTGGATCTCCGCAACCTTATGCCCCATCCCGCGGATGAGCATGGTGATCTTGCGCGCGTTATGCTTGGTACGGGAGAACAAAAGGACGGAGCCGTGATATTGCGCCAGCAATTTGGAGAGAAGCCTGATCTTGGCTTCTTTCTTGACGATGAATAACTCTTGCGTCACCTTTTCGACCGTCGTTCCCGGCGGAGCGATCTCGACGGAAACCGGCAGCTTCATATGCGAGGCGGCCATCTGCATGATCTCTTTGGGCATGGTAGCCGAAAAAAGCATCGTCTGCCTGTCCTTCGGCAGGAAACGCAGGATCTTGGAGATCTGGGGGGCAAACCCCATGTCCAGCATGCGGTCGGCCTCATCCAGGACCAGCATCGTCACGTTATCCGTGACAAAATTCCACTGGCTCATGTGGTCCAGGAGCCTGCCGGGAGTGGCGATGACAATGCGGGGGTCCCGGCGCAATGCCTGGACCTGCCCGAACATGGGCGCTCCTCCGATCAGGCAGGCGGTCTTCATCCCGAACGGATACACCAACCCCTGAAAAGCTTCGTCGATCTGGATCGCCAATTCGCGCGTAGGCGCCAAAACCAGGCCTACACCCTCTTTCTGCGCAAGGCGCTGCACCATCGGGATGGCAAAAGAATGGGTCTTGCCGGTCCCGGTCTGCGCGATGCCGATGACATCCTTGCCTTCTATTGCCAGGGGGATTGACTTAAGCTGGATCGGCGTCGGGACCCTGAACTTAAGATGCTCAAGGGTCTCCAGGATCTTAGGGACGATCCCCATTCCGTAGAAGCTCCGCTCGGATTGCGTATTCGCGGAAGAAACGGTCCCGGTATTCGTTATTTTGTGCGTCATCCTAATCTTGCAACTTTCTGTCGGTGCGCCGGGGAAATCTGCCCCAGGCGGACATGGACACGGGACACCGCCATATCCCTCTGGCCGAGATGGACATGACAATATTCCTCATGATTATAGATACTCAAGGTGTGCGTGCAATGGGGGAATTTGCATTTTCTGCCTTTATGCGAAGTCTTTACTTTTTTAATGAGCCCTCCCTTACGCCGCTGCGACCGGTTTCACGTTGATTGCGCGCGGGCCTTTGGGTGATTTTTCGATATCAAACTCTACTTCCTGGCTGTCGTGTAAATCGTCGAACTTTGCATCCACCAGGCTCGACTGATGGAAGAAAACTTCCCTGCCGTCCGTATCACTGATAAACCCGAACCCTCTATCCTTGACCAGTTTCTTGATCGTGCCTTTATGCATGCTTCCTCCTCCTTGTCTAAAACAAGACCCGCCTCATTCACTTTGAGCGGGTCTCCATTGACAGGCTATCGCACTATGAACTGGCCTGTATACAAAGTGTTTGTAAGTCCTTCCGGTACCTGGCTTCTTGCCACTACCTGCAGCCTCCTTTTTAAAGGCTTTACGGCGCACATAAGGAAAAAAAAACCGCGAGGTAGTTATCTGAAACCTCGCGGCTTGGAGACTACTATCCTTTATTCACTACGGAATATATTATACCCCTCTTTGGCTGCTTGTCAACATAATTCTAAAGCCCGGCCTACCCCGCCCGCGAGAGCAGGATCGCGGCCTTATTCCCGCTGACCTCAAGGAAGCCGTTACCCAGCGATGCGAAATGAAGGGTTTCCCCGGATTTTGTGCGGACAATGATCTTCCCCGCTGCCAGGGAAGCGATAAGCGGAGCGTGGTCCGCCAGGACCCCCAGGCTCCCCGCTTCCGCCGGCACGCGCAGCGAGACTATTGCCGCTTTGAAAAGCGTCATTTCCGGCGTGTATATGGACAGGCTGAATTCTTTCACCGAAGCCTCTTTTTTATGCGTTTTTCGTAAGTTCCTTGTTCTTCTCGACGGCCTCTTCTATGGTCCCGACCATGTAAAACGACTGTTCATGCAGGTCGTCGAGCTCTCCGTTGATGATCCGCATGACCCCTTTAATGGTCTCTTCGAGCGTTACGTATTTACCCTTCATGCCGGTAAAGGTCTCGGCGACAAAGAGCGGCTGGGAGAAGAAACGCTGGATCTTTCGCGCGCGCGCGACAATGCGCTTGTCCTCCTCCGAAAGTTCGTCGATCCCGAGTATGGAGATAATATCGCGCAGGTCTTTGTAACGCTGCAGCACTTTCTGCACCCCCAGCGCCGCGTTGTAATGCGACTCGCCGATGATGCGCGGGTCCATGATGCGGGATGAGGAGTCAAGTGGATCAACCGCGGGATAGATCCCGAGTTCTGCGATCTGCCGGGAAAGGACGATCTTGGCGTCAAGATGGGCAAAGACCGCCGCGGGCGCCGGGTCGGTCAAGTCGTCAGCCGGTACATAAACCGCCTGGATGGAAGTGATGGAGCCGTTGCGCGTGGAGGCAATGCGCTCCTCAAGCTGGGCGACTTCGGTGGTCAGGTTCGGCTGATACCCGACAGCCGAAGGCATACGGCCAAGAAGCGTGGAGACCTCCGAACCTGCCTGGATATAACGGAAGACGTTGTCGATAAAAAGCAGGACGTCCTTGCGCTCGCTGTCGCGGAAATATTCCGCCATCGTAAGCGCCGAAAGGCCTACGCGCAGGCGCGCGCCGGGAGGCTCGTTCATCTGGCCGAAGACCAAAGCGCTGTTCTTGATCACGCCGGATTCATTAAGCTCAAGCAGCAGCTCGTTGCCTTCCCTGGTCCGCTCTCCCACCCCGGCAAAAACCGATACCCCCCCGTGTTCGGAAGCAATGGTGCGGATAAGTTCCATGACAATAACGGTCTTGCCGACCCCTGCTCCGCCGAAAAGCCCGACCTTGCCTCCTTTTGGGATAGGCGCAAGCAGGTCAATGACCTTCAAGCCCGTTTCAAGGAGGATCGAGATCGGCAGCTGCTCTTCGAAATTCGGGGAACGCTGGTGTATGGGGCTGCGTTTATCCGGCTCGGCAAGAGGCCCTTTGCCGTCAAGCGGCTCTCCCAGGAGGTTGAAGACCCTGCCTAAGACCTGCCTGCCTATCGGGACCGTGATGGGTGCTCCCGTATCCTTGGCTTCCATGCCGCGCGCCAACCCCTCGGTAGGGCCGAGGGCAACGCAGCGCACGGTGCTGTTGCCGATATCCTGAGCGACCTCAAGGGTCAAATTGATATGTTTTTCCGGATCTTCGACCTTCAGTGCGTTTAAAAGCTGCGGGCCTTCGTTCTCGGAAAACTGTATGTCAACACTTGGCCCGATTATCTGTATGATCTTTCCCGTTGCCATGATACCTACCCCCTCAATGCCTCCGCGGAAGAGATTATTTCCAGGATCTCCTGCGTGATGGAAGCCTGGCGCATCTTGTTGCGCGTAAGCGTTAAAACCTCGAGCAGTTCCTTGGCGTTATCCGTAGCCGCCTTCATCGCTACCACGCGGGCCGCATGCTCCGCGGTAAACCCTTCGGCGATCACCCTGCGCATCTTCATGATAATGGTCTCAAGGGCGACTTTTTCCAGCATCACCTCGACCCGGGGCTCGACGATATACTGCCGCGCCTCAACACGCTTCGGCTCCAAGGGAAGGACCTTTTCAAGGCTGGGCTTGAGGGTGACCACGTTCTCAAAATGGGCATGCGCGCACCAGACTTCATCGGCCTTGCCTTGAAGGAAAAGCCCGATGAGCTCTGAAGACACCTTGTCTGCGGTCGCGGCGTCATAGCGGCCGTTTAACCCCAGGTATACGCTCTGCGGAGCGATCTTCCTGCTTTTGCAGAACGAATATCCCCGCCTTCCGATAACAGAGACCAGCACGTTCTCCTGCCCGTAACGAACCAGGAAATCTTCGGCAACGCGCAGCACGATCGTATTATAAAGGCCGCAAAGGGAATTATCCGACGTGATGATGCACAGCGCCCGCGCCTTCACCGGAGAGCGCTTAACCAGGAAAGGGTGCCTCCCTTCGGGCTGCAGCGCCACCAGGTTGTCCAACAGGTTTTCCAGCGCCAGCGCATACGGCCGCAGCGCAAAGAGCACCTTATCGACGCGGTTAAGCTTTGCCACGGAGATCATCTGCATGGCATTGGTGACCTTGCGCGTATTCTGGATACTCTTGATCCTGCCCTTGATCGCCTTCAATGACTGCGGCATATCGGTTTATGAGGCCTTGAACCCTTCCTTGAACTTACGCAAGGCGTCGCTCAGTTGGCCGCTGACCGCGGGGGTCAATTCCTTCTCCTTCTCGATCGCCAGGCCGAGCGCGGCGTATTCTTTTTCCATGAACGCATGAAACTGCTGTTCAAAAGCGCGCAGCGCGGCCACCGGGATATCGTCGAGAAAACCGTTGATCCCGGCGTAGATGATCGCTACCTGGCGCGTAATGGCAAGCGGCTCGTATTGCGGCTGCTTAAGGACCTCTGCCATCCGCTCTCCCCTGGTCAGCTGCGCCTGTGTAGCCTTATCCAACTCGGTCCCGAACTGCGTAAAGGTAACCAGCTCCCGGTATTGCGCCAGATCAAGGCGCAGCTTGCCGGAAACCTGGCGCATCGCTTTTGTCTGGGCCTTGCCTCCGACGCGCGAGACCGAAAGCCCCACGTTCACCGCAGGCCTTACGCCCGCGTAGAAAAGGTCGGCCTCAAGATATATCTGGCCGTCGGTAATAGAGATGACATTGGTAGGTATGTAACTTGAAATGTCGCCTGCCTGGGTCTCAATGATCGGGATGGCGGTGATCGAACCTCCTCCCAGTTTATCGTTAAGCTTGGCGCTGCGCTCAAGGAGCCGCGAATGTAGGTAAAAGACATCCCCGGGATAGGCTTCGCGCCCCGGCGGCCGGCGCAGGAGGAGCGAAAGCTGCCGGTAGGCCTGGGCATGCCGCGAGAGATCGTCATAAATGATCAAGACATGCTTTCCTTTATACATCAGCTCTTCGGCAATGGAGGTTGCCGCATACGGCGCCAGGTATTGCAGGGAGGCCGAGGCGCGGCTTGAGGCGCTGACAATGGTCGTATACCCCATTGCCCCGTATTTCTCCAGGATCCCCGCGACCGCCACTACGCTTGACATTTTTTGGCCGATAGCGCAATAAATGCAATAGACGCCTTTATCCTTCTGGTTAATGATCGCGTCGATTGCGATAGAGGTCTTGCCGGTCTGGCGGTCTCCGATAATAAGCTCCCGCTGGCCGCGGCCGATGGGGGTAAGGGAGTCGATCGCCTTGATCCCGGTCTCAAGCGGCTCTTTTACCGGCTGCCGGTCGATTACCCCGGGGGCTGCGGATTCAAGAGGCCTGTACACGTCGGTTTTGACCGCGCCCTTCCCGTCTATGGGCGCGCCCAGGGCATTGACCACACGGCCGATCAACACCTCGCCTACCGGCACCTGCACGATCCTTCCCGAACGTTTTACGATATCCCCTTCTCGTATTTTCTGGTCGGGATTATCGATGCCGAAGATCACCACGCCCACCGAATCTTCTTCGAGGTTGAGCACCATCCCGGTGATGTGCTCAGAAAATTGCACCAGCTCCCCCATCATGACGTCATCGAGCCCGTGCACGCGCGCGATCGTGTCGCCCACCTGGATGACCGTGCCGATCGACTCGGTGCGCACGCGCGTCTTGTATTTTTCCAATTCCTGCCGCAGGATCGCGGTGACTTCTTCGGGTCTTATGATCATACGTGCGCCTCTGTGCCTTTCAATTTTTCTTTCAGGTCAAAAAGCCTCTTACGCAGCGAGCCGTCAAGGATCGTATTGCCGATGATCACTTGTATCCCTCCCAGCAGGGTACTGTCCACGTCGATGTAGAACTTGAATTTCCGGCCGAACGTTTCCTTCAACTTATCCTCCAGCCGCTTGATCAGGCTTAAATCAAGCATCAGGCTGCTGCGCAGCAACACCGGCTCTTCCCCTTCATGGGCGTAGGTAACGCGCAGGTATTCCGCGATATCCAAAAAAAGGCCCATGCGCTTCTTATCCAGGAGGAGTTTCAGAAAATTGAAAGAGACCTCCGCGATAGAGCCTTTGAGCACCCGCTCCATAAGCCCTGCCTTTTCATAGGCGGTTATATCGCCGGCATCAAGAAACTCTTTCAGCTGGGGGGTATCACGAAGCAGGTTTTTTACTGCGGTGATGTCCGCCAGCGCCTGCGCCAGGCCGATCTCTTTGCGGGCATGCACGATAAAAGCCTCGGCATACCTGATGACTATTGCGCGTTCTTTGATGATCATTCTTCCTTACCGATATTCTCGATGAATTCTTCCGCTATCTTGCGGTCGTTATCTTCGGTGAGCTTCTCGGAGATTACCGCCTCCGCGGCGCCGATGACCAGGTCAACGATCCTGTCCCTCACCTCATCCTGCGCTTTTTTAAGCTCATAGGCGATACTCTTACGCGCATCGGCAATGATATCCTGGGCCTGGGCATGGGCGAGTTTGCGTATCTCGTCCGCCGACTTCCTCCCGTCATCGATTGCCGCGTTGATACGTTCCCGTGCCGCCTCTTCTATCTCTAGCAGGCGCTTATCATAATCCGCCTTCATACGCGCAGCTTCCGCCTTTGTGCGTTCAATCGCCTCAAATTCCCCGGCAATACGCCTGCGGCGCTCCTCCAGGATGGCAAGGATACGCTTCCAGGCAAAGGCGCGCAGCAGGATAAGCAAGACAAGAAAACTTGCCATCTGCACGATAAGCTCGGAGGGGTTTATCAGCTTCAGTAGTTCCATATCATTCGGTTTATTACAATTTCCCTGCCAAACTGAAGGCGAAGACAAGCGCATAGATGGTGATCGCTTCGATCAACGCGCAGCCGATGACCATGGTCAAGAGGATCTTTCCCGAAGCCTCCGGCTGCCTGCCGGTGGCCTCCATTGCCGAAGCAACTGCCCGCCCAAGCGCAAAGGCTGAGGCAAGAGCGGCTATGCCGACTACCAGCGGCAGCCCGATGGCAAGCGCAACCTTATAATCCATGTGTAACCTCCTTTTTTTCTTCATCCTGCCCGTGCATCGCAAGGGCAAAATAAACAGTGGTTAATAAACAGAAGACTAATGACTGCACGACAGCCGCGATAAGCGCAAGGAACGTGCTAAAGACCAGCAGCGGCAGCCCTTGTATCCCGAACCGGCTCAAGATCGATAAAAGCAGGTCATCCCCCCAGATATTGCTGCGTAAACGAACCGAAAGGGTGAGCGGCCGCACCACTTCCGAGATCAGATGCAGGAAGAGCAGAAAAACCGGCAGGATGATGCTCAGAAGCATTGCCCCGCGCGGCTTTCCCATCATATGGTCGAAATAACCCACAAACCCCAATTCCCGAAAAGCCGTATACTGCACGTAAAAAAATACGCATAAAGCCAGGGCGAGCGTCGTGGAGAGGTCTGCCGTGGGCGATTTTAAAAGCGGGACCAAGCCCATAAGGTTCATCACCAGGATATAAAGAAAGAGCGTGCCGATAAAAGGAGTGAACCTTCTGCCTCTTTCACCGAGGACACCGGCTACAAAATCATCGATCCCGCCGACGATCAATTCCGCGCACCCCTGGAGCTTACCCGGCAGGACGGCCTTCTTCCTTCCCGCGGCCCAGAAGAGCAGGACCAAAAAAAGAGCGGCCAGCGCGGCGTAGATGATCGTTTCCCAGCGTAAAAGAAACATACGCGCAGGCTCATATGCGAGGCGCTCGGCAAAAAGCGTTATGATATCGGGTAATTCGGATCGTTCCATAAAAGTAAAAAGCGTTCCTTCAGGAACGCCTGAGATTCACTGAATATGCCGCATAATTACAGATATACAAGTAAAAAAAGCAGGGCATTGGTAACGGTCTACCAATGCCTGTTTATGAACCGGTCAAGACCCTTAAGTTCAATTCTCTTGGGCTGCTTCTTCTGCGCCTGCCTGGCCCGGAGGGTTATTACCCCTGTCGCGGCGTCGGTTCCTCCACTGCTGTGCTTCGGTCTGGTCTATGATGCCGTCCTGGTTTGCATCGGCCTTCTTTTCCCATTCTTCGTCCACAACGGCCTTCTGTTTCCATTGCTGGGCTTCGGCCTGGTCAACCGTTCCGTCCTGGTTGGTATCCGCTCGCTGCTCCCAGCGATTATCTACTTCGGATCTCTGCTCTTTCCACTGCTGGGCTTCAGTCTCATCAACTACGCCGTCCTGATTTGCATCAGCCTTCTTCTCCCAGCCGGTATTAACCTGCGATTTCCACTGTTGTCTTTCGGTATCATCTACAACGCCGTCTTGGTTTGTGTCGGCTTTTTTCTCCCAGGGCTTGTTGACATCCGAACGCTGATCCTTCCATTGCTGAGATTCGGTCTGATCGACAACGCCGTCCTTATTGGCATCGGCCTTCTTTTCCCAGCGCTGATCAACAGCCTGACGGGGAGCCGAATCCGGCCCTGCGCCCGGGCCGCCTTGCGGGCCGGGTTTATTTTCCCAATTCGTTCCTGGCCCTCCTGCCCGTCCCGGAGGATTGTTGTCCCTGTCTCCCATCGGGCGGCGATTGGGGCTTGCGCCCGGGCCTCCCTGGGGTCCGGGTTTATTTTCCCAGTTAGTCCCTGCTCCTCCTGCTTGTCCCGGAGGATTATTATCTCTGTCACCCATAGGGCGGCGATTGGGGCTTGCGCCCGGGCCTCCCTGGGGTCCGGGTTTATTTTCCCAGTTAGTCCCCTGGCCGCCTGCCTTGCCCGGAGGATTGTTATCCCTGTCGCGCCTTTGGCCTGTCTGCTGTCCGCCGCCTTTGCCACCCCCTTGTTGTCCGCCGCCGCGCCTGCCGCCGCCCTGCTGCGCATAAACGCTTATCTCACATAGAATAAAAACCGATACTACCGCTAAAGCAAGAAGCGCTATCCGTTTTCGCACAGGCTCCTCCTTTTTTAATATTGGCATATATTATATTCCGATTTTTCTGCTTAGCAATCTATTTTCTTAAGCTGCAACTGCCCCTTAAAACCCCAGGACCACTAAGGTCAAATCATCAAAAAGTCCGCCCTTCCGGCTAAAACTCTCGTGTCTGCGTTCAAGTACCGACAGCACCCGAGAAGGTCCATCGGCCCGGCTATCCCAGAAGGCTTCTTTCAATCTCTGTAAGCCAAATTCCTGGTTTCGCCGGTTTCGCGCCTCGGTCCAGCCATCCGTATACATAAAGATCTTATCCCCGGGCCGGAATACCGATGAATATGTTCTGAAGGAAGCGCCCGGCGAGAGCCCCAGCGGCGGGCCGGAAGCAGCCAGGGCCTCTGCCAGGGTGTCTGTTTCTTTACGGT
>Ga0265297_10011797_pt1 | contig 10624 bp, 11 predicted proteins | sample Munlanlwell13791_FD_192502 | JGI IMG/M metagenome (GOLD analysis project Ga0265297, IMG submission 192502) | Leachate microbial communities from a municipal landfill in Southern Ontario, Canada - Leachate well 137-91 | ecosystem: Engineered > Solid waste > Landfill > Unclassified | place...
TGCTGTGATGGCCGAACTGGACCGCTCCAACGTCTGCCGTTCTGTCTGACGCCTGAATCTCCGCGCAGCTGATCTGCCTGCGACCTTCGGGACGTGGGCAAGCTCCGATTCGATCGCGTCGTCCTCGACTACTCGGCCCGGCGCCGCGCCGCTGATGGCTCGCTGATCGTCCCTGGGCAGTTCGCCCGAAGCGGCCTCCAGACCTACCGCAACCCCGACGGCTCTGAGCGGATCGAGTACCGCCCCGCCGCCATGGTACGCGCCTCGGCCTCGACGTTCGAGGGCGTCTCGATCACCGACGAGCACCCGGGCACGTTCGTCAACGCCGACAACTGGACGCAGCTCGCGAAGGGGCACCTCCAGAACGTCGAGGCGGTCGACGACGACGGTGAGACCTGGCTCCGCGGCCAGTTCCACTTCAAGGCGCGCGACCTGATCGACCGCGTTGAGCGCGGCGAGAAGCCAGAGCTCTCGGGCGGCTACTTCGCCGACGAGGTCCCGATCCCAGGCGAATACAAGGGGCAGCCCTACCACTGCGAGCAGGCCGACGTCGTGGGCAACCACGTCGCCTCGATCGCGCAGGGCACCGCCCGCGCCGGCCGCGGCGCCCGCCTACTCCTCGACAGCACAGGAAACCAGCTCCCCCCGGGGGGCGATGAATCGCCGGCCGGCGTGCGCCGCGACGGCAAGGAGAAGCAGATGAACGAGTTCGAGCTGAAGCTCGGCGGCATCCCGTTCCGCTTCACGGCCGACGCGACCGCGCGTGCGGCCCTGGAGCAGGAGCTCGAGCACGGCCGACAGGCACGGGCCGACGGTGACACCCGAGTCGCCGAGGTCCAGCGGAAGGTGGACGCGCTCACCGCCGAGCGCGATCGCGAGAAGGGCCGAGCCGACTCGGCGAGCGGAACGGTCGATTCGCTGACCGCCGAGCTCGCCGACGCTCGCGACCCGGCGAAGCTCGACGCGCGCGCCGCGGCTCGCTCCGAGTTGGTGCGCCAGGCGCTCGCCCTCGGCGCGAAGCGCGACGCGCTGCGCCCGAAGGACGGCAAGGCGCCGACCGACCGCGAGATCAGGATCGCGGGGCTGCGCGCGGCCGGAGTGAAGGTCGACGCGAAGGCTTCCGACGAGTGGATCGCCGGGGCGCTCGAGGCCGAGGCCAGGCACCAGGACGCGCTCGAGCGCGCTGGCGTCCGCACCGTCGCGGACCTCGCCGACGACGCCGTCTCCGTGGACGACGACGAGCGCGAGGACAGCGACCCGATGCAGCCGCTGTGGGACGCGCGCGATCGCGCCGCCCGCCGCGACGCCGGAGAGGAGGACTGAGCCATGCCCTGGATCACCGCAGTCACTCAGCCCACGACCTACGTCGAGGGCCAGGTCGTCGGCTCCGTCCGAGAGGCGTACGCGCGCTTCACCGGCACGGCCGGAATTCGCGCCGGCCTCGTGTGCCAGCGCGGCGCCGTCTTCGGACAGGCCGCCCCGCTCGCCGCGCTCGCCGCGCTCGACGCAGACTCGATCGTCACGCTCGCCGCGGGCATCGTCCCCGTCGTTGCGGGCCAGACCGTGCAGGACGTGGCCGGCGCGCCCGGCGGCGTGCTCAACGGCGTCGTCGGGTTCCGTCGGATCTTCAACCCCCGCCGCATCACCTACACCTTCAGCGCCCACGCGAACTGGGGCCTCGCGGCCCAGGGCTGGAGCTGGGGTCGCACCCTCGGCATCGACGCCGACGGCCGCTACCACGAGGAGGACTGGACCTTCCCGGCCGGCGGCGGCGTGACCGTCACGACAGACACCACGTTCGCCCAGCACCTCGCCACGCTGATCGGCCCCTGCGACGGCGCCGGCGGCGGCACGCTGACAATCGGCACCGCGGGCGGCGCGGGCTCCTGCCGCACGCTCGGGAAGCTCGATTACGGCATCGCCGCCTACGAGCGCGCGATCGAGCCGAGCGCCACGGCGACGCTCACCTTCGACGTCACCGACCCGATGGTGATGGTGAAGGATGGCCTGGTCGCGGCCATCGTCGAGACGACCGCCGCGCTCGCCGTCACCGAGGGCGATCCCGTCGCCGTGCGCGTCGTCGCTGCCGCCCTCGACGTCACGGGGCAGATGACCCGCTGGGGCTCGGAGGCGCAGCAGTCCGGAAACTTCGCGCTCCTCTCGGGCGCCTACTGGGCCACGGCCGCCGCCGCGGGCGCGCCTGCGCTCGTCAGGATCGGAGGCTGAACATGAAGACCAGAGAACGAGGGACGATCCCGAAGTACACCGGCCAGTCGCCCGCCGAGAAGCGGTGGAGGGCCGACCAGCGGCGCTGGGTTGACAGCTTCTGCCGCGACATGCGCGGCCGAGGGTTGATCCAGGACACCGACACGGCGCTCTTCACGCGGTCGCTCGCGCAGATCCTCGCGCGCCCGTTCGACAGGCGCTACGTCGCGCTCATGGCCGAGTCCATGATGGAGCGCGGCGAGCCCGTCGACATGGCGGCGGCCTCGGTGATGAGCCGCGGTCACGAGGTCTTCGGAGAGGCGACGCTGACGGCGACCTACGAGACCGAGATCGCGACGGTCGAGGTCCAGGGCCAGGAGCACCCGCAGCCGATCTACGGCGTGCTCACGAAGTTCAACCTCGGCTACCAGCAGATCCGCCAGGCGGCCTACTCCCGCGTGCCGCTCCCCGCGATGCTGGGCGACGGCGCGAACCGAGTCGTCGCGACGACGGTGGACCAGGTCCTCTCGACCGGCAACGCCTCGGCGGGCATCACCGGCATGATCAACAACGCGCTGGTCCCCGTGGTCCAGGGCGCGGTCACGCTGATCCCCGTCGCAACGACCGGCCTCTGGGCCGCGGCGGCGACGACGAACGCCAACATCGTGACGGACTTCTCACTCTGCATTGCGTGGCTCGAGCGCACCTCGCTGTACAAGGTCACGCACGTCGCGGTGGCCCCGCTCGAGTGGGGCCGGCTGATCACGCCCGACACGGCCGCGGGCTACGCGCCGAACCTGAAGACCGTGCTCGAGAACACCTTCGGCATCACGATCGTGCCGTGGCCCAGGCTCACCGGCCAGTCGGCCACCGGCCCGGCCGGTACGAACCGCGCCATCTTCTACGAGAAGTCGCTCGACGTCTTCTCGCCGATGGTCTCGGCGGGTCCCGAGCAGTTCCCGCCCGTGCCCACGGACACCGGGTACTCGATCACGCTGCACCGCCGCGTGGGCGGAGTCGAGTCGATGCACCCCCTCGGCGCGCTCTACTTCGACATGGCCTGATCGTCGCTTCTCGCCGCCGGGCGGTTCCTCTCTCCCGCCCGGCGGCGCTCCTCCCCAGGGAATCTCCGCGCGAGCGTCGCGCGTGTGACCGTCGAGAGCGATGGTCACCGTCGCCAGCTTCCGCGCGCACCACCCGGAGATGACCACTGCGCCGCCCGACGCCGTGGTGCAGGACGCGATCGATAAGGCCGGGCGCATCCTCGACGCCACTGTGATTCCGGCCACGGTCTACGATGACGCGGTCGAGTGGCAGGTGTACGTTATCCTCGCCGTCTCGCCGTACTCCCGCGACAAGCGCGTCTCGGTGACCGAGGACATGCTCGCAGGCGCGCGGGCCTGCCTGGACGACATCATCCGTGGGGCCGGGCGCGTGTACCGGGTGCTGCCGTGAGCGTGGACGCGGACATCATCGCGAAGATCGCAGACCTCCTCGATGGGTCCGACTTCGGAGTGCACCCTGACGGATCCTCGCTCGCCGTCCCGGTCGGAAAGCTCGTCGTAGTCGGACCTGACGAGCTCGTCCAGGGCGCCCCGTGCGACGCGGACCCCCGTCCCGCCACGATCCTCCCCGGCGAGCACTACCCGCCGACCATCACCGGAGGGCGTCCCGCGAACGTCGCCGGTCACGAGCGGTACGACGCCCGCGTGATTCGGATTGTCGTCAACTACGGGTATACCCCCGACGACGGGCCGACGGCGATGCACCAGCGCATCTCGGACGACCGGCTGACGATCAAGAACGCACTCGAGTACCCATTCAACATCGATCTGGTCGATGGCTGGGTCACGTCCCATGTCGCCACCGACGCGATCGTGCCGCAACGAAACCAGGACGGCCCCACGGGGATCTTCTCGCTCGCGCTGGAACTGCGAGTTGAGTACAGGGAGACGCTTCCATGAGTGACCAACAAGCCACGCTTTCGGCGATCGCCATCATCGACCAGGTCGAGGCCGACTCCACGCGCTTCGGGACGACCATCGCCACCGGGGACATCGTGGCCTTCGCCGCTGACGGGCTCGGCGCGCTGGCGGGTGACGGCGTTTCTGGCCGCACGATCGTCTCAGGCGCCCTGGCCCTCATCACGCTCTCGAACGCCAACATGGTCGGCGCGATCCTCCGCTGCGTCTCGGCCGCGAACGCGACCTCAGCGCCGAACGTCGGACTCGAGCGCCAGGTGGTCCAGTACACGACAGCCACCGGGACGTGCGTCTGCGACCTGTGGCCGGCGCGCACGCAGATCGGCGACACCTTCGTCATCGTCTCGACGGGTGCCCCGGTGATCGCCGAGGACACGGGCGGCTCGGCCGTGCAGCTCGAGGACGCCAACCACGACACCGCGCTCGAGCCCGACGACCACTGGAACGGGTCGGCCTACGCGGGCGGGCCCTACGTGTGGTGCCGCCAGGTGACGAACACGCCCGAAACGACGCTGCGGCTCATCACCGACTACACGAACGTCGGAGGCATCTTCACCGTCGGGTTGGCAGGGAACTCGGCGATCGGCGACCTCGCGAAGATCGTCTGCTGTCCGGAGTGCACCGGGGAGATCAAGTGCACCGAGGACAAGATCGCCCGCTCGAGCATGGGGCGGTTTGAGGGACCCTTCGCCGTGCGCGGCCTGCGGAAGGCGAGCGGCACCCTGGAGTTCCAGGCGCGAGGATCCGGCCCCGACAGGCAGGGACTCCTCGGCGAGATCGGCCGCTTCCTCGGCTGCGGCCTCGCCGACGTCTCAGCTGTTGCAGGGGTCCCGATCTCTGACCTCACTGCGGGGGCCGGCGGGACGACCGTGAGCGTGGCCTACGGCGCCGGGACGGCCTACAACGGCAGGGTCTACGTCTCGGCATCCGGCGACGCCTTCGTCTGCGCCGACACGACGGCGGCACCCGCGACGCCGTTCGTCCCGTCGCCATCGCTCCGCATCCCGATCGTGAACGCCTCGACGATCCGAGGGCTCCGGACGTGGCACCCATCGGACGTCGCGCGCCGCCTGATGACCATCTACCAGTGGTGGTCCGACGGCATCTTCGAAGAGATCTACGGCTGCGCGCCGAGCTGGGAGCTCGAGTGGGCGCTCGGCCAGCCGATGAAGTACAAGATGGCGGTCCAGGGCTCAGACTACTACCGCGTCCACTGCGACGACCTCGTCCAGGACCTCGTCCGCGCCTTCCGCCTCAAGCGCCCGACGATCGCCCCGCTGATGTCGAGCGGTGGCCGGCTGGTCTACGCCGGGGTCGAGATGGAGGTCGAGAACGCGACGGTGAACATCGGGCCGGGCTACGCCACGAAGGGCGCGGTCGGTGCCCCGAACCACAATGCCGGGTTCAGGCACGCGACCTCGAGGCCGACGTTCAAGATCGCGGCGAAGGTCGCTGCCGAGAACAAGCGGTGGATCGAGGACGCGGCGAGCGGCGACAGGTCCGAGGGGACGTCGCTCTCGATCCAGGAGGGCTCGATCCCTGGGAAGCCCGGCGTGCACTTCTGGTGGGCCCACGACGTCCAGCTCAAGACCCTGGACTTCACCGGCGGCGACGGCGTCGTGACGATGACGGCCGAGGGCGAGGTGATCGACCACGACACCGACTCGTCCTTCCTGCCCTGCTGGCTCCTGGCCCAGGGCTGACGCGCGAGAGGAGAGAGGGATGTTCGACCTGAAGCAGCTCGAGATCGACCTGAGGCCCAGGACGTCGTACTGGCTCGGGGACCCCGACATCGACCAGGCGACGGCCGACCACCAGGCGTGGCGCGAGCGCGGCGAGGGCCTGGAGCCAATACCCCAAGGCAAGCCGGCCGGATGGCTCTGGCGCCCGCTCGACGAGTGCGAGCGCGACGCGGTGCTGCTCGCCGAGGGACGCCGCACAACCGACGAACTCGACGGCATGCGCCTCACCGTGGCCTACGGGCTCCTCGCGATCGACGGCGTGGCCCTGCGGCGGCGGTCCGACACGATCCCGTCGCGCCTCGTGACGCAGGCGCTGTCCATCGTAGCCAGGATCGGCGAGAAGTACCCGGCGCGGGTCCCCCGCGTCAACCCCGAGACGGGAGCCCCAGAGGTCAACCCAGGGACGGGCGAGCCGGTCATGGACGTGATCCCGGCTCTCACCTGGATCTCAGGGCTGATCTACGGGGCGACGTTTCAGCGGGGCGGGTGACGCCCATGACGCCGGCGTCCTACTGGCCGAGACCTTCTCGCGCCAGATCGACGCCAAGGTCCCGCCGTGCTCGATCTCGTGCAGCTACGCCCGGCAGTGCTGGGTCCCATGGGCGCTCCGGGGCAGCGGAGCCGTCGAGCCCGTCGGCCCGTGGTCAGCGCCTGTGGACATCTGGGCGAGCTGGCCCGACTGCCCCCGCCACTACCTCGGGGACCGCTACATCGTCGGCGGCGAGGCCGTGCAGCTCTCGGAGGCCATTCGGTGGGCTGCGCTACGCGGCCTGCGGCGCAAGACCTCGGCCCGCGTCTCGCATCTCGCTCGGGTCTGGTCGCGGCTCGACGGGGCCCAGGCGCGGCTCGAGACCCACATCGCCGCGCAGCGGAAGTCGTGAGGTGACCCGATGACCGTCGCCGTCGAGATCCGCCACACACCAGGCACGCGCCTCACCGCGCTCATCAAGTCGTTGGGCACGAAGTTCGGCAGGGGCGAGGTCTTCGTCCGCGGCGCGTTCAACCAGCAAAAGGCGGCCTGGCTCGTCGGCACCGTCGGCGACCCGCTGAAGGTCCCGCCGGGCTGCCCCGCCGTCGTCGAGGCTCGCGCCATCATCCGGGCGGCGCCATGGGGCGACCACCTGAAGGTCGAGGCGGCGCTTGCGAAGGCGGCGAAGGTGATCGCCGCGTGGCTCCGAAACCGGATCGCGACCGGCGGGCTCGGCCACAACAAGCCGGCGACGATCAGGCGGAAGACCTGGCTGGTGAGCATCGGTCGCGCGACCTCTAGGCACGGGGTCCCGCCGCCGCCGGGCGAGCAGACCGGGCACCTGCTCGATGCGATCCAGGGGCATTGGAGGCGGTGATGGCTGGCGCGGAAAACGAACAAATCTCCTTTGTCCTGAAGGTCCTGAACGAGGAGGCGACCAAGAAGTCGCTCGAGAGCGCGAAGGCCACGGTCAAGGAGATGACCGAGTCCGAGAAGCGATGGGCGCTCGAGGACGAACGGGCCGCGCGCGCGAGGGTTGCAGCTCAGCAGGCCGTCGTCGCCGCCCAGCGGACCGCCGAGCAGCAGTCGCGCCGCCTCTCGGAGATCCAGCGCACCGAGTCCGCTCGGATCATGGAGCGGATCGAGGGGATGAAGGTCGCCTACCAGACGATGCGGGTCGTCTTCCAGGGCGCCTATCAGGCGGCTCGAGCCCTCGGGGAGTACAGCTCAGACCTCGGCCGCGAGTACGACGAGTTGGAGTCCAGCGCCACCGGGTTCATGCGCGCCCTGGCCGATGGCGTGGCCCGAGGCGGCGGCTTCACCGACTTCATCAACGGCCTCACCGGGTCCTTCAGGGATCTCGCCCCAGCGGCCAGGTCGGCCGGCTCGGACGTGTCGAACTTCGTCGGCGAGCTCCGGGACTGGATCGGCTACTTCTCGGGCGGGCGCCTGGGGAACACCGGGACCGGGACGCGGGCCGGCATGGTCGAAGCCCTGCGTCGTCGGCAGCCCGGGTACATGACCCCGGTCGGCGACGACTACGACACGGGCTGGGGGGAGATGGGCGAGTACGCCAACCTCCCGCAGTCGACCCAGGAAAATCTGTTTTACGACGAGGGCACGGTCTTGCCTGGCGGGCAGACCACGCTGCCCTCAGGGTTCCTGGGGAACCAGGGCGTCCGAGCTGGCCGGGGGCGCACCAGGACCGGAGGTGGCGGATCTAGAAACACGCAGACCAGGATCACCGACGAGCAAATGCTCCAGGAGCTTGAGCGTCTCGGCGCCGGAGCTCGAGATGAGGCCTCGCGCCAATTCTACGACGACATTTACAACAACCAGACGAACGTGATCGAGGAGATCCAGCTTGAGGAGGAAACGCGCCTTGCCGCCTTCGCCACGATGAAGGCAGCGACGGACGCCCAGGCGGATCTCGATCGTGAGGCCCACCGGATGCGCCTCGAATGGGCCGCAGAGGAGAAGGCACAGCAGCAGGCGATCCGCGACTACACCCGCGAGCAGGTAATCGGCTCCGTGACGGCGTTCGCGTCCCTGGCCCAGACCGGCGGGAGTGTCTTCTCGCAACTCGCCGCCCAGCAGGAGCAGCAGATCGCGAACATCACGAGCGTGCTCCAGGCGTCGGGTGCCTCGCAGAAGGCGATCGAGAGCGCGACGAAGGCGCACACGGATCGCCTCGACAGACTGAAGAAGGCCGAGGGCGGATTCCTCATCGCCTACAACACGGTAATGGCGGCGACGGCCGTGGCCCAGGCGGCGACCGCCTACGGCGAGATGAGGTACGACGCGATGGCGGCGCACATCACCGCCGCCGCAGGTTACGCCGCCGCCGCCGTCATGGCTGGCGTCCGTCTCGGGGATGACGGGAGCGGTGGCGGCGCTGCCAGTTCGGCTGTCGGCCCAGGGACACCGTCCTTCTCCTCCCAGGCAGAGCGGTCGACGCCCGGCGAGAACACCTCGACGAACGTGACGATCTTCGCCTGGGGTACATCGAACAGCCAGCTCGGTCGCAGCGTCGAGCGCGCCCGCTGGGAGTACGAGCGGAGCGGCGGCGATGCCGACATGCTCTCCGGCGCATCGGGGTATGACCAATGAGCGCCTTCCCGAAAATCCTCTGGGGCATCACGGTTCCGGCTGGTGGCTGGGTCTTCGCCTTCAACGACGGCGTGGCCCGCACGGTGACGGTTCCGGCCGGGACCTACGACCACATCCTCGACCTGTGCACCGACCTCCAGGCGTTGCTCATCGCGAGTCCGTCGGCGCTCACGTTCACCGTGACGTGCTCGTCGCTTGGGACCGTCGTGATCTCGGCTGATGGCGCCTGGACGGTGAGCTGGGCCGGGACGGCGAACGCTCTGTCCTCGCAACTCGGGTTCGCGGAGACGGAAGCCGTTGATGGCGCGAACGCCCTCACCGCTACGAGCCAGCACCTCTCAGGCTGGTACCCCGGCCTGATGTCCTGGGGCCGCACGGTCAACCGGGGGACCGGCTTCGCGAGCCGGTTCGGCTTCAAGATGACATGGCCGGTGAGCCAGGCGATCGCCGGGAACGAGGAGGCGCGCACGATCGGCCCGGCGAACCCGTCGCGGGAGTCCCCGTTCGAGCTCGACGTGATCACCTGGACCGAGTACGACGACACGCTCCGGGGCCTGGCGGCCTGGTGGACCGCGTGCGTCATGGCACCGTTCTACGTCTACCCGAACCGGGCGCTCGGGACCGTGGCCTCGTGGGGGACTCAGAACGTCGATTTCTACATCGCCACCCTGGTCGATGGCGTGGTCCGTGACCGCGACGTGCCGCCGCTGTACGTCGCCGTCTCGGCCCTGTTCCACCGGGAGCCCGTCTGATGACATGGTCGAGTGAACCGTCTGGGAAGGCCATCGTCTGGCTGCGAGTCGCCGGGATCGAGTACGTGTTCGCCGACGAGTACTCGGGCGGGCTCGAGCCCCCCGTCGCAGACCTCTGGTACTGGGACGGAGCAGGGAACCGGCTTTTCTCAGGTGTCAAGCCATGGATGCGCTGGGGCGGCTGCACGGTCGAGGAGCGCGCCTCGTTCGTTGACGGCACCCTCCAGGTCCAGTCGTTCCCCGTCGAGATCGTCGACGTCGGCGGCGGCGTCTCGGCGATGATCCAGTCGTGGCGGGCCCTCCGCATGACGCGCCTCACGGCCTCGCTCATGATCGGCGACGTCGCGGCCACGGTCGACGACTACTCGGCCTGGCCCGCCGCCGGGGTCCTCTACTGCGGGCTCGAGGCGTGTGCCTACACCGGCAAAGCCGGCGGCGACTTCACCGGGCTCACCCGTGGCCTCTACGGTTCGCTCGAGGCTGACCACGTCGTCGACACGTCGGTGTACCCCCGCCGTCAGCCTGCGGTCTTCGACGGCGCCTCCGTGTTCGCCGGGCGCCGCGCCGACGTTTACGTCTCGATGCTCGACGCGACCGGGACGCCTGGCACGAGCGAGTGCGTGTACCGGGGGATCATCGGCCAGAACGTCGAGGCGGTCGGCGGGGCGATGAAGTTCGAGATCGAGCCGATCACCGGGTTGTGGTCGAGGAAGGCGGGGCAGAACCTCCCACGCACGTCTGTCAAGCCGTGTTTCTGGTTCTCTGGCGAGACGTACCGCTGCGCGATCAACATCACCGAGTTCGACATGACGGCGACGCCGCCGACGGAGCTTTCAACGTCGGCGCCGACGCAATACTACTTCA
>Ga0265297_10011799_pt1 | contig 10624 bp, 9 predicted proteins | sample Munlanlwell13791_FD_192502 | JGI IMG/M metagenome (GOLD analysis project Ga0265297, IMG submission 192502) | Leachate microbial communities from a municipal landfill in Southern Ontario, Canada - Leachate well 137-91 | ecosystem: Engineered > Solid waste > Landfill > Unclassified | place...
TTATGAGGGACAGGGGCCCGTGCTTGAGTTCCCCTCCGGGATACGCCTCCGCGTGGATGTAGGAGATTTCCTTGAGCTTGAGCGCCCCCTCCATCGCTATCGGGACGGAGAGCCCCCTCCCGATGAAGAAGACGTCCGGCTTCCCCTTTATGGAGTCGGCGATGCGCTTTATCTCCACTTCCTTCTGCAGGGAATCCGCGATTATCTTCGGCACTTCCGAGAAATCCCTGTCCGGGAAAAGGAGCTTATATACGACCGCCAATTGGGAGGTGAAGGTCTTCGTGGCTGCGACCGAGACCTCGGGGCCGGAATTGAGATACACCACCTCGTCCGCCACCCTGGTGATGGAGGAGCCGACCACGTTGGTGAGGGCGAGCACCTTCGCCCCTTTCCCCTTCGCGTATTCCAGCGCCTTCATCGTGTCCGCGGTCTCCCCGGACTGCGAGATTGCGATGACCAGCGTGCCCTTGCCCGGGCTGGCTATGAACGGGTATTCGGATGCGATTGTGGCGTCGCATTCGCGCCCCAGGTATTTCTGGGAGAGGAACTTGAACATGAGGGCGGCGTGGTACGATGTGCCGCATGCGGTTATGTGGATGTTCCCGGATTTGGAGATGAGGGCGTTCGCCGCAGACACGTCCGTTGAGAGGGATTCAAACACGAAATGCTTCTGGTCGTGGATTTCCTTGAGCATGAAATGGGCGTAGCCGCCCTTCTCTGCCATTTCCGGGGACCAGTCCACGTGCATCGGGGCCTTTTGGAGCGCTTTTCCTTCCAGTGAATAGAATTTCACCCCTTCCGGCTCCAGGACCGCGCATTCCATCTCGCCGAGGGGAACGAAGTCCTTCGTGTGCTCAAGCATCGCGGTCATGTCGGATGCGGCGAAGCTCTCGCCCTTCCCCAGCCCGATTACGAGCGGGCTGTTCTTCCTCGCCACGTAGAGCTTCCTTTCCCCTTCCGCGAGCAGGGCGATTGCGAACGAGCCCTTCAGCATTTTTAGCGAGGAGAGGAATGCCTGGAATGTGTCCTTGCCCGATTTTTTTTCGTCCTCCACGAGATGGGCGAAAATCTCGGAATCCGTCTCCGAAGAGAACTTGTGGCCCTTCTTTGCGAGGGCGTCGCCGAGCTCCTGGTAATTCTCTATCACGCCGTTATGGACTATTGCTATTTTCCCTGTGCAATCCGTATGGGGGTGCGCGTTCTCCTTGCACGGGACGCCATGTGTGGCCCAGCGCGTGTGCCCTATGCCCGTGGTGCCGTCCATGGATGTGAATTGCATCGCCTGGCATACCTCCTCCACCATCCCCTTGCCTTTCCTCAGCTCCATGCCCTCGGGAGTATCTATCACCACGCCTACGGAGTCATAGCCCCTGTATTCAAGGGTGCATAGCCCCTTGTAGATGATTTCGGAAGCCTTCCTGCTGCCTACATAGCCGATTATCCCGCACATTCCAGCACCATTAATGAGATATAATTAGAGGGTGGGAAAGGGTTAAAAGGATGGGGGCTGGAGGAGCGCGAGGTATTCCTCCTCTATGGGGTGGAGCTTCGCCGGGATGCAGAAGCAGAAGGGCGGCTTTCCCAGATTCTTGTTTTTTAGTTTCGCGCGGGTGCCGAATGAAATTTTCTCATCAGGGTGGCCGACGCGGCTCAGGACCACCAACTCATCAAAAACTTTCTTTCCGTATTTCTTCTCCATTTTTTCCAATTGCCCAAGGGCGGTTTTCGCATCCATGGGGCCCAGTTCCGGGTCCAAATCCAGCAATAGAAGGGTGTGCATGTCCATGGACAGGTTTTGTTCTATGAGTTGGAGCGGGGAAATTGGCTCGTAATTCTTCCTCCAGTACGCGAGGGTGACGGTCTTTCCGAAGCGGTAGGGCTGGAGGCCGGATTTTCCCAACGCGGCGGAGAGGATTGAGGAATTGTGGATTATTTTCACCTGTATGCCTGCTTTCTTCGCATCTATCAAAAGGGAAATGTGGGTGGTGGCTGCGAGCGGGTCGCCCACAACCAAAAGGACGGCGTTGCGTTCCTTTGCGCGCTCCACCAAAAATTTGCTCTCTACTTTATCCCTTGGAAGGCGGGTGAATTTTTTACCAACGCTTTTCTCAAGTTTGGAAATTTCCTTTTCCTCAATCGGCATGGTGTAGGCTTCAAGGTAAAGCTCATCCGCAGCTTTGGCTTCCTTTAGCCCTTCAAGCGTAATGTCGTATGCGATTCCCAACCCCACAAGCGAAAGCATTCAGGTACCCGCCATCATTCTGAGGAGGTCGCGCAAGCCGGGCGCGAGCCCTATAATTATGAATATAAGCAAGATGAAGCGCTTCTCGTCCATGGGCATCTTTTCCTTGCCCACGAAATATGCCGCCGCGAAGGCGATTGCGATTTTTATGAGGTAGAAGAGGAGGTAGGTGTCCATGAATTCGCCCACAGCGCGGGAAATCACGTGCTGCTCAAAATACTGGATGCCCGTGAGCGGGGAGAATATGTCTATTATGTAGAAGGTGGCTGCGCCGTCCAATGCCTGCGCGCCTGCGACCAGCGAGCTGGGAGTATCACGGAAATAATAGTATGCTATTGCGAACGGGATTGCTGCCATGAGAAGGACGGGGATTGCGTGCATCCAGTATTGGAGGAAGGGAAGGAGAAGGAGGAAATGGAAGGCGAATAGGGCGAGGCCGATGTATTTGAGCAGGTCCATGCGGCGGAAGTGGCTGAGGATTGCGACCGAGATTAAGAGCAAGGAGGCGACCACCACGTAGATTCCGGGGCTGACGGTGAGGAAGCCGTATTGGTATAAGCCGGAATTGAGCACGAGCGAATGGAGCGGGGTGGCTGCGGTGAGCGTGCCCGCATCCACGGCGTCCGTGACCACGCGGGCGGCTGAGCCGAAAAGCACGAACGAAAGGACGCCGTAGAAGAAATCATTGTCTATGCGGATTTTGAATTTCTTGAATGCGAGCCAGATGAGATAGACGGCGGCGATTGCGAGCGCGGCGTAGAAGAGGGTGTTGATTAGATTATAGCCTGTGCGCTCCGCGATGGGATTTATGAAAAAGTCTGTTATGAAATCGGACATTGGAAAGAGAATTGAAAACGAGTGAATTTAATACTTGCTTTATGAAAAGGGGAAGCATGGATGCAGATTCCTACATAAAATCCCGGGCGGAAACCATAGAGAAGGCAATTCATGCGGAGCTGCCCGCCGAGCCGAAGGAAGTCTATGGGATGCTCGGGGAGTTCATCTCAAGGGGAGGGAAAAGGGTGAGGCCCGTGCTCGCCCTCGCGTCCTGCTCCGCCTGCGGGGGGAAGGAGGGCGACGCCCTGCCCTTCGCCGTAGCAATCGAGCTGTTCCACAACTTCACGCTCATACATGACGACATAGAGGACTCCTCGCCCATGAGGAGGGGGAAGCCCACGCTGCACATGGAATACGGCATCCCGATTGCGATAAACAGCGGCGATGCGCTCTACAACCTGGTGTGGCATTCGCTCGTGCGCAGGGCGGACGGGGAAAGGCTCAGGGGCGGCGCAGAAATACTCATACGCTCGTTCAGGGCGGTGGCGGAAGGGCAGGGAAGGGAGCTGAACTGGTACAGGGAGAAAAGGTTTGACGTCAGCGAGAAGGAATACCTCGTGATGGTCGGTGGAAAAACAGCGTCGCTCATAGGCGCGTCCTGCGAGATAGGGGCATACTGCGCGGGCGCAGGGAAGGGAAGCCAGGAGGCGATGCGCGAGTTCGGGGAGAAAATCGGGCTTGCGTTCCAGATAAAGGACGACGTCCTGAACCTCACAGCCGACCCCTCCAAATACCGGAAGAAGATAGGCGAGGACATAGAGGAGGGGAAGAGGTCGCTCATCACCATACACCTGATTGCAAACTCGCCGCCGCAGGTGCGCAAGAGGGTCATCGGGATACTGGGGAAGGCGGGGAAAAGCGGGGCGGAGGTGCGCGAGATAATCGCGCTTGCCCTGGAATGCGGCTCCATCGCATATGCATCCGATTGCGCGGAGAGGCTGGTGCGGGAGGCGAAGGCGTCCCTGCGCCCAATAAAATCCGGCGGGGGGATGGAGCTGATGGAATCGCTCGCCGATTATATAGTGCGTCGTGAGAAATAGCGCAAAAATTCATAATCTTTATAAATAAGTAAGGGCAATAGTTGCCCATGCGACCGACCACCAGCGTTCTGATAGTTTTATTACTGCTGCTTCCGGCAGCGTTTTCCGCGGATATCACCAAATACCTGGAGCCCGGCGAGAACATAACCTCCCAGGACACGTTCGTGGTGGATGCGGTCGCCTACACCCTTGTTTACATAGACGACGAGCCCGTGTTCCTGCTTGACGGCAGCGGGGAGATAATAACCAACCCGGACATAGTGGGAAGGGTGGTGAATGCCTATTTTACGGAACTTTATTACCCGACGGACGCAGAGATTGAGGCGCTGAGGACGGACTTTGAAGACTATGACTTCAGCAGGAATGACGGCGACTACTTCCCTGGATACAGGGTGGACCCTACCGTCTTCCCCGGATATGTTGTGCCGTATTACATGGTAGATAGGGAGATGGGGTACGAAGAGGAGGGATGCAGGATGGCGATGTACCTGCACCAGTTCCCGTGCACGAATGAAACTGACTGCAGCACCACTGCACTTTTCATGTGCAACGAGCTGGGGGATGCGATAGGCTGCTCCAACCTGGAAGACATCCTGCCGGACGTGATGGACTTCTCCCTCTCCAGCAACGACCTTACGGATAAGATGAATACAATATTCAACCTTTTGGACCGGATGGACAGCAGGAACATCAGGACCAGCCTGAACGATATGAAGGCTTACATACCCGAGATAAAGGAGGATGAGGAAAAGATAGAGGACAGCCGTTTCCAGATGCCCAGGTCCGGGGAGAAATGCCCGGAGTGCCTTGGGATATGCCCGCCCATGAAGATAGACAGCGCGCACCTGGACAACGCGAACGCGAAGATAGACGCGATGCTGGAGAAAACTGAGCTGCTCGGCGACTACGAGAGCCTGGGCCTCACCATGGTCGCGGCCGCGAACACGAGGATCTTCATTGCGGAGAGCAACGCGGCGCGCGAATATTACAACAGCATATATAGGCCGCTGAGGGAAAGGGGGCAGGCCACGGTGGCGGACGCGAGGGCGCTCCTCCTGGTGGTCTCAAACATTTCGGTGAACATGGACGCGAACAGGATTGACGCGCTCATAGCGAAGACGGACGCGGACCTTGCGGCTGGCAACTTCTCGCAGGTGAACGCATCCATGGACGAGCTGAGGGCGAAAACGAACCGGCTCGCCGAAGCGATACCCGGCCAGTGGGGGATATACAATTCAACCGAGGATGCGAGGGCGGAGGCCTCCCTGTCCCTGTTCATCCTGGAGACGTCCAACCTGAACGACGAGCAGGCGGCGCTGGCGTCAACGCTCTCCGCCAGGAAAAAGAACCTGGACCGCAGCTTCGTGGAGGGCCTCTCTCCTGAGAGGTACCTGGAGATCAGGGGCGGATACATGAACATAACCGCGGCCGCGGAGCCGATTGTGCAGTCGGTCTATTCCGGAAACACATACCTCAGCCCGCTGAGGGCGGCGGCAAGGAGCACGAACGAGGGCGTGGAGAGCCTCGTGGTGGCCGTGCAGCCGATGGACAGGGTGGAGAAGGGCAACCTGTCCGAATTCGCGCCACTAATGCTTTCGGCGCTTTCATTCTTCTCGCTCGGCTCGCTGCTCACTTTCGCGTTCCTGTTCTTCTTCGCGAGGTCGGCAAAGGCGAGCAGGGTGGCGATGTTCGTGGGCTTCATCTTCCTCGGGCTGGGCCTGCTCGTGGCGGGCGGGGTTTCCGCAGGCGCGTATTTCACTCTCAAGGGCTCATCATCAGATGCGGATTTCACCGAGTACAGGACGTCGCTCGCGGATTCCAGCCACGTGTCCATATTGGTGGAGACGGAGGGCGTGAGCGCCGGTGCCGCAGAGGCGATGAAGGCGTGCGCGCAGACGATGGCCGCCGAGCTTTCCCCGAGGCAGGTGAATGTCTATGACAAGACGGACGGGGACTGCATAACCAGCCAGAACACGACGCTGGGCGAATGCTACAACAGCATTGAGGAGCCGATAATAACGCTCAGGTATTCCGCGTTGCAGACAAGGCCGGAATTCTCGGTTGTGTTCGTGGACAACGCGATATTCACAGGTGACGAGGAGTACTTTGAGGCATGCGAGGTGGCGCAGATGCTTGCGGTGCCGGTGGATGCGGCGCCCGAAGCGGCGGCGGGCAACGAAACGAACGAAACCTGGAACTGGGGGATAGAATGAACACTAAAGCTGTTGCGACTGGGGTAATCATCATAGCGGCGTTTGCGATAGCCGCATACATATTCTTCATGCAGCCAGGGCAGCCACCGGACCCGTGGGCGGGCAGGGACGAGGTTTACCTGAGCGAGTTTTCGGAAACGCTCGCCTCATCCTCGGAACTGTATCTGGTGATGGACCTGAGGGGCGCGAGGGAGGATGCAGTCAGGAGCAACATAATGCAGTGCGCGGTGGACATCGCGTACAGCACCGCGATAGGCGGCATAAACAAGAGCTTCTATTCCCTGGACTCGGAATGCATAAGGACATATGACAACGGGACGACATACACCGCCCCGGTGGCGGGATGCCTGGACGAGATAAACGCCGCAAGGGACGTGCAGGGCAAGTCCATCATCTACATAAGGAAATATAATGAAACGAAGGTGTTCTGGAACGAGCTGGTCGTGGGCATGGATGCGGATTATACGGAAAACGGGTGCACCGTAGGGGTGCGGAACCCCGCGCCCGTGCTTCCCGTGGCCGATGGGAATACGAGTGCGGCAAACATCACCGCCAACACCACCAATACGACTCAGTAATTGGTCCTGTATTTCAGGAATGCGCCTATGCCGCCGAACCCCTGGAGGAACTGGTTGCCCTCCACCGTGTTCGTGGATATTATCTCTATCTTTATGCCCTTCTCCTCCGCGTTCTCTATCAGATAGTCAAGCAGGGGCACTATGCCCATGACCTCCATCTCCGAGCCGCATTTTGGGCATTTTATCGGCTTCGGGTCCTCCTTCGTCGCCTTGGAGAGCGCCTCGCCGCACGATGAGCATTTCCATTCCACCATCTGGTACTCCAGGCCCTCGGACACGAGGACGGTGTCCGCCCTCTTGGTGGATATGACCTCCATCACTTCCTTCAGCCCGTACGTGGCGAGCCCCTCCTTCACCACTTCCTTTATGAAGCGCTCCACCAGGATGCGCTCCTTCACCGCCTCCTGCCCCTCAAGTATCGTCTCCGCCTTGGAGAGGGTTTCCCGGATTCCGAAATCGTCGGTGTAGCCCGTGTCCACGACGCCCATGACCTTTATCTGGTAGTTGAACGGGGACATCTTCACGAAGAATTCCTTGGTGGGGCCGGGGCCGCCGACCACCACGCCCTTCACCCTGCCGAGCAGGTGCTTGTCCACGGACTCCCCGATGCGCTTGTAGTATTTCTCTATTGACTCCTCTATGAGGCGCTCTATGCGCCTCTGGCTCTGCCCCCCTTTGCGCACCTTCGCGTGCGCGTGGGAGATGAGCCTGTCAACCACCTCTATGTTGGTGCCCTTCACTATCGCGAGCGTCGCCTCCCTGCCGTCCAGGACGATGATGCCATATGAGTCCTTCGCCCCCATCATCCGCTCCAGCGGCTCAAGGAAGAAGCGGGAATCACATCGGTAGATGGACACGTTGAGCTTGCTCGGCGGCTCCAGCGAGAAGAGCTTTATGTCGGTCTTCGCGGGGTTGTCCGAGATGTTGCCCGCGAATATGGCGATGCCGTTCTCCGGCGTCTGCTTGAACATCTTCATGTAGTTTATGATTTTTTCCAGCGCGTCCATCACGTTGGTGCGCGTCTGCTTGGACTTTATGTTGGAGGCCTGGGACAGCTCCTCCCTGAGCTTGCCTCCGGTCTCGTGGATGGGGTAGCCCGCGGGGATATAGACGGAGATGAGCTGGGTGCCGCTGCCGCTGAACGCCTTCAGCGTGCGCACCATTTTTTTCAGCCCGTATTCCTTCTCCCCGACCATCTCAATCACTTCATCCGAGTATTTTCACTTCGCCGCTTTCCAGCATGTATTTCGCGACCACTATTTTTAACTTCCCCTCCTTTACGAGGTGGCGGACCTCCTCGCTGCCGTGGAGTATGCAGTCCCTCACCGCTTTTGCGTTTGCGTCCGTGCTCGCTTCAACATCGGCGCCCATCCTGGAGGGCTCTATCATATTCATTATGTCCTTTATGTGCCCCTCGCACTTCGCGCCGGTGCAACACGCCGTCACGGCGCCGCACTTCTCGTGCGCGAGTACCATGAGGAGCGGCGTGTGGAGGTGCCCCACGCCATACTCTATGCTGCCGATTGCGATGTTGTCCACGATGTTCCCGGCGGATTCTATCGCGAACACTTCGCCGAGGTCCGCGTCAAACATCTTCACCGGGTCCACGCGCGAGTCCGAGCAGCAGACTATTGTCACGAAGGGGCGCTGGCCCGCGGCCAGCTCCTTCCTCCTCTTTATGATGTCGTATTGCGCGGGCGTTCCCGCCATGAACCTTTTGTTGCCTTCAAGGAGGAGGGATAACGCCTCCTCTCCGGTCTTCGGATTTCTATTCATAAGGAACACCGAATGGAATTTCTACCGGAAGAATTTAAAACAAGGGGGCGGGAAAATTGTACGTGGAAAACAAGGAGGGCGAATTGGTATGCCCGGTCTGCGGCACCAGGATTGTGCACAGGGAGGGATGCAAGGAATGCCCGAACTGCGGATACTCCTTTTGCGAGGAAGCGTAAATAGTTTTATAAAAAGATTAGGGGTAGATTTATTCCACTCGCCCCAGTGCGTAAGGAGTAAATGTAGAGAGTGACGAAGTGAAGTTGGGGGGAGGGATGATTACCCTAAAGAGGGGAGGGGGCGCGCCCCCTCCTCTTCTTGGTGCCTCGGTAGCTCAGTTGGTAGAGCGCCTGCCTGTTAAGCAGGAGGCCATCGGTCCGAGTCCGATCCGGGGCGTTTTTCTTTTTTTGAGGATGCGCTGCACCGCTTATTTGTGAAAACGTATATGCCGCCCAAGCCTTTGCGTAAGGAGTACGTTCAAAGCGTTTCTAAGTGAAGTGGGGGGAGGGTCAGAATGACGTCTAAAAATGGGGAGGGGGTTGTTACCCCCTCCGCGTTTTTGACTACGCTCTCTCCTTGAAGTCCAGGTCTATCCCTCCGCCTATGCCGAGGATGATGTTGTAGATGGTCGCGGTTATTACGCCAAAGATGAACATTAACGCGGCCGTGACAACGAGCCATATCAACCCGACGACTGCCGCCACGAGGAAGCCGACCACGCCGCCGGCAAGCGAGTTCTGGTCGCCGGATGCGATGCCAAGGATTGGCAGTATCAGCATCATCAGCAGGTAAATTATGTACATTATCAGGCCGAGCACGAAAGACCAGACTGCAAGCAGTTTTCCAAGGGAGAGCGCACCTATGTGCGTAAGGGTTACTTTTTGCATGTTTTGCACCTGCGCATGGTGGGGTTGCGAGGATTAAAAAGCTTCCGTGCCGCACTGGGCCGTGGCTAACCCTTCTGGAGAAGATGCACCGCGCCGCCCAGGATTACCAATCCGACTCCGTACATGATTGCTTCCTGGGAAAGGTAAAAGATGAGGAAGAGCGAGGCGAGCGCGCCCAGCAGCGCGGGGAGTGGGATGTTGGCCACTGCGAACGGCATGCGGAAGGGGCGGCGGGCGCCGGGATTCCTCCTCCTCAGGAGCACCGCGCTCAGGTTGATGAAGAAGAAGGCGGCGAGCGCCGCGAAGTTCGTGACCTCCGCGATTATGACCAGGTTCGCGATGAGCAGGAACGCGGCGGATACCAGCAGCGCGGAGAGGACGGCGAGATGGGGCGTGCGGAACCTGGAGCTGACTGCGGACAGGAAGCGCGGGAGGGACTTCGCCTTGGCCATTCCGTAGGAAAGGCGCGAGGCGGTTATGAGGCAGATGAGGACCGTGCTGGCTGTGGAGGCGAGCGCGATTATGGAGAATATGAAGGAATATTCGCCGAGGATAGGCAGGACGACGTCCCTGACCGGGGCGGTGGATGCGCCGAGCACGTCCGGCCCGACAAGCATGAGCGACGCGATTGAGAAAAGGGCGTAGAGCACGGCGCATATCCCTATGGAGAGGAGTATCGCATGCGGGATGGTGCGGGAGGGCTCCTTCGCCTCGTCGCTCTCGCTGGCTATCATCTCAAAGCCGAGCATCGCGAAAAAGACAAGCGCCGCGCCCGAAAGCACGGGCGTGAGCTGGAAATCGAGGAGGTCCGGGTTTGCCTGGCCGAGGAGGAAGCCGGCGCCTATCACGAAGAGGAGGCCGCCTATCTCCATCACGAAAAGGACGGAATTCAGGCGGGCGGATTCCTTTATCCCCACAAGGTTCACGATGGAAAGGAGTATTATTATCCCCAAGGCGGCCGCCATTATGGGGATGGGGAGGAGCGAGGCGAAGTAGCCGCCGAAGGCCATCGCTATCGCCGCAACGCCCACCACTGTTTCAAAAAGTATCAGCC
>Ga0265297_10011800_pt1 | contig 10623 bp, 12 predicted proteins | sample Munlanlwell13791_FD_192502 | JGI IMG/M metagenome (GOLD analysis project Ga0265297, IMG submission 192502) | Leachate microbial communities from a municipal landfill in Southern Ontario, Canada - Leachate well 137-91 | ecosystem: Engineered > Solid waste > Landfill > Unclassified | place...
TTATTCCTGCAATTGACGCTCCATATCTATAGATTGTGCGGACATAACCTTCCAAAAGTGTTGTTCCTCCTCGGCTAAACAAGACCTGAACGGGTGTGCATGTGTAAGTAAGGATGTAGTCATCTGCGATTAAACTTTCGATATCTGCGCAGTTGGTTTTTAATTTGTATATTTTTTCTTCGTTGTTATAGTTTTTGTCCACAATGCTCAGGGTATTTCTGTAGCAAACTCTTGAGAAATAATTATCTCCGGGAGCTCCTTCGTTTTTTAGAGTCAAAGGTTCTTCGATTGTTACCGTAATATACTCCCGTTGCTCATCTTCAGTCATACATTCCGGAATATCTTTAATTTTTTGCTGATTTTCCGATAATATTTGTTTTTTGTCCGGAGCGATTATTTGTGAAGAATTTGGGCTTAAAATTGGGTCAATGCCTGCTGCTTCATAGGCAGCTTCGCCTTTTGGAACTTCGTTTTCGTCTGCGTTTGCGGTGAATTCTTCGTCACTTGCGAAGTTTCCGGTATCCGATGTGTCAGTGTTTATAGTGGTTTCTGATCCTAAAATAATGTCGGCGGCGCTAATTCCTTCACACCAACTTGGTGGTGTTGAGTTGTTGCAACACGATAAATTGCTTCCGGTGTTTGTGTCGCATTCAGCTGCATAAACGATTCCCAAAGACAACCAATTTATGCTTAGGAAAGCGATCATTGCAAGGGGTACGAATTTTGATCGGAAGGATTTTTGCATGAATTATTTTATAAAAAATGATTGTACGAATGTCATTATTAAGTATGAAAGAAAGACGATTGCGATACCTATAACTGCAAATTTTACAACGTCTTTTCCTTTTGTAATTGTCGCTTCGTCACCCTGGCTTGTGATCATGTAGTAACCGCCGATAATGAGAAGCAGCATTGCAATCGCGCCAATTATTCTTGTTGCATATCTTATCGCGGCTAGGATTAGGGATACCGCAGGGGAGTGTTTTGTGTCTGTAAAATAGCTCATTCCCTGTTCTTCACCTTCGAGTGATAAATTTTTCGAAACATCAAAAGTCATTTCTTTGAAATTTGTGTCTCCTTCGTTTTTTTCAAACCAATCTTTTTGATCTGTTGAGCTTGTGTCAGTTCCGGCCGTTGTATCTGCTCCGGTGTTTTCGCTGGGCGTCTCCACTGCATCATCTGCAAGTGCTATATTTCCCGTTATGAGAAAAATACCGATAGTAATTGCCTGTATGATAAATATTTTTTTCCACATTTTGTTATTCTTCAAATTCTTTTGGTATGTTTTCTAAAGCGCTTTCTTCCGTGATAAGTCCGGCCTGATAAAGATCGGTTACGGCCTTTTTCATCGTTTGCATGCCTTCTTTTGTTGACGTTTCAATTACGGAATTTATCTGGTGAGTTGTTCCTTTTCTGATCATGTTGGCTACCGCGTTGTTTATAAACATCATTTCAATGGCTCCGACTCTGCCTTTATTATCTTTTGTCCGGATCAATGACTGCCAGAATACCGCTCTTAAACTTTCAGAAAGTTGTGCTCTGATTTGGTTTTGCTGATCTGACGGAAATGAATCAATGATTCTGTTTATTGAATTTGCGCATCCGCTTGTATGAAGTGTAGCGAGTACCAGATGTCCTGTTTCAGCTGCGGTGATTGCGTTTTGCATAGTATCCAGGTCCCTCATCTCACCCAAAAGTATAACGTCGGGGTTTTCTCTCAATGCGGCTCTCAAAGCTTTTGCAAAACTTTGTGTGTGGATGCCGACTTCTCTCTGCTGGATAATCGACTTGTTGTTTATGTGTGAATACTCAATCGGATCTTCGATTGTGAGTATGTGTTTTTTTTGTGTTTTGTTTATTTCATTTACCATGGCGGCCAAAGTGGTTGTCTTACCTGAGCCGGTTGGTCCTGTTACTATTACCAGTCCGTTTTTGAATTGTATGGCTTTTTTTAATTGAGCGGGCAATCCCAGCTCATCCATGGATCTGACTTTTGAAGAAACAAGTCTGAATACTGCGGAGATACCTTTTCTCTGTACAAAAACATTTACCCTGAATCTTGAGATATCTTCAACTTCGAGCGATACATCCAGATCAAGAGTTTGTTCGAACCTTTTTCTTTGATCCGGGGACATGATTTCCAGTAAGTATTCCTCTGCCATTTTTTTTGTGAGCTCCGGATGTTCTTCTATTGCAACCAGGTCTCCGTTGATTCTCAAAGTTGGTTTTACGCCGGTGGCGATAAAAATATCGGAAGCCTGATACTGTACAGCTGTTCTGAAAATTTTATCCAATTTATACATTTGTTTTTTTGTTTGTTTTTATCTAAGTATTTTAGCATTTTTCAGGCAAAAATTCAATATCCGTATATGAAAGTGCCGTTTTTTTGGAAATTTTGGAGATTTTTATTGACAAATATTGTGAAAGTTGTTTATTTATTGCAATTTAATTCTTTTATTATGAAAGAAAGTGTGAGAGGTATCATGAGATATCCGTTATCTTTAAATGGTAAAAAATATAACACTGTACTTACTTTATTGGATGCAAAGGCTATTGCTGACGGAAATACCGGAGGAATTTATAGATTGCCCGGAGTTGAATTAACCCCGGGGCAAAAGAAGGAAATGATTTTAGTGGATTCGATTCGGGCGGAACTTGCTCTTGAAGTAAACAAAATTACATATTACGGATCTATATTTACGAAGGAGGGCGGTGATACGCATCTGTATTTTATAAAGGAGGCAACAGGAAATATTCAACAACCTTTCTTTAGAGGGGATCGTCACGAAGAAGGGTATGATCCGAAAGTAATAAGGGGTATCGGCTTTTTGAATAATTCTTTGCCAAATCAAATTCCTGTTGAAAGGTTGCAGGAGCATGTGAGGTATTTGGTACAAAACCTTTTGGGAAAACAGGAATATGGACTGGAAACCTATTGGGGCGAAGGAAATCCCAGATATACACTTCCAAGATATTTTGTGTCCGGAAATATGAGTGATGCTTTTTATGACTGGGAACAACAGTGTAGGATAAATAAAAGGGGAAAACCATTTTCCGCGGTATATCGGCATTCTTAAGCACTATCTTATCGCCTTGTTGCGCTTGTCGGTTGTTATCTTGAAATCTTCTTTGGTGTTGTTTCTTCGGTATTTGTTCCGGTCTCAAGTGATGGAGGAGCTGCATCTTCGGTCTCGATTTTATCTAGATTTGTCTTGATATCTGTCATAGTTTCTTCGATTTCTTTTGCGTCATCTATTACTTCCGGACTGGTTTGTGAAACTGTCATATCTTCACCGGTTGCGGAAACAATTGCTGTGTTGTCGGTTGTTGTTTCATCTTTTGTTGTTGTTTCGTCACCGAAAGGTGAAGTTACGTTTGGTGGAGGAGTTTCGTCGGACTGAAGGAGTTTTTTTGTTTCCACCGGTGTTGAATTTTCTGTTGTATCGGAAGAAAAGAAGTATTTATAACCGAAATATCCTCCGGTAAGTATTACTAGAATACCGACGGGTATTAATATGTATAACCAGATTGGTTTTTTTCCGACATTGTTTAATGCGGTTTCCGTGATTTGTCCGAGCTGTTCTTCGAGCTTTTTATCCAGATCGGAAGCTTGTGTTTCAGGAGCCTGAACGATATTATTTACGGTAATTTGTTGAGGGACCGAGGCTCCCGGAATTGGTGCTGCGGTTTGTCCGGGTGTACCGTTCCCTGTATTTAAAGGGTTACCCTGTGGTGCCGGAGCTGGTGCAGGGGAATTCATATTGAATGTATTGTCAGCCATGTTTTTTTGTTTTAGTTTTTATTTTATGATTATTCCAAAATGATATCATTTGCATCTTTTGGCAGTACGTTTTCGATTGCGCCCCATTCGCTGTCTTCGAGTTCTGGGATTACGAGAGTTACGTTGTCTCCGACTTCAGCTTTGAAATATGTGACTGAAGCGAGAAGGACTTTGTATGCTTTTCCGCTGGCTATTACTTTGTATTGGCCGTCTTCATAAGTCAGTGTACCAATTACATTTTTTCTTTCAACCGGACCGATCTGTTTATAAAGGAAAGAACCGTCTTCTTTGATTGTCAGTTTTAAAATATCGCCCGGAATTAATTTTGATTTGCTGGCATAATTTGCAGGTACGGGATAGGTTTTGCCGTTTTTGTCGATCATGTTTTGACCGTCAAATGCACCTTCGACGATTTTGTCTTCTTCGGATTCGGAGGAGCTTGAAGGTTCAATCTCTTTAGCAAGTTTTACGAAAAGATTTTTATCTTTTGTACCGATTAATTCGCTAATAACCTGTTTTGCTGAGTTTATGTTACTCTGGGCGGAATCGAGCATCTCTTTTAAAAGTGCCAGTTTTGAAGCTTGGGACATTTTTTTTGTTTTTATTTTTTAATTCACTTAATTATAGCAGATTTCACTTGCTTATTCCAAAACAGCTGTCTTGACATTGGAGCTATTTTGTTGGAACTTAAGCTTTGCTTTCTTTTCCTTCTTTTGTCCATTTTTTAATTAGAATTCTTCTGATTTTGGCGATATTGTTGAAGATTCTAAAAGTAAAGACCACTGTGGCTGCCAGGTAGAGCTCAAGTCCCATATACTCGCCCAGAAGAGTGATGCTCAATGCCAATAATATATTTGTTGTAAGTCCGGTAATAAATATTGTCGGATTGTATTTTTCTTTTTCAAGTCTGCCGGAAATATCCGCTTTTATTGCGCCAAAAAGCGAATCCAAAATTCCCACTATAATTACCGCGGTATATTTTATGTATTCGATCGGTATTGAATATCCTGAGTTGATGCCAATTATTATTCCCAGAAATATTCCCAATAGTGTCCAACCCATTTTTCTTTGGTTATTATTTCCTTTTGTATATTATCTTATCCACATTATTTCCTGCAATGCGAAGGTCTATATATTCAAGATTTTCCTTTGTAATATCCAGTTTGATAAGCGCTTTTTTAAGCTTTTTAAATTGTTCTTCGTAAGATCTCTGTATGTCCAGCCAGATATAAAAATCTCTTTCCGTTAAAAGGTGTATTTCACGGGGGACCGGTTTGTATTCTATTTCTTTGATTTTCATTCCAAATTTGTCTTCGTAATACTTTTTTGATTCGAGCATATATGCAAGTTTTGTCTTTTCGATGATTGCATTTTCTGTATTGATCGGCTCATCGGATTTTATCTTTATGTATGGCAATTCCGGCATTTCGGAGTCTTCTTTTATCACATATCCTATTGAATTTATGCAGTAGCTTTTTTTTATTTTTAGATTTTCATTTATGATGTTTGCCGCAGGTTGATATTTCGAAAAATCCAGGAATAATTTGTTTGGATATTTTTTTGTGACTTTAATTTTTTCCAGTTCCGGAAAGTTTTTTTGAATCTTTTCCTCAAGGCTTAACGTGTCTATAAAAAAAATATTTTTACCGATTTGTGAAGAAATGCTTAGTGATATTTTTTCACCGAGGCTTATGTTGTCTTCCTGCGGGTATAAATTTTTAATTTGCTTTACGACGAAAATTCCGGAGAAAAAAAATAAATATATGCTTAATAGTATGACTAAAAAAAAGAGAACTTTTGTGAAAGCGCTCCTGATTTTGTCTCCTTTGCCGGGCGAGTATTGAACGTATTTTGCTTGTCCTTCCGGTTTTTTAAATTTGTTGATCTGGGAATATGAATTTCTGGAAGAAAAATTGTTGCGCCCTATTTTTGGTTTTCGGTTCAACATTTTTATTTTTGAGGGACAAATTTTTTATAAAAAATCTTAGCTCTTCGTTTTTTCTTTTGTGGCTAATCTTTCAGCTTTTCGTACTCTTGCTTTTTCCTTGTTTTTTCTTTTTCTAAGTTTGCTTTTTGGTCTTACTTTACCTTCAAGACAATGTTGGTGGCTTATGTGTTTATTGCTCATATTTGATGAAATTTAGTATAAGTATTAAATTTGTGCTCTAAATTTAGGGCTTTTGGTGCTTTGTGTCAATGTGAGAGTGCTGAAATTAAAAATCCAGTTGTTATTTTATTTTTATCTGTTAAAATCGGGATGCTTTTTAAGAAATTATATGTCCAGAGTTTGTCAAATCACAGGAAAACATCCATCCAGAGGCAACAACAGAAGTCATGCCTGCAATGCAACAATAAGAACATTTTATCCAAATTTGTTTAAGGTGAGACTTTATGATCCTCTGACAAAGACTTATAAAAAGGTTAAAATATCTGCAAAGGCATTAAAAACTTTGTGTAAGACCAAGTAGTATTGGATTTTAGCTGTTTTAAATGTATAATATTCTGATGGATATTATACTTTTGAAACAATTTGGAATTGCAGTTGTACTCTCGGGACTTATTGGTATTGAGAGAGAAAAAAAGTATCTTGGAAAAAATACTTTGTATTTTGGAGGAGTCAGGACTTTTCCGCTGGTGGGCTTTTTGGGCGCGTTGGCGTGTTATTTATATTCTTATTCAGTGGTATATACGATTATTGTTTCTTTGGCGGTGGTGGCTTTTTTGGTTACAACTCATGTTATGATAGCGATTAAATCCGGAGATGTCGGACTGACTTCTGAAATTGCTGCCATGATTGCTTATTTGATTGGTGTTCTTTGTGTGTTAAATCAATTTTTTGTTGCGGTATCAGCCGCTATGGTGGTGTTGATTTTGCTTCAATTTAGAGACACGCTTCATAATCTGGTGGGTAAGATACAAAATGAGGAAATAGTATCCACAATTGAATTTGTGCTTATTGCTTTTGTGATTTTGCCTCTTTTGCCAAATAAAGATTTTGGGCCGTACGGATTTTTTAATCCTTACATGATATGGCTTATGGTTGTATTTATTTCAGGAATATCTTTTTTAAGTTATATCGCAATTAAAATTTTGGGAACAAGAAGAGGAATAGTGTTGACCGGTTTTCTGGCGGGGTTTATTTCCAGTACCGCTTTAACTTTTTCGTTTTCGGCACAGAGTAAAAAAAATAAAAAAATTGTAAGACCTTATGTTATAGCTGTTGTTGTGGCCAGCAGTGCGATGTTTTTTAGAGTTTTGCTTGAAGTGCTTGTATTAAACAGAGAGTTATTTTCGGTGGTGTTTTTTCCGTTATTTACAATGGGTGTTCTGGGTTTTTTGTCCGCTTTTTATTTATTTGTCCGTAAAGATAAAATCGTTAAATCAGATGGGAAAATGCCTGTGATTCAAAGCCCTTTTAGTTTATTTCCTGCAATAAAATTTGGGACATTTTTTTCGCTTGTTTTACTCGTTTCAAAATTTGCATTGGCAAATTTCGGAAATCTCGGGCTATATTTGACCAGCTTTTTTTCCGGTCTTTTGGACGTTGATGCCATTACTGTGTCGATGGCGAATTTATCAACGCAAACTTTAGCTGTAGTGATTGCCGGCACGGCAATTGCAGTAGCTTCCATTACAAACACGTTGTTTAAGTCTTTGATATTTTTTCTGATGGGATCAAGAAAAGTCGCGTTACAAATACTTGTTATATTTATTTTGATGATTTTAGCTGGGGGAGCTGTTTTTGGTCTTTCAATCTTTTTTTAAAATAGGTAACATTTCCGCTGTAGAAAGGTTTTATGATTTGATATCATTTAATATTAAAAAAATATGAAAAAAGTTTTGTTGTTTGCGGTATTTGCGCTTACGTTTGTTTTTGCGCAGACATCTTTTGCAACGACCGGTGAGTCAATGGATCCTTATACAAATGATTCTTCTATCAGTATTTCGTTAAATGCCGCGCTAAATGGTTCAGGGGCTGTGGACTTGAGTTGGACCAAATATATGGGCGGCGATTTGAAGTGGTACAAAGTTGTTCGTTCTTCAACCAATTCCAGTCCATATTATCCCGTTGATGGATATATTCAGGTTTATACCGATTCTGCTCAGGTTTCATTTGTTGATAATAATCCTTCCGTCGGAGTAAATTATTACCGGGTATGCGTGATTACTAATGAAAATAAGAGGGGATGCAGCAATACGGTTAAGATTGAGAAAGGTGAAAATTATGAAGAGGAATCAAATGCTGTTTTTGCCGATGTGTCCGATACCGATCCAAACTTTGAGGCGATCAATTATTTAAAAGAAGAGGGAGTTGTAAACGGTTATACAGGTGGAAAATTTTTGCCTGAGGCTAAGATCAGCAGAGCGGAGTTTTTGAAGATTGTGATTTTAGCGAAGGATTTGAAAGTGGGAAATGAATTAAATTGTTTTAAAGATGTTACTGACGAGTGGTTTGCTCCATATATTTGTTATGGAAAGAAAGTGGGGCTTGTGAAAGGGTATGCCGACGGATCTTTTAAACCGGAAAACGATATAAGTTTTGCCGAAGCTGCCAAGATAATTGTTGAAACTTATGGTATAAACAAGCCTGAAGTTGATTCAACGCAATGGTATTTTGTTTATGTAATGGCTTTGGATCAGGTTAATTCTATTCCTGATTCCGTTTTGTCCCTTGAGGAAAAGGTTTCCAGAGCTGAGATTAGCGAAATGGTCTGGAGGGTTGATACAAATAATATTTCTGAAAATTCAAAGGATTCATGTGAAATAATTGACTGTACGAAAGATTCATCTGATACAAGCGCGGTTTCTGTCAGTGCAATCAATTTGACCGGAAATGCAAACGGAAATGTGTCATGGACGGTTTCCGGTGAGTCTGAAATGGGTTTTAAATTGGTTTGGTCGAAGATTGAGAGTCCTGTTTATCCAAACCGTGATTCAGACAGATATCAATATTATAGCGATGCTCAGACGAGAAGTGGCGTAGTGGAGGCTTTTGATGGAGCGGGCACATATTATGTAAGGGTTTGCGAATATCTAGGTGGTGCTTGTGGGGTTTATTCCAATCAAATAAATTTACAATTGGGCTCAGCCGACCAGGTAACGAGTTCTAACGTGGTAAGTTCGATAAATCTCGTTTCCAAAGGTTCTGGAAATGTGAGCTGGACGGTAACGGGATATTCCTCCAAAGGATTTAAGGTTGTCTGGTCGAAAATAACGAATCCTGTATATCCCACAAGAGAAAGTGATAAATACCTGTACTACAGTGAGCCTTCAACGAGTTCCGCGACGGTGACATCTTTTAATGGCAGCGGAAAATATTATGTCCGAGTTTGCGAGTATCTTGGTGGTGCATGCGGAGTTTATTCAAATCAAATAGAGGTAAATTTGTAAAATTTGATTTTTGATCGAATTTTAAAAATACACATGTTTGAGATATGTGTATTTTTTTGTTGATTATCCACTTGTCAAAATGAATATAATATGTTTTAATTAGACCCTTGATTTTGAAATAAAAAGATGAATAAAAAAATTATACTCTTTGTCCTGATTTTATTTGTTGCCGGCTCTTGCAGCTTGGGTGGAGACGATCGTGTTTCAAAAATAAAGAGATTTTCGGAGGATCCGGAAGAAAATTCGTTGGAGGCTATAAATAGAGATCAAAATACTATTAAATGGAGTAATGCCAGTGCCGGTACTGTCAATCCTGAACTCAGATGGAATGATTATACCGAAAGAGGCACTTTTGACAGTTATTCTTCCAGTGACGGCAAGTACGGAACAGTTGCGACAGTGTCAGATCTTGATGGGGAAGCTTATAATTCTTATTTCGGAGTAAAATACAAACCGGAAGAGGGGTATGTTCAAACTGCAAAATATGATGATAGCGGGATTAGCATAACCGGGACTTCGACAGATTCAACGGTTGTTACAGAAAAAAAATCAGGAAACGGATATTTGGAAAAAACTTATCCAAAGGCTCCGAAATATGACACGGATTATGTTGATAATTATTATGCATATTTACCCGAGGGAAGATATTTGTCGACCGCAAATGAATATGATCGCGTAGGCTATCTTACTACTGCTTATGATGCTTCAAGTGAGACAAGGGGGTATTTGCAATATATAAATGGAACTCCTTATTTGGGCACAACTGTGAAAGTTGCGACGATGAATTATAATGATGCATCGTCGATGGGATATGTTGAAAAATTTGGAGTGATGAATACCTGGCGGGAAAATTTATAGTTTTATCACACTCATTGGACATGCTTTCGCGGATTTTTTGTTGGCCGGAATTTCGTGGTCGAAAATTTCACCGACAAAAACTTTGCCCTTCTTCTTTGAATTTTTTAGTGTCGATTTTCCGTCTTTAGTGTCGATTTCCCAGTTTTCAGGGGCTATCAGCACACAAGAGTTGCAGCCAATGCAATTTTCCCTGTCGTGAACTATTTTTCGCATTTTTTTAGAATATAGATTTTATCGCTTTGTCGGACTTTTACCGGTGTTTTTATGGTCACTATGCTTGGTTTTCCGGATTTTTCCACAAATTTATCTTCTTTCATCATTTTGTCTATTTCGCCAAAGACTACACCCGTGCTTTTTCCTATAATTACGTATTTATCTCCTTTATTGAGCTCAAATGCCTGTACTTTGATTTCAGCAATGTTGGTTTTATTGAAAAAATGTGTGATTTCTCCCACGAAAATTCTTTCTTCCTGCGCTTGATTTCCGTCGGTTTTGCTCCAGTCTGGAAGTTGTTTTCCCAGGTAGTATCCTTCACAAAATCCCCGATTGTAGACGTTTTTTAACGTTTCCATTAATTCGGCGATTTTTTTCTT
>Ga0265297_10011801_pt1 | contig 10622 bp, 7 predicted proteins | sample Munlanlwell13791_FD_192502 | JGI IMG/M metagenome (GOLD analysis project Ga0265297, IMG submission 192502) | Leachate microbial communities from a municipal landfill in Southern Ontario, Canada - Leachate well 137-91 | ecosystem: Engineered > Solid waste > Landfill > Unclassified | place...
GCCTCAGGCGGACCACGTGCCCTGGCGCATTATCCCGGCACCCCACATGACAACGCAAACAGACCTGATTCTGCGACTTCGTCCGGGCTGTTGGCTCAGCTACAGACGACGGACGACAGACGACAGACTGGCTTCACTGGCATCGGCCTGCCAGGCCGTTCTTCGTAGGGGCATCCGCCTCAGGCGGACCACGTGCCCTGGCGCATTATCCCGGCACCCCACATGACATCGCAAACAGACCTGATTCTGCGACTTCGTCCGGGCTGTTGGCTCAGCTACGGACGCCAGACGCCGTCTTCATCGCCCTCTTGCCCTCCGCTCAAAACAGTAGTACGATATGTCTGCAGGCTGATAGGCCCGATGCTGCGATGTTCTTTGGTCTCTCGGTTCTTGTCTCGATTATGGGCCGAAGCATCGAAAGTGAGTCTGGAAGTGAGAGCAAAAGCACTCCGCGCACTGAATGTCGTGATTTCCATCTTTGCACTCTTGCTGGCCTGCACCTTCGCCAGGGGTGAGCCTCGTGTGGAATTGACGGTCTTGACGCTCCCCGAGGAGGTCAAGTCAGCCGACTGGGTGTACAACCTTGGCGATATCCTCCTTGTCAACGAGCTTGAACAGTGCATGCTCAGGGCGTTTGGTCTCCCAAAGGGCGATTTCCTCTGGAAGAGGTATATATCCAAGTATGAAAACCTGTACGAGATTCAGGGCACCCTCTACTTGCATACGGCCGGAGATCTCATCCGTCTTGACCCTAAGACTGGAAAGGCACTGTGGACGCAGACTGATGTCGGTGGCCTCGCTGCCCAATTGGGCGGAAGAGTAGCAGGTGACCCAAGTACTGTAACTGTCCTCGGAATGTCGCAGATTGTGTTCTTGCGGAGCACAAATGGAGAGGTGCTGAGCAAGACGGCATTCAGTTTCTCTGATGTAAGCAGGGGCTTTGCCCTATGCAAAGGAGAGGCGATCGCGGTCTACGAACGAAACGTGCGTGAACATGTAGTGAGAAACCTGCGAGTTGAGCGTGTGCGCGTGGACAAGCCAGATGTTGTGCTTGGCAAAGGCTACTCGTTGTACGAGATGAAATTGCCATTTGCCGTGTATCCGGGCAATGTCTTCAGTATTGACGTCACAGACGGGTGGACCACTCTGCTCTCGGACTTTGCTCTCTTTGGTCTGAATGAGAAAGGCGAAATGGCCGTTGCGAGGAGTCTTCTGCACCAGCGAGGCACAGTAGTTTCCAGGGACGGATGGAAATCTGTTGATTGGGGTGATGAGGGCAAAGTCCGTATGACCTACGTCAAACGCGACGGAACGCCCGACGAGAATGTCTTCGTGGCAAGTGATGCAACGGCGACTGTCGGTGGCGACGGTTTCGCTGTGACGTTTGCGGATGAGCGGAGGTCTCTGAAAATGTGGGATCTTCGAAGTTGGCCTCCGGCGAAAATCGGCGAATGTGTCGCTGAGCCCGCGTATGCCCAGGCCACGATCTGGGAGGGCCGCCACTGGAACGGTGCGACATGCATCCTTGCCGGAAAATCCAATGGTCGGATTCTCATCTACCTGCTCAAGGTCATTCCCTGAAGCACGGATAAGGGGCTCCGATCTGCGCCATGCATGGCAAGACCGGCCGCCCCGGCGAGCCTCAGCGAGTGCTCACCTTTCAAGGGGATGCTGGGCATTCGCCCTGGCTGTTGGCTCAGCTACGGACGACGGACGACAGACGACAGACGGGCATTGGAGATTCCTCATTCATCATTGCTCATCTTGCCCTCCGCAGGCGCGGCGACTTGTCCTCCAGAGGCCTGGCGAAGGAGGGTGTTCATTTCTCGTTGGCCTCCTGCTTGGCTTCAATGCTCCCCTCTTGCGCCACTCGCAAACGCTTAGTAGGATAGCCGCATGGGGAAGCCTTGGAAGGCCTCTCCACTAACACGTCGGCCCTTGTTACTCCGTTGCGGGTGGCCTGTGATGAAATGGTGAAGTCAATGGCCGGACTAAGTGGCAGAGGCGCCATTAGACTGAAAAAAATGATCGGCCTGCTGATCGCTGTGGGCCTCATTTCGCTTCTCTACGTGGGCACGGTCCATCTCGTTCAGCAGCACTGCACCTCAGTGCTCTCAGGGATTAGGACAATGAATACTGACGATCCCGCCCCATGGGAAGGTCTCGCTGCCCAAATTGAGGGGCTTCAGTTCTGGGTCTTTCTCCCGCCATGCCGGGATCCAATAAAGCAGTGCGTCTCTGAGGCGGCAGAGACGGCATACCAGCATTGTGTTGTCCAGGCACAGAATGTCGTGAAGAAGTGCTTGGAGGGGAAGTATCGTGAGTCACGTTTCCCATTGTTGAGACTCGTGATGTCTGCGTTGCGGTTCCGACCTCCCGGGGCAGGCGACCGCAGTGGAGCGTGGCGATGCATCTACGATGGCGATCTGTCTCTAAGCCTTTACGCAGAAAATGACATTGTTGCGTTTGTGCGAAACGGAGACGTCTCGATATGGCGCATGCGTGATGCCAGCGGGAACTTCAGCCTCCGCGAATCTGAACGGGAACCTGTGGTCATACGAGGCATTTCCTGTGCACAGGTATTATCCATTAACGGAACCGAACTGCGATACATCAGCCTTGACCGGAAGGTCATGAAATGCAGCACGGATACAAAGGTCGTCGTGCCGCTTGATTTGGGTATCCCCGGCCGGATCGCGAGGCTCAAAATACACACTGCGGTGACCGAGGATGGTATGGCATGGATCACGTCAGACGACCCTCGCAAGGGGAGGCTGCCGGAGATCTCAAATGCGTTTGACTGTGCATTCCGCGAATATCGGTACTCCTTTATTGAGGCAAATGGTGACTTCAAGGCTTGTGGCTTTGTCAAGTCGTGCTCCTTGAGCGGACATGGGGACGACTCGACAAAAGCACCGCGGAAGTTCTGGGAACATGGTGTCTCAATTGACGGCACTGGCTTGGCGATGTACCTCTTCCGCCGTGAGGAACCCCTTCTTTGCTGGACTCGCGGGCCGAGTTTTGAGGATCGTGATATCCCGGTCAAAGTGCAGTTGGCCTGTACATGGGCGAACGCATACGCCCTTCTCGCAGACGGGAGCATCATGGGAACGCCCAAGAATTCTCCGTTTTTCCACCCAATTGAGTCGCCGTTCCGCTTCGTGTCAGTCGCGGGCGGATATCACTCCCAGAAACTCGAGCACATTTTCTATCTCGCTGCGGTTCGTGAAGATGGCAAGTTGATGATCCACGATGGTTCGACTTGGGTAGAGATTGGCCAAGTACCGCAGTAGAGTTGGACTGGATTAGCACGTGGCATGTCGCCACCTTGGCAGCTACCTGCTGTTCTTGTCTCTTAGGTCGCTTGCAGTTCTCCAGTGGGTGCACGCGCTATCACTATAGACAGTGTACAGGGGTGTGCGGATGATTGCGAAAAGAGGTCTGGTCTGGCTGCTTGTGTTCGCATCAGTGGGTGCGCTGGTGCTTGGATATGCAGGCATTGCCAGCAGGAAATTCTCTATCGAGAAGGCGCCGATTGCCCTTGTACGCGTTGCCGGGGGTTCATTTCGCATGGGCTCCACGAAGCTGTTCTCTTGGCAGATTCCGCTGCACGAAGTGGTTGTGGCCGGAGCGTTCTATGTTGGTGCAAGTGAAGTGTCCCAAGCTGAGTATGGTGCCGTGATGGGCTCCAATCCAAGCAAGTTCAAGGGCGAGACGCGCCCGGTGGAGAACGTCACATGGGAGGAAGCCGATGAGTTCTGTCGACGCCTGACGGCTGCTGAGCAGGGAAAGGGCAATCTTCCACGTGGTATGGTGTATCGTCTGCCTACCGAGGTTGAATGGGAGTACTGCTGCAGGGCGGGAAGTTCCGCGAAATACTGTTTCGGGGATGACCAGGCATTGCTCGGAGATTATGCCAGTTTCCTGGGCAGTTCAAAGGGCACAACATCGGGCGTATTCGCGCGGAAGCCGAACGCATGGGGAGCGTATGAGATGCATGGAAATGTCAGGGAGTGGTGCCAGGACTTCTGGGCGGATGGGGCCTATTGGGAGCGGGAAGGGAGTGCGAGTCTATCAGGACCTCTGACCGGTTGCTGGAAAGTGATTCGGGGGGGCTCTTGGCAGTTGGACTTCGATCTTTGTCAATCCGCTGCGCGATTCAAAGGAAGCCCGGACGGATGGCGCAGCGAGGATGTGGGGTTCCGCGTTGTAGTCGGTCCTGAGACACCTTTGAGGCCTTTCCGCGCTTGCCTGAAGTCCCCACCAGCGAGTGTTGTGATAGGGGATCTTGTAAGAAATGCTCCCTTCCCGATCGTGGCTGTACCCCCAGGGACATTCTCGATGGGCTCGTCCTCTGGCCATTCGGATGAGAGTCCGGTGCGTACCGTGACGATATCCCGCCCATTCTGCATCGGTGTAACGGAAATCACCCAAGCCCAATATCGCTCCGTTACAAATGAGAACCGTAGCGATGTGGTTGGGCCTGATATGCCGGCGGTGAATGTGAGTTGGTCAAATGCCGTGGACTTCTGCAAGGCTCTAACGAGAATGGAACGCGAGATCGGCCATCTCCCGGAAGGAATGGAATACAGGCTGCCAACCGAGGCGGAATGGGAGTACTGCTGCAGGTCGGGGAGCACTGGAGCTTTCTCTTTTGGCGACGATCCCGGAATGCTGGGAGATTACGCGTGGTTTTGCGGCAACATGGGTAACACCCAGAGCCCTGTAGGTAAGAAGAAGCCAAATGCATGGGGCATTTTCGATATGCATGGAAGTGTTGCGGAATGGTGCTACGACTGGTACGGCCCTTATTCCGTCTCTCCGGGCGTTACTATTGACCCCGTCGGTCCGGCCGAAGGTGAGCAGAGAGTGTTCCGGGGTGGCTCATGGGGAATGGACGCAGACAGGTGCCGGTGTGCGTGCCGAGAACAGGAATGGCCAAACTTCATCTTTGAGAGCAACGGCTTCCGCGTCGTTCTTGCACCGATTCTCCGTATGCCGTGATGGAGGGTCGTTGCTGCCTGACAGCGCGAGCAACGGATGAACGTTAGCGATGCCGCGTCGGCCCTTACTTCGCTACGAACTTGATCGCCGACTTCTTCCCTGCTTCGTCAAGCACGGTGTATTCCACCTTGGCGCCGGGATCGAATTTCAGCAAGAATTAGAAATGGCCGCCCCTGTGGGCGGCCGTTTTCTTCCCGTTGCCAACCGCTCAACTCCGGCGAGAATGCTCTCAATCCCGAACCGGAAGGTTCTCTTGGCTAAAGCCCTTTCCTTCCTTCTCCTTCTCGGTGCGCTTCTGTTTCTCTTCTCGGCATCCTATGCGGAGGATGCTACGCCTCCTTCCGGATCCGCCCTTGCCGTGGAAATCTATACCCTCCTTACGACCCCGGTCGATGAATATCCCGCCGTGCGCGCACGGGTGCTCGAACGCTGGCGCGGCCGGGAAGCACAACTTGGCGAACTGGCAAACGGGCTCCCGCTTATCTACCGGACAATCGCGGCCGGGCTTATCGCGGAATTGAGCCATCCCGCGGAGTACGAGCAGATGCGGCGGGATATCCTCTCGAGACTCCAACTCCTTGTGGCCCCGCCGGTAGTATCCATGACCGAGGCCCTGGATCCTGTGCCGGGATTCAGTTTCAGGAGCAGCCTGACATTTCCAAGCGCCACTGACATAAGAGAATACAAGGAGGATCGGTCACGTGCTGAGCGCAAGAAGGATGTGGATGAATTGCAGATGCTTGACTACCGCTTTTCGCTTAACGTCCCGGATACGCAGGTAACCGGAGCATTTCTCGATGAGATGCTCTTCTGCCCGGCGGTCATCGGCGAATACTCCCGTGAGGTGATCGCGAGGATAGGCGAAGAGGGAACCCCGGCGTACGTCGCCTCCCGCGCGCTAAATCCGCTCTGGGAGATGGCCTCCTGCAAAAAGGAACCCCTGCCCGCGGAACTCGCCCGTGAGGCCGCTCTCAGGTGTCGGCTCATCAACTCGCCCTTCGCGGTGCTTCAGTTCTTCGATGCTGCCAGGGAGGATCCGAGCCTGATTCCTCTTATGGTGGACCGTTCCGATATGGCGATCCCGTTCATCCCAAAATTCGGCTTCCGGAGCGGTGGCCCACCGCCGATTTTGCGCCCGCTGTCGGAGTTCTTCGGTGTGTTTCCGAATCCTTCCCCGTGGATGAAGAAGCATCCCGCGGAGGCTGAGCAAAACAGGAAGAAGGGCGAGGAGATTCTCAAGCAGGGCATCCAGAAGCCCTGGGAGCTTTTCCCCGGCGAGATCCCACCCTCCGCCGAACCCTCCAGCCCGCTCACCACTTTCCCTCGTATGCCGGTTGTCGCCCCGACGAAGACTGTCTCGCTGTCACCTTCCGCGACCCCCGCCGCCTCTCCTGCACCCGTGCCGGTGCGCGAGCCCGAACGCGAGCCCGAGCCTGTTCCTCCTCCCTCTCCGGACTGGCTGATTCCCGCCATCATCCTCACCGCAGTGATTCTGCCCCTCGTCGTCGCCGGCCTGGTCTTTCGCCGGAAGTCCGGATAATCGCCCGATAGCTCTATTCCCAAGGGAGCCGGTCCATCCGGCTCACTTCCGTCAGCCAATTATTTGCCAACCGCTCAACTCCGGCGAGAATGCGCACTACCCGAACCGGAGACCCAACTTGGCAAGAATGCTCGTTTGCCTGCTCGTTCTCGTCGCGGCCTGCGTTTTCGCTGCTCCCGCGTATGCCGATATCATGTCGGTCAACATCTCCCCTGAAATCTCCATAGTCGGAGCCACGCGCGAGGATACCGATTACGATTCCTCCGTCTCAGATGGCCTCTCCAGCATCACAACCACCGTGCTGATCTGGATGTATATCGACCATTCTCCCAAGGTCAGAACCGTTCTGCGTCTGGACGCAAAGGGACTGACCGACTCGGCCGATAAGCCACTTACGCTCGACCGCGCGTACATCGAGGTGAAGGACTTCATCGCCGCGGGGACAACCATCGCCGTCGGCAAGGTGTCGCTGATCTGGACCGTAAGGACCCGCATCGGGGCGGGCGCCCTGCAGGGCATCTACACCGGTGCAATGGAGCGGGCCTTCATCTTTCGCAACAAGCCCGTCGCCTTTCAGGTGAAGTATGCCTTCAGCGCAACAACTGCGATTTGCGCCGGTTGGGGCAAGTACGCCGAGGGCTCCATCCCCGGCGACAACGCCAACGACACTGATGTCACTTACGTCAAGCTTGATAAGAAATGGAACAAGACCGACAGCGGCTTCATCGGCTTCATCTACTACAAAGACACCAAGCGGATGCTCAAGGGCGACATCTGGTTCGTGGATCTGGGCCTGAACCTGGCCCTCAGCGAGCCGCTTGAGGTCTACCTGGAAGCCGCGCACCAGAACGGGATCGCGCATACCGCGCCGGACGGTTTCGGCGCTTTGGCCGCCAATGGCGGGTTCGAGTACACATTCACATCCGTGAGCGTCAGGCCCTACTTCGGCGGCGGACTGACGTACTTCACGGGTAACTCCGGCACGCGGCTGGGCTTCCAGCGTGTGCGCACCAATTTCAACGAGACCCTGATCTGTGAAAACGACTACTTTAACCCCAACCTTGCCTGGAGCCGGACCGATCCTGCTTCCACGCGCTACCGCAGCGGATTCCTGGGCCTGAAGGTCTATGCGGGTATCAAGCAGTTGACCGAGAAGATCGGCCTCGACTTCATCGCCGGTTTCTACACCGCTGACGGCGACGTTCCCGGCGGCAAGGGCAGGGGGCTCGGAGTGGAGATCGACCTTATGGCGGCCTACAGCTATTCCGCGGACCTGAGCTTCGGTGCGGGCCTCGGCGTGTTCAAGCCAAGCTCCGACCTTGCTGGCGCCGCAACCGACCCCCTGTGGCTCTTCATCCTCGGCGTGAACAACAGGTTCTAAGGATTACGCTTCAGCCCTCGGCCCGGTGCCTTCTCCCTGCGCCTTCCTGCGCTTCCTTCCGGGCCGCTTGTACCCCGGAATGACCTTCTTCGCCCGCAACAGGTGATGGTAATCCTGCGCGAACCGGTGCGCTTCATCACGTACCTGCTGCAGCAGGCGGAGCGCGGCCGATGACTTCGGCAGCGCCAGGGGCGTCCGACCATCCGCGAAGATGATATGCTCATGCTGCTTCGCGAGCCCCACAACAACAATGTCCAATCCTGCATCCTTTATTGCCGCATTGGCCTCGTTCACCTGGCCCTGGCCGCCGTCGATCAGGATCAGGTCCGGCGGGTCCTCTCCCTCCACTATGTGCCGTGCCCTTCGCCGCAGCACCTCGCCGATCATCGCGAAGTCGTTCTGACCCTCGACAGTCTTGATGCGAAATCTGCGATACCCCGGCTTATAGGGCATTGCGTCCAGAAAGCAGACAAGGCTTCCGACGGCCGATTCCTCGCCGAGATTGGATATGTCGTAGCCCTCGATGCGGGCGGGCTCGCGCGGCAGGTCAAGCGCGGTCATCAGCAGCGCAAGTGAGCTTTCAGGCCGGTAATTGGTGAATGTGACGGCGTTGCGCTGGTAGGCGCTGGGCTTCGCAAGCTTTTCCATCGCCTTGATCTGCTCACGCAGGGCGATGGCCTCCTCAAAGCGCAATTCAGAGGCGGCGGCAATCATTTCGTTGTGCATCTGGGCGACCAGCCGATCCTTGCGACCGGAGAAGAACAGGATCATCGCCTTGATCTTCTTGCGGTACTCCTCCGGGGTGATCCGGCCGGAGCAGGGCGCATCGCACAGGCCGATGTGATAATTCAAACAGGGGCGGGCGCCGCGCTGTCGTGGCGCGGTCGAGGACAGAACCCGGGAACACGAACAGAACTTGAAGATCGGCTGCACAGCCCGCAAGGCAGTGCGCAGCGCCGTAACGTCGGTGAATGGACCGATGTAGCGCGACTTGCGGTTGTTGGGCTGCCGCGTGATGTTCACCTTGGGGTACTCGTCACCGAGCGTGAATTCCAAGTAGGGGTAGGGGTCGTCGTCCTTGAGCAGGATGTTGAAATCGGGCTGCAATTCGCGGATAAGGCGGGCTTCCATTATCAGCGCGTCTATCTCATCGGACGCCTCGATGAACTTGATCTCGGCAATCTCGGTCACGAGCTTGTGTATCTTCCGGTCTTTCTTCGCGTTGGTGATGTACTGGGCCACCCGCTTGCGCAGGTCCTTGGCCTTGCCGACGTAAAGTTCCTTCCCTGCGGCATCGAGGTATATATACACCCCCGGGCTGTGTGGAAGCCCGTGAACATGTTCTCGAGTCAGGGGCATGTTTGTGGCTGCTCTGCGAGGTCTTCTTCAGACCAGACTTCGGCCTCAAACCGCATGAGCTTGGCGCGGGGGTCCAGATGCGACCCCGATGGAAGTCCGGCCTTGCCACACAGATGATGGAGGAATTCATCGCGATCCCAGCCCCATTCGCCCGGCACCTGTGGCAGCAAAAGGCCTGAGCGATAGCCCATTGACAGCATCAGGCCGTGCTTCCCGACTTCGATCTCGGAAATATCCGCCACGGGCGTGAAGGGGGTAAGAACGGAAATCTCGATGGAGAGTTTGGATACTTCGGCAGGCGAAACGGGGCCAAAACGTGGATCCTGAAATGCGGCCGCCAGGGCCATTTCGGAAATGACTTCGGCAAGCGGCGCGTCGGCCATTATGTGCCCGATGCAGCCGCGCAATTCCCCATTCTTCTTCAGCGTAACAAACGCGCCGCGCAGTTCCCTGACTTCAGGATCCTGGCAATCCAGCGCCGGAACCCTTCGCCGACTGGCTGCTGCCTCGATAGTCCGGCGAACGTGCTCGATCAGGGCTCGCGCGGTTTCGCGCTTCACTATTTCCCGTCCTCTTTGGGCTTGTCCTTGGGCTTGCTGATGTCCGGCTTCACGATGGGTGCATCCTTGGGCAGGATAAGAATTTCGACGCGGCGGTTCTTCTTCCGGCCCTCTTCGGTCTTGTTGTCCGCGATTGGCTTGCTGTCGCCCCAGCCAGCGTAGAATATCCTGCTGGTGGGAATGCCGCCGTCCTTCAGCAGGTATGCATAGACCATATAGGCGCGCAGGCCCGACAGGTGAGCGTTGTCCATGATGCCCTTATCGTTTGGCTGACGCACTTTGACATTGTCGGTGTGGCCGTCAACGCGAAGGATCGAATCACCGGTCTGGTCCTTCAATATCTTGGCGATCTTCAGCAGCGCTTTCTTGCCGTCATCGCCCAGTTCGTACTCGCCGCTGGGGAACAGAATCTTCCCTGCAATGACGAGCTTGGCTGGCTGGCCGTCGTGGGCGCGCTCAAGCGTGATGCCTTCGCCCAACTGTTCCGATGTCGGCTGTGTGTTCTCTGTCCCGGCGTTGATCTTCGCCTTCGCAAAGGCTTCAGCGAGCTTCTCAAAGTCGATTTCAGCGGCGAATCTGCCCTGGGTGAGTTCCTCGATGCGCTTCTCGAGATTGGCAATCAGGACCTCGTCGCGCGAATTCTTGTCCTGCGCAAGCCGCAACTGCCGATCAAGCGTCTCATTGCCTGCTTTCAGTTCCCTGATGGTGGTCTGCAAGTCGGAAACGCGTGTTTCCAATTCGCGCAGCCGTGTGTCCTTATCCTTAACGCAGCCTGTAA
>Ga0265297_10011802_pt1 | contig 10621 bp, 1 predicted proteins | sample Munlanlwell13791_FD_192502 | JGI IMG/M metagenome (GOLD analysis project Ga0265297, IMG submission 192502) | Leachate microbial communities from a municipal landfill in Southern Ontario, Canada - Leachate well 137-91 | ecosystem: Engineered > Solid waste > Landfill > Unclassified | place...
CAGTGTCACCGCGTTGCTGGGACACCGGGTGCGCATGAAAACCGTGCCGCAAATCCTGGCCGAACTGGACCGCCTGTATGCCCAGGGCTGGCGCGAGGACGTGTTCTTCGTCGATGACAATTTCATCGGTAACAAGGCGTTCTTGAAAACCGACCTCCTGCCGGCCCTGATCGCCTGGCGTAAGGGCAAGCGCGGGATCACCTTCTACACCGAGGCGTCGATCAACCTGGCCGAGGACGAAGCGCTGATGGCGCTGATGGTCGAAGCCGGCTTCACCAAGGTCTTCATTGGCATTGAGACGCCGGACGAGAACTGCCTGGCCGAATGCCGGAAGTTTCAGAACCGGCACCGTGACCTGCTGGCGGATGTCAAGCACATCCAGCGCAACGGGCTGGAGGTGCAGGCGGGGTTCATTGTCGGTTTTGACCACGACCGGCCGTCCATCTTCCAGCGGCAGATCGACTTCATTCAACGGAGCGGGATCGTGACCGCCATGGTGGGGATGCTGCAGGCCCCGCCGGGCACCCGGCTGCATGAGCGCCTGGAGCAGGAGGGGCGCCTGCGCGGGGAGTCCTCGGGGGACAACGTGGACGGCACCACCAACATCCTGCCGGTCATGGGGCTCGAGGTGTTGCGGGACGGCTATCGCCGCATCCTCCGCGACATCTACTCCCCCAAGTGTTACTACCAGCGTCTCCAGACCTATCTCCGTACCTGCGGGCCGCCCCGCGTGCGCCTCCCCCTCCATTTTTCGGACATTCACGCCCTGATCCGCTCCTTTTGGCGGTTGGGGGTGGTCGGCCGGGAACGCGTTTACTACTGGCGGCTGCTGATCTGGACCCAGTTCCGGCGCCCCCGGCTCCTGCAACGGGCCGTCACCCTGGCCATCTACGGCTACCATTTCCGGAGGATGTGCCGCCGGCACGTCGCCTAAGTGGGTGTATGACAGTTTTGTCGGTTGGGTTGGGAACCGCCTTTCCTCAAAAGGGGGTTCCCAACCCAACCGACACGAATATCATGCACTTAATGGCGGAGCGCGGGTATATTGGCAGCGTAACGAGCACGCCCCTCCGGCCAGGCCGGGTGACTGGGGCGTGTGCCGGATCGCCGCATCCCCCCTTTTTCCTGGAACTGGCCAAGCGCCGGTTTCTCCGTTTTCGCAACGCTGATCGACGTTGCACCCGCCTGAATTCGGGCCATGCATCGAGAAAACCACGGGGATTCCGGTTGTTGTGTGACCGGAAGGCGATACCATCATGCCGATTTTTTCATCACGCTGGCCGGCCTGGGTGGCCAGGCACGTCCGCCCGCGGCCACGGGCGGATGAGCCGCCCTTGCGGGCGGAATTGTTCAGCGTCGAACAATTGGCGCGCCGGGCCAGGGTGCTCGCCGCCACCCACCAACTCGCCCCCCGGCAGGGTGCCAACCGCCTGCTGGCCCGGCTGGATAAAAACGAGGACATTCTGCGCGCCTTCAACCGCGCGACCCTCAGCGTGGGCCCAAGCCGGCGCATCACCCCCGCCGCCGAATGGCTGCTGGACAACTTTTACCTGATCGAAGAGCAGATCCAAATGGCCCGGCGGCACCTGCCCCGGGGCTACAGCCGGGAGTTGCCGCGCCTCCTCAACGGGCCCTCCGCCGGACTGCCCCGCGTTTATGACCTCGTGCTCGAATTCATCTCCCACGCGGATGCCCAGGTTGACGCGGGCCCGCTCAGCGCCTTCATCGCCGCCTATCAGAGCGAAAACGCCCTCAAGCTGGGCGAGTTGTGGGCCATCCCCATCATGCTGCGCCTGGGGCTGATCGAAAATCTCCAGCGCGTCACCACCCGGCTGATCATCGCCCGGGAGGACAGCGACCTGGCGGACGAGTGGGTGGAACGCCTGCAGGCGATGGCGGAGACGAACCCCTCCCGCCTGGTGGTGGTGGTGGCGGACATGGCGGAGTCCGAGCTCCCCCTGTCCAGCGCCTTTGTGGCGGAGTTTTGCCAGCGGTTGTCGCGGCAAAGCCCGGAGCTGCACCTTGCGCGCAGCTGGCTCGAACAGCGGCTCGCGGAGCAAGGCCTGTCCATTGAACAACGGGTGCACCAGGAGAGTCAAAACCAGGCGGCCGACCAGGTTTCCGTCAGCCACAGCCTGGCCAGCCTGCGGTTCCTGGGCGCCATGGATTGGAAAGAGTTCGTGGAAACCTTGAGTGTGGTTGAGGCGGTTTTGCGCACCGACCCGGCCGACGTTTACCACCAAATGGATTTTGCGACCCGCGACCGCTACCGCCATGCGGTCGAGTTTCTGGCGCAGCACAGCCAACTCCCGGAAGTGGAGGTGGCCCGGCGGGCCATTCACCTGGCCGCCGACCAGGCCCGGCAACAGGGGCGCGACGACCGGACCGCCCATGTAGGCTTCTATCTGATCGGCAAGGGCCAGCCCATGCTGGGGCGCCTGGCCAGGGCGCGCTGGCCCTGGCGGACCGGCCTCGAACACGGCATCCACCGCTGGCCGCTGATGGCGTATGCGGGGAGCATCGGGGTGCTCACGTTACTCGTCACCTCCGGGGTTGTGGGGCAGGCCCAGGCGCTCGGCGTGCAGGGCTGGCAAGGCCTTCTCTTCACCGTGGTTTTCCTTTTGGGCGCCAGCCAACTGGCGGTGGTGCTGGTGAACTGGCTGGCCACCCTGCTGGTGATGCCCCGCCTGTTGCCGCGCCTGGATTTTTCCGCCGGCATCGCCGCCGACTGCCGCACCATGGTGGCGGTTCCCACCCTGCTCACCCGCGTGGAGGGCGTTGACCGCCTGATCGAAACCTTGGAGATCCATCACCTCGCGAACCGGGATCCGCTCCTCCACTTCGCCCTGCTGACGGATGTCCGCGACGCCCCCCAAGCCGTCATGCCGGAAGACGCGGCGTTGCTGCAGCGGACGCGCGCCGGCATCGACCGGCTAAACCGCCAATATCCGACCCCCGGCCACGACCGCTTTTTCCTGTTTCACCGCCCCCGGCGCTGGAACGCCGGGGAAGGCGTGTGGATGGGCTACGAACGCAAGCGCGGGAAGCTCATGGAGTTCAACGCCCTGCTGCGGGGCGGCGGGCGCGAATGTTTTTCCGACATCGTCGGGGAAACGGCCATCCTGCCGGCCGTCAAGTATGTCATCACGCTCGACACCGACACCCAGCTGCCGCGCGATGCCGCCCGCGCGCTCGTCGCCACCATGGCCCATCCGCTGAACCGGCCGGTGTTCGATGCCCGGCGCGGGATTGTCGTCGAGGGGTACGGCATCCTGCAGCCGCGCGTCGGGGTGAGCCTGCCGAGCGCCCGGCGCTCCTGGTTCGTCCGGCTGTTTGCCGGCGACGCGGGCATTGATCCGTACACGCGGGCGGTTTCCGATGTCTACCAGGACCTGTTTGAGGAAGGGTCGTTCATCGGCAAGGGGATCTACGAGGTGGACGCCTTCGAGCGGGCCCTGGCCGGGCGCTTCCCGGAGAACGCCGTGCTCAGCCACGACTTGCTGGAAGCGTGCCATGCCCGCTCGGGACTGGTCAGCGACGTGGCGCTCTACGAAGACCATCCGTCCCGCCACAATGTCGATGTGGCCCGGCGGCACCGCTGGATGCGCGGCGACTGGCAGCTGCTGCCCTGGCTCCGCTCACAGGTTCCCGGCGCGGATGGCCGGCGCCGGCCCAATCCGCTGTCCTTGCTGTCCCAGTGGAAGCTGTTGGACAACCTGAGACGCAGCCTCATCCCCGCTGCCCTGATGTTCCTCCTGCTGGAGGGGTGGCTGCTCACCCCCGAACTCGGCAGCCTGGGCGTGCTGCTGGTCCTGGCGCTCGTGCTGCTCCCCGGCGGGCTGGCGACGCTGGTCGGGCTGCTGCGCAAGTCGACGGATGTGCCGTGGCTCCTGCATCTGCGGGAAACCGCCGGGGCGGCCGGCCGTCAGCTCTGCCAGGGGTTTCTCACCCTGGCCTTGCTCCCCTACGACGCCTTCGTCAGCCTGGATGCCATCGGCCGGACGCTGCCGCGCCTGCTGGTGACCCGCCGCCGGCTCCTGGAATGGCAAACCTCGGGTGAGGCCGAACGGACCCCCCACACGGGGCTCGCCGGCGGCTATGCCACCCTGTGGATCGCGCCGGGGCTCGCGCTGGCGGTCGGCGGAAGCCTCGCCGCCTGGCAGCCCGGGCAGCTGGCGTTGGCGCTGCCGCTCCTTGGCCTCTGGCTCGCCGCCCCGTGGATTGCCTGGTGGATCAGCCGACCCCTGGCCGCCGCAACGCCGGACCTGACGGCGGCGCAAACCGGTTTCCTGCGGCACACCGCCCGCATGACCTGGCATTATTTTGAGACCTTTGTCACCGCGCAGGAAAACTGGCTGCCGCCGGACAATTTCCAGGAAGCGCCCGGCCCGGTGCTGGCGCTGCGGACCTCCCCCACCAACATGGGGCTGGCCCTGCTCGCCAATCTGGCCGCCCGGGATTTGGGCTATCTTTCGGCGGGCGGCCTGCTGCGGCGCACGCAGGACGCCCTGGCCACCCTGCAACGGCTCGAACGGCATCGCGGACACTTTTACAATTGGTATGAAACCACCACGCTCCGGCCGCTCCCCCCGCTCTATGTCTCCAGCGTGGACAGCGGCAACCTGGCGGGACACTTGCTGACGCTCGGCGCCGGGCTGCGGGAACTGGCCGACGAGAAAATTTTCACACCCCAGGTTTTTGCCGGACTGCGCGACACGGTGGGGGTGCTACGGGCGGGCACCCGCGACCTGGCGGCCCTGGCCGGGCTCGAGGCCGACCTGGCCACCCCACCTCCCGGCCTGCGGGCGGCGGTGGCGGTGCTGGAGCGGGCGGCGCGCCAGGCGGCCACGCTCGCGGCCGCGCCGCCCGCCGGGGAGGACGAACCCCACCGGTGGGCCCAGGCGCTGAAACGGCAGTGCGAGGATCAGGCGGCCGACCTGCGCGCCCTCGCGCCATGGCTGACGGTGCCGCCCGCCCCGGCGCATCGCCGCCGGCGCGGGGAGGCGGAGGACGCCTCGGACCGGCCCACCCCGGCAGCCGCCAAGCTGGAGGAAACGCTTGCCCGCTTGGATCAGGCCCCCACCCTGCGGGAGGTTTCGGCCTTTGACCGCACGCTCTGCCCGTTGCTCGAAACGGTCCGGCAGGAGTTTCCCGCAACCCCCGACCCGGCCCGGAAGGACGAGCAGACCCGGCTGGCGGAACTCGCGCACGCCCTGCATGCCGCCAGTGACCTGGCCCGCCAACGCCTGCTCACCCTGGAAACCCTGGCCCGGCAAAGCGACGACCTGGCCGTGATGGATTTCCGGTTTTTGTTCGACCCGGCCCGGGAGTTGTTTGCCGTCGGCTTCAACGTCACCGAACGCCGGCGCGACAGCAGCTTTTATGACCTGCTGGCCTCGGAAGCGCGCCTGTGCAGTTATGTCGCCATCGCCCTGGGGCAGGTGCCGCAGGACCACTGGTTCTCGCTGGGCCGCCTGCTCATCGCCTCACAGGGTGAGCCGATCCTGGTGTCGTGGAGCGGTTCCATGTTCGAATATCTGATGCCGCTGCTGGTGATGCCCAACTACGAGAACACGCTGCTGGACCACACCTGCCGGGCGGCGGTGCAGCACCAAATCGCCTATGGGCGGCTGCGCGGCGTGCCGTGGGGCATTTCCGAATCGGGCTACCACCGGACCGATGTTCATTTAAACTACCAGTACCGCGCTTTCGGCGTGCCCGGCCTGGGATTGAAGCGCGGCCTGGCCGACGAAATGGTGATCGCCCCCTATGCCACCGCCATGGCGCTGATGGTGGCGCCGGTTGAGGCCTGTGAAAACCTGCAGCGGCTGGCGGCCGAGGGGCGCGCCGGCGCCTACGGTTTCTACGAGGCGGTGGATTACACGGCGGCGCGCCTGCCGCCGGACAAAACCAGCGCGACCATCCGCTCCTTCATGGCGCATCACCAGGGCATGAGCCTGCTGGCGCTGACCAACCTCCTGCGGAACCATTCCATGCAACGGCGGTTCATGGCCTGTCCGCTGCTCAAGGCCGCGGAACTGCTGCTGCAGGAGCGGGTGCCCCGGACCGCCGCCAGCGTGCTCGCCGAAGATGCGGCGCCGGAGCTTTCACGGACACTGGGCGGTGACGTCGAAAGCGTGATGCGGGTGTTCCAGAATCCCACCCCGCCGGCGCCGGAGGGGCACCTGCTGTCCAACGGCCGTTATCATGTCGTCATCAGCAGTGCCGGAGGCGGCGGCAGCCGCTGGCGCGACCTGGCCGTCACCCGCTGGCGTGAAGACGCCACGCGCGACTGCTGGGGCACGTTTGTCTATGTGCGCGACCTGGCCACGGGCGAGTTCTGGTCCACCGCCCATCAACCCACCCTGCGCGCCACCAAAGGCTACGAAGCCATTTTCACCCAGGCGCGCGCGGAGTTCCGGCAGCGCCAGGCCGGCCTCGACCTCCACACCGAGATCAGCGTGTCGCCGGAAGACGATGTGGAGCTGCGGCGCATCACGATCACCAACCGCACCCCGATGGACCGCGTCATCGAGTTGACCAGCTATGCGGAAGTGGTGCTCGCGGTGCCGGCCGCGGACGCCGCGCATCCCGCCTTCAGCAACCTCTTCGTGCAAACCGAATTCGCGCGCACCTCCTCCGCCCTTCTCTGCACCCGCCGGGCCCGCTCTCAGGAAGAACAGCCGCCGTGGCTGCTGCACCTGATGGTGGGGCAAGGGGGGGAGCTGGGCGAAATCTCCTGCGAAACCGACCGGGCCCGGTTTGTCGGCCGCGGCGGCACCCTGGCCGCCCCGGCCGCCCTGCAAGACCGGACCCCCCTGTCCAACACCGTCGGGTCCGTGCTTGACCCCATCGTCGCGCTGCGGCGCACCGTCACCCTGCCGCCCCATGAAACCGCCGTCATCGACCTGGTGTTTGGCATGAGCGAAAACCGGGAAGCCGCGCTGGCGCAGGCGGAAAAGTATCAAAGCTCCCGCATGGCCGACCGCGCCTTCGAGCTGGCGTGGACGCACAGCCAGGTGACCTTGCACCAGCTCAACGCCACCGAGGCGGACGCGCAGCTTTACGGCCGGCTGGCCAGCGCCCTGATTTATGCCGACCCCGCCCGCCGGGCCAGCCCCGGCGTGCTGCGCGACAACCGCCGCGGCCAAAGCGGCCTGTGGAGCTACGGCATTTCGGGCGACGCCCCGATCGTCCTGCTCCGCATCAGCGACCCGGCGAAGCTCGAAATCGTCCGCCAGCTGATCCAGGCGCACTCGTACTGGCGCCTGAAGGGGCTGACGGTCGAGCTGGTGGTCCTCAACGAAGACAGCACGGTTTACCGCCAGTCCCTGCACGACCAGATCACCAGCCTGGTGGCCTCGGGGATTGAAGCGCAACTGCTGGACAAGCCGGGCGGCATCTTCGTCCGGCGCCTCGAACAGATCCCCAACGAGGATCGCGTGCTCCTGCAAGCCGCCGCACGCCTGGTCCTGGACGATGAAAAGGGCACGCTGGCCGAGCAGCTGGAACCGCGGACGCGGCTGGAGCCCGTGGTCCCCGCCCTGGTCCCCACCCGCGCCAGGTCGGCCGACACGCCCGCGCCGCTCCCGCCGCGCGAACTGATCTTTCCGAACGGTTTTGGCGGCTTCACCCGCGACGGCCGGGAATATGTCATCACCCTTGAGCCCGGCCAGATGACGCCGGCCCCCTGGGTCAACGTGCTGGCCAATCCGCACTTTGGAACGGTGGTTTCCGAGAGCGGCGCCGCCTACACCTGGATTGAGAACGCCCATGAATTCCGCCTGACGCCCTGGAGCAATGACCCGGTCCAGGACACCACGGGCGAGGCGTGCTACCTCCGCGACGAGCAGACCGGCCAGCTCTGGTCGCCCACGCCGCTGCCCGCCCGCGGCGCCACCCCGTACGTCATCCGCCACGGCTTTGGCTATACCGTGTTCGAGCATGCCGAAAACGGCATCGCCTCCGAACTGTGGGTCTATGTGGCGATGGACGCCCCGGTGAAATTCACGGTGCTGAAACTGCGCAACCGGTCAGGCCGGCCGCGCCGCATCGCGTTCACCGGCTACTGGGAGTGGGTGCTGGGGGACTTGCGGCACAAAAACCTGCTGCACGTGCAAACCGAAGTGGATCTCAAGACCGGCGCCCTGCTGGCGCGCAACACCTACAACACCGAATTTGCCGGGCGCATCGTGTTCCTTGACGTGGACGATGCCGCCCGCACGCTCACCGGAGACCGGAAAGAGTTCATCGGCCGCAACGGCAGCCTGACGCAACCGGCGGCCCTGAAGCGGACCCGCCTGGCCGGCAAGGTCGGGGCGGGGCTGGACCCGTGCGGCGCGCTGCAGGTGGTTCTCGAGTTGCCGGACGGCCAGGAACAGGAAACCTGTTTCCGCCTCGGCGTCGGCCGCAACGCCCGGGACGTGCAGGACCTGATCGAGCGGTTTCGCGGCGCGGACGCCGGCCGCCTGGCGCTCGAAGGGGTGTGGGCATATTGGAATCGCACCCTCGGCGCGGTCCATGTGGAGACGCCCGACCCCGCCGTCAATGTGCTGGCCAACGGCTGGCTGCTGTATCAGACCCTGAGCTGCCGTGTCTGGGGTCGGTCGGGCTTCTACCAGTCCGGCGGCGCCTACGGCTTCCGTGACCAGTTGCAGGACGTGATGGCGCTGGTGCATGCCGAACCGGCCCTCACCCGCGAACACCTGCTCCGCGCCGCCGCGCATCAATTCCGCGAGGGCGATGTGCAGCATTGGTGGCAGCCCCCGGCGGGCCGCGGCGTGCGCACCCATTTCTCCGACGACTTTCTGTGGCTGCCTTATGTGACCTGCCGTTATGTGGCGGGTGTCGCGGACACCGGCGTGCTCGACGAAAAAATCCCCTTTCTGGAGGCGCGGTCGCTCCGGCCGGAGGAGGAGGCGTATTACGACTTGCCGAACCGCTCCGAAGAGTCGGCCACGCTTTACCAGCATTGCGTGCGCGCCATCGAGCGCGGCCTGGCTTTCGGCGAACACGGCCTGCCGCTGATCGGCTGCGGCGACTGGAATGACGGCATGAACCGGATCGGCAACCAGGGGCGCGGCGAGAGTGTCTGGCTGGCCTTTTTCCTCTATGACGTGCTCACCCAGTTTGCCCAACTGGCACGCGCCCGCCAGGACCCCGGGTTTGCTGACCGCTGCCTCGCCCAGGCCAGCCAGTTGCAGCAGAATATCGAACAGCACGCCTGGGACGGCCAGTGGTATCGCCGCGCCTACTTCGACAACGGCGCGCCGCTCGGCTCCCAAACCAGCCCGGAATGCCAGATCGATTCCCTGCCGCAAAGCTGGGCGGTGCTCAGCGGCGCCGGCGACCCGGCCCGGTCGCGCCAGGCCATGCAGGCCGTGGACCGGCGGCTGGTCCGGCGCGACGCCGGCCTGATCCAGCTGTTTGACCCGCCCTTTGACCGTTCCGCGCTCAATCCCGGCTACATCAAAGGCTACATCCCCGGGGTGCGCGAGAACGGCGGCCAGTACACCCACGGCGCCATTTGGACCGCCATGGCCTTCGCGCGCCTGGGCGACGGCGAACGCGCCTGGGAACTCTTCGCCCTGATCAATCCCGTCCGACGCGGCGGGACGCCGCAGCAAATCGCCACCTACAAAGTGGAGCCGTATGTCGTCGCCGCGGACGTCTATGCGGTCGCCCCGCACACCGGCCGGGGCGGCTGGACGTGGTATACGGGCTCCGCCGGCTGGATGTATCGGCTGCTCCTGGAAACCCTGCTGGGCGTGACCCGCGAAGGCGATCAGTTGCGCCTGGCCCCCTGCCTGCCCCAAACCTGGACCACCTTTACGATCCACTACCGCTACCGGCAAACGGTCTATCACATCACCGTCACCCGCGGCCCCCCGGAGGCCGCCGCCCCCCGGATCACCCTCGACGGGCACGAGCTGCCCGGAATGACCGTCCCCCTCCAGGACGACCAGCACGAACACCGCGTCGAACTGACCCTCGGCCAGACGCCGGTCGTTTGAGTTCACGCTTTAGCGTGCCTGGCCTGGGCATAAGTACGGGGGGATGGAGCGGCTTCGTCCCGTAGGGACTGAATGAAAATAGGCAGGGGCTTCAGCCCCTGTTCTCCCCCAAAAATGAAACGATGGCGTGCCGTAGGTACGCCGAGATTCGCCGCGTACCTGACGGCACGCGACATGGGGGGGGCGGGCAAAACAGGGGCTGAAGCCCCTGCCTATTTCCGCCCCGTCCCGCCGGGACGGGAAAACCGCAGCGGATGGCGCCTGGCACAGGCGCCACTACAGGCTGGGGGCTGCTGTAGCCGCGGCGGTGTCAGCCGCGCGGAGACTTTCGCGCCACGCCGTGGAAAAGGCCAACAGTAGTGTTTCAGAGTATAAGCCCCCTTCGCTGGCCTCAGAAAAACAGGTGCCATTTGAGGGCGGCGAGGGTTTCGGCCTCGTCCCAGGCGAAGCGCCGGGAGAGTTCCGCGGTGACGGCTTGGTTGGCGGTGAGGGTGTAGCGCAGGACGCCGCCCAGCTCGCTGTCGGCGTGCTGGTCGCCCAGGGGATAGCCGAGGGCGCGGACGTGCAGGTCCAGCAGCCAGCGCCGGCCAAGGGGACGCAGCAGCCCC
>Ga0265297_10011803_pt1 | contig 10619 bp, 25 predicted proteins | sample Munlanlwell13791_FD_192502 | JGI IMG/M metagenome (GOLD analysis project Ga0265297, IMG submission 192502) | Leachate microbial communities from a municipal landfill in Southern Ontario, Canada - Leachate well 137-91 | ecosystem: Engineered > Solid waste > Landfill > Unclassified | place...
CACTGCCTGCCTTGCCTACGAGCAAATAATTCATTTCTTACTCCTTAGCCAATTACAGATTTCGGTTTGTAGATCCTTTGGATTTGCGTTGCATCTAAAGCATATAGTTTGTGATCTGTTGTTGATTAGCATGTCGAAGTTACATCCTATAAGGATACTTTTTGTGAACGCTAATATCTCGTCTTTTTCAATTGTTATCGTGATCTTGTTAGTATCAACTTTTAATTGCATAATGTTAAAACGGAAGCTCGTGACAGATAAAACCTGCGGCTGCTTTATGCCCACCACCGCCATGTTTTACTGCGATTGCACCGACGTCTGCTGTGTCTTTGTGTGATCGTAGTGATACGTAGTATTCTCCGTTTGGATTGCGGTAGTATGATATAATAATATCCGTGTTGAATAGGTCCGAGGATGAAAGATGTGTATAAAATACGCTGTCGAGGATGCATGAGTTAATGAAGATCGTGTTGTATCCTTCGAAAATGCCATGATACACAGTCCGTTTCAGCATTGCCGAAGCCGAATTTTTGACATATTTGGATATCGGCAAGCCGAGCTGAACGAGGTAGTTGATCATCGAATCGTCGAAGATCTTTTTCCAAACATTGCTGTAAACGGATAAGCCGAGCGATGCCGCGCCATATTGAAACGGAATTACGTTTCGATTTGCATGATTCCAAACGTCATACTGACTCAACAGCAATACCGACTCGGGGATTGGCGCCTCGAAAAAGTATTGCCATGCGAGTTCACATGCACCGACTCCGGATTTTCGCAAGCCGCGAATTTTGTCGTAGCCATGTTGTACTGAATCTTCTATTGCGTAATGATGGTGGTCAATCCAAACAACTTTTGCATCATTTTTCACAAAGTCGATCATTACAGACTGCGGTAGGCAGAGATCAACAATAATAGTTAGCTCTTTTGGGTCGAGCGTGTTGAATGGATAATTTTCTCCATAGTCGAAGTCGATCATTTTGCAGTTTGGATATTTGCGGCGCGTGATTGCTCCGGAGCAAATGCCATCAAGGTCACTTCTGTGAAAAAAACATTTCATTATCTCCCCCTGTAAAGCTCATATAAAAAGGTTAAGATTATGATAATCCAGCCAAGAGCCACCTGCCAGAAGGTTCGCCATTTGGGGTGCATCTTAATTTATTCCAAGAGATGGAATAGTTATGTCAAATGAGCCTTTAGGAATTTGTTTGTTGGTTAGGTGTTGGTAGAATACTGTTGCTTCGTGACCGGCGAGGCTGTCGCGAATGCTCCATAAGTACTCTTTTTGGTAGTCATCCAGCCCGGCACCAACAGAGAAGAATTCGCCAGTTTGAGATGATAAGATTAGTGAACCGATGCGACCCTTTGGCGTGCCGTCGATGGATATTTCTTCATTCCAGCCGGAGATGGTATATGTGTCAGATCTCTTCGGTTTGAATTTCATCATGAAGGTGCTGCGGCGTTCGATGTACGGCGCGCTCATGTGCCGCACAACAATGCCTTCGTATTTTAGATCAATGAATTTGTCGTAAATTTTTTTAACATCATCCAGTGAATACGCTAAATGCGTCGGAACTAATTTTATGCATTTCGGGAAGTCGGACTGCATTTCGAGTAGCTTTTTCAAGCGCTGGCCTTGGTTGAGATCAGGAAGTTTAATGTCGAAAACGTGGAACTCCATCTCGAAGAAGCGTGGATGTAAATTTGTGGTTCGGGAGATTATGGAAAAGATTAGTTCGTGACCGCCTTCAAGATACAATCCGTGATTATAAAGCTCGCCGTCGAGTGGCATATAATAAACGTCACTCATTTCGAGAGCATTATTTATATGTGGAACTGATTGGTAGATGTTTCCTTCAGAGGTGATTAAGTCACATTTTGGATGCGTCGGCTCAATATTGTCTAATTGATTCCAACAACGATCACCGTCGAGCTTAGGCTGGACGATGTACGGCGGGTCCCATTTTGCAAGGCGAGATTCTTCGAAGGGGTATGCAAGCATAATTCCTTGACGTCTGCTCATGCATTAATCTCCTAATGCTACGATGTTATGATTATTTAATTTTGGATTTGCGCTTTAAGATTTGAGTGACGATGAGCCCGCATGCGCATTGATACACACCTTTTGCAGGTTTGAGAATTTCCCATGTATTTGGACTACATGTTGGGCAGGATGAAATCTTAATTGGTTTCATAATGTTCTCCAATTTAGATACGTGTTGGTGCTTCTTCAAAGTTTGCGGATAGGATTCTGGATCTCGTTTCGCCAGAGGCGCCACGAAGCAGAATGTAGTCACATCCACCGTACTGCGAGCATATATTATAATCTGCTTTTGGAAAGCTGTTCATTTTTGTGCATAGCTGGATGTGATTAATCCAGGCCAACAAGTCTGCGCCAGCTTCATCAATAACCCGTTTCATCTTGACGACAGGCTCACGACGAAAACGAAATTCTTTTGCGTGGATGTAAATCGCGTTCAGCACGCCTCGAGGTGCACTGATTTTTTGCATATCGAACAAGCCGAGCTTTGTGGCGATGTAAAGATACCACTTTACTTGATACGAATTTCCCTTCTCGGTGAAAAATGTGTCGCCGAGACGTGATGCGGTCTTGTCCTCAATAATTCCGATGCCATTCTCATTTTTGATCACGCCGTCAATTCTGCCTCGGAAGAAGACGTTTGGTGCGATCTCCTCATCGAAGTTAATCTCAGGTCTGATTATTTGTGATGGCTCGTCGGGATACTGTTTTGTATATGCCTGCAGAATTTCTAATGCACGCTCGATGGAGCGAAGAGGATCTTCATTTTTGTATAGATCCAAAACACGCCCCTCAGCTTCCCAGGTTTGCATGAACATTTCTGATGCCGCCTCGAACGTTCCTTTACTGCGAAATTCGGCTAATGCGGCGGCGATGCATGATCCAAGAGCAAGTGGCTTTGCCTTTCGCTTTAGTTTGATCTTTTCAATGTATCGCTGTCGATACATCTCCGGACAGCGGATAAACGTGTCGATCTTTGTATGCGACCACTTAGTAACGACTGGATCTTCTGTCATGCTTCACCTATCCCACCTTCCATCATTGCGGTCAACTCCGCGAGGATTTTCATCGCGATTTGGTTATCCACATTTTCCAATCCGGGCAGTGTATCCTTCGCCTTGCTAATCTTCTTCTTCGGCGCAGTATACCCCAACTTTCGCTGGCTACGAAGATCTGCCAGACGCGCCTGTAACTGCTCCTTTGTCAGATCTTTGAGGTTCATGTCCAAAAACATTATTTGATGTCTCCTCTCCTATTTTAATACACCTACTTCTATACGCATCTCCATGTCTTTCTTAAAAGAATGTTGCTTATTGTTGTATGATGAACATTAAACATTATAGAAAGTGCTTTTTGCGTAGCACCATTAGCACTTAATTTTCTAATTAATTTTACGCCATCTGTATTTAGTTTTTGTGCTTTGTATCCGTGTCCTTCTGCCTTATATGATTCTATTTGATTAGAGCTTTGATTTGACCATTCTAAATTAGTCAATTCATTATTAAGCTTCTTTCCATCTATATGATGGCCAATGTCATTTTCTTTTGTGGGCGAACCTACGAATGTAATTAATACTAATCGATGAATACTAAATTGATGTCTTCTGCTATCCTTAAATAAAACTACATTAAGATATCCTCTACTGCTTTGAATTGGCTTCAACAATTTTGGTAATCCAGACCAAGATTGATTTATAGATCTTACTCGACCTAAATTAGATACTTCATATCCAGGAAAATCAGTAATGGATTTCCATTCTTCAGTCATTTTTTTGCTCATTGTATATTTTATTTAAGTCTTGTTGGATAAGCCTCTTCAGGGCGATTAATGCATAGCGCTGCATAGTGATATTCTGCAATGCGGCAATTGACTTCCAACTGCGATGGATGTCATCTGGAATGCGGCGCAATACAAAATCCCAGAATACAGGCTCAGTTTTTGACGGCATTAATTGTCCTCAGAAGGTTTATTTGGTGATGTGTTTGTGATAATGGAAATGCTGACCACGATGTGTACTGAGCATCTCTCTGCATATCTGGTGTGCTCTGACATCATCATGGTCAGCATCGGCCGAATGCACGCGTACTACGCGGCGGCTGCAGCGTATTTGCTGATCAGAGACTCGATAGCCTTCTGTAGCTCCGGATTCGTCTTGGCCAGGCGAGTGAGCTGGGCGGTCGGGGATGCCGTCGCAGTCTTCGCAGCGCGGAAGACGTTCATGGTGTCGCTGGCATTCTGCCGATTGACGAGTTCGAGGACCTTTTCCTCTTTCAGGGCGGTGATCGCCTCTTTGATGTTTTCAAAAGCTTGAATCTCAACCTGACCGATGACTTTGCCACCACTGCGAACATCCTTTTTTACTGACTTCATAATTTTTCTCCTTTTGTGTTTGATGGATCATTACGTTGTGATTACAGGGTTTGTACGATACGATTGCCAGATGTTGCTAATTCATGCCGTCCTCCTTTCATCGTAATTTGTAATTTGTAATTTTAGCGCGGTGAAACTACGTTCAAAGTGAAACCATTTTATAATAAAAATAACGTAAAGTCAAGAAAATTTTTAGACTTTGTTCTGCGGGAGCGTGGTGCATTGATTGCTCCGGCATCGTTCGTAACTTTATCGCGGTAAAATTACGCCGATGGCGCTTGCACCGATGTGCTTTGCAACGCGTCGGCGAGGATTAGAATGCGATGTGCGTGTTTCTTCGCTGCGACTGCAGTATCATTTGTTTCGTGTTTTAGATAATGCAGTGTTTCTAATGCGTCTCGCGTCCATTTACGAAGTGTGGATTTGTTCATGATGTCTCCTTTCTAAAGTTTCTTTTTTTCTTACATATTGCGCACCACAGCCATTTTAGATGGCCGGTGGATTTGCGTGATGCGCACTTCCGATATACTGGATATGCGTATCCGCAGATAGGGCATTTGTATGTTTCGCAGGTCATCTTTACTTTACTTTGGCGCATTTTCCGTCTTTATCCAGCTTTCGAGTAACTCCTTGCTGAAGCGATAGTTCCGACCAACGCGAACACATGGAATTGTGCCATCTGATGCATATTTATACACCGTTGCTGGGGTGAGGCGAAGCATATCCGCCACCTCATTGATGTTTAAAATCGTTACCTTTTCCATGATTTTATATATCCTCGAAGATGAATATCGCGTTATCTTTTGTTTTGAAATGAGCAATGTACTCCACGTTTTCATGTTGTTTTGGGATGAAACCACCACCAGGGATCAATCGAAAAGTTCGCCAGGTTAAAAGTGCGTTTTGATCGTGCAAAATCCACATATGTGGAGTTCCTCCGTGAACTGTAACAGCTAAGATTTTTGCATCGGTAGGCATTTCCAGCTCGAATCTTGGCTCATTTGGAATTTTGAATGGTGTTATTGTTTTCATTTAGCGTCTCCTTAGCTTTTTGTTCAAGATTTATCCATCGACGAATCTTCCGTTCGACTCGGCGTTTTGATAATACTGCCGACTCTGGCAGCGACTCGTATTCTTTTGCCAGCTTGTTAATTTTTCTTTTGATGGATGATAATGTTAGAGGCATGGTTGTTCATCCCTCCTTTTGTGTATCGGTCGCCTACGATACTTTCCACGGTAATGGTGGAATTTATATCGTACATACCACTGCGCCGACATTTGATAAATGCGTTGGTCGTTCGGATCAATATCAAGGTACAGAATTACATTCTCTGCATCTGCATCATCCAATACCTGGCGAATTAGCTGATGTCCACATTTTTCATCCGGCGTTGCGATCCGCGTAATCATCCACCCTTTATGATATTGGGCGAGGTCTGCGGATGCAAGGCCGCCGTGATCAACTCCGAGGTAGTATAAATCATGCATTGTTTTCGTCATAAAGTTTGGTTAAAACATCGCTCGGTTTTTCGTATCTTTGGCGAATTTCGGATAAACATGCGTTACATCCAAGCGCAAAGATGGCCATTAACGTGGATTCGATAAGCTCGCCGAGTTCGATGTTTTTGTTTGTGTTTAGATTTTTCATCAGCTCAACCCAACGCGGATCGACACTTATCATTAACGGAATTTTCATGGCGTCTTTGTCATCTATACTCGGCATCGACTGCAAAAACGTGGTTAGGATTAAATCTGACATGACTTCTATTTTCATCTTTTCGTCTCCTTTTCAATGTGATAGTTGTCGGCATGATTGTCTAAGAATCGAATTGCTACTGCGTAACGTGACATCTGCAACTTCTTCGCCAACTTGGCGGTCATCTGTTTGAATGCTCGATCTGGCGATGTAGCATGTGTATAAAGATCATACGACTCTCCCGACCAATTGAATACTCCATGGTAAAGGTCGCGATCAGCATTCTTCGTCAACATTTCTCTTTCCATTGATATCCCATCTCCTGTGCAATTCTGATTAGATCTTGCACCGTGTGCTTAATTGTTTTTGGGCGGGATGAATAATCACGATGCTTTTTCGGAACAAGTGGCTTGTTGATCCGCTCGGGGCGGATTAGTGAGATGTGCTGGCCAAGAATCGTAATTGACATTGATGTTACCTCCGTTCAAATTCGGATAAACCGTGATGTTCTGCCCACGCGATCATTCTATCGCGTGATCCCCATGCCACTGCCGGAACTTTGTTGTAGAAATAGGATGCATACGCACCAATATTTTCAAAGTTTTCGTCATCTGCCAAAAGAAAAGCTTCTTTCAGATTGTTACAAATTACTGCTTGCATGAAATCCCCCGGGATTATCCCTTTGTCGATGTATATGTCGATGCTCGGCATCATTCTTTCTGGAATGTACATATTTTTATATCTGTAGATCGGCATAACACTACCTCCTCGCTTTTTGATATGCGGCGGCTATGGATGCCATTGAACGCTCATCCGCCTGCCATTCATCATAAAGTTTGCTTTGAAGATCGTCCAACGTTTCCTCGTACTCCTGCTGTTCGTCGTCCGTATGATACGACGGTTCTGTGTCATACGGAAAGTCACATGGTAAAATTGCCATAACGTTTCTCCTTAATCTGTAAATGTAATCTTTTGTAATTCATTCACGATTCGATCTTCAATAGCTTGAATCGTCGCCCATTTACCTTTTGGAAACCATTCTGGTTTATCCGGAGCACGCTTAGCTAATGCCACGATGAATAAAGCCCATTGCATCGAAACGAATACCTGCACGATTTCATGTGGGCCTATTGCAGATTCGATCATGGCTGATAATCCAGATCTAACTTCACTGTGTCTTGATATTGATATTGTATCCATTTGTTTATTCATTTGTTTTCCTCCAATGTGCTTCAAACGCTTCAGTAAATAATTTACATGTTTTCCTATCTCGGATGAAAGTGTGGTTGTCATCTTTTCCATGTGTCATGAATCGAATGCCATGATACTTCATCGCAGCTATGACCTTTTGATCAGTTTCGACGCAGGTGTTGATGTCGTCTCCGATCTGAAAGGTCAATAGCTGAAATGCAATATACAGTATCGCGAAGGCCGGGATCATTTCACCCTACCAACAATGTAACCATCTTTCACCGTGCAGCTCGCATACCATGTATGCGCAGCCCGGGTAATGCGGACCTTCGAGTACGCATCTTCCATCAGGAACATTCGGTCCAAACGGCCCAGGCTGAAACACGGAAACGCGAGCGCCTGATTCGATGGCGCGTTTCAAATCGATCTTCTTCTTAAAGTTCGTGACTGTGTATGCCATAATTTGTTCTCCTTTCGATGACTTATGACTTCATGATTACTTTCCGGAGATCTCAGAAACGGCTCTTGCCAGACAATACGGAATGACTGCGAATGCAATTCCAATCGCTGCAACAGTTGCTTCCTGTGGCGCACTTTTAGCTGCTGGTAAGCCGAGAGCCAGAACTGCTGTGCCGATGATTGATCCACTGATTGTCAATATCCACAAAAATTTTTTCATTTCGCCTCACCTCCTATCTGCAGTCAATTACCGTTTCATACTCCTGCTCCGTAACCGTAACATACTTGCTGATCCTGGTCATGCGGCCAGTCGCAATTCGGCGGATTGTGCATGTATCCGCAATGTCGAGGGTTATTGTTACATACACATAGAAATCGCTTCGTTTTATCTTGCTTTTGATGTACGAATACGTCGAGTAGATAAATCCTGTATCCGTCGCCGCCTTCGTCCATTTCGAATTGAGCAGCTCGGATATCGCGGGAATGTACTGCATTTCAACTACGAAAGGATCTTTGCTGTGAACATGAATGTCACACGACGCCGAGTAAATTGATACAGCTGAAATGTCATCCAGCTTCACGACTGATGCAATTCTGTTAATAAATCCGTAGCCGAGCCGTGTAGCAGTAACTCGCTCCTCATAATTCGCATACTCGCGTTTCAACGCGTCTTGATACTGTGCTATTTTCATCGTTACTTCTCCATCCTAAGGGGTTCTCTCCAATTCCAATCTGGACGAATCTTTCGCAGATACTTGCGATAATCGGGGTCAACTCTTCCGAGCAGATACCGCGTTCCAGATCTCGTCTGCACGACGCGACCATCAACCAACACTACTGCTGAAGTGCGGATATTCTTGCCGTCTTCAAACTTCGGATGCCCATACGCATTTCCTGTCAAGGATAATCCTCGCAACTCTGGGGCAAGATACGGATTGTAGCTACAGCTAACGCATCTCCAATTCTGCATTATCACCATTACATTCACCTCCTTTCGCGTTTAATTTAATCTCTTCGCCTGTCATCCTCAGGGCTGGTAGGCTATCTCCAGCCGACCGAGCAGAGTGACAATGCTCGGTTTCGACGCGATCAAATAATCAAATCTTCTTCATGTATAATCTGTTTCTCCAGCAGCGCAGTCAGTATCTCTTTCGCGAGCAGCTTTGTAATCCGCACCTTTACTACGCTCGGTTGACTATCCTTCTTCGGCTTGCCTGTTGGAGGGCATAACGTGATCGGCGTATTCTGCATTTGCGCCTCGTACAGCTCGTGGCGCAGCTTGTCGATCAACGCCGTCGTTTCCTTCAAATTCTCCCTCAGCGTTAGCTGAATCTTGGCGTACTGCTCGAGCTCTCGTTTGATCCGAGTTACGTCATCCCGTGTAAACACTCGCCGTTCAGGCGTTTTCACCTTCAGCTCGGGGTTTTGAAAGATCAACGCGTTCTCCACTCCGTAACTGCTGCCGTATGCCATCTGACTTTGCGTAGTCATCTTCATCACCTCCCACGCAATGATTTAAAATATTCTCTTCTTCTCTTAGCTTTAGCTGTTGCTCTGACATTCGCTGCGGCTCGCCTTCGTCCGGCGGATGTATGTCGAATATGCACTCCAACAAAGCTCGGCGCTGTTCTTTTGGATTCTTGAGCCTGCTGCGCTAATACATTAGCTACTATAGACAAATAATTTTTTAGATCTTTCATGATGTTTCTCCTTTCATCTCGTCAAGTTTTTTAATCTCATTTTCATAACATTCTTTACAAATGCCATGACTAACATCTGTATCGTAGTCTCCATCTCGAATGACTTTGTTGCACCATGCACAAACAACTTTAGGTTTTAGATCTTCCACATCGTCTCCTCGTTTTGACTTTTACTGCTTTTGTTCCTCGGCCCACATTAAAATGTCATTCCAACAATAGTTTAATAGAAGATATATCGGTTCTGTTCCTCGGGAATCAAAGCCTACAGCATCTGCTGCTTTATCAGCTGCCTCTCGCAGTGAAAATCTGTAAAATTTATCAAAATTTACAAACTCTTTTGATTCAACAGCTTTACTCGCAGCTACGTGATCATAAGACTCTTCCCGGATCTTAGCCGCTAACTTTACCGCTTGTGCTAATCTTTCCATTTTCATTCTCCATGTTGTTTTGATGAACCGTGTTGAAGGCAGCGGAGCCGCCTCGATCTGCGTAATTTTACCGTGGTAAAACTATGGTGATGCCTGCGTCTAAAATGGAACGCCGTATGCTTGCATCGCCCAAAAGTATCCAAAGCCGACGCATACCAAACTCCACGCAAACAACAAAATAGCAAGTTTCATTTTATCCACGCCATTCACCTCCTTTCGCCTACGTCATCGATAAAGTCGTTCTGCTCATACTGCCGACGGAGGAACCGTTTTGATCAAATTGTTTTACATGTTCCCGACGGCTGAGGCCGTCTCAGTTGGATCATTTCCTCCAGCGGTTAAACTAATTATAACACAATTAAACACAAAGTCAAGGGTTATTTTACGATTTTTTCACTATATTTTCACGTCCCGTTTTCCTTGTCATTTCAACCACTTACGCCCACTAACGTCGCTCTGCATCCCGCATCTCATCTTTCCCTCCGCGTGGCACGTCTCCAACGTGGTTTGCGTTTTAGCACAATTTTCCAAAGTTTGCCAATTCACCTCTCATTCTTACTTGTTTTCTAAGTCGGAAAATCGCAATAAAATCAACACGTTATATATACCAAACGGCGGCTCGTTGTTTTCCAAAGTTTTTACGCAATTTAACTAATTAACGGTTGACGCGAAAACTGAACAATTTCGCCACGTTACACGATTTCGCTCAACAGTGTTTTCGGCAGGTTGTGTTT
>Ga0265297_10011804_pt1 | contig 10619 bp, 7 predicted proteins | sample Munlanlwell13791_FD_192502 | JGI IMG/M metagenome (GOLD analysis project Ga0265297, IMG submission 192502) | Leachate microbial communities from a municipal landfill in Southern Ontario, Canada - Leachate well 137-91 | ecosystem: Engineered > Solid waste > Landfill > Unclassified | place...
AACGTAGATCTCCTTCTTCTGCGGGGGGGGGGGCGGCGAGGGGGTGGGGGTAATGGTAACCGGTGACGGCGAGGGGGTAAGAAACGAGGGGCGGGGGGCGTCCGAGAAGGTCATATTGATGCGGGAAGGCTGTGCGCTGTTAATGGAATTCAGGTCAACAGGCGGCTTCAGGAACATGCGGAAATAAATGAACCCCACCCCGAAAGCAAGGGCAAGGAAGAACGAAACCGCGAGGATTTGGCGAAACAGTCTACCCATGGAGATATCTCCCGCTCATTTTAGTCCCGAGCCCCTGTAGGGCAAGCAAAATCATTGACCACGCCTGCAACCGGGTACAATGCACAAACCATCCTTACTGGAGGTTCTATGCACCCTGCAGCGAAACGTACACACGAAGTGCGGTACGCCATCCGCGACGTCGTGATCGAGGCCAGGAAGGTCGAGGCCACCGGAAAGAAAGTGCTGTACCTGAACATAGGCGACCCGCTGGCCTACGATTGGGTAACGCCGCCACATATGATCGAAGCCGTTCACCGCGCAATGCTGGACGGGCATAACGGATACTCGGACTCGATGGGTGTTCCCGAAGCCAGGGCGGCCGTCGCGCGCTCGATGCACGCTGAGGGAGTGCCCTACGTGAAGCAGGATGACGTTATCCTGGCATCCGGCGCTTCGGAAGGCATCTCGATGGCGCTGGGCGCCATTCTCGAACGGGGCGGCAACGTCCTGACCCCGTCACCGGGATACCCTCAGTACACCGCGCTTGTGAGCTTCTTCGAGGGCGTGATGAACCCCTACTACCTCGACGAGGACAATGGCTGGGTCCCTGACCTGGCCGATATCGAGAAGAGAATCAACCCGGAGACCCGCGCGATAATCCTGATCAACCCGAATAATCCGACCGGCTCGTTCGCCGATGAGAAGATAGTCCGCGGCATCGTTGACATCGCGCGCAGGCACAACCTGATAATTCTCTCCGATGAAATCTACCACAAGCTGCTGTTTGAAGGGACGTTCTACTCACCCGCCAAGCTGGCTGGCGACGTACCCGTGCTGGTCTTCAACGGCTTGTCGAAATCGTATTTCTGCCCCGGCTGGCGCGTTGGCTGGATTGTAGTGTGCGACCCCGAAAACAAGATCCCGGAGGTCCGGGAAGCGATAGGCAAGCTCGCCCGCATGCGCCTTTGCATCAATTCCCAGGTTCAGTACGCTGTGAAGCCTGCCCTCGAGGGCCCGCAGGATCATATCCCCGCGGCGCTAAAGCGTTTGCGCGAACGGGGCGACCTGTGCGTGAAGCGGTTGAACTCCATTCACGGGCTGAGTTGCCAGGCTCCGCGCGGCGCGTTCTACGCGTTTCCGCGAATTGACAATCCTGCCGTAACGTGCGACCGGGATTTCATGCTGCGCCTGCTGCGCGAGGAAGGCGTGCTCTGGGTCAACGGCGGCGGCTTTGGCCAGAAGCCGGACACAAAGCACGGGCGGATTGTGTTCCTTCCCCCGATCGAGATCCTCAGCGAAAGCATGGATCGCATCGAGAAGTTTGTGGAACGCAACTACCGCTGAGAAAAGTGCTTCCTGCCCCATTCCGGAGAGTCTAAAGAATGGGTAGTGGATGAGCAATATCTTTATCGAGAAGCCCCGAGGCGACAGGAACCACAGGCATCGGCCCGGCTCGCAGCCGGACTCGTCTGTGCGCAGCATCGACTTTGCCGTTTGGGGCGGCATCGGTGTGGTGATCCTGAGCCTGTTGCTGATGCTGAGCTTCATGCGCTCGGACGGTGTGAAACTGCCCAACGAGTTCGACCGCGGCCAGCAACTGAAGGAAATCCGCAACCAGGGCCCCCTGGGGCTGAAGGCGATTGCGCAGTTCCTTGCAAATCCCGGTGACGATTCCGAGACTGCTTTGCATATCCTGTCCCTGATCCCTGATCTGGATGGGGAGAAACTGACCCGTGAACTGTCCGCAGCCCTTGCCAGCGAGAAGGGCGACAGTTGCCTTGTATCGCTCGCGCTGTGCATGATTGGCGACGAGCGCGGCCTGCGGAAATTCATATCCATTCTCGATGCCCCGCCCGGGCCCCCGGACCGTTTCTGCTCAGCCAACTTCTTTGCATGCGAGAAGCCGCACCCGCTGCAGGAGCACTACGGGGGCTGCGACGATGTTCTCTGGGCCGTGAATGTGGTTGAAGACACTCTTTCGCACTCCTTCGGCGCCGACAAGCAGCAGAAGCGTGAGGCTATCCTCACCTGGTGGCGTTCAGAATCCAAGGGAAAGATGATCGACTGGCAGAAGAGCTTTCTGTCGTCGAGTGAACTCGCCAACCGGAGCAGCGCCTTCGAATTCCTGTTCCGGCGCACATGGTCTTCTCCCTCCATCCTCGCCGTGCTTTCCGAAGCGATGACCAGGGAGACCGACACCTCACTGCGTGGCACAATGGCCCTCAAGCTGTTCCGCCGGGGGGAACGGACATCTCTGGCCGTGATGAATGAGATGTTTCAGGCCTCGGCCAGCAATGAGCAGAAGAGTTGCCTTCTCGCCGAGATGAAGCTGACCGTCCAACTGCCAAGTGAGTTCTACATTCTTGACACCTGGCAGGAGGGCCGAGACAATGAAAAGTCCTTCATCTGGATGAAAGACTGGTGGTCAAAATACTACCAGTTCCTGGTATTCCGCGACAATATGTGGCGGGTCGGCGGCCTTGACACAAGCGACCCCGAATTCAGGCTCGACTGACCGCCCTGCCCTCAGCTTCTTGCGCATCTGCCCCAGAATGCTACAATCTTCCCGCCATGCCGACAGGAGTGATTTATTTCGCCGCGGGAGTGATTCTCGCCTACCTCATCGGAGCCATACCATTCGGATGGCTCGCGGGGAAAATACTGAAGGGCGTTGACATTCGCGAGCATGGCAGCGGCAACATAGGAGCCACGAACGCAGGACGCGTCCTTGGCAAGCGAATCGGGCTGACGGTCTTGTTCCTCGACGCTTTCAAGGGGTTTGCCCCCGTGTACTTCATACCGATGATCCCCCAGTTCTACGCGATCACCGGAACCGCATGGACTTTCTTCGCGCCAGCCCTGGGGCTGGCGACTATCCTTGGCCACAACTGGCCGGTGTACATCGGGTTCAAGGGCGGAAAGGGGATGTCCACGTCGCTGGGCGTTCTGCTGGCCTTATCTCCCACTGTCGTCGGCTGCGGCGCGGCCACATTCCTGCTGGTGGTCCTGATAACACGCTGGGTCTCGCTGGCCTCCATCGCCGCCTGCCCCGTGGCCATTACCGCCGCGTGGTACCTGCATCCAAACCTCATTCCGATCAACTCGCTCATCACGCTGATGGGGCTGCTTGCCATCATCCGTCACCACAGGAACATCGTAAGACTGATAAAGGGCACCGAGCCCAAGTTCGATTTCGCGGCCAAACGAGCGGAAGGGAAAGACAATGGCTGATGCCGGTGAGATTCTCGTTGTTGGCGACGGAGGTTGGGGAACTGCAATAGCCAATGTCTTGAGCGACAACGGGTCTCCCGTGGTGATGTGGAGCCATGACCAGGATTACGCGGCCGAGATGGCACAGGGGCGCGAGAATCGCAAATTCCTGCCCGGAATCAAATTGCACGACTCCTTAGTTGTCACCGCCGATCCCGCTCGGGCCTTTGAGCGGGCGAACATGGTCATCGCCGTAGCTCCCTCGAAATTCCTGCGGGTGGTTCTGAAAAGGTTGAAAAGCAACTACAACGGCGCCCCGGTGTTGTCGGCTGCAAAGGGAATCGAGGTGGAGACCCTGAGCACATGCACCGGCATCATCAACCAGGAATGGTCGCCCAGCACCGTCGCTGCGATATCCGGGCCGAGCCACGCGGAAGAAGTGGGCAGGCGGCTTCCGGCGACTGTCGTTGTGGCGGGGGCCGATATCGAGTTCATCCGGGAAGTCCAGAGCCGTTTTTCCAACCGGTATTTCAGGGTCTATACGAGCCCTGATATTGTCGGTGTGGAGTTTGGCGGAGCGGTAAAGAACGTAATCGCCATCGCCGCAGGCATTTGCGACGGCCTCAAACTCGGGGACAACGCCAAGAGCGCACTGATAACCCGCGGCATTATGGAAATCAGACGGCTGGGAGTCTCGATGGGCGCGCGGCCGGATACTTTCTTCGGCCTGTCAGGGATGGGCGACCTGATAACGACCTGCATCTCACCTTATGGCAGAAACCGCCGGGTGGGCGAGATGCTGGCCATGGGAAAGACGCTGGCCGAGGTGGAAGCTTCAACAGAGATGGTTGCCGAAGGCGTGCAAACGACCAAGGCAGTGGTGGGGCTCGCGAGGAAACGTGGCATTACGATGCCGATCAGCGAGGAAGTATTCCGGATCCTCTTCGAGGGCAAGAGCCCTGTCAACGGCGTTCGCGACCTTATGACGCGTGCGCTGAAGAGCGAGGCCGAGACGTTTGAATGATGAGGAGCCCGCCGATCTTGCGCTATAGTCCGAGATCTCCAGCCATACTCCTGTCACGGCCCGTTCAACTCCAATTCGCGTGATTTGCGCATTCTGCCTGCGTCATATTGTCATGAGGTTTTGTCGGCTCCTGATTCCTCTGACCCTGGTCTTCGCGCTCGTTCTGGCCCGCCCGGCCATACGGGGCGAGGAGCCTGCGCCATCGCAATCCCCGACACTTTCCCCTTCACCTTCCCCTGCCCCGCCCAAGGCTCGCGAGCCCGGCGCAAAGGAATGGCAGAAACTGAAGCAGTTGGCCACGGCGTTCATCTGGGCGGAACAGGGCGCTGCGACCGACAAGGCAAGAACAGAGCTTGAGAAGGCGGGATACGACAAGGTCCGTTTGACGAAGAAGCAGTTCTCGGAGCTGGCCGGGGTCATCAGGGGCGGGAATCCTGCATCCAATCAGAGAACAAAGAGCTGTCCCTGAAGGTGAAGACCGGTCAGAAGGCGAAGGACGGCACCGACGAGACCGTAACGGTAAAGCTGTCCGGGCCGCCCAAGTACAAGCCCGGATGCGGCAAATCATGGGGGCTCGTGATCACGATGCATGGGGGGCCCATGCCGACCCCGGAGGAAGCCGCGCAGACCGCGTCGCAACAGTTCAGCTATTGGAACTCCATCGGGGGAAGCGTGGACTGTATGGTTGCGGCCCCAGCGATAGATGGGGACCAGTGGGGACTGCGCGAATGGACCATACTGAGCAACATCATTGTGGAAGCTGACAGGCTTTTCTGCCTGGATTACGACAAAGTCCTGCTGACCGGCCATTCATGGGGCGGGATAATGACATGGGAACTGGGACCCGAGTTCGCGGATCGCTTCGCCTGCCTGGCGCCGTTTGTCTGTGCGGTCAACCCAGGTAACTCGCACCTGCGCAACCTGCGGTGCCTGCCTGTCTATAGCGTTCAGGGCTCTCTCGATGCGGAGTTCATAGTCACCGATGGCCAGAAGCGAATCGAGATGCTGAAAGCCCTCGGTTACGAGTACGTGTACAAGGAGAAGAAGGGCGGCCACGAGGTGTATCCCGACGAAGTGGCTGCCGTGGCAGAGTACTTCAGTGAGAAACCGCGCAGAATGTACGCGAAGGAGCTTGTCAGGACGGCGACTCACCTTAACAAGAGCGACCTGTGGTATTGGATGGGCTCGCAGGTTCACTACTTCACGGCAAGAATACTACCCGGGAACATCGTTGAGACCGACATCACCGGGGAATTCGAGGTCTTTCTGTCCGACGAGATGGTTGACATGGACAAGCCGATATCCATCCGCAGGGGCAGCACCGAAGTCTGGAAGGGCTCGGTGGAGCGGAGCATGTCGTTCGCGCTGACACACGTCAAGGAATCCGGCGACAGGGGCAGGATTTTCGCTGCTTCGGTAAAGATCACAAATTAGGTTTTCTCCCGCCGCGGACAATTGACCGAAGGCAATCCAGACAGCCACGAACCAAGCCGCATACGTTTCCGAGTCCTGTCTGTTCAGAGAATTGGTCATCTAAAGCTGAACATCATTGACAACAGTCGCCACAATGCTATAGTTCATGCTGATCGATTTTGGACGTAGCGCCCAAAGCCCTTGCCGCGGGAGCATTCGTCCAGGAGCAATTGATGCCATCGAAGCCGCATGCACCTTTGAACTCCAACGACGACTCGGCAGCACTGCGAGCTTCGAGCGGAGGATTTCGCACCTTGTTCGACAGCGTCGCCGATGCAATCATGATACATGGCGAAGGTGGAATCGTCCTTGAGGCAAACACTGCCGCCTGCGAGCGACTCGGATATTCCAGAGATGAGATGATCGGCAAAAAGCCGGGCGATTTCATCGCTCCGGAGCAGCACCACCTTGTCGAGGATCGAATCGATAGGATCTTCACCACCGGAGGGCTCTTCGGTGAATCCGTCCACATCGCGAAAGACGGTCGGCGAATTCCCATCGAACTGAATTGTCGCAGAATCCAATACGACGGCAAGGCGGCTTTCGTCAGCGTTGCCCGTGACATCACCGAGCGGAAGAAAGCTCACGAGGAGTTCCTGCGAAGCGAAGAGCGTGTCAGACAACTCGTTCAAAACACCGACGACCTTATCATGATGCAGGATCCTGAGGGTCGGTATCTGTACTACAACGGGCCAGCCAAGTACGGCTTCACAGCAGAAGATCTGGTCGGAAAGACTCCGCATGACTTTCATTCGCGCGAACTTGCAGATGCATACGTCGAAGAGACAAAGAAGGTCGTCGAGTCAGGCAAATCCAGTTCCGCCGAGCGTCCTGTCCACTGGAAAGGCGAAGAACTCTGGTTCCTTGAACATCGCTATCCTATCCGGGACGCCAAAGGTCACGTCGTAGCGGTCGGAACTATTTCACGCAATATCACCCTGCGCAAAAAGGCTGAACTCGATCGGGAGACGGCATTCAAATCCGCTGAACTGCGCAGGAGCGAGATATCAGCGCTTCTGGCAGCCGCCCGGTCGGTCATGGAGTGCTATTTCTTCCAGGACGCGGCAAGATGCATCTTCGAAGGGCTCAAGGAAGTCGTGGGTGCCGTTTCGGGTTTCGTCACACTGCTTTCGGAAGACAGGAAGTCTCTTGACATCGTCCTTATCGAGTCGCCCCATCTGGCCAGTCACAAGATGCCAACTTCCCTGCCCATGAAGGGCATGCGCGCCGAAGCAATCAAGTCAGCCTCCGTAATCTACGACAACAGCTATGAGCACACATTGCCCCCTGAGCATATCAAGGTAAAGAGCGCTCTGTTTGCCCCCATAGTGCTTGGAAACACGGTTGAAGGACTGATTTGCCTGACGGACAAGGTGGGGGGCTTCAACGAGAACGACCGCGCATCCGCGAAGGCATTCTGCGAAATCGCCTCACTGGCGCTCCAGAATTCCCGAATAATCGCATCGCTGCGCGAAAGCGAGCAGCGGCTGGAACTCGCTCTTCACGGAGCCGACCTGTCGCTGTGGGACTGGAACATTCCATCGAACAGCATCACATATGACCAGCGCTTCGTGGATATCCTGGGCTACAAGCCCGAAGAAATCAACGGAGTGTCTGACCTTTCTGTGCCTATGATGCATCCTGACGATCTGATCGTCGTCAAGGAGCGAATGCAGGAGCATCTCGATGGCCTGGCGCCGCACTTCGATCATGTTGTCAGGTGGCGCTCAAAAGCGGGTGAATACAGAGTCATTTCGACACAGGGGCGCATCGTCGAACGAGATCAGAGCGGAAAACCCCTCCGGGTGATCGGAACCCATCTCGACATCACCGACAGCGTCAAGGCGGAAGAGGAAAAATCAAAGCTACAGGAACAACTGCTGCAGGCGATGAAGATGGAGTCCATCGGAAGACTGGCAGGAGGCGTCGCTCACGACTTCAACAACCTGCTGTCGCCCATCATCGGATATTCGGACCTTGGCCTCCTCAAGTACCAAAATGACGAGCAGCTTGCACACTATTTCGGCCAGATACGATTCGCCGCCGACAAAGCATCGAGCCTCACTTCGCAGTTGCTCGCTTTCGGCCGCAAACAGATCCTCTCGATGAGGCGGATTAACCTGAACCGGACCATTGAAGAGTTCTCGGCAATTCTCAAAAGGCTGATAGGCGAAGACGTTGAGCTGACCTTCAATCTGTCTCCGGATGTCGGCACGGTCAAGGCCGACCCTGACCAGGTCCAGAACGTCGTTATGAATCTCGCGGTCAACGCGCGCGACGCCATGTCGGCGAGAGGCAAAATCACTATTGAGACAATGCCAGTCCGGCTCGACCGTGAATACTGCAGAAAGAAACCGGAGCTTAGGCCGGGCGATTACTGCGTTCTCGCGGTAAGTGACACCGGCTCGGGAATGACAGAAGAGTTGATCCCCCACATCTTCGAGCCCTTCTACACAACCAAGGAGAGGGGCAAAGGAACCGGCCTGGGGCTGGCGACAGTATACGGGATCGTAAAGCAGCACGGCGGACACATCACGGTCGATAGTGTAATCGACAAGGGGACGACCTTCCGTATCTATCTCCCAAGTCTCGGGGATGCCCCGGAAGATGAGCAAAAGCGGGAATCTCCTGCCAGCGAGGTCGCCCAGGGCTCGGGGACCATCCTCGTTGTCGAGGACGAAGAGATGGTGCGCACGATGGTATGCGAGGCCTTGGAAGAAGGCGGCTACAACGTGCTGTGCGCCGACACGCCTGATCGGGCACTTGAGATAGCCGAAGAACACGACGGGCGAATCGACCTGCTATTGACTGATGTCGTCATGCCGCATATGAACGGCAAAGAGCTGTATGCCAAGTTGTCGGCGACCGCTCCGCACACAAGGGTCCTGTACATGTCCGGCTACACATATAATGTTGTTGCGCAGCACGGGATCCTCGAACAGGAAATCGCGTTCCTGCCCAAGCCCTTCACAATCGAGGCGCTTGCGAAAGCCGTCAGCGACGCTCTCGCCTGATCGCGCCAAACCGGCGTTCACTCAAATGTGAATTCCATGAAATCGGCGATCGGCCGATAACCAACGGCGGGATAGATGCGGTTGGTGGTCGGATTGGCCAGATCGGCAAACAGCGTTACGAAAGCCGCCCCGTCCTGCAAAAGGGAATCGCTGAGTCGCGCAACTATGCTGGATGCGTATCCTCTGCGCCTGAACTGCTTCGGGGTGTAGACGAGCGCAATTGTCACTCCCCGTCTTGACCTTCGTACCTCGGCTGACATCGCCACGGGCTCACCGTCTTCCCAAATGCGAATCTTGCTCCCCTTGATCAGCCGTCCGGCGACCTCGGCCGGAGGAGTCGGACCCGGCCCAACCCCAGAATCCTTCTGGAACTCTCTGATCCACTCCTGAACCAAAGGCAAATCCTCGGTCTGGGCCTTGCGCATTTCCCCATTGCACCACTTGGGGGGCGTAACTTCAGTGAGTACGTACTGACGCAACATCATCTTGATGCAGTTCGGGCGTCCTGTAGCGGCTGTGAATGTGTCGGCAAACGCCTTGGAAAGAGATGATGGTGCTATCACACCATGGACGGGCATCCCGGAGTCTGTCAGCTCATCGGCAATCATCCGGAGCGCCTCGCTGGAAGGTTCAGCGCGCGAGTACAGCACCACGTTCGCCGGAGGCGTCATCACTGCGGCGACCAGGGGGCCTTCGTCTTCCAGCAGACACAAGAACGGCCGTGAAATCAGGTTACCACCGGCCTCCGCGAGCCTTGTGCAGACACCCAGCATAAGGGAGTTGACTTGCTCGTCCTGTTCGAGCCACGGTCCTGCGGACGCAAGGAATTGGGACGTTTGTGCAAACCTGGTAATCTTCATTTTTGCTCCGAGCCCCTGATAGCGTTTTTTCACTTCCGTGCAAGTTAGAATGCGCCCTGCGATAGTCCTTGCCTTGAAGCCTGCGGCGGGTACAATCGTGCCTCTGTGCCGATAACATCGAAAGGGAGGCAAGATGACCGTAGTGCTGTCGGGCGCGAATCTTACGATAGACAAGGTAGTTGCGGTCGCCCGCTTCGGCGAAAAGGTGGAGATCGCTCCGGAGGCGGTCGAACGGATGCGCAAATGCCGGGCTCTTCTCGAAGAGAAGGTGGCGGCCGGCGAGACCATGTACGGAGTCAACACTGGCATTGGAGAGTTTTCCGAGGTCGCGCTCAACGACGAGCAGACCCGCCAATTCCAACGCTATCTGATCTATAATCATGCCGCCGGTATCGGCAAACCATTCCCGATCGAGGTCGTCCGGGCCGCGATGACGTCCAGAATCAACGTGCTTTCGCACGGCAATTCCGGCTGTCGGCCGATAATCGCCCAGACATATGCGGAAATGCTCAACAAGGGCGTAACTCCGGTTGTATGCGAAAAGGGCAGCGTAGGCGCTTGCGGCGACCTTGCACCCATGAGCCAGATCGCTCTCACCCTGATGGGCGAGGGCGAGGTATTCTTCGAAGGCGAAAGGATGCCGACTACAAAGGCATTCTCAAAGGCTGGCATTGCAGTACCGGGGCTGGAAGTCCGCGACGGACTTGCCGCAATCAATGGCAGCAACGTCATTGCGGGATTTGGCAGCATCGAGCTCTATGACTCGGAAAGGCTGCTGCTGCAGGCGGAAATCGCCGCTTCGATGTCGCTCGCAGCTCT
>Ga0265297_10011805_pt1 | contig 10619 bp, 11 predicted proteins | sample Munlanlwell13791_FD_192502 | JGI IMG/M metagenome (GOLD analysis project Ga0265297, IMG submission 192502) | Leachate microbial communities from a municipal landfill in Southern Ontario, Canada - Leachate well 137-91 | ecosystem: Engineered > Solid waste > Landfill > Unclassified | place...
GGCGTAATGCGGAGATATCTCATGGGTAGTAGGAGTATCAAACGTCGGATTGCTGTAAACATCCCAGTCCAAAAAGCCTAAAATCACGCTTGATGGCGGAATATTAAGCCGTTTGCCTTGTTTGCTAAATGTCACGAATAACGGTTCGCCAGAGGCACCATCGTCTTTTTTGATAGAGTCGGTAATTGCATAAATCTTGCCTAGTTCTTGGGCTTGGGTTTTGGGGTCAAATTCGGGTTGTTCAATGCCTAGTTCGTCAATGCCAACTAGATCTTCGCCAATTCTGACCTTTATACCCATGCTGGTTGGCACCAAAAAGAACGGTTTTTTAGTGTCAGGGCGAGCTTGCTTAGCAATGCGGTAGGCGTCTTGCGCCCAATTTTCGGCGTCCGATAAATATTTTTTGGCTACTGGCTTAACTTCTCTAACTTGCGCGACTTTTCCGCCTTCTGCGACAGAGATCATACCCAGTTTTGGGCCAGTCAGCACATCTAGGCGGCAGTACAATTCGCCAATAAAGCCATTAAGTGTTTCACCTTTTTCGTTTGCAAGCAAAAGCTCCAAAGCTCTAGATCCAAGCACTCGAGTTTTTGCCTGCTCAAACTCTAACATTTGGGCTAAATCAGAAGCTTCCCGCCTATAGGTGTCCAAGACTTCATCTGTAGAATAACTATTTTGCAGAATGGCCACTTCTTCGTCGGACATGCGGGATAACCTGCCGGCAAAAGCCGTAAGTTCACGCACGTCTGTATGCCCAACCTGGTAGTCTGTGTTCTCACCAGCTTTGTCAGAATGGCGTCGTTTTAACAAGGCCTTAGATACGCCAGAAGTGGCATCCCGTAGATCTTCGGGCGATAAACTCTTGATAAAGTCTTCTCTGAAACCAAATTTTTCTAGCTGGAGGCTAGGCTTAACATCAAAATCTCGGTGGTTATCGCTTCGCTCTGGCATAAATCATCCTTTAGCCAAAAAAGTTAAATCAAAATCTCTGCGTCCGGAGCACCATCAACATCAGATTGTTGCTTTTTTGCGTGCTCTTGGTTGTCGGCTTCGGCATATTCGCCATCTTCGTCGCTGGCAAACCTATCTGCTCCTGCTTCTAGTTCATCCATCAAACCTGATACATCCCACATAGGCCGGTTTAAGGACCCTGTGCTAGCTGCCTCTTCGTGGCGTTTGTATTCATCATAAGTGTCGGTATCTATTGTGCCAAGCTCCCTTAGGGCATCAATCAAATCAGGATCATCAAGCTTGTAGCCCTCCAGGGCGGCGGTCAGCTTTTGGAATAATTCTAGGCCGCGGTAAGAAGACGGAATATTAAATGCGGTGGCTACTTTAGCAATTTCTATATCGGCGATGCCGTGCCTTTCGGCTATAAGTAGATAGTGGCCCACAATATCCAGATCAAGTTCGTCTATTTGAGCTCCAGCATCCAGATCGCCAGCCTCGACTAACTCTTTGACCACAATTACACCTGTTTGTTCGGCATCATGAAAGTGGATCACAGCGTTATTCACTGCGGTAACTAAAACCAAATCGGAGTCGTGGCCCCGCTTGTCTATAAAATAGCGATAAAGCTCGCTTGCTTCGCTAAGTTCTTGTGGTGAGTCAAGTTCGCCAAACTGTTCTTTGATGGCCAAAGCGGTGCTAGCCTGCGAATCGGCATCAGGAGTCAAACCCATAGCATCAGTAACAGCCTCGTCGATATCTTCTGGCTGTATTGTCTTTTGCTCTCTTGTTGCGTGCTTGCCGTTCTCACCCATATCGCCGCTGCTCCTTAAAATCAATGCTATTTTGGTAGTTACAAAAAATGGTTTTGTGTCGCTAGGGCACCACCAGGGAGCATATTATGTAGTATAATAATCTGATTGTCAATAGTCTTTATGTTTTTGCACAACGTTTCACGTTGCTTGATTTGCTAGCTTTTTGGCAACTCTTTGCTTAGTCCAGTTGTTGTATCAGTTTCGGTGGTTGGTGCAGATTGTGTAGCGCCCCTTCGGTCTACAGTAGGCAGGGTGATACTAAACACGCTGCCGCTGTTTTCGACAGATTTTTCGAGAGAAATTTTACCGCCCATATTGTCCATAATCATCTTAGAGATATACAGCCCCAAACCCGTACCGCGTGAAGTATCACGCGTTAATAGGCTACTGCTTGCCTGCTGGAATTTATGGAACAGTAGCCGCTGTTCTTCTGGGGTCATACCGCCGCCGGTATCGCTAATCAGTACTTTTACAGAGTTCGACCCCGCGTGGGTACTTACGGTAATCCCGCCCTGTTCGGTGTATTTAGCAGCATTACCGATAAGGTTATATATAACCTGTTTTAGCCTGTCTTCGTCGGCCCATACTTTGGGTAAACGGTTAAGTGTTAACTTGTCAATTTTAAGATAAAGGGCTTTTTCGCGTAGTACTTGCTTCATTTCGTAGGCAACGTTTTCTATAACTTTTTCGACGGCTACTTCGCCATAACTAAAGCGCATTTTGCCCTGTTCTAACCTCGAAACATCCAAAAAGTCATTAACAATTTCTATAAGGCGCACCGAGCTTTCGTGCATGTCGCGGACCATACCCCTGAGCTGTTTGTCTTTAAGCAGAGTGTGATATTGGTCTAGTATCATTGTGCTGTTGCCCCTGATGCTAGTAAGGGGAGTGCGCAGCTCGTGCGAAGCAATAGAAAAGAACTCGTCTTTGGATCGCTCTAGTATTTTGGCCTCTGTAACATCACTAAACAAAAAGGCTGTACCGATAATTTTGCCTTTTTTATCAATCACCGGGTTACCAGTAATCGACAAAATACTGTTGCCGTAAGCTACCTCACTAGCCCGTATGGGCTTGCCGGTTGACTGGCATTTATTGATGTCTTCTATCAAATCAAATTTAGAGGTCAATAATCTACCCTCGAGCACATCTAAGCCCGTTTTACTGATATTTTTATCTTTAAAAGCGTTTTCACAGCCTAATATTTTTGGCAGAGCTTTGTTAAATGATAAGGGGTGCCCATCCTTAAACGTCATCAGTAACCCCACCTCAAGACTGTCGATCGCCGCCTTAAGACGATTGTGGGCCTGGTCCGAAACACGATTGCTCGCAAAAAGAACTGCCAAGATAGCAGCGAGCATGGCTATCGTAACGATTATAAAATAATACAGCAGTGTTTTTTGGGACTCCGAATAGATGCTACGCGGTTCTTCGACGTGCACCACTAGTATTGGGCGGCCGTAAATATCGTTAACAAGCTGGCGGCCAAATATCTTGTTAGGGCCCTGGGTATTGGTGGTGGCGTTTGTAGTCGACGTATCGGAGGCTTCGGCCGTTAACGAACCATTAGCATATATCGCAGGCAAAAAAGCTACTTTTAGATGAGTCAGCTCAGCAACATGGGCCTTATCAGCAATTGACAGATATTTGGCAAAAACAAAAGTACCCCTATGGGGTAAATCACCCTCACTATTCAATATGGGCCTTGTGGCTACGATGAGTGGATAAGTAGAGGTCTTTAATAACCCTTGGCTTTCATCTCCATTATCTTTTGCCAGAAGTTCGCTACCAGGAGCAAGTGCCTTTATAAGCTCTGGCGGCAAATCAATCGATTTGCCAGTGTCAACATCTACCGCCTTGTAGTAAACAAGCTGTTGTTTGACGTTATACCAAAGCATAAAATTAACACTGAGATTCTGCAGAGTTGCATTTGTGGTGTTCGACTCTATGTATTGTTTATTGTGGTCGATTACAAATTTATAAGTATCATCCCACGTAGACCAATCCGGAATTTTTTGGGCTAGTTGTGCCACCCGATTGTTTAGCGCGTCAACAGCGCGGCCGGTGTCTTGTTTTACATCATTGGATTCGAGTTTAATGTATTGGGACTGGACTATGGTAACTGTAGCGACATACAGAATAACAGATGTAAAAATAAAAATTAGAGCGATAATACCAAACTTTTTTATCTGAAGATTCATACTTTAGAATGTTAACACATATAAGCACAAGCCTAATTGGCGCCATTTTTAACCGAGTGGCTAGGCCCTGCTTCTATCGTTCCGCCACCCAGCCTGGCGCAAGGCAGCCATTTGGGAAGGTGTACTTTGCACCTGTTGCCTTATGTACGGCAGGCACCAAAGCTTGTGTGCACCCACCACTAGGATGATATTGCTGAGCCCAGCGAATTGCTTCTGCTTTAGCCCGAGAATTAGTACCGTTTTTTTGCCAAAGATAAAACCCTGCACCTAATGCTACTAGAAAGGCAACAATAATAAGCATGTGTGTTTTCTTCATTCCCACATAGTAGCAAAAGAAAACCCCAAAAAATGGGGTTCTCTTTTTGGTACGCCCGACAGGATTTGAACCTACGACCTTTGGCTCCGCAAGCCAACGCTCTATCCAGCTGAGCTACGGGCGCGCGTCAGAATCGATTACCAGCTTACTCAAACAAATAAATTTGTTTAGCTTTCGCTTTTCATCGCTTCTTCCTTTTAGTTTTCCAAACAGTCGCAAAAGCTCCTTGGTTTGAAAAACTAGTTTAGAAAAACGAGCTTGCGACGACAAACAAGTTTGTAGTCTCCAGCTTCTCGTGCTTGCTCCTCTAAATAATTCAAACAGCAACAAGTTGCTTGGTTTAAATTATTTGTTAAATCACAATTTTGCTTCAACACTATAACAGATTAGAACGGCAAATTCTAGAGTTTTACATACAAAATAGTGCTATTGCTTATTTGTCAATTTTGTGTTAATATCTTATATAGTAAACAAGAAAAACAAAAATGAATACGCCAGAAAATGTAAGGATAGTATCCGTAAAAGAAGTAGAAGATATTGCTTTTGGCCAACGCCAGCACCGCCGTAACGGCTCTATTGCCCTGCGATTTGTATCTGGAGATTATGACAGTGTCGAAAAACACGGCGTCAAGGTAAGGGGTGGCGGCCCCGAAAATATTGTAAACAGCAGCGAGTTCAAACAAGAGCTAAGTACCGCTGTCGATTTAATGGATAAAGCAGCCTAAAAACAAGGAGTAGTGAATATGAGCGAAACATTTAAAAACCTAGCAGGCACCGAAGCTGTCGAGTCAGAATACGACCCAAACCAGCCCTCACCAGAGCAAGTATCTGACTCATACCAAAAGGCACGCATAATTGCCGATACTGCGATCGAAAACATAGCAGCCATCTTGCCCAAAGACTTTGACAAAGAAAAGCTTGGGGAAATAAGCAAAGAAATCCATGATGCAATGATGGCCAAGCTCGAATCCGAACAAGACACTTTTGGCGAACCGCTACAGACAAGAGAAAGTGAAGCCGCCAAGCAACTAAGCATTGGTAAAACACCGCTAGCACAGACCGTCGCCTACAACCCAGATTCTGACGCCCATAAGGCATTTAAGTAGCTGTTATTCCTGATTTGGTACCCAGACGCCCACACCTTGCGGGCAAAAAACTTCGCCGTTAAACTCCTGGTAATAGGGCCCAACAAACATGTTAGGGTTTTTGGCTAGCAAGTCTCTGATTTTATGGCTATGGTCTATTTGCCAGAGTAGCCGCTCTACACTTTCGCCAGAGCCACTGCGCACAACGTTGGCATATGGCATGTTGTATTGTTGCTCAAACAGAGTTCGACCTATGCGCCGCGCCGTTTCTGTATCTATTTCAGATACTGCCTGCTCGGGTTGGTAAATTGATCTTGCTTCTTCTACTGCGTCGATTTCGATTAAAGAATTCATGTGGTTTTCTCCTAATTCAGTTATTATCCGTGTCTCTTGTGCCCTACATGAACTCTTTTTGCGAGAATAAAAAAGAGCCCCGCGGTTGGGGCTCTTGAAATATCAAAACAAGCTGCCAACCGGCTAGGGCAGGAGCTTCTTCTTGGTATCTACTGGTCTAAATAAAATCATTGGGGTTTATTTTGCAAAATAACGGGCTAAAAGTCAAATTAAAAATGGAGCTTGGAACTAAGTTTGTCGGCTAGATCGCGTTCGCGGTGTTCGAAGGGCAAATATTCGCCCAGAACTTCTACTATGTGGTCGGCATCTTTGGCATCAAAATAGATACTAAGAGATATTGCGAACCTTTTTTGGGGCAAAAGCTGGATACTGGGCATCTGGGCGCCCTCGATTATGGCAAAACTGCGAAAAGTTAGGTAATCGTAATGTTTATCGCCAATTTGGATACCATCCGGGCCGATTTGGTAGTCTAAGACGCGCGGTTTTAAGGCGCCAAAGACGCTAATTATTACCCCCAAAAGCACCACTATCACCACGCCAAAAATGCTACGAGTGAGCAGATAGGTAATGCCTGCTAGTACTATCGCGCCAGCAAAAACTAGCACGTACCACATGTTATTTTTTTGGTGGTCTATAAATTCTGAACCACTCCAACTCACGGAGTCGCCTTTGGGGTGTTCCATGCCACTTGGGGCAGGGTCGGAATAGCCCTCGACTCCCGTTAATTGGCCTGATTGGTACTGATATTCGGCTTGTACGGGTGCTTCGCTTGGTTGTTCTGGTGGTTGAGGCTGCTCAGCGGGTCGTGGTATCTGCTCTGGCGGCACCGGTTGTTGTTGTGGCCCAATTACACCAGGTTGTTGTGGTGGTTGGCCTGTTGGTTGTTCTTCCATCACCGATATTGTAGCACTTATGGTTATCAACCCAGCAGTTAGTGGCTGGTTAGTTTTATGCGATTAATTGGTAGTTAGTCTTCGCCCAAACGCTTTTTTAGGTTTCGTATCTCTTCTTTAAGCTCCACCATTTTAAGCTCACGACCGGTCATCATATCGTTCATTTTTTGCAACTCTGCAGTTTGGCTTTTGAGCTTTTCTTCGGCATTTTTACGTTCTGTAATATCCATGTAGGTACCCAATATGCCATAAGTTTGCCCTTTACTATTCACCAGAGGCAGCTTATTAGTATTGAGCCATATAGTGTCACCCGTTGGCGTAGTTTGGGGTTCTTCGTAATCTAGTTTCGGGGCACCAGATTTTATCACCTTTTTATCATCTGCCTGATAGAGACTGGCTTGGTCCTTCCATCCCATTTGGGTGTCATCCTTGCCAATAACCTCATCGGGTGACTTTTTACCTGCGTCTTGGGCAAATACTTGGTTGCAGCCCAAATAGCTTAAGTCCATATCCTTCCAAAAAATTCTCACTGGCAACAGGTCAATAATGTTTTGGAGTACAGATTGAGATTTTTCTTCGGATTCTTCAGCACTCTTGCGTTCAGTTATATCGATTGCAAAGCCGATTATGCCAATAATAGCCCCTTGACCATCACGGTAGGGGATTTTGTCTGTTTGTACCCAGCGGCTCCCGGCCGCCGAATCTGCCCGTTCAACAATACCTAGCTTGGGTACTCCCGAGGCCATAACCTCTTTGTCGTCTTCCCAGTATGCCTTGGCTTGTTCGTCTGGAAACATATCAAAAGCAGATTTACCCTCAATTTGTTCTTTTGTCTTGTGTTGAGCTTCGCAGAAGGCCTTATTAACCTTTACGAATCGGTTTTGGTCGTCTTTGTAAAATACCCAGGCCGGTACCGAATCAAACAAAATCTGCAGTTTTTCGTTTTCGTTTATTAGGGCCTGGACTTGGTCATCTTGCATCGTCTTATTTTATCAAAGCGTTCTAAATAATGCTTATGTATTCAAGTTTTTGCGCCTAAGGTCTCAAAGTGTTTGGCGATGCATGCTTCGGCTTTGGCCCAGTAAATATCAGCCTGGGTTTGGTCGCCGGCGTCCTCGTATTCTTCGGCTTTATCATGCCAATCGGCGGCTTCTAGCCTTAAAATTACGGCTTTCTTGGCTAGATCAGGGCTGATACCAAATTGCAGAACGTACAGGTTAATCATATTATCTACAAATTGGTCTTTTTGTTTGCGATGGTGTGCCTTCCACCAGCCGATTTCGAATTGAGCTAATTTAGCATATTTGTTCTTTTCGTCCATTGGACTCAATTGTACACCCCGGCAACCCTAGTGATTTGATAAAATTTAAGTATGAGCAAAAAATATCTGTATATCGTACTAGTCGTTTTGATTGTATCCATTGGGGCTGTTGTTGCCTTAAGGTTGATCACACCAGAGGATACTTGGTTGTGCAAAAATGGTCAGTGGATTAAACACGGTCATCCAAGCTCACAAATGCCAGCAAAAGTATGCAAATAGACTTTAATATTGGTTGCATAAGCTGTTATAATTCACCCTGTTGCGGAGGAGTACCCAAGTGGTTGAAGGGGACGGTTTGCTAAATCGTTAGGGGGGAGAAATTTCCCGCGAGAGTTCGAATCTCTCCTCCTCCGCCAAAACAATAACCCCGTCTGGGGTTTTTGTTTTACAAATTATTCAAACCAAGAAGCCTTGGCGACTGTTTGAATAATTTAGAGGAGGCATTATGATAGGCGGTAGTAAGCGAACTTGCAGAGCTTACGAAAGCCGGCAATAGATGCCGACGAGGAGAGGTGTCCGAGTGGTTTAAGGAGACGGTCTTGAAAACCGTTGTGCCGGCAACGGTACCGTGGGTTCGAATCCCACCCTCTCCGCCAACTTTATGACCCGCCTTATGGCGGGTTTTAAAGTTGATTGAGTTGAGATGAGAACCCGTACTGCGAAGCAGGGAGTTCGTGGAGCGAGCGGCCACGCGCAGAAGCTTGCTTAGAGCATGGTCCGAGCGGATATAACCAGGCGTGCTAGCTCTGGTGCTACCCCTTCTCCGCCAAAATTATTTTTTGGGGGTGCGGGAAAAAACTACAGCATCTACATAGCTAGCGCCAGCTTTTTTAAGCACTTTGCTGCAGGATTCTATAGTCGCGCCGGTTGTTAGCACATCATCCACAAGTAAAATATGGCTCCCCAGTATCATCTCTTGGCTAGTTGGCCTAAAAACACCCCTTAGTTGCTTTTTGCGCTGTTCACGGGTTGAACCAAGCTGTCTGACATCGGCCTGGCGCACTAATAGCGGGGCATACTGCCATTTTCGAATCCTAGCTAACTCTTTTGCTAAAAGTTCTGCCTGATCGAACCCTCGCTCGCGACGGCGACTAGCGGCAGTAGGCACGTAGGTAACAAGCGGAGCGGCGACAAAGTAGGGCAAGATATCACCAATCAGCCCGGCAATGCCAACAGCTACTTGGCGCTTTGAGCCAAATTTAAAGGCAGATATGTAATCTTTAGCTAAATCTTTGTATTCGGCATAAACCCATGCGTGTTGTGGCTTATATTCACCGACGCAATCTGGGCACGGCCGGTAATTACGGGTCGCCTTGCCACAGGCATAGCAAATACTGGGTAGTTGCATTATCGTTTCAGTACACTCGGCACATAAAACCTTGCCCTCTATCGGGCAATTTAGGCATTTATAAGGGGCCAAAGTGCTTAATAGCCTATCTATTGGGTTCATCCCGCTAAGTCCTTTTGTGGCAGTTGTTTATTATCGCGTGAATAACAGTATATTCTCTAAAACATATCTAACGGGACAGGTGTTGTAGAAAATATGTTGTAAATCACACTATTTGTTATTGCCATTAGTTTTCATTCCCAGTTATAATCAAGAAAAGACAAAAACGCAAATATATTTTAGTTTTAAGCGTGGAGGGTAACAATAATGGCACGACGCACGGCAGACGACGATCTGTTAATGGAAGATGAACTGACAGCTGCGTTTTTGGGCGAAGAAGACCTAGCAGCTACACAACCGCAAGCACCGGCAGCTGACGACGAATGGGACGAAGAAGAAGCCGTTCCTGGCCAGCTAGCTGTTGACGTGTATGAGACTAAAGACAAGTTATTTGTCAAAGCTCGCACTGCTGGTGTAAACAAGAATGATTTAGACGTAAGCATCGCCGACAATACCTTGTCGATTCGCGGCACGCTTTCGGCGGGCTACGAAGAAGATGTCGAAAATTACCACTTGCAAGAATGCTACTGGGGCGAATTTTCGCGCAGTATTGTCTTGCCAGTACCCGTGAAAGAGGATGAGATCGAAGCCGTCTTAAAAGATGGTGTGCTAACCATCAACTTTACTAAAGTGAAGCAAGATTCCGTCAAAAAGATCCAGGTCTTATAAAAATACTTGGTAATTTAAAAGCCCCTTGCCAAAAGGGGCTTTTTTGTTTTACCAAAGTACTACTTTTTTATTGAATGCCGGTAGCCGAGTTTGTAACGTTGCCAAGTACAAATTTTACAACTAGCTGGGCAACCGCAACGATTACCAAGCCAACGATAGCGTAAAGTATTGTGTTTTTGGCTGAGGTCACATTGCCGCTTTCGCCGCCAGAGGTAATGTACTTAAAGCCGCCCCAAATTATCATGATAACGGAGACTACACCTACAATCCACGAAAATATGTTGATGAAGAGCCTAACCATCTTGTTGACGTTGTCTGCGGCACCTGTATTGCTGATGTCACAAGTACCATCTTGGCCTATTTGCCCAGCATCCAGGTTGGCGCCAGCACAAGTACTGTTTTGCCCCGGAGTGGCAGCCATAGCGACCTGAGCCATCCCCATCGTTGGTAATAAGGTGATACCCAGAACTCCCAGGGTCGCCATCAAAGCTTTAATCTTTTTCATTTATAAATCCTCTTTTACTATTCTTATGGTTTTTTTATACCATAGTTATTGTTTGACTACAACGCGCT
>Ga0265297_10011806_pt1 | contig 10617 bp, 10 predicted proteins | sample Munlanlwell13791_FD_192502 | JGI IMG/M metagenome (GOLD analysis project Ga0265297, IMG submission 192502) | Leachate microbial communities from a municipal landfill in Southern Ontario, Canada - Leachate well 137-91 | ecosystem: Engineered > Solid waste > Landfill > Unclassified | place...
CAACTGACTATCAATTAAAAAATCATTAATAAAAATGTTTCACGTGAAACATTTTGAATCAAAAACATTGTGATTTGTTTCACGTGAAACAAATCACAAAATTAAAAGTAAAAGGAGGGTAAAAAAACCCTCCTTTTTTATTCTTCGTGTTGTTGCTTTTTTGATTTTGATGGTGTAAAAAGCCAAATCATAAAAGCAACCAATGCTACGGCAATTACTGCTAAAATTATATAAATACTCCAACTAACTATACTAACGTCCAGTGGTTCCAAATTTGCTACTTGAATAATACTTAAAATTTTTAAACTTTTAGTCCAAATGAAAAAGTAAATTCTCCCAATAGCGTAAAGGACGCACAAAAAGATCACAACTGTTTTAATGAAATTAATCATTAAAATTACCTCCTCATCTTTTGCTTTAAAATTGTTTAAGAGCTAATTTTAATATATAATAAAAAATAAAAATTGTCAAGAGTATCCCTCTTGACAATTTAAGCAATTTGTTTTCTTTAGATTAACCTGCTAAATAGCCACCATCAATCACAAGGGTTGAACCAGTGATATAAGATGATTCATCAGAAGCCAAAAATAAAACTAAATTAGAAACCTCTTCTGGTTTACCTAAACGACGAAGAGGAATTCTGTCTAAAGAATTTTCTAAAGATTGCGAGTCAGTTTTTAAGAAATTAATCATTGGAGTTTCAATTATTCCGGGAGCGACAGCATTGACCCGAATATTATAAGGCGCTAATTCTAAAGCCATTGCTTCAGTCATTCCGACAACCCCTCCTTTTGAAGCGCAATAATGAACTAAATTCAAAAAACCAATTCCTTCTTGACCCATCGCAATAGAGGCAATATTAATAATTGATCCAGATTTTTGTTTAATCATTTCCTTTGCCACTTCTTGAGCCATTAAAAACTCTCCCTTTAAATTAATATTAATTGTTTTTTCCCAATCTTCTTCGGTTAATTCTAAAAATGGTTTATTTTGACAAATTCCGGCATTATTGACTAAAATATCAATTTTTTTAAATTGATTAATTGTCTCTTTTACTAAATTTTCTACTTCTTCTTTTTGGCTAACATCGCATTTTATGGCTAAGGTCTTCACTGAATATTTTTTTTCAATTTCTTCAGCTACTTTTTGACAATCAGCTAAAGAAAGGTCGCTAATAACTACTTTAGCGCCAGCTTCAGCCAGAGTAAAGGCATGAGCCTTGCCCATACCCTGCCGCGCTCCAGTAACAATGGCTACTTTGTTAGATAAATTAAACATAGTTTTGTGATTATTGATTATTACTTTAACAACAATATAATTCTTTAGGGGTTTGCCCTTCTTCTATTTTACCAAAAGGATTGCCAAATTGTCTAATTTTTTCAATCATTTTTTGATTTTCTTCTGTCTGCAAATTTTCTTTTGTTAAATAAGACCGAAGCTTTTTCATTAATTCTGGTAAATTAATTTTCATTGGGCAATTTTCATAGCAACTGGAGCATAAAGTGCAAGCAAAACAATTGGCTTCAACTGCTTGCCTAAAATCTTGAGCAAAAGCTGAAAAAATCACTCCTTTTGAACCAAGGTATTTATCGCCATAGTTAGAACCAATTTGATGATAAACCGGACAAAAATCAAGACAAGCACCACAATTGATGCAAAATAACAATTCGGCAAACCCTTCCTCAATTAACTGAGAGCGACCATTATCAACTAAAACCAAAAAAACCTCTTTTGCTCCTTGAGCGCCGATAATAGTTTGGTTTTGGATGTCAGATGTTTTTGAAGGGCCGGAAATTATTGAAACATAAACCGGAAAATCTTGGCCCGTCCCCCAAATTGCCGAAGCCTGAATAACTTTTAAAGCCTCTTCTAAATGAGGCACTATCTTTTCAAAGCCGGCAACAATAATATGAGTTTCTGGCCAGCGAGAAACCAAAGAAATATTTCCTTCATTTTCTAAAATTAAGATTTTACCATCACTAGTAATAGCATTAGCTCCAGAAATTCCAGCTTCGGCAGTTAAAATTTTCTCTCTTAAATAATTCCTCGCGAAAGCAGCAATTTTTTCTGGTTGAGATTTGAGATCAATATTAAATTTTTCTTTAATCTTTTGAGATATCTTTTCTGGAGTTAAATGAAGCGCTGGCAAAACTGGATGAATTTCTTTTTCTTCAAGAAGCTGAACCAAAAAATCTCCTAAGTCAGTTTCTGTAATTTCTTTGTCTTTCAAAAAATCTTGATTTTCAATTTCTAAATAAGCATTAGTTTTGGCTTTAATAATTTTCTTTTTGTCTTTTAAGATTTTTTCAATTATCTGCCTTGCTTCTTCGTCATCCTTAGCCTTGAAAACAGTAATTCCATTGGCTTGCAGGTTGTGAATCGCCTTTTCTGATAATTGATTAATTTGGCTAAGACTCGATTTTTTAATTTGAAATAGTTCTTCTCGAAACCTTTCTCTTTCTAAGTCGTTTTTTAAAAGAGATTTCTCCCTTTTTTGACGATAATCCAAAACTATCTGCCACAGAGCAGTTTTGGTTTGATTATCAAGAAATTGTCTTTCGTTAATCATTGTTTTTAAAAAGTTGACTCAATTCCTGAACCAATAATTCATCTTGAGCATTTTTCTGTAAATGAAGATAACATAAAGGGCAGGTGGTTATTAACATTTTCGTTTCTGTTTTTTTAGCTTGAGAAATTCTATCTTTGGCAATTTTATCAGCTAATTTTGGTTCATTGGTTTGAATTCCTCCGCCAGCGCCACAGCAAAAAGAATCAAGCCGATTTAATTCCATTTCTACGATTTCATAACCAAGTGATTGAATAACTTCTCTTGGTTCTTCATAAACCCCCATTTGTCTTCCTAGATGGCAAGGGTCATGATAAGTGATTTTTTTAATTTCGTGATTTTGAATTATTATTTTTGGTTTTTGGTTTTTTATTTCTGAGTGAATTGTCTGACTGATATGTTCAACTTGAATATCCCATTTCTCTTTTAAAAATTCCTGATAAGTTTTTTTAAAAACTAAAAAACAAGCCGGGCAATTAGTAATAATTTTTTTCACCGAATGTTCTTTAAAAATTTTTAAATTTTTTTCGGCTAAATTTTTAAAATCATCAGCATAGCCAGCCTTTAAAACCGGTGAGCCGCAACAAACTTCAATTTCAGCTAATTCAATAAAGTCAATTCCCAATGACCTTAAAATTTTTTCATAATTTTCTTTTAAATCCTTGGCTACAAATTTTGTTAAACACCCCGGATAGTAAAGAGTATTTCCTCCTAAAATTTTATCAAAAATTCCCATAGTAAAAAATTATTTTATTACATCCATCCTTTAAATAAAGCCACGGCCAAAAAAATTAAAATTAAACCAGCAACTAATCTCATATATCTTCTGGCATTTAATCGCCAACTTTCAATCTTTTCTATTTTTGCCCAAGCAAAAGCAGTAATCAAAACAATAACTAATAAGGGAACAATAAAGAAAGCATTATAAAGAATTAAATAAGGGAGAGAGGAAACATTTTGTTGGGCTAATAAAGTAATATAAACCAACGGAATACCAGCCGTGCAAGGTAATTCAACTAAGGAAGAAAGGAAAGCCAAAATAAGGGCGGAAGGCAAAGTTCCTCTTTTAACTAATTTTTCAAGAGTCGGCTTAACGCTTTTGGGAATTTCCAGTGATAACCCTTTTCCGTAAAAAAAGAAATCTTTGAGCATAATTAAACCAACCGCCAAAGAAATTATTGCTACAATTATTTTAATTTTTTGAATAAAACCAATGAGATTGATTAGATTTAGTATCCCAACCATAAATAAAAGGTAAGTAATAAAAGCACCCAGAGCAAAAACTAACCCAACTTTCACCGCGTGCTTTTTTGAACCAATGGCTAAAAGATAACTTAATAAAAATAAAAGAACAGAGAGCATACAGGGATTAATACCGTCAATTAAACCCAAAATTATGCCTAATAACAGTAAAGAAGATTGAGAAGAAATAATGATCTCTTTATTCAAAAGAGAAATTTTAATATTGTCTTTTTTTTCCGGATTAAAAGTAGATGTTTGAGGAATTTGTTTTAAAGTTTGCTCAAAGATATCAACCGGACAAGGACAACCTTCTTTTTGACAACGACTAATTACTTTATCAATATTATTTCTAATGGATTCATCACCAATTAAATAAGTATCACCTAAAAAAACAATTGGAAAACCCCCAGAAGAAAGACCATAAAATTCTTGAAGTTGTTGATATAATTCTTGATAGTCTTGATTTTCAGAAACATTATAAACTTGAAAATCAATCTGATATTTTTTAGCGGTTGATTCCAAAAAATCTTTTAAATTTTCGCATTGTTGGCAGTTATCATTAACAAAATAATGAATGCAAATAGATTGAGATAAATTGTTTTTAGTAGTTGAAGTTGTTGTTGAAGAAGGTGTTGCTGCTTTAGATAAAACTTCTTCGGGCGAAGGACATTTAATTTCAAGGCAATTTTGAACTAAATCTTCGATTTGCTGGCCAAAATTTGATTCATTATCAAAACCAACAATATATTGATCGCCAATAAAAAACATCGGTACCCCTAAAGGAGAAGTGCCATAAGCTTGAGCTATTTTTTGAAACAGCTGTTGATTTTCTTTATTAGAATAAATTTCAAAGGATTTGACCTCGAGAGGATATTCTTGTTGTAATTTTTCCAAAAACGGCTTAGCTTGAGCACAATGAGGGCAACCTTCTCCCCAAAAAAAATAAATCACCACTTTGTCTTCTATCGCCGTTGCTTTAGTGGCAGGAAAAAGAATAAAACTTAAGGCAAAAACACAAGATAGTAAACAAAAAGAAAAGAAAAGTCGTCTTTTTTCCATACTAGCTAATTAACTAAAATAAATTTAATTTATCATATCAATTCAGGCTTTTTTAGTCAATCTTGTAAAAAATTTTCAAAAAGAGTATTCTTAAAATGTCTGTGTTGAAAACAAAAAAAGAAAAAATTTATGGAAAAATATTTTTGTCAAAAGTGCCAAAAAATATTCGAAGCCCAAGGCGAGAAAAAAGAGTGGAAAGATAAAATCTACGGTGATTGCTGGAAAATGATTGCTTTCTGCCCTGATTGCCAAAGCGAATGCGATGAATACCGCTCAAAAAATAATTCAAATAGCGGCTGTCATTGTGCCAATTGTCAGGGTCATTGCGGTTGTGGCTGCTAATTAATTTTAATTAAAAAGAATAAAGGGCGTTGAAAAACGCCCTTTATTCTTTAAAAGTGGACTCGATGGGAATCGAACCCATATCTCTACAATGCGAATGTAGTATTTTGCCATTTAAACTACGAGCCCAGTTTATGTAAAGAAACAAAGTGTTATTTTTAATTAGTAATTAGTAGTTGTTGATGAGTTATTGAAAGTCGGGACGACCGGATTTGAACCGGTGATCTCATGCTCCCAAAGCATGCATGTTACCGCTACACCACGTCCCGGAAAAAATCAAATAGTTAATTTATTATTATTCTACTAAATTTTTTAAATTTTTAAAAGTATTTAAATTTGATAGATAAAAATTGTTCGACTTAAAGGAGATTTTGAATCTAATTTTATAATTGTTAAGGGCGGTTTTATCTTAAGAGGAAAATCACAGGAAATAATTTTAGTGCCAGTTTTTAATTCTTTTAAGAATTTATTTTCTAATTTTTGGAGTAAAAAAGGGCTTAAATAGCAATAAATAATAGAAGCCGAAGAAAGATTAATAGATAAAAGATCTTTTCTATAAAATTGAATTTTTTGGTCAATATTTTTATCTTTATTTTTTTCCAAAATAATTTTTAATCTTGCAAGAAAAAAAGGAATTAGTTTTTTCTCAATACCAATATAAGAAGCATGAGGGTTTTTCTGGTAGGCCTGAAATAAAAATCTTCCATCACCAGAGCCCAAATCATAAACAACATCATTATCTTGAATTTCTAAAGTTTCTAACAATTTAGAAATAGTTTCTGTTTTAGTTGGAATAAAAGGAGTTTTTTCTAAAAAAATATCAAGAAAAATTTTCAGAATTAAATAACAAAAGATAATGATTATTAAAAGAGTTAAAATGAATTGAAACATTCTAATTGATTGCTTAATTTATCATTAGCGTTATCTTGTTTATTGTATCAAATTTTAATTTATTAGAGAATCAAAAGAATAAATCAATAAACAAAAAGGGCCTTTCGGCCCTTGAGCATTAAAAAATTTCGATGGTTATTTTATTAGCGCTAAGAAATTTTCTGGTAATTTCCTTAAGATTTTGAGCTAATTCAATTGCCTCTAAAATCGTAGAAGACTGGAGGTTTTTAATCAAAATTTCTTCGCCCTCGATTGTCAGCTGAAAACAATTTTCTTTAGATCTTATTATCAAACTTTTTTCTTTAAGTTCAATTCCGCATTCTAGGCCCTCCTCTTTTAATCTCTGAGCTAATTCTTGAACACTAATTTCATTTATTTTATCATTCATTCTAACTAACCTCCTTAAAGATTTTAAATTGCTTTTTCAATTAAAACATATTTTAATATATTTGTCAAAATTTGTCTTTATGACAATCTGTAAAAGATATTTAAACTTAATTATCAACTCCTAGATTAGTTATCTTCTACAATACTCAAAAACCTCACCATAGTTTATGCAAAAAGAAGACTAGATTCTAATTAGTCGGGAAGCCGGGAATCGAACCCGGGCTTCACCCTCCCGAAGGGTGAGTACTGCCATTATACGACTTCCCGTTTTTTAAACAACTTGATGTTTCTTTTTTAATTGCTCTTCTTCCTCTTTTAAAAGATCGAGGTATTTCTCTTTGGCCATCCTCTGTTTTTCTTCTAATTCTTTATCAGATAGTTGACTAAGTTCTTTGGCTCTTTTTTCTAAATATTTTTTCTCGTTTTTTAAAGGGTCATCTAATATTTCTTCCAATAAAATATTCAAAATAGCGCCAACTTTCGGACCTGGTTGCAAATTAGTTATTTTCATTATTTCATTGCCATTGATTTTCAACATTTTTAACGATGGCTGTTCACCAGCCATTTCTTTTAAAATTTTTTCCACCCGGAAAAGAAAATGTCTTAAACGAAATGGTTTGGCTTTTGGGCAGCCGGAGCCAATTCTATCGGCTTCTCTTAATTTAGCTAATTCAAAAATATTTTCTTTGCCAACCTTTAAAATTAATCTTCTGATAGAAGAATCGGTCGTTATCTCCGGATCATAAACAAACCCATGATAACGAACCAACTTGATAACTTTTTTTATTGTTTTTTTATCAAATCTTAATCTTGTCATTAGATTATAGACCATTTTTGTACTTTCCATTTCGTGATTATAAAAAGTTGAATTTGGCCCCTCTCCTTCTTTTGTCCGAGGTTTTCCTAAATCATGAAAAAGAGCAGCAAGACGAACTTCTAAACTGTAATTATTTCTGGCGGCGTAATCTAATGATCGCCATAAGTGTTCAAAAACAGAATAAACATGATGTTTATTCTGACCAACTCCTACCCCTTCTTCTAATTCTGGTAAAAATTGTTTTAAGAGATTAGCTTCGTGTAAAAGAAGAATCCCTTCAGCAGCTAAGGGAGTAAGAATAATTTTTACAAATTCATCTCTTATCCTTTCTGGAGCAATTTGTTGTAATAACGAGGCCATTTTCTGAATTGCAGAAAATGTTTTTTCTTCTATTTTGAAATTTAATTCAACAGCCAGCCGAATTGCCCTCATTAACCTTAAAGCGTCTTCTTGAAATCTTTCTTCAGGATTACCAACGGTTCGAATAATTTTGTCTCGGAGATCTTTTTGTCCATTAAAAGGATCAATAATCCGAAAGCGATTTTTTAAATTTTCCTGAAAATCAATTTTTAAAGCCAGAGCGTTAATCGTAAAATCTCGGCGGGAAAGATCTTCTTCAATGGTTTCAGCGAAAACCACATAATCCGGATGCCTTTTATCCGTATATTTTCCTTCTTTGCGAAAGGTAGTCGCTTCGATTATTTTTAAATTTTCTTGCTCAGAAGAAGTTTTTATTCCAACAGTGCCAAATGCATTTTCGTAAATACTCTCAGGAAATATTCTCTGGATTTCTTCTGGCTTGGCTTGAGTTGCAATATCCCAATCCTTTGGCTCTTTTTTTAATAATAGATCTCGAACGCAACCACCAACTAAATAAGCCTCAAAATTGTTTTTTTGAAGCTGTTGAATAATAGTTAAAACTTCTACAGGAATATTAAATTTCATTAAGATAAATTAATAGGATAAAGACAAAAAGGTTAATTGTCCTCCCACCAGGACTCGAACCTGGATTAACTGGTTAAGAGCCAGCTACTTTGCCAATTAAGTTATGGGAGGATTTTAAAATATATAACTTAAAATCAAAATAAATCAAAGATATAGTTAATGCAGTCTTTGAGCGCTCTCGGAGGGACTCGAACCCCCAACCTTGTGGTCCGAAGCCACACGCTCTATCCAATTGAGCCACGAGAGCAATTTGCCTTATTTTCTTAAATATTATAAAATAAAAATGCTTTTTTCGCAACAAGATAAGGAAGGGTGCTCCGAATGGCAAGGAACCGGTCTTGAAAACCGGCGGGCTTTACCGCCCTTGTGGGTTCGAGTCCCACCCCTTCCGCTTTTCCATTTTAATCTTCTTGCAATTATTAAGCATATTTAAATTTTAAAATTTTATGAGTGAAAAGGAAAAAAACAATTTTCTTCCTCGGCCGCCAATCGTTGTTGTTTTAGGCCATGTTGATCATGGTAAAACTACTTTATTAGATTATATTCGAAAAACAAAAATAGCCGAAAAAGAATCTGGAGGAATTACTCAATCAATCGGCGCTTATGAAGTTGAGGTTAATAATAAAAAAATTACTTTTATTGATACGCCGGGCCATGAAGCTTTTACTAGTCTGAGATCAAGAGGAGCAAAAACTGCTGATTTAGCGATTTTAGTAGTGGCGGCTGATGAAGGTATCAAGCCTCAAACCCTTGAATCAGTTCAAATCATTTCTGAAGCGCAAATTCCCTATATTGTTGCCTTAACTAAAATTGATAAACCAGAAGCTAATCCAGAAAAAGTCAAAAGAGAATTAGTGGCAAAAGGAATTTATTTGGAAAAATGGGGCGGGGATATTCCTTGGGTAGAAGTTTCTTCTAAAACTGGCCAAGGAATTGATGAATTGCTGGAGATGATAATTTTAATGGGAGAAATGATCGGCTTAAAAGGTGATAAAAACTTACCAGCATCAGGTTTTGTTTTAGAGTCCTATTTAGATTCTAAAAGAGGGCCAACAGCGGTTTTAATTATCACTAATGGGACTTTAAGGCAAAAAGATTTAATTATGGCAGGCAATGTTTATGGTAAAGTAAAAATTTTAGAAAATTTTCTTGGTCAATCTTTAAAAGAAGCAACTTTTTCTTCGCCAGTGAGAATTATTGGTTTTGAAGATATTCCAGAAGTTGGCAGTGAATTTTTTGCGGCTAAAAATCAAGAGGAATTAGAACAAATTAAAATGTTGGTTAAAACCGAAAAAGGGAAGAATATTTCAACCTTAAAAATCATTGGCGATCCAAATAGCCAAATTCAAATCCCTTTAATCATTAAAGCTGACTCTCAGGGAAGCTACGAAGCTTTAGAGTTTTTAATTGATAAACTAGGCAAAAATCAGCAATGGTGTTTTAATTTAATCTATTCGGGAATTGGCGATATTACTGAAGGCGACTTAAAAATAGCCAATCCTTTGGGTACTTTAGTTATTGGTTTTAGAGTTAAAAAAAGACCAGAAACGATTACTTTGATTAAAAACAATCCTTCGTTAGTAATAATCGAAGAGGACATTGTTTATAACATTGAACAAAAAGTTAAAGAAATAACAGAAAAAAGATTTATTGAAAAACCAGAAGAGCAAATTATTGGTCAATTAGAGGTTTTATCAGTTTTTAACCCTTCAAAAGGGTACCAAATAATTGGGGGAAAGGTTTTAGAAGGAGAAATTTTGTTAAAATCGCGTTTTCATTTAATAAGAAACGAAGAAATCATTGGGGAAGGCAAAGTAGTTAACTTGCAACAAAACAAAATGGATGTTAAAACAGTTAAAGTTAATCAAGAATGCGGTTTAATGGTTGAGTGCTCAAAGGAAATTAAAGTTGGTGATAAACTTGAGTTTTTCCAAAAAATTTCTTAAAATAAATAAACATTTCAAAGGCCATGTGGTGAAGCAGCAAACACGGCGGTCTGCAAAACCGCTATTCGTGGGTGCAATTCCCACCATGGCCTCAAACTAAAAATTTTAAGCGCCAAAGAATAACTATTAACTATTGACAATAATTATTAACAAAATTCAATTAAGATGGACGACATTCATTTGTCAACTAACCGTTAAGGGACTGGTTAGGGTAAAGAGTTTAAGGGTTAAGAAGCCAGTATGGTGAAAAGGTAAAGTTTAGGGTAAAAAATCCTTTTAACTCTTAACCTTTGACTCTAAACGATACGGGCTTTATTACCTTTCAACCCTAAACAATATACATTTTATTTTAGTTGTTAGTTATTTCAATTCGTTAACTCGTTAATTCGTTAACTCGTTAACTCAACTGGCGCTGTCCAAAC
>Ga0265297_10011807_pt1 | contig 10616 bp, 11 predicted proteins | sample Munlanlwell13791_FD_192502 | JGI IMG/M metagenome (GOLD analysis project Ga0265297, IMG submission 192502) | Leachate microbial communities from a municipal landfill in Southern Ontario, Canada - Leachate well 137-91 | ecosystem: Engineered > Solid waste > Landfill > Unclassified | place...
GATAGTGCATTTTATCGGTATTAAATATCCTCATTACTTCAAACGAGTATGAAGCATAAGGTTTATAGGGTCAAGATAATGCAACAGGCTGGCGCACGATTGTCCGCAGTTTTTCTGGTGATACCTTGCGGCTGTCACTTAGGTAAATCTCGTGATGCTTTTTTACCATTTTGAAACCTTGTGCTGGAATGAATTCATTATGCATTTTAGATAATATCGCCTCTTCGGCGTCATACGATCCGATGTGTAGCGCCTGAACACACAAACCCTCATCCAGTGTTTCTAGACGAACTTTAGCGATACTAACCGGTACGTCCTTTTTGTTGGTTATTTTTTGAACCGCAGCCGCAAACATATCAACTGTTATCCAATCAGGAACCATCAACATAACCGTCCAATCCCATTGCGATTTATCGCGCGCACTTGTAAACGTCTCCATATTATCCGCCCACCACAATGCCTCGATTGGTGGCACAACGTAATCCTTGCTAAAATCGTTTTTGCTAGCAAACTTCAGTGAATATGCCACAGGGTACAAAGCACTAATTGCATCGGCAAATTCTTGGGCCGTGTTTGGGTCACCATGACCATCAACCATTAGATATTGGCGCAGGGGCACCGTAATAATACTAAACTCGTTGTGCCTGGCCCGGTAACTATCAAGTGACTTTTTAAAATCAATCTTACTCATAGCCTAACTATAACAAAGATGTTAAGGATTGGTCACCTGAACTGGCACAGATGAGTTAGCCGTCGTGTTGTTTCCAAATGCACCGAACAAATTACGTCCCCAACAAAATATATCACCGCTAGCTAGTGCACAGGTTATAGGACCGCCTGCGCTGATTGCGGTAACCGTTTTGCCATTCATTACCCCGGCGGTCGAGACCGCGACGGGCACATTGGAGTTTGTTATATTTCCGTTACCCAGCTGACCTTCGGGGTTATACCCCCAACAATACGCCGCTCCGCCAGCAATTGCACAGGTATTGCTGTACCCGACCTCTAGCGCAGTAACTGTTTTACCATTTAGCACACCGGCGGTCGAGACCGCTACAGGCACATTGGAATCGACAAAACTTCCGTTCCCTAATTGGCCGTAGTTATTGCGACCCCAGCAGTACACATAACCAGCTGCCAAGGCACAGGTATGCCCACTACCAGCGCCAATCGAGCTAATCGTTTTACCGCTCAGTACCCCGGCTGTCGATACGGCAGCAGGCACGATAACTTGCGTTGCGTTACCATTACCGACTTCACCGTACTGATTAACACCCCAACAATACGCTTGTCCGCCAGCGACCGCACAGGTGTGTGATCCACCCGCAGAAATATCGGTAACTGTTTTACCGTTCAAGACACCCGCAGTAGAGACCGCGGCCGGTAACGTCTTTGCTGCGCCTGTCGTGTTATCACCTACCTGACCATTATTGTTATAACCCCAGCAATAGGCAGCTCCACTTGCAATAACACAGCCGTGATAACTACTGTACGATAGTGCCGTCGCCGTTTTACCGCTTAATACACCCGTTGCGTTGACGGCTATAGGTGAATTTACGGTCGTGAATGTGTTATAGACCCCATTTCCCAAACCACCATGGAACTGATAGCCCCAGCAATATACTGCCCCGCTTGCAACCGCACAGCCGTCTGAATAGGCCGCAACTGCCTGCGTTATCGTTTTGCCACTTAGAACACCGCTAGTCGTGACCGCAGCCGGTACGGGTGCATTGGTGGTACTTCCAATACCCAATTGACCCTTAGCATTGTCACCCCAACAATACATAATGCTGTTACGTAGCCCACAAGCGTTATATCCACCTACTGATATCGATGTCCATCCGGTCGGTGCGCTGCTGGCTGCGACATATCCGGTGTGCCCGGTACATTTACCTTCCTTTACACTACCGACGCCCCGATCGAAATAAAATGATGTCTGCGCCCGGTTAGAGCTGGCGGTTACACAATAAGTTGACCCGTCAGAGGTATATTCTAGGACTGTTCCTTCGCTATATTTCAAACCCGTACTGGTTAGCGGATATGTGCCCGCATCAACCTCGACGACACCAAGAGTTGATGCTACGTTTTTTAGATCAGATTTTAACGTGGATGCCGCGGCGGACTTTTGAATGCTACTGTACGCGACGACAACCAACACTGCTAATATTCCTATAATTACAACGACCACCAATAATTCAACAATCGTAAAGCCACGGCGGCGACTAGAGCTGGCTAATTGTGGTGACCTAAAGACGTTCATTACTACCGGCACATTATGAAGCATAAGCAATATGGGGTCAATTAGAGAATATTTCGTAACTGGGCTAGAATCATCGACCCGGGTACATACATGGTAGGCTATCTACAAGAAGGCAACGAAGTAGAGTTTATCTCTTCCGAAAACGGTTACGGCGTAACAAGTTTAGTTAAAAATATCATTCTGGGAGAATTATTAGTGCCTAGACACCACGCCGACACGCAAAATATTGGAAACCAAGAACGGGCTAGACTACCTCCGTAGGCTTTTCAATTGTCCTACCCTCTAGGTTGGGATCCCCTACACCAGTCTCAATTAGTTGTTTTAGGCTATGTCCAATATACTGCGTCCACGCTGGCATACATGCCTTGTAGCATGCAATGGCCGGAACAAGCCCTTCGTGCGTAAAGGTAAGCTTGGTTTTAGATCCATCATATGTGATATCGAATATAATCTTTGTCCCCATCCATTCATCTTGATCCTTGATAAAGGTCATCTTGGCCTCAGTAACTAGCCATACAACACGACGATCCGGAACGACTTCGATAAGACGCTGCTTTGAATAATGCACATCTTTCACCTCAAATTCAAATTCATCGTCTTGATTCTTTGTAGCCCCTACTATCGTCTCTGACCACCAACCTCTTACATTAGAGATAGCTTCAAAAACTACATGAGGTGATTTATCTGTAGTGATACTCGTACTAAAACTTTGTTGATCATTAGTCATCATATATTCTCTCCTTACGTTCATTTTGAACGCATTGCTTTTAGTTGTTTTATATCGGGATTTTTTGAAAGCTTTGCATATTCTGCAGATTCAACTGGATAGATTGCAATCTTACCCTCCGCATCACTATGAACACCCCAACCATACCGCTTTCCAAGTGGTGAGGAACGAAAACATGGCTGACCTTTAGAGAAATATTTTTCCCGTTCGACGCGGCTGTTTTCTATACCATTGCGTTCTGAATAGATATTAAAGATGACATCATCTGATGTGTACTTATATGGCCCAGTGCTGACAGCTTCATACTGCATACTAGCTATAGTAGGCTTGTCGTTTTTCACTACAGGTATCTCTGATTTAGCTACAGGGCAGTCGTCTGCTACAGAAATGAATGTATCGTAGTAGTTTGTTGTCATAAAATAATTTTACTATGAAATAGTAACTTCTTATCGATAATTAAAGTTCCTATGTGAGGTTAAATATAAGAAACGTCGACTTTACTCGATATCTTACAGGGCCTAGATTACGAATCAAAATTGGTGCCGAAAAGAAAAATCACTCCAAATAATGGGGTGATGGTTCTAGTAAGCCTTCTATGGTGCACCTGCTGCAGGTTTACTCGAAACTTTACGAGCCGTCAAAATCAGTACATAAGTTGCTTATGGCTATCGCGGATTCTCCGACGAGACCAACAGAGGTGGAAACAGGCCGTTCGCAACGAGCAAAGCAGCTACGAGACAATGAGATAGATCTTCTGGTCGCCCGGTACAAGGAGTGCCGGAACATGCGGGTTGTCGCACGAGAGTTCCGTATGTCTCGAGACACGGTGGCGAAGCATCTTGCGAGTCGTGGGATCGATACATCGCGAGGCATGAAGCCATCGGAGATTAAGCGAGCGAAAGAGCTCTACGCCCAAGGCATGGGAAGTGGCCGGATCGGACGGATGCTGGGGTTTGACAACAAGACAGTCCTTCAAGCGCTCCGGCAGCAAGGCGTCAAGATCCGGTCTGACCTGGGCCGGAAATGAAAAGAGCCCGCCACCCGTAGATGGATGGCGGTTGTGACATTGCTGCCACGGGCTCTTTCCATCCGCGGGTGCGGGCTAGGCGCTGACGAGAATCGCTCCATTCCAGCCGGGTGCAACAACATCCAGCCGGTAGATCGAACCACGTGACTCCAACTCGTCATTGAAGCACGTCTTGAACGGCTCGAGGTCTTGGTTATGGGGCCCGACTCGGTCCTTGACTTGACCGAAATAGGACCTCTTGTCGGCCATGAAACGAACGCGAGCGCTTCCAAAATAGATAGGAAGCACGCCGTCGAGACCTCCAGCCCCCCAGTGCTCTGCAGCGTCGGCCATCTGGTCAACTACCAACGAAACGAACAATCGCATCGAGGCAATCTCTGCTTCGTCAGCCGAGGCTCGTGCCTTGGCTGCGTCGTGATCAAGGCGCAGTAGTTCATCGCCTCGATCCAGAACATCTCTATTCTCGACCACTATCTCACCCCTTTCCGGGGCTCAACTCGATTACTCGAGGAACCGCGCGGTGCGGTGACTGCACTTACTTATGAAGCATTGGGTGGATATTTGCAAGCACGAGCACGACGCCAAGATCGCTACGACTACTTGGAATCATCCGGCTTCCAGCCGGGCGGCGGGCCCTTCTTTGCAGTGGCAATGATGATCTGCGCAAACTCAGCAGGATCGAGATCTGGCCTGACCTGGCCAAAGACGAGTACTCGCCTGTTCTTGGCTGTCCATTTGCGAGGGCCATAATGAACAGGCTTGGCAGTCTTGTTTATGATCTGCCGGTCTAGGAACGGGCGAATCCGCGCGAATGCCTTGCCTGCTTGGTGCGGCAACGAGGGTCGACGCGCGGTGACGTCTTTGCGGTGCTCTGTGACTCCTAGTGGCGAGAGGTCTTCGGTGAAGGCGTAGTAGTCGTGAAGAAGGAATTGCTCGGTCGCCGTCAGGACGACGACAGCGTAGGCATTATTCTCAAACCACTCTTTGCGAAGTGCGGAACGATTTCGGAGATAGTCCAGGGTGGTTAGGCGCGGCATACCTAAGACAAATATGCGCTCACAAGTTGTTGGGGTCAAGAGTGAGCGGCTACCGGAATCACAGACATGATCTGGTCAGGCAGATGCCGACATGAGGGCAACCTGGCGGGTGCATTCATCGACTACAAATTCCGGTACTGAGTCGAATTCTCGCGGATCGAGCTGCATAACGTACTCATTCTCGATGTGGAATGTCTCGTTCACGAACTTCTTGAATGTGTCATCCTTTTCTGGCGCATTGATCTCGAGTAGCATCCGGAAGATCTGCAGCTTCTCGTACCCGACATCGGTGGCCGCAAACTTCGACTTCAAACTATCAAGGTCTCGGAACTCAGATACGAGGCGGTCATAGTCAAACTCCGGCAGCTCCTCGCATATCCTCGCAACCCCCGTTGTCACTTCGCCTGACTCGAGAGGTAAGCGGGCCCCGTTGCCAATCGGACGATCCGGAACTTCACGAAGATGCAGGAGGCTGGATAGGACATCGTAGCTAGCGTCAGATACCCCAAGAATCTCCAGCTTCCTTCTCAGATAGATGGCTTTGATCACATCGTCGGTGGCGCTCGCGATATTGGCGTCGCATACCTCCCTGAAGGTCTTGATGTCGGATTTCGAGATGGGTTTTTCAGAAATGATTCCGTTGCGGCTTGTGAGGAAATGCGCAACTGGACTTGCTGTAGCGAAGAGTCGTGACGTAGAAATGCGGACTATGTCGATCGCAGGCTCAAGGTCATGCGTAAGCATTAGGGTCGTTTGATCGCGAATGCTGTGTTTGCCCCTGAAAAGCTCGTGCAGGATCGCAAACTTTTTTGTCTGATCGAAGCTAGAAACGGGATCGTCCAGAACTACTAGGTCGGGCTTCTCGTGTCGGACTTGGTACATGAAGAGCACCAGAGCGAAGGCGTTCCTCTCGCCGTAACTCAGATGACTCGTCGCCGAGTCGAGGTGGCCAGCGAGATCTTGATGCTCAATGAGCATCCGATATGTGTCTTCCGACGGCACAATGCTCACTTGGTACCGGTAGCCCGCAGAGGAAAGAAAAGAGTTTATCTGTCGTTGGTTTTCTTCGATGAGCTTTACAACCCTCGCGCGCTGTTGACCAATTCTTTGCTTCACGACGGAAATCTGTGTTGCAACGAGATCAAGCTTCGAGTTGATCAACTCCACGACAGAGCGGGTCGCGCCAGAGTTCAACGAGCGCAACAATGCGAGATTCACCTTGAGCCCAGAAAGATATTCGTCAACCTTGTCCTGGTCGCGAAGAGTGTGAAACGCAAGCCCTCGCAGCAGCCTTAGCCGGTCTAGAAATACCTCCACCTCACCACGAAGTGTCGCAAGGAACTGCAACTGTTCAGGCTTTGGCTCAGTGATCGACGTAAGCATCTCGTTGAGCTGCTGTAGATATGAGGGTTCGAAGTAGTGACCAACAGTGTCGACTGCGGCGCGCAGAAGGCTCATGTTCTTAACGGTTGCGGTCTCATACTCCTTAGAGACAAGTTCAGCCGTCGTCTTGTCGACGCCCTCAGTTGAACAGAACGGACAATTGTCAGAAAGCTCAAGGAAGCCCTTGCCCTTTGCCTGCCATGCGACCCAGCTGGCCGGGTCGTCACTTTGCAGAAACCCCGTGTAACCCTTGAGCGGCGCAGGGATGTTTTGCAGCTTACCGCCTGCGGCCATGGCCTTGTAGCCTTTCGTGCTCTTAGAAAGAGCACCAGTCTTCGTCACGCCGAAGACATCACACAAGTGAGTGAATGCATGAACCGCATCATTGAATTCAGCTTGCTCAACAAAGGTTTCCTGAAGCGCCGCGAAGAGTTGTTCAATCTCTTCGATTCCAGTCTGATACTCCTCCGTGTTGATGAATATCTCGAAGCTGTTCCGCAGGACCTCGTCCCGCTGAAACACAAACTGAGACACATATTGATCGTCGAAGGTCAGGACGCTCTGGATTTCGTCCGCACCCGTGACAGCAGGTTGAGGGTGCCCGGTACCCGTCCTGTATTTGAAAGGCGTCAGCGCATTGAGCGCGCCACTTCCTTCAGCGCGAAGTGTCAATGCCCGAGCAATTGTGCTCTTGCCAATACCGTTCGGGCCGTACTTGATATTCAGCGCGGATCTCACCAGCGTAATGTGAGCGCTTTCAAGGTTGTTGCAGTCGGTGATCTCGATTGCGAACAGCTCGCCCTCAACCGGGACTTCTTGCTGAACTGAAGCTTGAGGCGTTGTCATGATGTCAATGATTATGGCAGCGACTCATGACGGTGGATATGGTCAGAATCACAACACGACCGGTACACCCTGTTCTGTTTCACCCCTGGAGTGTTCTATGCGATTTTCGGGCGGTCGGATGTACCGGTCGGCCAGATACCTTACGGGACTAGAACCCCGTAACAGGGGTGGAAAAAGTCCCACTCCTAGCCGGAGATGTACCGGAGCAAGCAAAAAAGACGCCGATCAGACGTCTTCCGTATCTGTTAGAGTGATCTCTAAACATGAATAATGCTTATGCTTGGTGCGGGTACAGGGACTCTAACCCTGGACCTCATCCTTGGCAAGGATGCGCTCTAACAACTGAGCTACACCCGCATGGTGTAAGCAATCTTTCGAATGCTCTATGAATTATACCGGGGTCAGACAGTTTTTTCAAGCCCGCGAGAATAGCAAGCAGAACAAAAACCCCAGCATAGCACTGAGGTTTCATAATTTTGGTGGCTCCTCCCAGACTTGAACTGGGTGAGAACAGCCAGTGGCTGTTTGAGAGCGATGTTCCAGTGACGATTTATCGGCAATTGTGAACTGGCGGGGTCGCGGGACGTGACCACAGGGCGCCTTGTGTCCCATTTTGCAAAAAAATAAAATCCCGACACGACGGTCGGGACTTTGTTTTGGTGGCTCCTCCCAGACTTGAACTGGGGACACAAGGCTCTTCAGGCCTCTGCTCTACCAACTGAGCTAAAGAGCCACACTTGACCTATTGTAGGCGAACTACCCCTATTTTTCAAGCGCAGACGTAATCAGCTTTTCGATCAATGTACTATAGTTAATACCGGCGTGTTCCCATAATTTAGGGTACATGCTAATGTCGGTGAATCCTGGAATCGTATTTACTTCGTTTAGATAAACCTTTCCGTCTTTGCGATCGACAAAAAAATCCACGCGCGCCATGCCCGAACAGCCCAATAGATCAAAAACGTCGCTAGCATAACCGCGTAGCTGATCATTCAATTCTGGCAAAATTTTGGCCGGAATAACTACCATCGATGTGCTTAGATCATCGTATTTGGATTCATAACTATAAAACTCACCTTCGGGTTTGATCTCGCCCACAACACTAGTTTCGACATTGGGCCGACGGCCAATAACCGCTACTTCTAGTTCGCGAGCATCAATCGCTTTCTCGATCAGCACAACAGAATCATGTCGATGTGCCTCGTCCAAGGAGACTTCCAGATCATCCTGGTTAGTTACTTTGCTGACACCGACCGAACTACCAGCGTTAACTGGTTTTACAAACAACGTCGATCCTAGTGAGTCGGACAACAAATCAAAGTTAGGTAGCGCATCACCCACATTATGAACCCGGTAATCAACAATTGGGATACCGCTAGCGCCAACGATCCGCTTGGTCGCCAGTTTGTTCATAGCTAGCGAACTGGACGCCATGTCACAGCCAACAATTGGAATATGCAGTAGTTGAGCAAGTGCCTGAACCGCACCGTCCTCACCGTTGCGACCATGCAAAATAGGCAGGATTACGTCGACAACAATTTGAATGCCATTTTTGGTCACAAACGTGCCATGACCAAGTTGCGGCAATAGCTCATCGGCGTCATCAGGTTTGTTATCAACAATTTTTCTAACCTGCCACCACTTGCCAGACGCATCAATATAGCAAAGTGTAACTTCATATTTAGTAGCGTCAAGCGCATCAAAAACATTGCGAGCCGATGCAATCGACACGGTATGTTCGGTTGATTCACCGCCGAATAACATCAAAACTTTTATGCGAGACATATGGATCAGTATACGGGTTATAATAAGAGTATGCAAAGAGTACCACTGGCAGAGAGGATGCGCCCAACTACACTTGACGAAGTGATTGGCCAGACACACCTACTAGGTGGTGGTGAGATATTGCGTCAAATCGTCAAAAACAAAGAACCCGTCAGCCTGATTCTATGGGGCCCACCCGGCAGCGGCAAAACGACCCTTGCGCGGATTATAGCCAGTGAAGTAAGCGCTGAATTTATCGAACTATCTGCCGTCACCAGTGGTAAAAAGGACGTCGAAAAGGTCATCGAACACGCTAGGCAGAACTGGAATCTGCAACTGCGCACTATATTGTTCGTTGATGAGATCCATCGTTTCAACAAAGCCCAACAGGACGCGTTTTTGCCCCATGTCGAATCAGGCCTAATCACGCTTATCGGTGCCACGACTGAAAATCCTAGTTTTGAAGTTATCAACCCTCTACTATCCCGCAGCCGCGTATTAGTGCTAGAACCGCTGCAAAAATCTGAGATTGTCACTATCCTAAAACGGGCCCTAAAATCCGAAAAATCTACCAAACGTGTTAACGCAGCGGCCCTTGATTATCTGGCCGAACTGTCAGGTGGTGATGCGCGTGTAGCGCTGGGCAACCTGGAACTATCGCTTAGTATGTCCGACAAAATCACACCAGAAATCGTAAAGGTTGCCGCCCAGAAACGCGTACCTGGTTACGACAAAAAAGGCGACATGCACTACAACGTCATATCGGCATTTATCAAAAGCATGCGCGGCAGCAATGTCGACGCCACACTCTACTATCTGGCCCGCATGATTGACGCCGGTGAAGATGCCAAATTTATCGCGCGGCGCATGGTAATATTTGCGAGTGAAGATATTGGCCTAGCTGGAAACGGGGCGCTAGGTCTAGCGCTAAATGCCTTTCAGGCAGTTGAACGTGTTGGCATGCCCGAATCCAGCTATATATTATTCCACGTCGCGACAGCACTCGCTAAAAGCGAAAAATCACGCGCATCAACTGATGCCATGCACCGCGCCCAATCACTCGCCAAGCAATACCCCGACAGTCCAGTTCCGTTGCATCTGCGCAACGCCCCGACCAAACTGATGAAAGATATTGGATATGGCAAAGATTATAAATGGAAGTCTGGGTTCAAACCCGACCAGGGGTTCTTGCCAGATGATCTGCAAAACGAAAAAATATTCTAACTAGATAATCTGATCACTTCTTTGTAGCGGTCAATATACGAAAGTGCCATAACATCTGCCGAAAATCTCTCTTCGACCGACTTTCGGCATTCACGCGGATCAATCTCATCTATGCGCTGCATGTATTCGGAAAATTCCTGTTCCGAGTTAGCTAAAAACCCATTAATACCATGTTGAATGATTTCGGACATTGCGCCACGATTCATCGCGATCACAGGTGTACCGCTAGCAAGCGCTTCGATAACGGACATCCCAAATGGCTCTTCCCAATCAATCGGAAATAGTAATGCTTTGGCGTTCGCCAGTAAATCAAGCTTGCGCGAGCCTTCTACGTTACCGATATTAGTT
>Ga0265297_10011808_pt1 | contig 10616 bp, 3 predicted proteins | sample Munlanlwell13791_FD_192502 | JGI IMG/M metagenome (GOLD analysis project Ga0265297, IMG submission 192502) | Leachate microbial communities from a municipal landfill in Southern Ontario, Canada - Leachate well 137-91 | ecosystem: Engineered > Solid waste > Landfill > Unclassified | place...
AAAGAGTTCTTCAACTAAATTCATATATGCCTCGGTAGCTCAGCCTGGATAGAGCACCAGCCTTCTAAGTTGGGGGTCGCAGGTTCAAATCCTGTCCGGGGCATTTGCGCGGAAGTGAGAATTTGTGAATTCTCTCATGACGCGCTTTGTAACAAAATGCGCGGATGGCACAGCGGCTACTGCGTTCGCCTGCAGAGCGAATTTTCCCGGGTTCGAGTCCCGGTCCGCGCTTTAACTACACCTTCTTTAATTCATGAATTGAAATTTTCGTATCCTGCACCACAACATGTATTAACTATTAAATAATAACACCCGTAAGATTTATATAATATAATTAACTTAAGAAAAAATGAAAAACAAAACAAAATTAGATTTGGCTGCACTAGTTATGGCAACAGCCCTTTCAACTGCAAATTTAAATGCGCAGGACAAAAAAAGAAATTATCTCGACGGAACTATAAATAATATAGAACTTTCAAACAAAAAACCCGAGGCAAAATACAAAGCAGTTGGAACAGTTTTCTTTGATAATCCCGGAACAAAAAACGACGTCGGATACACCCACGTGCCAAATGAAGACATTGATGAAAATGAGTTGCCCTTCGGCTTAGTTCCAGAAAAATACGGATTTATTTTATATGATTCCGAAGGCGGTTCAAGCATGGTTCCTTACAAAAATCCTTACATTCCAAATAAGATAGTTAACGAAAAAGGTGAAATTTTACAGGCAATGGAATTGCCGGGACTTGACGCAAAAATAAAAAACAAATTGAAAAACAAAGCGCGAAAAAAATCAACAAACGATTGGGGTTACACTTATGAATATCTTGACAAAGATGTTAAAAGATTTTTTCCAAGAACAACCATTGAAGGGGAAAATTTTATTTATCTTAACGCAAAATGGGGAAACTTATTCACCGAAGACGAAAAAGGAAATAAAACAAATTATTATTTTGCAAAATCAGGCAATTTAATTGATTTAGTTTATATTCCAGAAGAGAATTTTGAATGTGCAATAAACCCCTCAACAGGTGAAGTAATGGTTTTCGCTGAAGACGGATTTTACAGACCAAGAATGGACGGTTCTAATACAAAAATGGTTGTAAAAAAAGCAAAAACAATTATCCCGATTAAAACAACCTCAACGACGACAAAAACCACAACAACTACAAAAACTACAATTCAAAAAATCGAATACAAAACCCACGTTGTTAAAAGAGGGGAAACTTATTCATCAATCGCAAAAAAATATTACGGAAACGCAAATAAATGGAAAAAAATATACAATGAAAATTCCTCGACCGCTCCTAAAATGTTAAAGCCCGGACAGGAAATAAAAGTTCCTGTTAATTAATTGTTTCCTTGCAACTCGAACTTTTGTACTCGCAATTTTTATTTATCTTTAATCCGATTACATAACATTCTCTGTCGTCGCAAAAGTTGGTGTCAATTAAATTTCCGCCGCAATCACTGCACTCGTCAGCGTCGAGGAAAACTTCTCTTTCATTTGTTGTAAACATTCCCAATTGAACATCATCATAAGTTTTCCATTGATTTTCATAATACTCGGGGTCGTTGTAAGAAACTTCATAATCTGTTTTATCTTTCACACAATTAAACCCGCCTGTTTCTTTGTATATACAATTTTCATTTATTTTTTCGCTTATTGCGGCGCATAATTTTTCATCACAATTTGTACTCCCTTTATCTTCGCAATTTCTGCAATCATAAGCGTCTTCCAAAATTTTCTCCTGTTTGTCAGTTAAATCTTCGGAAATATCGTCTCCCCAACTCCCTCCTGCTCCGGGAGGACTTCTTTCAGTACATGAATAACCACCCAAAATCGGCTCACACCATTTTCCTAATTTATCTCTCAAAGCAAGACACAAATTTTCGTCACATTTATTATTCCCAAAGAAATTAGGTGAAGGCGTTATGCAATCAACACACTCTTTCGCTTTGTCATAAATTTTTTTCTGGTCTTCAGTTAATTTTGTTAAATCACCGTAAGTTGTTTCTGAATCTATCCAGTTAATTTCTTCCGAAGTTTCAGCCTGGATAACATTTCCAGAAGGATAACCCCTTATTAAGTAAATATAATTCACAGAATCACTCAAATCTTTTTCAACGATTTGATAAGTCTTGCACCTCTTTGAACCTGAAGAAAATGTATGTATAAATTCTCCTTCACATACTTCATTTTTACTATTCGTTTTTCCAACCTCATAAGTTTGCCCGTTCCAATCAAAAACTTTTGCAACATTTTTATTTATATCAGCCCATTCTAAAAATATCATTGAGTGTGCAGCATAATTCGGACTACCGACCCCATCCGTCCCGCTTGAATAAGTAATAATTGCATCAAACTGATAACCCGGTTTCAACAAACCTAATTTTTCACTTTCACTTAAAGAACCGGTTCCTGCACAATCATATTTGAACGTATCTGTTTCATCAAAAACTTTTATCCCCGACGGCAATTTATCAGTTTTCTTTGAGGAATACATACACGTCGGTTCTTTCACACCAATCTTGCCATAAATCAACGTGATTGAATTGTAGCAATTTGCACTATTATATCCTCCCTGAATAGAGCAAGCCTGTTTTTCACTTACATAATAACCTGCATATGATGCAATTTTTTGTGCAAGTTCCTCCAGACCTTCAGGAATTGAAGTTTCTTCTCCTAAAATCTCCTCAATATTATAAAAATAATCGCTCTGAAATTCTTCAACTTTTGCATATTCTTCCGTCGACAACATGCCGTAAGCCAAACCTCTCAGCAAATAAAGTTGCGCTTTCTGATTGCTGAAATAAACCTTATCCAAAATTTCATTTATCAGATTTATTTTGTTGTAAGCATTGCTCTCTGAATTTATTTCTGAAATTTTCTTTGTATAATTTTCATTGCTCACATAATTTCCCGACGCTATAAGTGAATTTATATGCCCCTGCGCCGTCTCGTTCAACGCTTCTTCTTCAATATTCATTGACTTAATTACTTCCTTGACTGAATCTGTATCTATCCAGCATCTTATATTTTCATTTCCGCAATAACCGACATCTCTCCATCTTTCATTTTCGGTTCCTACCTTTCCGTCAGTTCCGACCCCGGGATTATCCGTCGCGCAAATTCTTATTATTCCTTTCTGATAAAGTGCGGGATTAATTAATTCATCGACGATACTTTCCGCATTTGGATTTAGTAAACTGTACAAACTTGCTGTCCCCGAAACACACTCTTCCTCGGTTTTCACTTTTGTCGTCGTCTGTTCTGCAAGATACAAATCATTAACATAATTCACAGCAAACGAAGTTGAAACTTTTGCAAACCCACATTCTTCCTGTCCGTTAACAACCATGCACATCGTCGTGTAACCTGAAGGCGCCTGGAAATCAATTGTCTCGACGGCAGTATCCCCTACAGTCACATAACCAGAATCAACAACTCTTCTTACTGCGGTATCCTGATAATACGAGCTTGAACTTCCGCCGGTTAAATAAACCTGGTAGTACGCTCCTGAATCTTTTCCTGCATAAACTCTGTAATAAACTTTGTAATGCGACGTCGGAGGATTTGTTATTGTAGTCATTTTTATTTCATCAAAATTTCCCGAAAATTGCGGAGGCGACCGAGGTGTTGTTAAACTGTCAAGCAATTCTCCTCCCGATGGATAAACCACCGACGCGAAATTCTTGCAGACCTCTCCTCCTGCCTCGTCAACACTTCTCAATTTGAAAGCGGTATAAGATTCCGAAGCATAATACTGCGTGAAATAATTTAAAGAATCTCTCGCATTTTCCCATGAACTTTGCAATCCCAAATATTCTCCCCCGCCTCTGATTCCCTCTCCGGCAATTTTATTCAAAATTTTTGGAACGGCTAACTTTGCAATCGGCAACGTTTGCCTCCAGAAAAATTCACAAACATAAACACTATGAATCTCATCGCAAATTCCGATTGTTTTTCCCGTCTCAAGATTTTCCTGCAGACAATCTCTGTACGCTTCCTGAACACTCAGCCACGAATCAATTCCCGCCTGAACTCCCGTCGTACAAACCGGAACTAAAATTCCTTCTTTTGCATTCGGCGCGCAAAGCGCGATGCTTCCTATTACTCCTGACTGAACAACATCTTTGACAGGATAATCTCCTCCGAAATCACATCTGCTCGACGGACAAACAACCGGGTCGCAAACATTAAATAAAATCTGACAATCTTTTGGAGACATATAATCCGTGCACGAAACTGCAGAGGTTCTGACAGCAGGTTCACCGACGTCAAAATTTTGACCGTTGATTCTTACTCTTTTTGCTCCGTTTTTGTAAGCTCTCTGTGCCTCTTCAATTGAAGTTACTGCATTATTAACTAACCTTGTAGTTTCACTTTCTTCCAAACCATAAAACTGGTTGTAAACCGTTCCTGAATTTCCGACATTAATTTGCTGACATATATCGTCGCCAAAACTATCTTTTGAAAATTCTTCCAGACCGTTTTCACCAACGTTGCAAAGCCAGAAACTATTTACTCTGCCAGAATCATCATAAGCTGCAATGGAACTTCCAATATCAAGTTTAGGTTTCACTCCGGCATACCAACCATTTTTTGTATCCAAAGGCACGACGGCAGGATAACCCGCATAAGGTTCTTCCTCGTAATATTTCACTTCTGCATTTTCATATTTATTCTCATAAGATTCTTTATCATACTTCACAAAATAAATTCTCTTGAAATCACTCAAATCATTTTCATCAACCAAAACTCCGCTTGAGTCATAAACTAATTTTTTACCTTCTTCATTTTTTCTCACCGGCAAAATGCTTTCTCCCTGGTCCTCAAGGAAAAATATGTACTCATCACCTTCACTTGTGTAAACAACCTGAACAGGGTCATCATCATTATAGCCCTTAATTTTAGATTTAACAGAACTGTCCAGTTTTCCGTAAGTTCCGCCCAAATACGCCCTCTTGATTGTATCCTTGCTGTTTAGTTCAAACAAATCAACATTAACTCCATACTTATCAGACAAACTGTCCCTCTTCACAGAAGCAACTGCATTTACTTTAACGTCAGTTAAAACAGAATACAATCTTTCTTCATAAAATTCTTTATCCTCGGAGTTATCGGCGGATTTCACAAGATTTGCATACAATTCAATTTCCCTCAATTGCTCAATGCTGTAATCTCCTGCATCCCATCCGTTTTCATCCAAAACCTCATTCTGCATTTCTTTTATGTTTATTGAATCTCCGCTTCCCGAAGGATTGGACAAACTTCCCCCCTGACCAATTCCATTCAGAGAATTCACAACCTGTTTCGAATAAGTTTTTACAAAAGAATCTTCGTCAATTGTGTTAAAATTTGTCTTTTCAGTTGAAGCTTCAATTGCATTTATTTTTTCATCCTGCGATTTCATCGCCTGATAAACTTCATCAACTCTCTCGTCAATTTTATTTGCATTATCAAAGAAACAATCATCCAGCGAAGAATACTCTGAATTATCTTTCGCAACTTCTTTCTCGCAAAATTCATTCCAACCTCCCGAACCCTGCATAACTTCCTGTCTTGCAATAGCTTTTCCGTCGCTGTTTTGTATAAAATTCTTAACTGTCAAAACAGCTCCCGTCGCCAGACATGTTTTCCCGAGAGCTTCATTGAATGTATTAAGACCGTCCGAAATTTTATTCCAGTCTTCAATTGATTTATTCAGTTTTTTTATTGTGCTGTCTATTTTCTCGTCGGAAAGTTGTATTGCACGTTTTTCAATTCCGACTTTGAAACTGAAAGTAGTGTTTGATTCCTGATAATTAAAACTCGGAATTACAGAAACTCTTGCGCTCTTTTTCAAATTAACATCATTCAAAGTAAAAGAATACTGACTTCCGAAAGTCGGAGATTCTCCTTTTTGTAAAGTATACGTGTTAGTTGAAAGCAGTCTGCTGTAACCGCTTTCGCTTTCAACATTTATGAAAACTTTTGCGGAATCTTCATCAACAGAACTTAATTTAATATATTCAGTAAATGCAACGACTTCAGTTGTGGCCTTGTAAATTCCTCCTGTCAAAAGCGCATCTCCGTCTGCAAAATTATAATCTTTAAGTTTTTCAATGATCTTTCGGTTGTCATCTGAAACAATTGAACTTCCGACTTCAGGAACATCTGTTTTCCAGTTGGATTTGTCCGTTGACCATTGCCAACCGTTAATATATTTAAAATAAACTTTTTTTGTTGTCTTGTCATCAAGAGTGTAAATAGTCATTTCTTCCGTTGCTGAACCGCTTCTTAATCCGCTAAGATAAACTATTTCATCTTTCTTTAGTTGATAAGTTTGAGCTTTTCCGTTAGGACCTCTCACAATGATTTCAGCTCCGTAATCTTCATAACTCGGCTGATAAATTCCGTCAAAAGAAATGTCTTTAACCTGACCGTTAACCAAAACTTCTCTTGAATTTATTCCTGAATTTGAAATTTTATAAACATCTTCGCAAATTTCCATCTGCTTTTTTGAGTCAGGATAACTCTCTTCAAACTCAATGCATAAATCTTTCATCGTTTTTCTCTGCCCGATTTTTTCAGAAAGCAAAATTGCCTGATACAAAGATTCCTCACCGTAAGTTATTTTTGAATCATAATCCTCTCCGGAAAAACTGCTGATTATTGTTTCATAATCCGACATTGCATAACTATAGTACTTGTAATATTCTTCATCTGAAACTGAATCAAATGAAACTTTTCTCACAACAAGTTTATTGTCTTTGGGATTCACTTCTCCGTAAATTAAATTTTCAAAAAATTCAGAATAAGCATCCGCAGGTTTCAAATCATTACTTGACAGCAAATACTGTTCACAATCTTCGTGCTTTGTGCAATCCTTTCCGTAAAAATATCCGAAAGTCGCCATTCCCAAAATCGCATCACTTGATAAAATCATCTTCGGTATTCCTGAATCAGAAATTAAAAGATACAATCCGGTTTCTTCTTTATTAGAATTTATTATTTTGTAAGCATCCTGCTGAATCGGAGAACCAATTTTAGTTTTTTGAAGAGTATAAATTTCTTCTTCAACGCTTACAAAATTGCTGTCCTGCGCTTCTGAAAAACCCGCAAGCGAAACCGTTTCACCTTTGAAATCTTCTTTTGCGGAAATTACTCCGCTTGAACCTTTCAAATCCACGACGTGCAAATCATTTCCGTCAACGGCCCATTTCATCCCGGTCAAAATTCCGCCCGAAAACTTTTTCAAAACATTTGCGGAAACATCAACCACGCTTGAACCTGTCGTAACGTCGGAAAAAAGCATATTCATCTGCGTCGCAATGGACGAAATTTCACTTTCACTTAATTCGTCTTTGTCTTCGGGAATTGCAATAAGCGCAACATACAAATCTTCAAGTCTTTCCGTGTCGCCTTTTGAACCAATATAACCCAGATAAACAGATTTCGTATTATCTTCAGCTCTGTATAAAAAATCACCTACGCTGTAATCCTGCAAATCAGCATCTCCGACTTTTAATTTTACACTCGGCGAAATCCTCAAATCAAAATTTGAATTGTCATCATCTTCCCTGCATGAAATACTGACTTTCTGATTCAGTCCGTCTTTTCTTATATCAGTTACACGACAATTACCTTCGAGGAAAGTGCTTCTTTCTGTTAATTCAATATAATCAGAATTTATTTTTAATCTTGCCGTCGTGTCCGGATCTTCAAGTCCGTTCAATCTTACTTTCAAACTTGCAAGGCACGGACTGAATCCTGGAATATACATTTCGCCCGAAGTTTGACCGCGTTCAAGAGCTACCCGATTTACTCTTTGTTTGTCTGCCCCAAAATTTCCCGCGGAATTTACATCAGAATAAATTCCTATAATTGCATTATCATCACCGACGCTCTCCGCTCTTAAATAACCTCTTCCTTCCCAGAAACTATATTGCAAAATTCTTTCATTAAATTCTTCATCACTCAAAACCGGAAGATAAAATTCTGCCTGCCCGACGCCAAACGCGTTTTCAGCATCATATCTAATTTTTGCCGTGAGATTTCCCTCAACAACACATACTTCCCCAAAAATCCCCTTAAGATCAAGCCCGAGAAATTTTGAATCCATGCAATTAGTCAAAGAACTTTCATTTGAATTTTGTTTCAAAGTTATCGCAACATAACCCATATCGTTAAGTGCCACATCTCCCAAAACATTTTCTGAAGTGTAACCCAACGCTGACTGCGACGGGAAATAGCCAACCGAACGAACCTCGCTCGGGTACTCACCGTTTACTGAGATATATCTTATTGCTTCAACATCAATTAGTGGATTTATTTGCGTGGCCACAAGTTTACAATAAACTGTTACATCTTCTTCCTCAAGCAAATCACTTCTTACCGGAGCGGGCTCGCAATCAAGAGGATTCATTTGTAAAATAAAATCCGTTCCGGCAGAGCACAATTCTTTATCAATGGTTCCCGACGAATAACTTGCAAAACCGCCCAAACCTCCGGCGTGATTAAATTGCGAATAACTCGGACTTGAATAAGTGTATGCCGAAATAATTCCGATTAAAAAAAATGCAACAAATAAAATCAGTAAAAGATTATTTTTTCTCAAATTATCTCAACCTCCAGATTTTTACTTTCATACAAAACATAATTATCCTGTATTTGATTTAATGAATTCGGGGCAGGCAAACTTTCAGCATTTATTGAAATGCCCCCGTTTAGTAAATCACTTTCCGAAAAAGAAATTTCTGTTTTCCCCCCGCCGGCCAAAGCGTTTGAAATTAATTGCTCCGGAACGGAAACATCAAAGCACTCTTTCTTCTTCAGCCCCCATGAACCGCCGATTGTCCTCGGAACTTCAACGCAGTATTCCTGAACACTCTCCCCCAAAGTCAAATTTGAATTTTTATAAACGTAAACTGAAATTTTGTAATTTCCTTCCGAAAGCTCTGCAGTTTTTTGTGACGGATAAACCAAAGTTTGCGAACTACCGTCGGAGTTTTCAAACACAACAAGAGCATCTCCATTATAATTTTTATTATCCAAATTTAATTCAACATCGATTTCATATTTTTTATCCATTATAATTTCCATGCTTCCTGAATTTATCGTCGACGCCATCACTGCCGTATCTTTATACCCCTCTGCTTTTGCAACAAAATATCCGTTAACACATTGCGGAACATCTCCGTTAAATTCTCCGTTTTCACTTTCTCCTAAATAACAATTATCTCCGAAACATTCATAATAAATTTCGGAATCAACACGATTCATATTGCTGTCATAAGTCCTCACCGAAAATTCGGTGTTTTTATTTTCACAAATTTGTGCGCCCTCATAAACCTGCGCACTTCCGGTTTTAGAAACTCTCGGATTATTGTTTTCTATAATTACAGCGACGGGAAACTGGAAAAATTCTTCTGTTTTTTCACTATATATCTGCACCATAACAGGTGTTTTAACATCATAAACATAATGATAAGGAACATAACAAAATCCTAAAACCCCGAGCCCCTGCTGATTTCCGACGGGATGAGCAACCATTGTCGCACCCTCCGAAGGATTCACCTCGTATGTTCTCGGCCAGTTTTTTGAATTCATAAATTTCACATAAACATCATCCGAAATTTTTCCTTCAATTGAATCTACAACAAAGTAATCATTTGAATTTCCTGAACTCTTCAACGAATTTAAATTATCCTGAATTGCATTTTCCAAATCATAAAAAACCTCGTCGGCAAACCATATTTTCGGCGCGCAGCTTATCTCAACTCCGTCAACGGGCGCATACAATCTGAGCGCATCCACCGAATAATTTTCAAGGAACAATTCTTCCTGCTCGGCATTGTAAACTTCAATGGCATTGTCGTAAAGATTACCTAATTCACTTTGAACAATAATTTTGTGATTTTCTACCGAGACGCTTGAATCTTCTTTCTTAAGATTGAAATCCATTTTAACATTAACCTGAACCTCATTTTCTTTTATGCTTACAACAGCGTCGGAGTTTTCAACGTCAGCATTTATTTCATATTCGCCGTTCAAACTTTCAGGAACGCAGTTTGAAATTTTCGCCTCAATAAATTCCTCAAGTTCATTTTCCATTAAATTCACCGACGGAACTTGTTCATACTCAATATTATTTCCGGAAACGTAATTCCAGTACGGAACAGGATTTCCCAAAAAATTCAGCTGTGAAGAAAACGGCATGTATTCAGAACCCGGAACAAATTCGGGCAATTTAATATATCCGCCCTGCGACTCCAAAACTTTTATTCCGCTTATTGCATTATCCTCAAGACAAACAGAAAATTCACTGTAAACTCCCTGAAGCTCCGACGGTATTTTCTCCGACGTTGTAACCGGTCTGACTAAAAAATAAATTCCGACTGCAGCAACAAGAACTATTGCTATAATTATAAAAATCGTTACCTGACCCCCTCTCCCCCTTATTTTACGCATTTTTAAACTCCTTGTCAACTTTCACTTTTATCAAATCAATTATCTCGGTATTAATATCCTTTTCTATAATTTTTTTGAACTTTTCCCAAATCTTTTCATCCTCTATAAGAAGCAAATATTTTTTCACGACTTAGCCACCTCATCAACCTCTGGCAAAAAT
>Ga0265297_10011809_pt1 | contig 10615 bp, 13 predicted proteins | sample Munlanlwell13791_FD_192502 | JGI IMG/M metagenome (GOLD analysis project Ga0265297, IMG submission 192502) | Leachate microbial communities from a municipal landfill in Southern Ontario, Canada - Leachate well 137-91 | ecosystem: Engineered > Solid waste > Landfill > Unclassified | place...
AAGCGCCGCGATCATAAGAGAAAGCGCGATCTTTCCCATATTCTTCCTCCTGTTAAGCCCATATTATAGCAAAATTTAAGGGGACACAACACTTAATTCTCTGGTATAATACCTTCATGGCACACTTGCTAATTTGGGGGTTAGTGGGTGCTCTCTACTCTCCCGTCGTCTACCAGCTTTACAAAGCTCGTTGGGAGACAATAGATTACACGCACGCGTATTTCATACTCCCGCTATCGCTCTTCCTCGCCTGGAGAAACCTTAGGGACGGTTCTTCAGCCAATCGGAGAAGTGTCCCCAAGCCTACGGGCAAGGGGACGGTTTTCGCTTTGGCTCTAGAACCGTCCCTCTTTTTAGTTATACTCGGCCTCGTCATGTTCATATTCGGCTGGAAACTCGATTATCTCTTCATAACGACGCTCTCTCTGATACCCCTGCTCTACGGCATCATAATTTACCTTTACGGGACGGCGCTCGCGAAAACGCTCTCGTTCCCGATACTTTACCTGCTTTTAATGGTCCCGCCGCCCCTCGGCGTGCTGGACGCGATAACGATACCTATGCGCCACGGCATCTCGGTCGCCGCCGTCGCGATAATGAACGCTATCCACTATCCGATCCACCGCGAAGGCCTGATGATCTACCTCGGCACGCACGAGATATTCATGGGCGCGCCCTGCAGCGGTTTCCGCTCGCTGATAACGATGTTCTCGCTCGGCATATTCTACGTATACATAATCAAGGGCACGATGCTCAAGAAGGTGGTCCTCGTCGCTGCGATAATCCCGCTCGCTCTCTTCGGCAACCTCGTCCGCGTCATCACCCTCTGCCTGCTGACATACCACAAGGGCGAGGAGGTCGCGCAGGGCTTCTTCCATTATTTCAGCGGCGGCGTAATATTCGTAATAATGATAATCGGCCTGTTGTTGATAGAATTCATCATGGAAAAATATGAAAACAAACGATAGGGTGGGTAAAAATAAGACGGCAACGCTTTTGCTTTTACTTGCGATGACGATGGTCGTCGCGTTTGCCCTGCCGAAATGGAAGTACAAGGGCGCGGACACGCTCTCGCAGGTCAATATACCCGCGGCGATGGCCGGATGGCAGAGCATGGATGTCTCCGCCAGCATGAAGTCGAAGATTAACGACCAGGAGGTCTATAATTTCGTCGGCGACGTCTTCGCGCGCGTCTACGGCAACTTCCTAGGCGAGCGCCTCCTCTTTCTCGTCCTCGACGCCGGCAATTTCCACAACCCCAAGGTATGCTACGGCTCCAGCGGCTACAAGATCACCGAGCTCGACGATATCGAGCTTACCGCCGGAGATAAGGTATTCAAGGCCCACGCTCTTTCTATGGACAAAAGCGGCGAAGGCCTGACCATGGTCTACTGGATCTGCATCGACAAGAAGATCGTCGGCTGGACGGAACAGAAATTCATCGAGCTCTGGTCGTCGATATTCCAGATAAAGAAAGCCGGGCTCATGGTCCGGCTTGATATACCCACGCGCAAGGGCGGCACCGATACCGCCATTCGCCTCGCGAAAGATTTCGTAAAAGACCTTTCCCGCTCGCTTACTCCCGAGCAGTCGGAATATATATTCGGGAAATAAGAGCGCATTATTTCAATAAGTTTGTTATTATGTTTATCATGATATCTTTCTCCCTCGGGTGGCTTGTCGTCAAATTTGTGGCTTATCTCCTGCCCAAATAACGCTCTTGCCTCGCCTCTTTCGGCCAGTTTTTCCTTTATTTGATGGATAAACTCTTTTGCACCCTCATAGGTAAGATAAAAACTCGGTTGTTTTACACCGTGAAGCTCAACTTGCTCATTGTCATACTGAAACAGCAGAGTCAGCGAGCTTGAATATTCGTTAACAATATTGAGGAGCTCCCGCTCCTGCCCTTTCAGCTCAGGATGCGCGGCTTTAGAGCTTACAAAACTGATCGTTTCCTGGAGTTCTTTGAGCTTCTCGCCTTTTTCGAGCAGCTTCCTTTCGTTCAGTGCATATCCCTTGATAAGATAGCCCTTGAGGACATTGGTTGCCCAAATACGGAATTGGGTACCTTCAAGTGACTTAACTCTGTATCCGACAGAAATCACTACATCGAGGTTGTAGAAATTTGTTTCGTATGCTTTTCCGTCAGCGGCAGTTATCCGGAATTTCCGGACAACTGAACGTTCTCTTAACTCATTTTCCTTAAATATGTTAGTGATATGCTCTGATACGGTTCTTACATCTTTCCCAAACAATTGCGCCATCTGTGCTTGCGTAAGCCACACCGTCTCCCTCTCAAGCTTAACCTCAAGCTCCGCCTTACCGCCTTTTGCCCTATAAATAACAACTCTTCCCCTTCCCTCTCCGGCTTTATTAGACATAAAAATTCCCCCTTTTAACGCAGTAGACGTTAAAAGAGGGAATTTTCTTTCAGATTATTTTATTTCCTGCGCAATCTCCTCGCGACAAGCGTCGCGCCGCCGATCAAAAATAAAACCGTGCTTACCGGCTCCGGCGCGGACGAAGCGTTGAAATTATCGAGCACCGCCTGGCCTTCGCCGACACAGGCGTTATTCGCCCATCCTTCCAGCGAAAACTCCACACTGCCGCCGCAACCTACAAGACCGCTGAAATCCTCTATCTCATCGCCGAAGAAAGGCGTTGTCTCTCCCGGAGAGAATATCCCGGCGTAAAGGATGTCTTCACTGCTGTCGTACGCCAGCCCAAACCATCCCGCGCTATGGTAGCCGTCCCCATACGCGCCGAATGTATCGTTGTATCCCATTGCATTGTAATACCCGTAATCGGCGAGGTAGCCCGTAGACAGCATCCCGTAAAAGCTTGATACCCCCTTCCCGTCCTGCCCCGTCATCCTCATCAATATGCCGGCCTGCGCGCCTTGCCCTTGCTGCCCGGGCGCCCAGTCAAACCCATAGTCCACTCTCGCGCTGAAATCATTCCCAAGCCCGAAACTGAAAGCGGAATCATATCCCGCCCAATCGTTATACGTCCCGCCTGCCGTGAAATTCAGCACTCCGGCTGTCCCGCCGTTCTGCGACAGGTCGCCGGTGTTCACGGCCGATTCCGAGTACCATATCCCCGACATCGCCGTCCCGGAGAAATCGTCGGTCCAATCCGCCCTCGCCCCCCGGGGCAATAACAACACACCCGCAGTAATAAGGATTATAAATAAGTGCTTCACCGCTCCACCTCCTGTTTAGCACAACAAAAAAGCGGGAAGGTTTAACCCTTCCCGCCATTCACGCAAATCGCTTATATTTACGGTGACTTTTTCTCAATAGTCACATCCTTATTTAATGCCTTTATTATAGCTCGTAATAAGCCGCTGTCAATTAATTTTTCCTGCGCAATCTCCTCGCTGCCAGCGTCGCTCCGCCGAGGATGAACAACGTCGTCGAGATCGGCTCCGGCACCGTATTTCCTACCGTCAACCCGTAAAGGAACGCGCGGTGATAGCCCGACCCGCCGTTATCGGATATTGTCATGCTTACCAGATACTGGCCCAAAAAATCATCCGGTAAATCAATGAACTGCTTATCAACGCGGGACCGCCCGTTTTCATAAACAGCCACTGAGGTCGTGCCGTTTATCGAGTTTGCATAGCCCCCTTGGTACCAGTCCCTCACATCGATCCCGTCGTAAAGGTATTTTGTATAAGTCGCCCCGTCGGACCCCTCAAATGTTATCCACGTGTTCATGGCGCCGTAGCTTCCCCACGAGAGGTTGATAAGCGTGTGCACTTCGCTCACGCCGTATATATTCATCGGGATCGTGATCTCCTTGAGACCCGCGCCGTCATTGCTGTCCCAGGTGTTCAAGTTATCGGGAGCCGGGATATTAAAAGGCACATCTCCGAGCAGGACGCCATTGCCCGTAGGGTAATAATAGTCACGGACCCAATTTTTACCGTTATAATCGAACTGTACGGGAGTATAACTTATATCGGCAAACGACGGGGCCGATACCATAACCAGCAATAATGCCAGTATTACCGAATGTCTTCCCATCATGGCGCTCTCCTTATTTTTTTCGCAATCTCCTCGCTGCCAGCGTCGCGCCGCCGAGAATGAACAGCGCCGTCGAGATCGGCTCCGGAACGGCGGTCGTCGAGAAACCGTCAAGCTCCTTTATCCTCGGCCCCGAGCACCAATCCGTAGAACCGTTCTGCACGAAATCCATCCTCCAAAACTGTGAAGTGGTCGGATCTATATTACTTATGAGGTCGAGCACGTTGTAATCCGTCCCGCCTAACGGCGGATTGTAGGGATTCGTCGCATTATAAGTATACAGGGCGCTTCCCCAATTTGTGCCGTCCGTCGAGGAATAAAGGCTAAACTGCTTGAATCCCCTGTAGGTCGAATCACGATATATCTGCCCGTCGAACGAGTCATGGGCGGCATAAAGCTCGAAGCTTTTAATTGTCACGGCCGAGCCCAGCGTTAACCTGACGCTCCATAACGAGCCATCCGGCTGAAAATCCCAAAAACGTGTTGCCGTTCCGTCCCCTCCATAATTTGCCATGCCGAACATATTAAAGTGCTGATCGCTTGAGTCGGGAGAATATACGTACATATCGTCCAGGTAAAGGTCCATATTCGATATATTCTCGTAATTCCAGAGGTCCGTCGCCGATTCCGTATACGCCGAGGCCGTGCCGGTTATTGCCGTCATTACAAACAGTGCCGATATGAAAGCCGCAAACACTTTACCGTTCATCTTCCCTCCTGTTGTTTTATGAAACACCTTATTTCCTGCGTAATTTCCTGATAGCCATCGTCGCTCCGCCGAGGATGAACAACGTCGTGCTTATAGGTTCAGGAACTGCTGAAGGCAGCTGAAGCGGTTCTCCGCCTCCGCATTCATACCATAACGCATCGCTTATAAGCCCGCCATAGATATTGCCGTTCGGCTCGAATTGGTACGCCGCCCTTCCTACTACCGTCGTACCCAACGCAACCTGGTAAAGAAGCACGGAATAACCTGCTGAAGGGGGGTAATCATAGGCGAAAAAGTTCAGTGTATAGTTTGTCACTCCGCTTGTGGCGGGCCCGTACGCTACGGCCATATTAAAGGTGTTTACGTCGTCCCAATTCTGCCATCCGCCGGACAAATCGGTGAAAGCCGGGGTATAATCGGGAGTATTAAGCAGATCGCCTTCCACGTAATACAGGTCGATCTGGTCATACTCTCCCCACAGGCCGTCTTCATAACCTGTCCAGGACCAGTCCGCTGAGGCGACGGCTGTTGTCATCAAAAACCCCGCTGTCAACAAAGCTGCCATTAACCTTGCCATCATCTCCTCCTTTTGGTTAATAAAAAAGCGGGGAGTTTTTCAACTCCCAGCCCCTGCTAAACTTTCCTGCGCCGCAGGCGTCTTACAGCCATCGTAACGCCGCCCAATATAAACAGCGTAGTCGATACAGGCTCCGGTACCGCGGTGGGAGTCCCTAATATACGGATGTTGTCTATGCCGGCATTTACAAATCCTGTCGTTGACATGACCCTTAAATCGAACTCCATATTTATCCAACTATTATTTGCGTTGGACGATAGGTCGGATAAGTTTATTGTCCTCGTCTGCCACGCCTGGCCGGTCGCAACATTATCGATAACGTCCCCATACCAGCCTCCTATAGGCGTGACAGTGAGAGCGCCATTATCATTCACATTGTCATTAATCGTCTTTACATCGAATTGAAGTATTATATCTTCATATCCACCGGTGCTTATGCCGTCTTTTGAGAATAAATATGCATTATTAAACACCGTATTGTAAAAAAACTCGTTCATTTCTAGGGTTACTATCGACTGGAAGTCAAAGTATGTCCTGCCGCCCGATGTGGTTACGCTGACGTTACTTGTTGACGGATTATTCGAGTAATTCCAACTGCTCAAGCTCGAACAATCATCAAAGAATAATTCATCGGCGGAAACCGCGGCCGCGGGTAATAACAAGCTCACAAAAAGAACTGTTGACAAAAGCTTCAAGATCTTCATCATTTCTCCTCTTTTTTAGTTTCACAGTAAAATTCGCTAATTATTTCCTGCGCCGCGCCCGCCTCGCCGCCAGCGTCGCGCCGCCTAATATAAACAGCGTCGTCGAGATCGGCTCGGGCACCGCCGTCGCGCCGAAGGTAACATTATCTATAAGAGGAGACCAGCTCTGTTCTGTTGAAAGGATCTGCACCTTCCCTATCCCCGCTACATCGCTGTATCCCCAGAAATACGGCGTATTCTCGTTCTCAAGGCCTATCAAAGAAGAAGTATAAATCAGCGAGGCGTCATCCGCGCCATAGACATTCATTGTGACGGAATCAGTCCAATCGCCGGGTCCTACATTTTTAAGGATGGCCATATCCAGGCCGAATGCTGTTGTCGGATAGGAAAAATCGAGATACAGGCTGGGTCCTGCCGGGTCATCACTGCCGAGAATAGCCTTGGAGCTAAGCCCCCAGATGTTCGGCCCCGCCCAACTCAGGTTGAACAGGCCGGATATCTGTAATCCGGGAACTATAAGTCCCGGGCCGCCTGCGGGAGCGCCCGGCTTTGAAAGGACCGTAGTCGAATCAAGGACATCGACGCCTAAAAATCCTATCGCCATATTACTCGAGACACCGTAGGCCTCAAAATCCTCCGTTACCGCGCTCGAGCCCAGAAAACCATCCAATACAACCCTGTCAGTAATTACATCCGCATATGAATAACCGTTTAAGCTTAAAACCGAAGCAAAAAACAACACACAGGTGATCTTTCTCATTTACCTCTCCTTATCCTCTTGTTTAATAAAAAAGCGGGGAGTTTTTCAACTCCCCGCTAAACTCATTTTGGGGCCATCCTACTCTTCACTCTGTAGGATGGCCCCATATTCATATCTTCCTGCCTTTACGCAGGCGCCTTACCGCCAGCGTCGCGCCGCCTAACAAGAATAGCGTAGTACTTATAGGCTCGGGAACCGTATTTATAGCTGTTGAGAAATACCTTACCTGCCCCAGGTCGCGGTAACCGTCTTCGGCGGTCCAGATCAATTGCGCGTCGCCGCTTATGTTCGGTATCGGGGTGCCCAGGAACTGGTACCACGGGCTGTCCGTGCTGCCGTTTACGTATCCGCCGGCATTCACAATGGCTATCGGGGATGTCGCGAAGCTGCCCATGCGCACCGTCCAGTCCTCGGTATTCGTCAAGAGCGAGGAAGTCCCGTTGCTGAACAGATAATTCGAATTATTCAGCTGCAGGTCGCCCATTATACCCGCGATATTATAGTTGTCATCCCACGCGACGATATGAAGGTAATTCGTCACTCCCGGCGTCAGCGTGATGCCCCAATTGCCGACGTTCTCCGCGGTCGCCCAGTCGAATACTCCCATGTCGGAGTTGCCGACCAGGGTGCCCAACTGGGAATCATCCGTGCTCAGGTACATGCCGTACCAGTTATCCGCGTTGAAATAACCCGAAATATCCGAGTCGGCATGCGCCGGCGCAAAACCCGCCGCCAAAACCGCAAATGCCAGGAATAATACCTTCCTCATTATTTCTTAACCTTTCTCATCCTGCGGGCCAGAAGCACCGAACCGCCTGTGATGAACAATATCGTGCTGACAGGCTCGGGAACCATTGTCCCTGTGACGCAAAGATAGGGCTTGTTAGCTAGCAATGACTCGGATGTCAGGAATATACGCGATCCGGATGAAGTCAGCCCTAAGGAAAAATCATTTCCAACTGCCAAATCAGCCCAGGATGTCACATTCCAGGAATACCAGTTATGTGAACCGACCGTGGTCACTACCGGCGTCCCTGACAACGATGGCTTGTTATTCCATGTGACAGTATCTTCGTCCCAGTTATTTGCGGCTAAATACGTGCTTACATTAACGGAGCCGCTAAGGTTCGTATTATATAAATACAACGTCGCCGACTCAATATTACTGTATTGCGTCAGGTCGAATTTCAGATAACTCCTGTTCGTTACCAAGGCGTTGGAAGATGTGCTCATAGTCCCAAGATCGCCATAATTTGTATTAGCAAGCAGGCCGTTTGTAACTCCCGCATCATCCGTCGGGCTCAGGTTATCCGCAAACGCCTGGCCGCTGCAGGTTAAAGCCAGCGCCACTAACAAATAAGCTATTTTCTTCATTATTTCTTAACCTTTCTCATCCTACGGGCCAACAGCACCGACCCGCCCAGGACAAACAATGCCGTGCTTACCGGCTCCGGCGCGCCGACAAAGTCGTTAGCGCAGGTAGCGCTGGCAAAATACGTGTGGTGGAAATCCGGGACATAACCGCTCAACTGCGGAATGGTTATCGAGATCTTATAATCCGGGCCGTTCGGGGCGCCGGGCGTATTGATCTGGTTAAGGGATATCAACGCCTGCCCGAATACCGTACCGCTCTTGAGCGTGACCATCTGGTCTTCATTATATGTATACCCGCCTGAAAGCGGCTCGTATTCGTTGGATATATGCCATGCGGCATTGCTGTATATCGTTCCCTTGGTAAGCCCGTCATGGTCGGAAAGCGCTATGCCGTAGCTCCAATCGTAACCGTCCGTCACGCTGAGAGCCAGGTCGCCGGTAAAGGTCTTCCAGGTCCCTACGGTAAAAGTATTGTTGATGTTATAGTTCGTATAGATATCATAGACGGTGTTACCGCCGGAGCTTGATACATCTATCCCGTATACTTCGAACTTCCAATCTCCGATCCTGTCGCCGATATCATCATTGATGTCATAGGAATAAACCGGTGCCGCTAATACCAATAACCCCATTACCGCGAATAATACTTTCTTCATCGTTACCCTCAACCTTTCTTCTCCCGTATTCTTACTTTTTCCTGCGTATCCTGCGGACCGCTAATGTAGCCCCGCCAAGCACGAACAGAGCCGTGCTGATGGGCTCCGGAACGGCTGTCACAGCCAAGTAAGGAGCGTAGCCGGTCTGTGTTTCGCTTGCGTAATAGACATGCCCGGTCCCGTTCGATCCCATAGCTAAGTACAGGTTGCCGCCCGCCGCCAACTGCGCTAACGAGCTGACATCCCACGCATACCATCCCATCGTATTCCCTACATTCGTCAGGCTCGCGAAAGATCCCAATCCCGGCTGGTTATTCCAGGTTATCGTAGATTCATTGAATGCCGACGTCGAATACGCGCTTACATCGCTTGCGGACATCGACGTTCCCTGATACATGTAAAGGGTCGCTCCCTGGATCCCCGCATAGCCGCTGAGATCGAATGCCAGGTAGCTGCGTGTGTTCAGGCCGCTGAACGTTCCCGTCCAAAGTTCTGAATCCAGGTCAGCGTAAGTATCTCCCGGCAGGCCATACTCGTCAAAATTCGTATCGCGGAAGCCGTTGGCGTCGTAAACAGGCGCGTCACCGAACGAATAAACCGTATCTTCTGAAAATATCTTTGCTGACGCGCTTCCCGCGGCAAAAATCATCAAGGATGAAATCAACAATATTACAAATCTCTTCATTGCCCTTACCTCCTGTTAATCTTGTTACTTTTTCCTGCGTATCCTGCGTACCGCGAGCGTCGCGCCGCCGAGGAGGAACAATGTTGTGCTTACGGGCTCAGGCGCGTATTTGAACGTTACCGTGTCCGAAGTGTAGTTCGGGATCCCGGCCGACTTGTACCAACCCTCAACCGTCCACGTTCCGGGCGTCTTGGCAACCGTAGACCAGTCAAGAGTATACCAGACGTCATTTCCCGTCACAAGCGCGGGGGCCGTAAGATCAAGCATGTTGTTCGGATCGGTCCAATAAGATCCGCCGAAGGTATATTTCTGAAGGTCTGCAACATTGAAATACAGGTAAGGCGTTTCGCTGAGCTGGAATACACCGTCATCACGGAAATCAGAAGCAAGGTTCTTTCCGAGGGCATCAACCATGTGGACTTCAAAATCTGCAAATACGTTTGCTGAGAAGGATAATACCGCTATTACCGCCACTACCAACATGGTGTTTCTAAACATATTTCATTACTCCTGATTATTAATTATAATACGGTGAACGCCAGTAAAATATCACAAAGAAATCCATAGGTGGGTAAACTCTGACGCAACGTGGCTATTTTATCAGAATGTGCCGGAATGTCAACTAAAATAACTTGCTATTTTTATGTATTATTTACGGGTTCTCCGTCGGAGAAACAGGACGCTTCCCCCTATCGTAAATAATATCACGCTGCACGGTTCCGGGACCACGTTATAAGTTATAGTAAGCTTAGGGCGGTATGTTGAGTTGCCGTAATCGGAAGATTGCAGGCATGTATAGCTGTAATACGTGTTCCACGGGTCCTTCACGTACATACCGTAGTTCGATGACGGGTCCGCGACCCACCCGTTCACAAAATTCTTAACATCGAACGAAGCCCAGGTATTATACCCGTAGAAATTATTCGAATAATCAATGACCGAAGTGTCTTCCGAAGGGCGCGTGTTCCATGTAACCGCCCATTCGTCCCACGCGCTCGTGATCCTGTTCGCCCCGAGCGTCTTGTAGCCGGTAGCGCCGCTTGTATTTATTACGTTGTTGCAAATATACACTTCGAATGTCGCGCTAAGTATCTCCTGGCCGGTAAGCGCTGACGGCATGCC
>Ga0265297_10011810_pt1 | contig 10615 bp, 8 predicted proteins | sample Munlanlwell13791_FD_192502 | JGI IMG/M metagenome (GOLD analysis project Ga0265297, IMG submission 192502) | Leachate microbial communities from a municipal landfill in Southern Ontario, Canada - Leachate well 137-91 | ecosystem: Engineered > Solid waste > Landfill > Unclassified | place...
AATCCTTCAGCATTCTTTCTAGCCGAGTTTTCAATGGTTTTATATGAATAATGATATGAAACGGCAAAAGTAATAATGAAGACCGCCCCAACTAATAATATGATATAGAGACTGAATCTTGCAGAAAAAGATTTATTTATTCGATGTCTCAACCTATTAATCATTTCCCATCATATTTTGGGGCTACAAATTGATTATAAGGTATATCTCTCTTCACTAAACCATTCTTTTTCAAGATATCATTGGCATATTTGTATATTTTTGGATCAAGAGTAAATGTTGCGGTTTTTGTATCCTTATTAATTTGAAGTTCAAGAATCTTTTCCAACATCCATTTTTGATGAGATATGCTACTTGCAATATTATTCTCTTTCATGATTTTGATTACTATCTCAATAGCTTCGTCGGGATTGGCTCTGGCATATTCCCAACCCTTTCGACTAGCCTCTGCAAATAAAGTAAACTCCTTTTTATTTTTAAGATAATTAGATTTTGTACAATAAAGACCATCTTCGGGAATATTATACCCATACTCAGAAATATGAAAAACATTTTCTTCAGTAACTTTTCTTCCACAATTCATTGCCAGAAAATACTCGTTGTAATACATTGTTAGAATACCATCGACCGCCTGACTGACAAAATAATTAATACCTGAAGGTATTTTTACCCATTCTATATCGTATCCATTATCTTTAGCCATACAATAAACGAGTTCAGTAAATCCGCTATTCCACACAGCAACTCTTTTACCTACAAGCTCTTCAAGTGATTTATATTGTGGTTGAGCCACAATTACCAATCCGTTAACCTGACTTGTCTGAGATATATTCACTATATCTTGCCCATTATCCTTAGCAATTATTGACTGCAATAACTGAGCAGATATAATATCCGACTCACCTTTCTGTAATTTAGTAAGACTTGAACTGAACCCGGATGAGTGTACCATCTCTACATCAAGACCTACCTCATCATAAAAACCTTTCTCTTTTGCAATATAATAGCCCGCAAATTGAGCTTGAGGCATCCATTGAGGAGAAAAAATTATTTTTTTATTATTCTTTTGAGCACATAATACAACACAAAAGAATAATAAAAAATAAATGATTGTAAGAATCTTTTTCATTTACCGAAAAATTTCATTCTTACAAATATAACTAAATTAGCGTAAATAAGTTTCTATATCCTTATCTCCTCGTCCTGAAATAGTGAGAACAACTATATCGTCACTCTTAAAATCAATTTTATTTAAAGCCGCCAAAGCATGTGCACTCTCCAATGCAGGAATTATTCCTTCCAGTTTTGTCAATTCAAAAGCTCCTTCAAGCGCCTCTACATCATTTATAGCTAAAACATCAATCCTCCCTATTTCAGCAAGATTAGCAATCATCGGACCTACTCCGGGATAATCCAACCCGGCAGATATTGAATATACATCCATTAATTCACCCTTTTCATTTTGCATTACCTTCGTTTTGTATCCATGCACTAAACCTATCTTTCCCTCATTTATAGTAGCAGCACTCATTCCTGAACCTACTCCCTTGCCTGCACCTTCAGCCAAAATTATTTTTACTCTGTTATCATCAATATAATGATACATTGTACCTGATGCATTACTTCCACCACCTACACAAGCCATCAGATAATCAGGATAATCTCGCCCTTCCTTATCAAGAAGTTGTTTCTTAATTTCTTCGCTTATAACAGATTGAAAATATGCCACCATATCCGGATATGGATGTGGTCCAACTGCCGACCCTATTATATAAAACGTATCATTAACGTTTTTGCATAAATCGTCCATTGCAGCATCTACCGCATTTGACAGAGTGGCTGTTCCTGTTTCAACAGAAAACACTTTAGCTCCCAGCATTTTCATTTTTTCAACATTCAACTTTTGCCTCTCAATATCCACTTTCCCCATATAGATAACACATTCCAAATCCATTAGAGCGCATACAGTTGCGGTCGCCAGTCCATGTTGCCCTGCACCAGTTTCTGCTATTATCCTATTTTTACCCATTTTTTTTGCAAGGAGTACTTGTCCTATAGTATTGTTTATCTTATGCGCTCCAGTGTGGTTCAAATCTTCTCTTTTTAAATATATTTTACATCCGTATCTTTTTGAAAGACGTTTTGCATAATAAAGAGGAGATGGTCTCCCAACATAATCCCTGAGCAATTGATCATATTCCTTTTTAAACTCATAATTGTTTATCATGTCATAATAATTTTCTTGTATTTCTATAATACAATCCTTAATCTGATCAGGAACAAATGCTCCACCGAACTGACCGAAAAAACCGTCACCGTTTGATAAAAAAGTTCTCATAATTCATTTAATATTTGATTTATTGGTATTTTAAAACAAAAAAAGCCTGCCGCAAGTGCGACAGGCCATATATGTTAATAATAATATATAAGTACTGCGTATCTTACGACCTAATGAGTTGTAAGCAACGCCAGCACCAATTATTTAAATTATTTTTTGTCATTTCTTTATTTATGATACAAATATATTATTTTTTGTCTTTTGTTGCTCCAGAAAAATATTATTTTTTATAATGATTGTCCTAAAAAGATATTACTATCTTTGTATCAAATAATTAATCTAAATTTTTTTATATGAAAAAAATACTATTCGTACTTCTAATAATGGTTATCGCTGTATCTTGTACACAGAATAAAAAAAATTATATTGTTAAAGGGACATTATCAGATTCATTATATACAGAAGGATCTTATGTCTTGATGACTGATTTAATGACCAAAGAAAAGGACACAGCCTTTGTTGTTGAAGGAAAATTCACATTCAACGGTACAGCAGATAAAACATCACTCAAGAGCGTCAGCCTCATACTTGTTAATAATTTTAAACAAGCAGGGTGGTTAGCTGCTAATGATATATCAAAGGCCAAAAGGTCAATAAGAAATAACGTATGCAATTTTATTGCTGAAGGAGGGGAAATTGACATAAACCTTGATACTCCTAATAATGTATCTGGCACTCCTCTAAATGAAGTACTTGCCAGCTATTTTGTACAACAGGAAAAAATATTTGAGAAATACAGATCACAAAAAGAAACCCTGTCAAAGCAATTTGAAGGGGCAGAATTTGATAAAGCTATCTCCTTAGTAGAAGATTCTATTCAAATTAAGCTTGATTCGCTATTCGACACCACATACAAAAGCAACCTTGACAACGCTATAGCAATAGCTACACTTAGAGGTAAGATATACCAATTTGAAACACTGGGAGAGTTGGATTCTGTACTTAATATGGCATCAGATTTTGTAAAAAATTATCCTCCTTTCATAGAGATCAGAAACTCCCTTGAATGTGCCGAATTTACAAAAGAAGGTTGCATGTTTAAAGATTTCAAAGGAGAGACGTCCGAAGGAAAAGAGAGTAGTTTGTCGGATTACGTAGGCAAAGGAAAATATGTTCTTGTGGATTTTTGGGCATCATGGTGCGGCCCTTGCAGAGCAGAAATTCCAACTATAAAAGAAGTTTACAATCAATACACTAAAAAAGGTCTTGTTGTGTTGGGAGTAGCCGTATGGGATCAAAAAGAAAAGAGCGAAAATACTATAAAAGAACTTCAAATGTCTTGGCCTCAAATATTTATGGGTAATGACAGAACTCCTACAAACACATATGGCATTATGGGAATTCCTCATATTATTTTGTTTGGGCCAGACGGCACCATATTAAAAAGAAACTTAAGAGGTGAAGAATTAAAAGCCGCTGTCAAAGAAGCAATTGATGGTACGTTAATTTAATTATCATTTATAATTTACTGACATAAAAAGGGGATGACATATTTTATGTCATTCCCTTTTTTAGTTAAATTTACCGGAAACAGTATGCCCTTTGTTAAGTATGAATCTGGTTCTTTGTCATTAAAGACAGTAGAAACAGCTATTACCTTTTAAGCCCTTACAATATTTATCAATTTGATATATATAATTTTTTGTCATGTTTTTAGGCCTTTTTTATACATTTGCACTCTATTTGCCTTTTTAGCTCAGTTGGTAGAGCAGCTCATTCGTAATGAGCAGGTCGCGGGTTCGAGTCCCGTGAAAGGCTCTAAAAATACCAACAAAATATATTGCTTTAACTACTTATTTTTCAAAGAAATAACAACAACTCCGTCCTTCCCTTTCTCTCCATATATTTTGACTGCAGATTCACCTTTAAGTACGCTGATTGATTCAATCGTATCCGGATGTATATCATCTCCTTTAGAAACTTCTTTTCCGTCAACAACAAATAATGGTCTTGATTTACCCTTTAATATTATGCTACTATTTTGAACGGAAATATCATTTAAATCAGAAATAGTGATATTTATTGTCTCTGATTTTGCATCTTTTACATTATCACATTCTTTACATTTATTATCGTTGACGTTAAGATTAACTATTACTAAACCGTTTTTTTGCGCCTGTTTTTTCTCTTTGTGAGACAACTTATCTATTATTTTTTTACATTAACCTCACTTTCAGCTCTCTTAAGAACAGATACAGATTCTATTTTTTCTGGCGAAATGGCGTTTATATCACCTTTATATACAGTTCCATCAACAATTACAACAGCGTTATCCATCTTTACGTTCTTTTTACCATTCATTACTGTTGTAATAATATTAATTGTATCTTTTTCCCCAGAAATATTAACACCATTATTTCTATCTTTTACAATTACGGTTAAGGTTTTTACTTTTGAAGTGTCCTGTTCCAAATTATTTGTAACTTTATTCGTTGAAATTTCTTCCAACTTGTTTGAAACATTAACGGTTGAAATTTCTTCCAACTTGTTTGAAACATTAGGGGTTGCAAATGCGGTAACTGCCACAAATGCAAGAGGGAGGGCATATAAGCACTTTGCATAAGCCCATTTACTTGATTTTTCTTTTAGCATCATAGTGATTCTATTTTTTAGTTTGCTGTGATTAAAGCTGTTGGCCATAGAGTAGAGCCTTTGCCCAACAGCTTTTTTTATTAATAATAATTGGTATTGTTTTGCATTAATACCAGCTTCAATGACAGATTCATCGGCCTGATATTCATGTGTTTGTTGTAAAGATTGCTTTAGCAGCCAGCTTGCAGGATTGAACCATTGAAATAGTATCATAACATCAACAAGAAGCAAATCCAATGAATGATGGTTCTTTATATGTGAAAGCTCGTGAATAAGTATTTCCCTTCCATCTTCCTTAAAATCTTTCTGATTTATCACTATATAATTCATCCAACTAAATGGTGAGATATCTTTCTTGTGAATAATTAAGGAAACATTTTTCTTTACTTTCAATATTTTTTTGCAGTGCTCAAATAAATCTATGTCAGATTCACTCAGAGATATTCTCTCCTTATTTTTCAACAAAGAAAACATTTTAAAGTATGAGACAGCAAGTCTTATAATAAATAAAGAAAGGCCCATAAAGTATATTATAGATACCCACTTTACTAGCAAGATTGCACCATTATCTTGATTTTGCGCAACTATTTTATTTATTGCAATACCTTCCGGAATTACAAATCCACCACCATTTTTTGGATTATCATTTAACAAAACCCAAAGAGTTGAAAAAAATAAAGGCAGAATAAAAGAGAAAACAATAATGGACAACCATGCCCACCTGTTAAAACTATGAAAAGTCTCTTTACTTAAGACAAGCTTATTAAATAAAAAAAATAATAATAAGCAGACTGATACTTTAAGCATATATACTAAAAAAGCTCCCATAATATCTCTATATTTTAAAAATAATCGTTTTTCTATTTTTTTGGTTTACCTTTTCCCATCTCAATCTTCGCTATAAGATTTTTCAATCCCTCTACTGATATCGACTCTTCTTCGATCAATGTAGAAACTACATTAAAAACTGAGCTGTTATAATACTTGTTTATAACGCCATTTAATGTCTCTTTCTTGAACTGCTCCCTAGAAATTACAGCAAAATATTGATAAGTGTTTCCAAATGATTTGTGTGCAAGAAAACTCTTTTCCTCTAAACCTCTTACAATTGTTGAAAGAGTATTAAAATGTGGTTTGGGGGCTTCATAAAAGTCCAGTAATTCTCTTACAAACATCGGGCCTTTTTCCCAAAAAAAATTCATCAGCTCTTCTTCCTTTGCAGTTAATTTTATATTGCTATTCATTTTCGTTATTTTTAACTACGGCAAATGTAACTATATTTTTTAGTTATGCAACTATTTTAATTAGTTATTGAACTTTTCTTATAAATAATCTCATTTCTATATTTACACGATTTTTTTATCTTGCTATATATTAACATAAAAGGCTGCATTATTTTGTAATACAACCTTAATAATATATTAATTATGAAGAGCTAATTGTGATGTTAATTGTAAATATTTATCAGAAAAAATCATAATTTCTTATTGAATACCGTTGAATTTGCCTGAGAAGTAGGCATTATGACCATGTCATTTATATTTACATGCGGAGGACAATTTACTACAAACATTATTGCATTTGCAATATCTTCAGGGTGTAGAGGTTCATACCCTTTATATACATTTTCAGCCTTGTTGGTATTCCCTTTAAATCTTACAATGGAAAATTCTGTTTCAACAGCACCTGGGCATATCTGCGATACTCTTATATTATGTGATAGCAGATCCAGTCGCATTCCCTTAGTCAATGCATCAACTGCATGTTTTGTTGCACAATAAACATTTCCATTAGTGTAAGTCTCTTTACCCGCTATCGAACATATATTAATAATATGCCCTCCACCTCTCTCAATCATCATATTCGATACTATTCTTGTAATATAAAGCATTCCTTTTATATTTGTATCTATCATTCTTTCCCAGTCATCAACGACTCCTTCATTAATTGGATTCAATCCCAAAGCCAATCCTGCATTATTAACCAAAACAGAAATATTACTCCACTCAAGAGGCAGACGGCAAAGGTTATTTTTAACATCTTCTTGAGAACGAATATCAAAACATAATGGAAGTACTTCAATATAATTTTTGCTCTTTGATTTATCTATTTTAGATTTTGATTGAAGTTCAAGCGCAAAATCAAATAACATTTTGGACCTTCTTCCTGTAATAATAAGATTATATCCTTCTATGGACAACGCTCTAGCAGTTGCTTTACCTATTCCGGAAGTAGCTCCGGTTACCAATGCTATTTTATTCATATTATTGTTGATCATGTTTTTATATCTTTTATTTTTAATTCAAAGTTAATGGTTTTAGTATATAAAAAAAGGGTCATTCTGATTAGAATGACCCTTCAAAGTCGGCGGCTGCCTACTCTCCCACTTGGTATAGCAGTACCATCGGCGCTAGTGAGCTTAACTTCTCTGTTCGGAATGGGAAGAGGTGTGTCCTCACCGCTATAACCACCGTTATTGCGCTGCCTCGGCTTTCTTGCGTCCACCTCAGCGTATATTATTAAAGAGAGAGATTCTTCGGCAGTTTATTCTGCAAATATTTCACTTATTTGAAAACTTTCTTTTCTGATTGTTCTCAGCATCCATATAGGAAGCGCTCGGGCTATTAGTACTGATCGACTTTGACATTACTGTCTTTACATCTTCAGCCTATCAACGTAGTAGTCTCCTACGACCCTCATAGAAATCTTATCTTGGAGATGGCTTCGCGCTTAGATGCTTTCAGCGCTTATCCTAACCGAACATAGCTACCCGGCGATGCAGCTGGCGCCACAACCGGTAAACCAGAGGTTCGTCCATCCCGGTCCTCTCGTACTAAGGACAGACCTCCGCAAATTTCTTACGCCCACAACAGATAGGGACCGAACTGTCTCACGACGTTCTGAACCCAGCTCGCGTGCCACTTTAATCGGCGAACAGCCGAACCCTTGGAACCTGCTCCAGCCCCAGGATGTGACGAGCCGACATCGAGGTGCCAAACCGCTCCGTCGATTTGAGCTCTTGGGAGCGATCAGCCTGTTATCCCCGGAGTACCTTTTATCCTTTGAGCGATGGCCCACCCATGCGGAACCACCGGATCACTTTGCCCTACTTTCGTACCTGATCGACTTGTCGGTCTCTCAGTCAAGCGCACTTGTACCAATATACTCTTCGCACGGTTACCATTCGTGCTGAGTGCACCTTGGGAAGCCTCCGTTACTCTTTTGGAGGCGACCACCCCAGTCAAACTACCCACCAAGCGGTGTCCTTCTTTCGAAGTTAGATCCCAAATAATCAAAGGGTGGTATTTCAACAATGACTCCACAAATACTGGCGTACTTGCTTCTCAGTCTCCCACCTATCCTACACATCAATTATCCAGAATCAACGCTAAGCTGCAGTAAAGGTTCACGGGGTCTTTCCGTCCCGTTGCGGGTAAACGGCATCTTCACCGTTACTACAATTTCACCGAGCTCATGGCCGAGACAGTACTCAGATCGTTACACCATTCGTGCAGGTCGGAACTTACCCGACAAGGAATTTCGCTACCTTAGGACCGTTATAGTTACGGCCGCCGTTTACTGGGGCTTCGATTCAATGCTTCGTTTCGTCTCCTCTACTAACATCCCCTCTTAACCTTCCAGCACCGGGCAGGTGTCAGGCCTTATATTTATTCTTTCGAATTTGCAAAGCCATGTGTTTTTGGTAAACAGTCGCCTGAGTCATTTCTCTGCGCCCTCATCACTGAGGGTCCCCTTCTCCCGAAGTTACGGGGTCAATTTGCCGAGTTCCTTAGCCATGATTCACTCGAGCACCTTAGGATTCTCTCCTCACCCACCTGTGTCGGTTTACGGTACGGGCTGGTTATACATTATCGCTTGGAAGTTTTTCTTGGAAGTCTGCTTACCGCATCTATCCGATTGTCCGAAGACTCTCGGTACTGTCAGATCTCAGCACCATCTAGCTCTTAACCTGTTGATTTACCTACATCCTTTAACCTGCTATTCCGTCAGCAGGCGTGCGTGTCACTTCTCCGTCTCTCCTTCGCTGTATAACCAGGTAATGGAATATTAACCATTTGTCCATCGACTTCTCCTTTCGGATTCGCCTTAGGTCCCGACTTACCCTGATACGATTAGCGTTGTTCAGGAAACCTTGGGTTTTCGGTGTGCGCGTTTCTCGCGCGCATTATCGTTACTTATGCCTACATCTTCTTTTCTAATCGCTCCAGCATACCTTACAGTACACCTTCTGCGCCGGTTAGAATGCTCCCCTACCACTCTTTCGAGTCCATAGTTTCGGCAGTGGTTTTTATGCCCGCTTATTATCCATGCAATATCGCTCGACTAGTGAGCTGTTACGCACTCTTTAAATGAATAGCTGCTTCCAAGCTAACATCCTAGCTGTCTCTGCGATATCACTTCGTTCTTTCAACTTAAACCACGTTTGGGGGCCTTAACTGTTGGTCTGGGCTCTTTCCCTCTCGCCGCTGGACATTAGCACCCAACGACTCACTCCCATAAATCACTTGCCGGCATTCGGAGTTTGTCAGGAATTGATAGGCGATGAAGCCCTCGCATCCTATCAGTCGCTCTACCTCCGGTAAGCTCTTATGAGGCTGTCCCTAAAGACATTTCGGGGAGTACGAGCTATCTCCCAGTTTGATTAGCCTTTCACCCCTACCCTCAACTCATCCAAATCCTTTTCAACGGATACTGGTTCGGTCCTCCATTGCCTGTTACGGCAACTTCAACCTGGTCAAGGGTAGATCACTAGGTTTCGCGTCTGTTCATACCAACTTATTCGCCCTTGTCAGACTCGCTTTCGCTTCGGCTTACGTACCTGAAGTACTTAACCTTGCTGGTATGAAACAACTCGTAGGCTCATTATGCAAAAGGCACGCCGTCGCTCCTTGCAGAGCTCCGACCGCTTGTAGACGAACGGTTTCAGGGTCTATTTCACTCCCCTGTTCGGGGTCCTTTTCACCTTTCCTTCACAGTACTGGTTCACTATCGGTCTTCTAGGAGTATTTAGCCTTACGGGATGGTCCCCGCTAATTCAGACAGGATTCCTCGTGTCCCGCCCTACTCAGGATTCCGCTACGTCTCATAACTCTTACTTGTACGGGATTGTCACCCTCTTTGATGTATCTTTCCAGATACTTCCAATTCGTTTTATGATTCGATATCGCGGTCCTACAACCCCGACTCTGCCTAAACAGTGCCGGTTTGGGCTATTTCCGTTTCGCTCGCCACTACTCGGGAAATCGATTTTTCTTTCTTTTCCTGCAGATACTAAGATGTTTCAGTTCTCTGCGTTGGCCCACTCTCGTGTAATAAGTCTTCAACTTACTGGGTTCCCCCATTCGGATACTGACGGATCATTTCATGTTTGCTGATCCCCGTCACTTTTCGCAGCTTACCGCGTCCTTCTTCGCCTCTAGAAGCCTAGGCATCCTCCGTTCGCCCTTCTTTACTTCGTCTATATGAAACTCGTCGATTTTATCAATCTCTTGATCAAATCTCCTTGATAAATTACATCTCTGCTTTTATCCTTCTTTTTTTTGAAATTGTAGTCCCTAATTTTTTTGGTATCTCGCGATACCCTACTCTATTACAGACTAATTCTTCTTCTTTACAGTTTTATTTTTACCTCGTTATCTCTCTCAATAATTCAATGAACTTTTT